>Ga0163161_10000944_pt1 | contig 22386 bp, 20 predicted proteins | sample S45metaG_FD_129847 | JGI IMG/M metagenome (GOLD analysis project Ga0163161, IMG submission 129847) | Switchgrass rhizosphere microbial communities from Kellogg Biological Station, Michigan, USA - S4-5 metaG | ecosystem: Host-associated > Plants > Roots > Rhizosphere > Soil | place: USA... | reverse complement strand
GGCCAGTAATAAAATCGCAGGTAACTTGGTGTAGTTAGTCATGGTAATTACAATATGGATTTTGATTAAAAAAAGAGTTGAAAAAAGAATGGCTTTCGGCATTAAAGCCGTTTTTGCGGGGTGCAAAAAAAGATGAATATATCCCTTCCATTTCGGGGTACAAAGATAGAGTTTTAGATTGGAAATGTAAAGAGAAAAGTGAAATAAGGTTTGAGGTGGAGCGTATAGGGATAAGGTTGCCGCATGTTAAACCTTATACCTTTTACCTCATCCCTTTTTAAAGAAAAAACAATACTTTTGGCAACACAAAACAAATCTTATGTCGGTACATAAAGAAATCAAACGCATCACCACGCACACTTTACAGGAAATGAAGCAACGTGGTGAAAAAATATCGATGCTAACGGCCTACGATTATTCGATGGCTACCATTTTAGATGATGCAGGACTGGATGTTCTACTGGTAGGCGATTCTGCTTCTAATGTAATGGCTGGTCATGAAACGACTTTGCCGATTACGCTAGATCAGATGATTTACCATGCTGCTTCGGTAATCAGAGCGGTGAAACGTGCTTTTGTGGTAGTCGATCTGCCTTTTGGCTCTTATCAGGGAAATTCGAAAGAAGCTTTGAATTCTGCCATTCGGATTATGAAAGAATCTGGAGCACATGGTGTTAAGTTAGAGGGTGGAGAAGAAATTATTGAATCTGTTCAAAGGATTATTACTGCAGGTATACCCGTAATGGGGCACCTGGGTTTAACCCCTCAATCCATTTATAAATTTGGTACTTATACCGTTCGCGCGAAAGAAGAAGAAGAAGCAAATAAATTAAAATCTGATGTTTTGGCGCTACAGGCTGCCGGTTGCTTTGCCATTGTGCTGGAGAAAATTCCGGCTGCTTTAGGTCAAGAAGTTACCGAAAGCCTGAATATTCCTACTATTGGTATTGGTGCCGGCCAGGCATGCGACGGACAGGTATTGGTCGTAAATGATATGATTGGCCTAACAAAAGGTTTTAAACCCCGTTTTTTACGTCAGTATATTAATTTATACGATGAAATTTTGGGCGCTGCACAATCCTATATCCGTGATGTAAAAGCAAACGATTTTCCGAACGAAAAAGAACAGTATTAACCCCAAACCCATAAAGGGGCTTTTTGAATGCATTGGGATAGCTTGTGGAAATACAAATCAATATATTATTAAAACTTTAAGAACCCCTTTAGGGGCGGAGGGGTTAAATGCCAATTACCGATAACGACATCCTTTTTGAAGATAACCATTTAATCGCCATTAATAAAAGGGCAGGTGATATTGTACAGGTGGATGAAACCGGAGATGAACCTTTGGATGAACAGGTAAAAAAGTATATCGCTAAAAAATACAATAAACCAAACGGTGCTTTTTTGGGGGTGGTACATCGGTTAGACCGGCCTGTGAGCGGTGTGATTTTATTTGCTAAAACCAGTAAGGCTTTAGAGCGGATGAATGCTGTTTTCAAAAACAGGGAAGTAAAGAAAACCTATTGGGCAGTAGTGAAAAACAAGCCAGAAAAAGAATCTGCCACTTTGATCCACTGGTTGGTTAAAAACCCACAGAAAAATGTGGTTTCTTATTACAATACAGAGGTTACCGGTAGTCAGCGGGCTGAACTTTCTTATAAGGTAAAGGCAAAGGTTGGCGATTATTATCTATTGGAAGTAGACCCATTAACTGGTCGTTCACACCAGATCAGGGTACAACTATCGTCGATGGGCTGCCCCATCATGGGCGATAATAAATACGGTTATCCACGTGGAAGCCGAAAGGGAAGTATTTGTTTACATGCCCGCCGTTTACAGTTTATACATCCCGTTAAAAAAGAACCTGTAAATATTTTTGCCAAATTGCCTGTTGATGGTTTTTGGGAACGTTTCGAAGACTTATAAAAGCAATACATTTAATATAATTAAGATGTCCGGATCACAATATTTAATATTTGACCGGATTTTTTATGATTTGGCATTATATTTCGTCTGTTCAAAACCAAAACCAAATTAATCATGAAAAATACCATCTTATCTATCACTACCACTGGCCTATTAGCATCTATGTTAGTTTCTTGCGAGAGTACCAAAAAAACAGAAACGACTAAAGATTCGAGCGAAATTTCTGCTAATGGAGACACCATCGTTAAAACAACAACAAAAACAACAGAAATTGTTAAAACCGATATTCCCACTTTTTCCAGTGAAGAAGTGAATAAGGGTTTAGCAGAATATGCTGCACTTAAGGATGAGTATGTTGCCGCTGTGAAAAGTAAAAATGCTACTGAAATTAAAGCCATAAACGATAAATATACCGCATGGGCGAATCAGGCAACTGGTTGGGCCGCCAAATTAAAGCCAGATGAAATACAAAAATATTCTGATTATGTACTAAAACTAAGTGAGGAGTGGACTAGTGCAGCAAAAGATGTTGTAAAGTAAAAACAAAAGCATTGAAAACCGTCATCACGTGTAATCAGGAATCCTAAAGCATTTTCAATTGACATTAAGATTCCTGATCAACACATTAGCTATTGGCTGGGAATGACGATTTTTTCAGTATTATTTACAATCAGTTTTACCGAAAGCCATCGATCCATCAAATTTTAGCTTGTTTAGATCTTTATATTTAACTTCTCCCTTAACTTCCTGCACATCGCCAAAGCCTTCTACTAATTGATCCCCTTGTTTTAAGAATGCCACTTCCCTAACGGATGTTTGCCCCTCAGACTGGAAAGTATAATTGGCAATAATGGTGTCGCCTTTAACAATACCAGCAATAGTACCTGAATTTTTATCTTTTTCGTATAAATTGTAACCTAAGGTGCCTGTTACCTTGTTGTCTTCTGTTTTTAACGAGAGTGTAGCAGTATCACGGTTTTTAATGTATTGATAACATTGAAGGGCATCGGGTGCTTTTTCGGCATTGGTTACAATTGTCGAATCTATTTTTGCCTGTGTTTTCTTTGCTGTACCGCCCTGGCATGAGGCCATAAATAAAGCAGCAACTCCTAGCATTGGAATCATGTTTTTCATAGGGATATGATTTGTTTTCTTATCGGATTGATTTCATTATGTACTGCAAAGCCCCTGCCAAAATATGGTTATAAACCAGAAAGCCCCGCAATGCGAGGCTGACTAAACAATTAAACTATATAAAATCTTACCAAACGTAAGTACCAACAGCACCTTTATCCAGGCTACTGCTTACCATTTTACCATTGTATTTAATATTGAAAACCGTTTCTGTATTGTTATTATTGCATACAATCAGTACGTTTTTGCCATCAGGTGTTTTAAATGCCACATTCTGAAGGTTATTTGTAATATTTGATGCAATCCTCACAGAGCCTGGTTTCACGAATTTAGAAGCATGGGCGATTACATAGTAGGCTACGTTTCTGCTTACCGCAGGCGCAATGGTAATCGCACCCAGGCAAGTGGTACAACCACCTTTATCGGTGTGAGGATTATAATTAGGATCGGCAGCCAGGTTCCACTCTAAAACATTACGGCTCCAGTTACGTGTTGCGCCAACAATCAAGGTAGATACATGCCATTTTAAATCTTCGGCAAAGTTGCCAGGACCGCCAACCCACTGTTCGGTAAAGTAAACATTGCGGTCGGGATGGGCGTTGTGTACCTGTGTAAGTGCCGTAATTGGCCCTGCATATAAGTGGAACGCAGAACCATCAACATATTTCCTGGCATCGGCATCATTTAAGATGGTAATGGGATACTCTGGCTTATCTGCATTATGATCATAAACAATAATTTTGGTTTTAATGTTATTACTTTGAAAAATGGGACCCAATGCTGTTTTAATGAAATCTGCCTGATCCAGAGCCGTCATATACATACTTGGGTTATTGCCTGGATGCAGAGGCTCATTTTGTGGGGTGATGGCATCAATTACTATACCTTCGGCTTTCATTGCCTGAATATATTTCACCAGATATTTTGCATAGGTTTGGTAATATTCTGGTTTTAAACTGCCACCAATAAAACTTTTATTCGTTTTCATCCAGGTAGGAGCAGTCCAAGGAGAACCTAAAATTTTAATTGCTGGGTTTATGGTCACAATCTTTTTTAATATTGGGATCAAATCTGCCTGTTCTTTAGCGATAGAGAATTTAGCTAGTTGATCATCTGTTTCCCCATCAGCTAAATCATTATAGGTAAAAGGCGTAGCGCTTAGATCTGAAGCGCCGATACTGATTCTGATGTAACTCACTGCAATGGCATCTTCAGTGCCCGCAAATAGCTCCTTTAGCAACTTATCTTGTGAAGCAGCAGGTAGAGCATTAATCAGTCCCGCACTTCCGCCTGTTAAGGTATAGCCAAAGCCATCCATACTTTGAAAAGTGGTAGCAGGATCAACGTCAATGGTTGGATGATTATTGGTTGCGGTTGAAAAGTTTAATGCAACGTCCTGTTTTTTCAACAATTGGGATTGATCACCTTTGGTGAGCCAAAATGCAACATCGGTTTTTACTGGTGCTGTAGAAGGTGGTGTTTCCGAATTCCCACCGCCTGCCTCCGGGCTTTTGCTGCAGGCACAGGCAATAATCAGGATGCTCAGCGCAGTGCCAAGATTGTAAATAGGTTTCATAATGATGGCTTTGGTTAGAGATTTCAGGGTATTTCGCATAGTATAAAAAATGTGGGTAATAAAAAGAAGCAGATTTTAGAACTATCATCCTGAATTTGTCGAAGTGCAAGTTTCAATGTTTCGTGAAACGTTTTGAAGCGCTTAACGTTGACAAATTAGAATCACCAGCTTCGTTTTTTTTAAAAGAAAAAGTTATAAAACAAAGGCGACCGTAGCCGCCTTTGTTATAATAAAGAAATTAACGAAGGTTGGGGTTTCTATCCAATTCAGACTGTGGAATCGGGAATAATAGATTGGCTGTAGTAATGTTGTAATTCAATGAATTGCCGTTGCCATCTTTTTGAGCATTCATTACGGTAACTGCTCTGTTTGTTCTTAATAAATCGAACCAGCGCTGTCCCTCAAATGCCAATTCTAAGCGACGCTCTTTCTCGATAGCCAAACGCATAGAAGCCTGATCAGCTGCTGGCGTTACACCTAAATTCACACGATTGCGGATTTCGTTTACGATTGTTGCTGCTGCAGACCAACCCGAAGCACTTAATTCGTTCAAGGCTTCTGCTTTTAATAATTTGATATCAGCCAAACGGATGAGATAGGTATCTGTTTTATCATCAGCTCTATATTTGTTGATGTGCGGATATACAGCAGGATTTTTCCAATAATCATCATCCCATCCAATGCCATCAATCAAAATGCTTGATTTTTTACGTATTACGTCCTTTTCAGCATCAAACGTGCTTACTAAATCATTGGTTGGTGTATTAAATTTTTTCCACCCGGCACCAAATAACTGACTTGGCATCCAGTTGCCATGTAAACCACCCCAGCCATCATATTGCATTTCCCAAATGGCTTCTGAATTGTTTTTGTGGTTTTGATCCCATAAGAAATCGTAATTCGGTACCAAAGTATAACCACCACCAATAACCGCATCGGCATAAGTACTTACTTTATTCCAGTCAGGATTTGTCTTAGTTGCATATACTTTAGCTAAAAGTGCATTGGCAACGCCTTTGGTCATTAATCCTTTGTTTGGTGCAGAAATGCGTGCATTGGCTGCACCATATTCAAGATCAGCGATTATTTGGGCATAAATGGCGTCAACACTTGCTTTAGGTGGAGAAAACTCTTCAGTTGTAGAAGGGATTTTTAAAACAAGAGGAGCAGCGCCGAATAATCTTACCACATTAAAATACATGTAGGCACGTAAAATTCTGGCCTCTGCAAGTATCTGCTTGCGTCGGTCGTTTATATCTAATTTAGGATCCTGTATGTTAGGCACGTTGTCTGTTACCAAATTGGCATTTTTGATGTCCCTATACAATGCGGTATAATCTCTGGTAACATTTTCATTGGTATTGATTACCTTGAAAAGGTCGATCTGGATATTATTTGGGTTATCGCCACCAGCATAACAGTTATCAGAAGTAACATCGCCATTGGTCATAAAATCCATGATGTGATAATCATTGTACATGCCATCATAAACGCCCTGGATCAATTTTTCCGCAGCTGCGGCATCAGCAAAGGCAACATCCGGTGTTACCTGACTGATTGGTTGCTTATCCAGAAAATCTTTTTTACAGCTGCTTAATGCCATCGTAACGGCCCCAACTGTAATTAATGAATATATTTTAAGTTTCATTTTGTTTAAATTAAAAGCCTACGTTAACACCAAATAAGAAAGTTCTAGCTTGTGGATATGTTCCATAATCGATACCCATTGATGGGCTATTTCCATCATAACGCTGTACTTCCGGATCAAAACCTGTGTATTTGGTAAAGGTTAACAGGTTATAGCTGGTTGCAAATACCGTTACTTTTGTCATATTTAATCTCTTCAACAGATCTGAGCTGAAATTGTATGATAAAGTAGCTGATTTTAAGCGCAGGTAGGAACCATTTTCGACAAATCTACTCGAAGTACGGGAGTTATCGGTATTGCCTTTTGATGCTTTTGGGATATTGGTAACCTGACCAGGAGTTGTCCATCTGTCTAACACGGCAGTCGACTGATTTTTTGAATCATAAAGTCCTTCAAGATCAATACGTGATGCATTAAAGATATCGTTGCCCTGAACACCCTGGAAGAAGAATGATAGACCAAATGAACCATAATTTAATGTATTGTTCATCCCGTAGGTAAATTTAGGCTGTGCATTTCCGATGTAAGTACGGTCGGCTGCGGTAATTTTGCCGTCATTGTCTAAATCAGCAAATTTGGCATTACCATTTGCCGGATCTACACCTTGATAAACATAACCATAAAAAGCACCTAGCGGTTTGCCCACTTCTACTCTGATCGCGTTGTCGCGGCTATCAATGCCACCGAAATTAATAGAAGTTAGAGAGTTGCCTAAACTGGTTACTTTATTACGGTTTAAAGAGAAGTTTAAATCTGTAGACCATGTAAATTTATCTTTAACAATGTTTTTTGTCGATAATACGAACTCAAAACCTTTGTTTTCCATTGAACCTACGTTTCTGGCCTGGGTATCAAATCCAGTACTAAGTGCTAAAGGAACATTTAAAAGTAGATCGTCGGTTTTTTTAATGTATGCATCAGCGGTAAAGGTAATTCTTGAATTAAACATGCTTAAATCTAAACCCACGTTGGTTTGTGTGGTTTTTTCCCATGTCAAATCAGGATTGGCCAATTGGATAAAGTTATACGACCCAGAAGTAGTGGGCTGATATAACGCTAAATAAGCATAATCTCCAATACCCTCATCGTTACCAACTTTACCCCAGCTACCTCTAATTTTTAAGTCGTTTATGGTTTTACTTCCTTTCATAAAGTTCTCACCAGAAATACGCCATCCGATTGATGCTGACGGGAAGTAACCATAACGGCCTTCTTTTGCGAACCGTGAAGAACCATCTGCACGGAAATTAGAACTGAACAGATATTTGCCATCATAAGCATAGGTTACACGTGCTAAATAGGAACGTTTAGACCATTGCGCGAACGATGGAATGGTTAAGGCTACAGAGGTAGCAGCTGGCAATAAATTTTTGTTTGCATCCAGGTATTTAGAATCTTCATAAGTATAATATTTATAATCAGATTCTTGTATGGTCATACCACCAGTAGCCGTAAAAGCATTTTTGCCAACGTTTTTGGTGTAGTTTACGATATTTTCATTCAACCAAACATTATCTTTTGTCCGGTTACTCTGATACCTTCCCTGTTGGGTCCTTCCAAATTCAGAGGTAAAAGGATCTAAGAAACTTTGATAGCGGTTTCTGTTTAAGTTGGTACTGATACTCGATTTAAAGAATAGATCTTTGGTAAAATTAATCTGCGCCGCAAATGACCCTAAGAAACGGAAGTTGTTGGTTCCGTTGGTCATACGGTAGGCATAAGAAATTGGGTTTTCCCAACCACCCTGGTTAGGGTTACCTGCATACTGACCGCTACCATCCGGGTTATAGATTCCGATAGTTGGCGGGGTTGATAATGCGGCCAATATTACACCACCGCCGGCTACACCGCTGTTATCGCCAACATCAACCGATTTTCTATAAGTTAAAGCGGCTGTACCGGTTAATTTTAACCAGCTGGTGATGTTCTGCGAACCATTAAAGTTAATGGTGTATTTATCCAACACGGCTGGAGCAACAGTACCTTTATCCTGTTGATAGCCACTCGAGAAGTAGTACTGCCCCCCTTTAATACCCCCGGATAAGGAAACCTGATAGTTATTCTGTGTTCCTGTACCAAAGGTAACATCCTGCCAATCGGTATTTTGGTTGCCGAATGCGGTGTAGTTCATTTCCTTAAGCAAGGCATTGTATTGTTCCCCGTTTAACACATCCAGCTTTTGCCATAAATTAGAAAAACCAGTAAAAGCATTAAAACCTACTCTAATTTTATCTGCGCTTCCTTTCTTTGTGGTGATTAAAACAACACCATTCGCCCCACTAGAGCCATAAATGGCTGCTGCAGACGCATCTTTTAAAATGGTTAAAGTTTCAATGTCTGATGGATTTAAGAAATCTGCATTACGTGAGGTTACCCCATCAATTACATAAAGTGGACTGTTAGATCCTGTAATTGAAGTATTCCCCCTGATACTTACCGATACACCTGCACCAGGCTTGCCCGATTGCGAGATGACCTGAACGCCTGCTGCCTTACCCTGAATGGCTTGTAACGGATTGGTAACCGGTTGGTTTTCGATATCTTTTGCCGAAATAGAGGTTACTGCAGTAGTTAAATCTTTTTTAGTTGTGGTACCATAACCAATTACGACCACCTCATTTAACTGTTGATTATCATCTGATAAAGTAATGTTTACTGTTGTACGGTTATTTACTGCCTCTTCGATCGTTTTGTAACCGATAAAAGTAAATTCCAAAGTTGAATTTTGGGGTGCGCTAATGCTATATGCGCCGTTATCCGTTGTAGAAGCACCTTGGTTAGTGCCTTTTACCTTTACAGATACTCCAGGTAATGGTAAGCCTTGTTTGTCTTTTACCAGACCTTTTACAGTTATATTCTGTGCCATACTCAGAGAGATACCGCATAGCATACATACTATAAGCAATGTAAACTTTTGTCTCATAATTTTGCTCTTGTTAATATTATGCGGTAAAGTTAACACTCAATTCATGTTAAATACAAGTATTTTAAACGTTAAATTTTACGTAACTATCTGATATATAGATTTTTGAATTAAATTCGATACGCTTTAGTACCACAGTACCAATAGCCATTTTAAGCCTGATAATCAGTGGTTAAGTGGCTTGGGTAATTAGTTCTTCGGATGAAATCTGATACGCTTAAATACCTACCCGGTTTTCTTGAAATGAAGCGTAAAACAAACAAATTTGTGACGGATTAACGTGGCTTTTATTCAATTACCAGCTGGCTCCAGCCGTTTTTTGCTGTTTTTTTTAAAGTTTTCTTCCGGTCGTCCATTACTTTTTTTATGCGTGATCCGAAGGTCCAGCAGGTACTTTGCCTAATGGAAAGGATTTCTGATAATTTATGAGAGGATATCTTTCCCTTAGAAGAATAAATCAGGAAGATCATGTAAAATGCTTTATTGATCGGTATCCGTGTATTGTGAAAAATAGTATAGGTGGTTACCGATTCTTCGTAACCACATTTACTGCACCGGCGGCTATTTAAAATGTGTCCGTTAAAATAGTGGTCGTTACTGCATTTGCGGCAGTGGTAACCATTGCTCCATTTTAGCTGGGCAAGAAACTCATAACAGGTTTCCTTATCGGGATATATTTTGCTGAACTCCTCAAAATCAACTTCTGTAGACATTACCCGATCTCGGGTGACCTTTTCTACATTTGTTTGCAATTCTTCGTTATCATGCTCCAACAGCACATTCATCCGCGAAATTTCCTCTGCCTGTTGCTGTAGCAGTGCATTGGCTTCTTCCAGTGCCTGGTTTTTACTTTCAATAATGAGTGATTTGTGGTAAACCTCGCGGGTGCGCTCTTCTACTTTACTCTCGAGTTCCTGGTTAATGCTATCTTTTAGTTTGGCGTTTACAGCCATTTGCCTGATGATTTTCTGTTGCGCTTTATCCTTTTTTACTTTTAGTATCCGCACTTTATCACCTATGGCAAATGACAAAAAGATCATCTCGAGTACGAAACAGAAACTTAAACTGTAGTAACTAATAGCCCCAAAATTAAGCCAGCCAATACCAAGCATAATCAGGAATTTTAAGACAAAGCCTGCAAATAGAAAGCTATAGCCTAAAACAAAGAAACGGGCAGGTTGATATCCTTTTTTGTAAATATAAATCCCGGTAAAAAATGCAACGGACAAAGGAACGGCCTCTATAAATTTATAACTAAAGAGCGTTTGATCGAAAAGATAGCAATAAACAAAGAATAAAATTCTGCACACAATGATGCCTAAAATAAACTGATTGAGTTTGGGTGCCTTTGCTTTGACATATAAAAGTTCCCGGGTAAACAGCAGGGCGAAAATACTGGTGGCACATAAAGCAAAAGCATAGGCTACCTGATTCCATGCCGGGGCATTGGGCCATAAATATTGATAAGCTATCCCATCAGTACTCATTTCGAAAAAGCCAATACTTAAGTTGTAGAGTACATAATAGAGATATTGCTTTTGCCTGATGGCAACATACATGATGAGGTTATAGAAACTGAAAACCAGGATCATCCCATAAAAAATACCAAAGTAGAAATACTCGTCCAAGGCATAAGAGATAAACCATTCGGTGGTTCTCAATACGATGATGACATCAGCTATTTGCGAAGAACTGATCTTAAAATAGTAAGTCTGTGTTTCGTTTCCCTCGTTTTGTACTGGGATTTCGAAATTTTTATGGTGGATAAGGCGTTTATCGAAAGGATTGGCATCACCTAAATTTTTGACCTTGTATTTTTGATCTCCCTGTGGGATATAAGCGGTGATGTGATCGATAGTCTGATCGAAAAATTCAAGAATAAATGGCTTATCAGCCAGGTCATTCTGTTTAATTTTTATTCTGAACCAATATGTTTTATTGAGTTGTTTGGTTTGTGGAGTACTGCTTAAGCTGGCCTTAAACTTTTGATCGAAGGCGCTGCTTTTAATCTCATCGAAAGTGTACAGGTTACCGGCATCCTCCAAAACCTCGATTTCCTTAAAGGTAAAGATGTGCTGGGCAACAGCATCCTGCAGTTCTATTATTTTCTGTGCTTTTAAGCCCGAAACAGAAAACAATAAAATGATACCAATAAAAAAAGATAAACGCTTTGAATAAGTTAGTGCCAGCATGAACTACAAAGGTACAAAATTGTATTTAGGTGATACCGATCAGGTTATCAGCGGAGTTTCATTTTAAAAAATTAATGAAATACTGGTTCCTTTATGTTCTTCTGATTTAATGTCGATCTCGATTCTGTGGAATTTGGCAATACTTTGAACAATTGCCAAACCTAAACCAAAGCCGCTCTCTTCGGTATTTCCTCTTTTAAAACGGTCAAAGGCATCCTCCACAAGTACTTTGCTCATTCCCGATCCGGTATCGCTGACGGTTAATACATATTTTTCATACTCGGTTTTATCCGTTATCGCGATGGTTCCACCATCAATATTATATTTAATCGCATTATTAATGATATTGATCAGAAGTGTGTGGATCAATGCCTTATTGCCTGTAAAATGAAAATCCTTGCTGAGGGTTGCACTATAACTGATATTTTTATCTGCTATACGATCTTCTAAATCTTCGTAAATGTCTTCGATTTCTTGTTTCAGGCTAATTTCTTCGGTTTTTAAATACTGATTGTTTTCGACCTTCGAGATGAGTAACAAACTGTTGATTATCACCTTTAAACGGTTTAATGTTTTTAACGAAGCATAAATTTTGTTCTCGTGCTCTACCGGAATATCTGGTGTATTGAGCATATTTTCGAATCTCGTACTTAAAATGGAAATAGGGGTGAGCAGCTCGTGCGATACGTTGGCAATAAATTGTTTTTCCAGGGCGAAAAGTGTATTTATTTTTCGCATTAAGGAATTAATACTATTATCCAGGATTTTAAAATCTTCGGTGCTGGTGGGTATATTCTGATAATTATAGTGAGATGGGTCATCAACCAGGTTAATCTTTTTATCGATAATGAGGTAAAACGGCTTCAATAAAAAGTTAGAGAAGGTAAAGTCGGCTACCAGCGTAATCAGCAATGCAGCTACCAGCACGACGAGCATGTAAAAGCGGATCGAATTCTTAATCGATTGCAGGGCTGTCATCGTTTCTCCGATCTCGAGATTGTACCAGTTAGTATGGTAAGAAAATTTATAGTTCAGGATGCGGTATACCTCAATATCACCTTCAATTTCCCGCTTTTCAGTAAATACTTTTGCTGTAGAATCTTTTTGCTTGTCTGGAATATCGGTTAAAACAATAAATTCCTCCTTTAAAATATTATAGTCGGTAAATGATTGTTCTTTATTTAAAAGGCTATCAATCTCGTTGTCGTTTAAATTCTCGATGATTTTGTTTTTCTTCTTGATTAAACGGTTATCGAGCTGGTTATAGGCAAGTCGGTCTAACGAGAATAAAATGATAGCACCCAGCACCAATATGATGGCGATTTTGGTTACTGCATTGTATAAAGAAAACTTAACCTGTAACTTCATGTAAATGGATGATGTTTAATGTGAATGGATTTTGGCTCCTTCTAAGAAGGTAATTAAAGCTAGCCGCCAATCGCCCACCCTAAATGCACTAGCAATTAATCCTGTATCCAATACTTCTTACGGTTTCAAACCAGTCTGTCGGACTCACCGCTGCAAGTTTTTTACGTAAATTTTTTACGTGAACATCAACAAAATTCGAATCAGAGTTTACTTCTAAGATGTCGCCCCAAACATGTTCGGTTAGGCTCATTCTCGATACTACACGGTTTTTGTTCAGTACCAGGTAATTGAATATTTCGAATTCTTTTTTGGTGAGGTTTAATCTCTCTTCGCCAAAAGAAACGGTCCTGTTCTGGATGTTGAGCAAAAAATTGTGGATATTGATCTCATTCTTCTCCAGCTTATGTTTTCTGCGCGTAATGGCATGCATCCGCGCCAAAAGCTCATTTAATGAGAAAGGTTTAGGCAGATAATCGTCTGCACCTTCATCAAGACCTTTAATCCGATCATCTACGGCACTACGTGCAGTTAGAATAATTACCGCGTCATCACGGTCTTTAGTGGCTTTTAATTGTTTCAGAATATCAAAGCCATCGCCATCCGGCAGACCTAAATCCAATAAAATGAAATCGTAATTGTTTACAAATATCTTTTCCTCCGCAGAAGATTTTTTCCATGCATGCTCAACAATAAACCCTTCTTTACTTAAGAATTCATCCATTTCAAGCGCCAGGCTCTTTTCATCTTCAACTATGAGTACGTTCATTTTTTTTATTTAATGTTCTTGATAGCTTTAGGCTTTAATCTTGGTCTCTATAACGAAGTTAATATTTTTTAGGATGATCGCGCAGGCTTCTTCAATTTCTTCTTTTGTAATAATTAGTGGAGGAGCGATGCGCATAGAATTGCTGCAATGTAAAAACCAGTCTGATAATATGCCATCCAAGATGCAGGCGTCGATAATTTTTTTATTGATTTCAAAATTTTCAAATTCAACTGCCAGCATTAAACCTTTCCCTCTGATCTCTTTAATAGCAGGGTGTTGAAGGAGCTTTTTAAACAATTGCCCCTTTTCCTCCACCTCATCCACAATATGATTGTCGACCAATGTGCGTAAGGTAGCCAATCCTGCAGCACAACAAACCGGATGACCGCCAAAGGTAGTCATGTGGCCCAAAATTGGTGTATGCGATAACACAGACATGATTTCTAAGGAACTGATAAATGCACCGATTGGCATACCTCCGCCAATTCCTTTTGCCAACAGCAGAACATCGGGCACAACATGATAATGCTCAAAGGCAAACATTTTACCGCTGCGGCCAAACCCGGATTGTATTTCGTCAAAAATTAACAACGTTCCGGTCTCACGGCATTTTTCTTTTACGGCCTGCATGTAGCTTAAATCTGCAACACGTATTCCGGCCTCACCCTGGATGGGTTCGATAAAAACGGCAGCAATTTCTGTAGTGATTTTATCCAGATCAGCTATATTATTATGTTCGATAAAACTTACATGCGGCAAGAAAGGTCCATATCCAGAAGAATAGAAATCGCTTTCCATTAAACTTTCTGCACCCTGGGTACTGCCATGGTAAGCATTTTTGCAGGCAATAAAACCTTTTCTGCCGGTATATCGTTTGGCCAGTTTCATGGCGCCTTCCACAGCCTCTGTTCCTGAATTTAAAAAATAGGTACAACTTAAGCTTTCGGGTAAAATATCGGCGAGGGCTTTGGCAAAATTGACCTGTGGCGTTTGCACATACTCGCCATAAACCATCAGGTGCATATAAGTTTCTGCCTGCTCCTGAATGGCCTTAACTACAGCTGGATGGCAGTGGCCAACATTACTTACACCGATGCCGGCAATAAGATCGATGTGCTTTTTGTTTTGGGCATCGTAAATATAAATTCCTTTTGCCCTGACAAATTCGAGCATAAGTGGTTCAGGAGAGGTTTGTGCATTGTGTTGTAAAAACAACTGACGTTGGGTAAGCATGGTACAAAAGTACGGAAATGATGGAGCGCTTTAAAACAAAAAGACCTACATTGCTGTAAGTCTTTTTGTTTATGGTTTTTGACCACCTTTAAATCTATTGAGCAATTCTCTTTTAAATCCTTCTTGAGCTCTGTAAAACTTGCCTACCACTTTAATGGGCAGGGCAGATTTAAGCCTGTAATAATATTTTTTGTCGAGATTAAGATCTTTTTGTTTAAAATCGAACTCGCTGGTAATTAAACTTTGTACCTGCGCGTCGGTTAAATTATCAATTTCGGTTGTTTTGCGGAAAGAGATCATTTTTTGCATGCGTTCTTTACGCAGGGCATTTTGTTCCCCTTGCATATCGTTATAAATAGGCCAGAAAATTTTAGCCTCTTCAGGAGATAAATCAAGTTTTTGGGTGAAAAATGCTATTTTAAGTGATTCTATTTCTTCTCCCCTTGGTCTTTGTGCCAAAAGGGTGGTGGGTAATAAGAATATTAAAGCAACAAAAAGTAAATTCTTCATGTGTTAGTTATTTAATTCCTGAGATAAATCGTTCGAAGAGAAATTGCTCAGGATGTAGTTTTCCATTTCTGTATCTGACGCAGAAGTAGTTTTTATAGTGGATGTTGTTGTGTTTTCTGCTTCTAAATGATCGATAATTGTACTCTCATCAATATCATACAATAGTTGTTCGTTTATTGCTTCGGCAGATTGTACCTGCTGAACGGTTGTGGTTGATCCATTCTGATAGAAATATACACCAAATGAAGCCATCAAAACAAAACATGCGGCACTTGCGTATTTAACAATGTTGCGTCGCCATAAAGGAATAATTCTTGCCTCTTTTTTAGGCTCTGATGCTGCAATTCTATCTGCAACTCTACTTTGTAAAGTGTCGAAGTAGTTCTCTGGTACCGCAAAAGCATTTTTTGCTTTAGGCATTTCTGTCAGCGCAATATTCATTTCTATCCGTTCCGTTAATTCTTCAAAATAATTCTGCGGAACTTCAAAATTATTGTCACTGGTTTTCTGTTTTAGTCCATCTAGAAAGACAGCAGAAAAAATGGCCTCATCACAATTTTCGAAATATCCATCAGGAACGGAGAATGGATTGCGTTTCCCCATTGCCGCAAGGGCAGGAGCTTCGTTCATCCAATCGTTATTTTCTATATTTTCGTTCATCACAGATATATGATACAATTAAAGTGAAAAGGTTTAATAGTCTATTTCATCATTTGTAATAAAAGCTTCAATTTTTTTTGCGGCGATGTGAAAGGATGCTTTTAAAGCCCCTACAGAGGTGCCCAAAACTTCCGAAATCTCTTCATATTTCATATCGTCAAAATATTTCATATTGAAGATAATCCGTTGCTTTTCAGGTAAAGTAAGAATTGCTTTTTGCAGTTTAAGCTCGAGCTTATCGCCGTTAAAATAGGAAGATGCCACCAGGTTATCGGCAAGTTCAGATGATACTTCATCTAAAGGTGTATTGTTGCGCTGCTTCTGTTTGTTTAGGAAGGTGATTGATTCGTTAGTAGCGATACGGTAAATCCAGGTATACAGCTGAGAATCGCTCCTGAATTTATCGAGGTTTTTCCAAACTTTAACAAATACCTCTTGTAAAAGATCATCGCAATCATCGTGGTTTAAAACCAGCCTGCGGATGTGCCAGTATATTTTTTGCTGATATTTTTTTAATAACAGGTTAAAGGCTTCATTTCGCGTGCGCTCTACGGCAAACAGTGCAAGAATTTCTGAATCTTCAACTTGTTTCATTATATATAGATTTGAGATGTGAGAATTGAGATATGAGATTTGATTTTATGTGTCAAATCTCATATCCATTGTCTCAATTCTATTTTTTCCTACCAATTACTTTTTGAACAGCTTCAACAATGTTTACAGCATCTAAGCCATATTTAGACATTAACTGATCTGGTGTTCCGCTTTCGCCGAAAGTATCATTAGTGGCTACAAATTCTTGTGGGGTTGGCAATTCGGTAGTTAACAAACGGGCTACGCTTTCGCCTAAACCGCCAAACTTGTTGTGCTCTTCGCAAGTCACTACACAACCTGTTTTCTTAACCGATTTTAAGATTGCTTCGTCATCCAAAGGTTTGATGGTATGGATATTGATGATTTCGGCATCAATTCCCAATTCAGCCAGTTTTTCGCCGGCTTCAATCGCTTTCCAAACCATGTGTCCTGTAGCAATAATGGTAACATCTGTACCTTCGTTAACCATCCAGGCTTTACCGATTTCGAATTTTTGATCAGGATCTGTAAATACAGGGATTACCGGACGACCAAAACGTAAATAAACCGGGCCTTCGTATTCTGCAATGGCTAAAGTTGCTGCTTTAGTCTGGTTATAATCACAAGGATTGATCACCACCATTCCCGGCAGCATTTTCATCAAACCGATATCTTCTAAAATCTGGTGTGTTGCACCATCTTCGCCTAAAGTTAAGCCTGCGTGAGATGCACAGATTTTAACATTTTTATTAGAATAAGCTACCGACTGGCGGATCTGATCGTAAACACGGCCGGTAGAGAAGTTGGCAAATGTACCTGTAAAAGGAATTTTACCACCAATGGTCATACCTGCTGCAATACCGATCATGTTTGCTTCTGCAATACCAACCTGTGTAAAACGCTCAGGGAAATCTTTAATAAAAGCATCCATTTTAAGCGATCCAACTAAATCGGCACATAAAGCAACCACATTTTCGTTTTTCTTACCAGCCTCATGTAAGCCAGCACCAAAACCCGAACGTGTATCTTTTTTTTCTGTATATGTATATTTTTTCACGAGCTTATATTTTTTTATTTAAAGGTGTTCAAGCTTGCTTCGCAGGTTTTCATACCTCAAACCCCTAAAGGGGCTTTATTTGTAGTTAAAATTAAAAGTTATTTACTCCCCCTTCAGGGGGGTAAGGGGCTAATAGTCCCCTAATGTTTCTGGTAACTGTGCTAAAGCTAAGGCCAATTGCTCATCATTTGGCGCCGTACCATGCCATTTATGCGAACCCATCATATAATCTACACCAGCACCCATTTGCGTACTCATTAAGTTTAAGATCGGTTTACCTTTTCCAGTCAAAGTTTTTGCATAGTGTAATCCCTCAACGATAGATTGCATATCATTGCCATCGGTATTGATTACATGCCATCCGAATGCTTCAAATTTTGCTTGTAAACTATCTAAAGAAAGTACTTTTTTAGTAGGACCATCAATCTGCTGACCGTTATAATCTACGCTGCAGATCAAAGTATCCAACTCATGGAAGGGTGCAAACATTGCTGCTTCCCAGTTTTGGCCTTCTTGTAATTCTCCATCACCATGTAGCGTGAATACGTAAGATTTATCACCATTTAACCTTTTGGTTAGTGCAGCGCCGATGGCTACTGACATGCCCTGACCCAATGAGCCCGAAGCTACGCGGATACCCGGTAAGTGTTCGTGCGTAGTAGGGTGACCCTGTAATCTAGAATCTAGTTTACGGAAAGTTGCCAATTCACTTTTATCGAAATAACCTGCATGCGCAAGTGTGCTGTACCAAACCGGAGAAATGTGACCGTTAGATAAGAAGAATAAATCTTCACCAATACCGTCCATAGTGAAATCTTTCTTGTGGTTTAAGACTTCAAAATATAGGGCAGTAAAAAAATCGGCGCAACCTAATGAACCACCTGGGTGGCCTGATTGACATCCGTGAACCATTCTTACGATATCCCGTCTGATCTGAGAGGCAATATCTTCTAGCTCTTTAATTGTATGTTTCATTAAAATAAGAGGTTGTTGTTACATAGCAAAGGTAATATTTTACCCGCTATATCATAATTAGTTATTGATTAAATCGAGTACTTGTTGCGTTGAGTTTTTTGTGTCAACTTTTTTGATGATATGCGAAATTTTTCCTTCGCCATCTATAATAAATGTGGTGCGTACCGTACCCATGTATTTTTTGCCATACATGTTTTTCTCTGCCCAAACACCATAATCATTTACAATTTTCTGGTCGGTATCTGCAAGTAGGGTAAATGGAAGGTTATGCTTGGTTACAAACTTATGGTGTGATTTTTCGTCATCAACACTAACGCCTAAAACTACAATACCTTTTGCCTGTAAACCCTGATAATTATCCCTAAAATCGCAAGCCTCAGCCGTGCAGCCAGGAGTATCATCTTTTGGGTAAAAATAAAGCACAACAGTTTTCCCTTTGTAATCGCTTAAAGATACCTCAACTCCATTTTGATCTTTTGATGTAATTGCAGGTGCCTGATCACCTTCTTTTAACTCTGCCATATATAATGATTGAATTTGAATGCTGTAATAATTGATTGCTTAATAACTCGTGCAATTTAAACAGTTTAACTTATTATACTGTTCGATATATGTTAAAAGATGACATTTCTTAGTGTAAATCTCAAGTTTAACACATCCTGATCGTGAAATCATTAAATCTTAAAAACCTGCTCCTATTTAAAGAACGTTACCGTATATTTTCTGGTATTTTCTTTCATATCCATTACCACCAATTCTAATGTATGTTTTCCTGTGCCAGTTCTTTCATCGAAACTGTGCCAGAGAGTGGCTGTTTTGGTGTCGAACTCCATTAAAACCCATTTACCATCGATATAGCCGTTAAAACTTTTAATGCCAGATAGGTTATCGCTGATTTTGAAAAATATTTTAGATAAACCTGTCATATTTTTTCCTTCAGCGATATTTACGGGGACTATCCTTGGTGCAATGGTATCAGTAGCGATATAAAAGCTGCCGAAGTTTTTTGGCGTAGCCTTAACATAACCATTTTCAAAAAAACCACCTTGTGATGAGCCATTTGAATTTACGATCAGTGCTTTATTTTTCAGGTTTTCCGGAAGATTATCGGCTTTGATCGAAATGTCGAAACCGATATGTATGGGGGTATATCGATTGTGGATCTGGTGTACGGCCGACCAGGCATTCCCTGCTGGTTTAGGTAGTTTTTTATAAGTGAAATTTAAATCAGTGTATAATGTGCCTAATGGGAAAACGACTTTAACATCATCGGCATTAAATTCGTTTACCTTATTATAGGGATAAATTATTCCAGCCGGAACACTTGCTGTTGCAATTGGTGCCGAACCCGCATTTACCGTAAAAGGCAGCACAGATGAATTTCCTTTCGAATCGGTAATGATATAACGGACCTGATGTAATGCGCCATCATTAAAATTGATTCTGCCACTATTCACTAAACCACTATAAATTTTTAAGGGATTACCCGGTTCTACAAAACTTTTTTGGATGCTCCTTTTTGTGTTTAAATAAGTTGGGTAATCGATATGCGAATTGATGGCCTTACTGTCTTCGAAAGCAAAACGCTCCAGAGCAGAAGTGTATACCTTTTTGCCATCAACCTCTAACTGTATAGAATATACACCATTTGTTCCTGATAAGCCATTGTGCCGATCGGTTACCACAATGCCAAAGCCAACTTCTCCGGTTAAACTGATGGGGGCGGTGGTTTTGTAAACTCCATTTGCCCCCGTAATACCGATGGCCTGTTTTGGAATTGACTCATTAAAGGTTTTACCATTTAGGCGGTACACATATAAACCATGAATTACCGGAGGGATATTATCCGGAATAATGATCCCGAAAAATTGGGGATTTATGGTTTCTTCCGTTTTAGTATCCCTGATTTCGAAGTGTAAATGTGGACCTCCCGAGCTGCCACGGTTACCAGACCAGGCAATAATTTCACCTTTATGTACCGGAATTAGTGTAGCATCGGGAAATTCATCGATTTCAAAAGACTTTTTCTCGTATTCGAGGTTTTTAACAACGGTGGCAATTTTTGGTGAAAAACGCTGTAAGTGGCCATAAACGGTGGTAAAACCGTTTGGATGGTTGATGTACAATGCTTGCCCAAAGCCGCTATTCTGTACCCTTAACCGCGAAATATATCCATCGGCTACGGCATAAACAGGGTAACCTTCGCGCTGGTTGGTCCTGAAATCGATTCCGGAATGAAAGTGGTTGCCGCGGATTTCGCCAAAAGAACCTGCAAGGGCAGGTGGAGTAATATCGAGCGGCTGCCTGAAATCGGTTATGGGATATTTATTCGTACTGAAAATCTGCTGTGCCTGAACACAGACTGAGGCAAATAAAAGGCAAATTGAAACGGAAAATTTTAACTTGTACTGGATCGGATTTTTAATCATTCGTTACTTTACATCAAAATTTAAAAGTTGCTTTCCTTCCAGCCAGGCTTCTAATTTATCGCCCCTGTTTGTTTTGCCAACACCCTGTGGCGTTCCCGTGAAAATCAGATCTCCTTTTTTTAAGGTGATGTACCGGGAAACAAAGCTGATTATCTTCTCGAACGAGAATAACAAATCTTTAGTATGCCCTACCTGACGGCTTTCTCCATTTACCTTCAGTTCGAAATTTAACTGATAAAGATCTTCGAAATCACTTTTAGGAAGAAAAATACTGATGGGCGCTGAGTTGTCAAAAGCTTTGGCTAGTTCCCAGGGCAATCCTTTTTCTTTGTGTTTGGCCTGGATATCACGTGCGGTAAAATCGATGCCTAAACCCACTTCATCATAATAATTGGCTGCAAATTTTTCGGCAATATGTTTTCCTTCTTTACAGATTTTTAAAACCACTTCTAATTCATAATGAACGTCATCAGAAAAATCAGGTAAATAAAAAGGCTTATTATCTTTTAAAACGGCCGTATCAGGTTTCAAAAAAATTACTGGACTAGTAGGAACCGGATTGTTCAGTTCTTTTGCATGTTCGGCATAATTTCTGCCAATGGCGATGATTTTCATTCTTAAGAATATGAAATATGATAAAATTAATGGGGACTAAATCCGCATCAATCAAAAATAGAAAAGAAAACGGGCTTATAAAACTGAGATGCGTTTTACTTGACTTTCTGACCCAGCGATAACCCTTAAGAAATAAATCCCAGGATTTATTCTGTTCGGAATAACGAAGCTTTTGGTTTGCTCACCAGCATTTAGACGCTCATTTGATAGCGTTGTAACTTCGTTTCCTAATAAATCGATAATTTTGATTGTGGTTTGAGTACCATCTTTTCCGATGGATAAGATAATATTTAGCTGATCTTCTACCGGATTTGGATATATTTTAACAATGGTTAACAATTTATCTTTTGCTACGACCGTTGTATTTTTTGGTGTTGTGGAATAAGTATTGAACATGCCGGAGCCACCTATCGACATATAAAGAGGTTTGTAAGGGGTAATATTTGCTTTAATTTCAGGGATCCTACTTGTTTTTTTGGTTCTGTTTTTTAAGCTAATGTGAATACTATCAGCTTGTTGCGCCCAAGAATTTACACCGCATAGCAAAACAATGCACAATGTGCAAGCTAGTTTTGTGAGGAACGTTATCTTAGCGTAGAGTTTCATCAAATTGGTATAGCAAATGTATTAATTTAAAACAAAGAAATTAAACATTTTGTTTAAAAGCCATAATTTAACACAATTTAACAATAAAATTTAATTTTCATAGTGTTAAAAATACACAATAATTTGGTTGTTAAATTGTTATAGTTAGTTTACTTTTGCCGCACTAAAATAATCAACGAAGTGTCAAATCAT
>Ga0163161_10000943_pt1 | contig 22389 bp, 20 predicted proteins | sample S45metaG_FD_129847 | JGI IMG/M metagenome (GOLD analysis project Ga0163161, IMG submission 129847) | Switchgrass rhizosphere microbial communities from Kellogg Biological Station, Michigan, USA - S4-5 metaG | ecosystem: Host-associated > Plants > Roots > Rhizosphere > Soil | place: USA... | reverse complement strand
CGACGCAGGGTGTTCAGAAACGGGTCTTGCAGAAGTTGCCCTTTATTGCTCACGATATTCTCCGTGTTCAAGAGTAGTTGTTGGAGAGATGACCTTAACACAGGGTTTCTGCGCTGCAGCAATAGGAGCCAAAAGCCTTGAGAAAATAACGGCTCTCAAAAGACGGAACTTCCGTTTCAGCTGCAACTCATCGGCCGTCATCGGCGGCCAAGCGCCTCGAAAGGCAATTCAGCTGTCCTTGTCCGCAAAAGGATTCTGCGAGCTTTTGAACTGGATCCGCAAGGGCGTGCCCACCAAGTCGAATTCCTTGCGGAAGCGCCCTTCCAGGAATCGCTTGTACGCATCAGTCACATGCTCCAGCGAATTGCCGTGGATGATGATCACCGGCGGATTCATGCCGCCCTGGTGCGCATAGCGCAGCTTGGGGCGGAACATGCCGCCGCGCTGAGGTGCCTGGAATTGCACCGCCTCCAGCAACAGGCGCGTCAGCACCGGCGTCGACATCTTGCGAGTGGCCGATTTGTGCGCTTGCGCAATGGCCTGCCACACCGGACCGAGCCCCTGGCGCTTGATGGCCGAGATGAAATGCAAAGACGCGAACTTCAGGAACGGCAACCGGGTCTCTATCTGCCGCTGGATCTGCTCTCGCTGGTAGCTGTCGACGGCATCCCATTTGTTGATGGCGATCACCACCGCGCGGCCGCTCTCGAGGATGTAGCCGGCAATGTGCGCGTCCTGGTCAGTCACGCCCTGCGTCGCGTCGAGCAGCAGCAGCACGACGTTGGCCGACTCGATGGCCTGCAGCGTCTTGACCACCGAGAACTTCTCGATCGCCTCGAACACCTTGCCCTTGCGGCGCAGGCCTGCGGTGTCGATCAGCTCGAAGCGCTGGCCGTTGCGCTCGAATGGCACCGAGATGGCGTCGCGCGTGGTGCCCGGCATGTCGAAGGCCACCAGGCGCTCTTCGCCGAGCCAGGTATTGATCAGCGTGGACTTGCCGACATTGGGCCGGCCAGCCACCGCCAGTTTGATGGGCTTGTTGACGTCGCCTTCGTCGGTCTCGTCGTCCGGGTCTGGCAGGTTCAGCGGCTCGAGGGCCAGCTCGACCAGGTCGCGCATGCCCTGTCCGTGCGCAGCAGACACGCCGTGCACGTCGCCAAAGCCCAGCTCGTAGAAGTCGACCAGCTTGGTGCCGTCGTGCATGCCTTCGGCCTTGTTGGCCGCCAGCACGCAGGGCTTGCCCAACCGGCGCAGTTCGTTGGCGATGTCGTGGTCTTGTGCCGAGAGACCTTCGCGGGCGTCGACCACGAAGATCACGACGTCGGCCTCGGCCACGGCCTGTCGCGTCTGCTTGGCCATTTCCTTGTAGATGCCGCTGCCGGCATCGGGCTCGAAGCCGCCGGTGTCGATCACGATGAACTCGTGCTTGCCCAGGCGGCCGTTGCCGTAGTGACGGTCGCGCGTGAGGCCGGCGTAGTCGGCGACGATGGCGTCGCGCGTCTGGGTCAGGCGGTTGAAGAGCGTCGACTTGCCGACGTTGGGACGGCCGACCAGGGCCACGACCGGCTTCATGGCCGGCCTTTCGATGGCGCGGTTTTCATGGTCGGGCCTTGAGAGTGGGAAAAGAAGAAATTAGTCAGGGCGATAGCCAAACACGCCGCCCTTGGCAGTCACGACCACGACCGTGTTGCCGGCCAGGACCGGCGCAACGGTGATGGCGGAGCCATCGGGCGTGACACGATTGAGCAGCGCGCCGTCTTCGCGCGACACGAAATGCAGAGAGCCGGTGTCCTCGCCGATGATCAACGAGCGCCCCACCGCGAGCGGCGAGGTCAGCACACGGTTCTTGAAGCGGGTCATTTGCCAGGCGCGTTCGCCGTCGCCGCGGCGCCAGGCCGTGACGCTGCCATCGGATTCAGTCCCGTAGACAAAACCTTCGTCACCGGAGACGCCGTCCGCGCCCGAGGCCGGCTTGCTCCAGACCAGCGTACCGCGCTGCGTCTCGACGCAACCGACGCTGGCGTAGTAGGCCCGCGCGCAAACGCTGTCACCGAAGCGGCTCACGCTACCGGTCAGGTCGACCAGGCGCTCTACGTCATTGGTGCCGCGCGGCGCCGCAATGGGCGACTCCCAGCGCGAGGTGCCATTGGCGGGGTTGATGCCGACCAGCCGGCCGCCGATGCCCGCGATCAGCGTATCGCCCACGGCGATCAGCACACCCGACTTGCGCAGTACCAGGTTTTCACTGGGGCGCTGCTGCAGCCAGAGGCGGCGGCCGCTCTGGCCGTCCCAGGCGCTGATGCTGCGGTCGGCGGTCTGCACGAACACGCGGCGGCCTGCAACGAGCGGTGCGGTGAAGGCCTGGGCCGCCAGCTTCTGCTTCCACAGCACCTTGCCGCCTTCGATGGCGACGAGTTCGTTGTTGGTGGTGACGACCGCGGCCATCGTGCCGTCGCTGCCGACGCCTGCCGCCAATGTGGCGCCAGCGCTCGCACGCCAGGTTTCACGGCCGGCACGGGCATCGATGGCCACCACGGTGCCGTCATTGCCGGCCACGGTGACGATGTCGCCGCTGACGTCGGTGGTGAGCGGGAAGCTCACTTCCGGGATCTTCACGCTCCAGGCCTGGCGCACGCCGAGGGTGGCGGGATTGGCTGGCAGCTCGGCCGGCTTCGGCTTGCCGGAGCCCGAACAGGCGGCCAGCAGCACTACCAAAACAAGAGCGGAACCTGCGCGCAGGGCGCCCGATTCAGGCATGAGACGCTTGAAATTCATGATTCGGTCAGGAGTTTTTGGGGGCTGCGGGTGTGACAGTGATGGTCGGCGCCAGGCTCTTCGGGTCGACACCGACCGCGTTCAGCTTGATCTCGACCAGGCGGCGGTAGTCGGAGGTTGCGCCGAGACCCGTCCAGGCCTTGCGGTATTCCTGCTGCGCCTCGTCGCGCTTGCCCTGCGCCATGTAGATGTCGCCCTTGCGGTCGGCCACCAGCGGTTCGAACTCCTTGGGCACATTGCCATCGAGTTGCTTCAAGGCTTCGTCGTACGACTTGCCGTCGAGCAGTTCGGCCGCAAGCCGCAGCTTTGCGATGGCCTGGTAACCCGGATCGACGGCGCTCTGCGCAACCCAACCCAGTGCTGCACGTGATTCCTCGACTTTGCCCTTTTCGTACAGCGTCTTGGCAGCCAGGAGGCCCGCCTGCTGCGCATAGGCGGTGCCGGCAAAGCGTTCCTTCATGTCGCCCAGCACGCGTTGGATGCGCTCGACGTCGCCGGCCTGCGTGCTGCGCTCGACCTCGTCGTAGAGCGCCGCGGCCTGGGCTGCCTTGTTGCGCTGGAAGTATTGCCAGCCGTTCCAGGCCACGAAGGCGCCGGCGACAAGCAGCACGACCCAGGTGATCAGGGTGCCGTAGGTGTTCCAGAAATGCTTGAGCTGGTCGAGCTGTTCCTGTTCTTCGAGATCGAGATGGGTTGCCATGCGCTGTCAGGTGTTGGGAGCCGGGGATTGTAGGGTGGCGGCCCAGGTGGCCACCTCGGCGAGCGGCCGGGCGATTTGCGCGCCGCTGCCGTCGCGCAGTGACTTGAGAGTCACTTCGCCGCGTGCAAGTTCATCGGCGCCGAAGATCAGGGCGTAGGTGGCGCCGCTGTTATCGGCCTTTTTCATCTGCGACTTGAAGCTCGCCAGGCCCTCTGCCGTGGCACCGTGCATCTGCACGCGCACGCCGGCTTCGCGCAACTGCTGCAGCGTACGCAGCACCAGCGGCATGGCGCCCGCGTCGGGCACGACGGCGTAGGCATCGGGAGCCGGTGCGGGAATGTCTGCGCCCTGCTCTTTCAGCAAGTCGAGGACGCGCTCCACGCCCATTGCCCAGCCCACAGCCGGTGCAGGCTTGCCACCGATCTGCTCGATCAGGCCGTCGTAACGGCCGCCGCCGCAGACGGTGCCTTGCGCGCCGAGGCGATCGGTAACGAACTCGAACACCGTGAGGTTGTAGTAGTCGAGACCGCGCACGAGACGCGGGTTGATCGTGTAGGCGATGCCGTTGGCCCGAAGGATGGCCTGCAGCCCCTCGAAGTGCGCGAGTGATTCGGCACCGAGGAACTCGCTCAGCCTGGGTGCCGACTCGACCACGTCCTTCATGGCCGGGTTCTTGGTGTCGAGGATGCGCAACGGGTTGCTGTGCAGGCGGCGCTTGCCGTCTTCGTCGAGCTTGTCGGCGTGCTGCTCGAAGTGGGCGATGAGCTGAGCACGATGCAGCGCGCGCTCAGCGGGCTGGCCCAGGCTGTTGAGTTCGAGCCGCACATCGGTCAGGCCGATGGCCTTCCAGAGCGCGCTGGCCAGCAGGATCAGCTCCGCATCGACGTCGGGGCCAGCAAAGCCGAGCGCCTCGGCGCCAATTTGGTGGAACTGGCGATAGCGCCCGCGCTGCGGCTTCTCGCGGCGGAACATCGGTCCCGTGTACCAAAGGCGCCGGGGACCGTCGTAGAGCATGTTGTGCTCGATCACGGCGCGCACGAGGCCGGCGGTGTTTTCCGGACGCATCGCGAGGTGCTCGGCCTGGCCGTGCTTGTCGGAGCGGTCCTCGAAGGCGTACATCTCTTTTTCGACGATGTCCGTGACCTCGCCAATACCGCGCACAAACAATGCGGTGTGCTCGAGGATCGGCGTGCGCACATTGCGATAGGCGAAGCGGCCCATCTGCTCGCGCACGGTGGCTTCGAGCCACTCCCAGCGCGCCGATTCGGGCGGCAATATGTCGTTCATGCCTTTGACGGCATTCAATTTTTCAGCCATGAGTCTGCGGAGGTGTCAGGCGGCGACGGCGTGTTCGCCGCCGAAGCGCTTTTCAATGTAGGTTTCGACGAGCTGGTGGAACTCGTTGGCGATATTGTCGCCGCGCAGCGTGAGGGCCTTTTCGCCGTCGATGAAGACCGGTGCGGCGGGCGCCTCGCCGGTGCCGGGCAGGCTGATGCCGATGTCGGCGTGCTTGCTCTCGCCGGGGCCGTTGACGATGCAGCCCATGACGGCCACCTTCAGCGTCTCGACACCTGGGTATTTCTTGCGCCAAACCGGCATCTGCAGCCGCAGGTAATCGTCGATCTGCTTGGCCAGTTCCTGGAAGGTGGTGCTCGTGGTGCGCCCGCAGCCCGGACAGGCGGTGACGCTCGGCACGAACACGCGCAGACCCAGGGCCTGGAGGATTTCGTTGGCGATCAGCACTTCCTGCGTGCGCGACTCGCCCGGCTGCGGCGTGAGCGACACGCGAATCGTGTCACCGATGCCCTCCTGCAGCAGGATCGACAGCGCGGTGGCCGACGCCACCGTGCCCTTGGTGCCCATGCCGGCTTCGGTCAAGCCGAGGTGCAACGGATAGTCGCAGCGCTTGGCGAGCTCGCGGTAGACCGAGATCAGGTCCTGCACGCCGCTCACCTTGCACGACAGGATGACCTGGTTGCCGGCCATGCCCATCGATTCAGCGAGCTTCGCGGATTCGATGGCCGAGGTGATGAGCGCCTCGTACATCACCTGCTTGGCATCCCAGGGCTCGGCGCGCTGGCTGTTCGTGTCCATGAGGCTGGCGAGCAGTTCCTGGTCGAGGCTGCCCCAGTTCACGCCGATGCGCACCGGCTTGTTCCAGCGCATCGCGGCGTCGATCATCTGGCCGAACTGCTTGTCCTTCTTGTCGCCCTTGCCCACGTTGCCGGGGTTGATGCGGTACTTGCTCAGCGCCTCGGCGCAGGCCGGATAGTCGGTGAGCAGGCGGTGGCCGTTGTAGTGAAAGTCGCCGATCAGCGGCACGTCGATGCCCATGCGGTCGAGTTGCTCGCGGATGTAGGGCACCTGGGCCGCGGCCTCGGGCGTATTGACCGTGATGCGGACCATCTCGGAGCCGGCGATGGCGAGTTCCTTGACCTGGATCGCGGTGCCGATGGCGTCGACAGTGTCGGTGTTCGTCATCGATTGCACGCGCACCGGAGCGTCGCCGCCCACGGTAACGATGCGCGGGCCCCAGACCACGCTGGCCTGGCGCGAGCGGCGCGCCTTGGGCGCCGCAGATTCGATGGGTTGGGGTGTGCAGTCGGTCACGATTTCACCTCGAAGCGCGCTACGCCACCACCGCGGGTGACGGGCTTCAGATCGTAGGGCTTTCCGTTCACCTGCACATCGACCGCCGACGCACGGCCCACCACCACAGAAAGCGGCAGGGTACCGGACAACCCGACGGTCTCGCCAGCCTGCAGGCTGCGGCGCAGCAGTTGTTTGCCACCGACTTCGGTCACGGTGATCCAGCACTCTTCGCGTGCAACGAAAACCAGTTGCTGGCTGCTGCTCGCGACGGCAACGGGAGATGCCGTGCCGGGCGCGACGGCTGCAGGAGCGGCTGTCGCAGGGGCAGGCCCATTGGCGGTAGCGGCGGGTGCGACACCCGCCGGCCCGGTGGGCGCCATGGCTTGCACGGGAACGTTTTCCGCCACTACGCCGGGGGTACCCGAGGCTGCTCCGCCCGCAGGCGCTTCGCCCGTCGAAGATGCGGCTGGTTCGCCGCGCGACGTGAGGCGCGACACCGAGGCGCCGATCTGGTCGAAAACCGACTGCGGCAACCAGAACAGTGCGCCCGCGCCGATCAGCAGGAGCACGACCACCGTCAGCAGCGCCCGCGACGGCAACACGCTGGAGCGTCCGCCGTTCCAGTGTGGCGTGCCGGAGACGATGTTGGTCTTGAGGGTCCGATCGGCCACTGCCAGACCCGCCTGTTTGGTGTTCGGCAACTTGGCGAGCACCGGCGCCGGATCGATGCGCAAGGCGCGGCAGACGCTGCTGGCCAAGGCACGCGCGAAGACAGGATCGGGCAGCGAATCGATGTCGTCCGCCTCCAGCGCCGCGAGCTTCTGCGGCGGCACCTTGAGGGCGGCCGCCACCATTTCGATGTGCAGTCCATGCGCCTCGCGCGCTTCACGCAGCAGGTCGCCGGCGGTCTTTTGCGTAACGTCGCTTTCCTCGAGCGGCAGTGCCGCGGAGGTTCCGAACTCCGAAACCCGTTCAGTCATTGAAATTCCCGCGCTCGTACGCTGATGCCTCCCGCGATTGAGGGAAGCGGCGTTGCAGTTGCCCTCCCAACTGCGCGATGGCCTCGCGGTTGTTGAGCTTCCGTTCGATCTTGATGCCGAGCCAAAGCGTCTCGGCACTGGCCGAGGGGCTGTTGTTGACGCGGCGAATGTAGAACTGCGCGCGCTGCCACTCCTCGCGCTGCGCCAGCACGGACGCCAGGTTGAAACCGACCACCGGATTGCCGGCGTCGATCTCGTAGGCCTGCATCAGGCTGCGCTCCGCCTGCGGGCGCAGCCCGGCCTTGAGCTCGCAGACGCCTTGCGTCATGAGCGTCTTGGCGCGGTCGTTGTAGCTGGGCACGGCGAGCGCTTCAGTGAATTGCTGCGCGGCATCGCCAAAGCGGTTCTGCTGGCACAGCAGCCAGCCGTAGTTGTGGCGGATGTTGGGGTCACGCGGAGCGATCGCGATCGCGCGGCGGAAACTGTCTTCGGCCAGGCCTGCGTCTTCGAGACGCATATAGACGAGGCCGCGCAGGTTGTAGGCGTCCGCGTAGTTGGGGTCGGCCACCAGCGCCTGCTTGATTTCGTCGAGCGCAACGGTGGTCTGGCCATGTTCGAAATAGCCCGAAGCCAGTTCCATCCGCAGGCGCGCGCGGCGCTGGCGGTTGGTCTCGTCGGACTCCGTCACCATCTCGGCGCCCTTGCCCGAGCTGGTGTCGGCCAGGCTGGTGGTGGTGGTCCGCGTATTGACGCAGCCGGCGAGCAGAAACGCCACGGCGACACCGGCAAGGCTTGCAGCCAGCATGCGCTGCGTGCTCGCGGTGATCATCGGAAAGGCCTTGCTCATCGGTTCAATGCTCCTGGGGGACGGTGGGGTTCTTGCGCATCGGGTGCAAGACAACGGGACGTTCGGTTGCACGGCGCTGGGCCATGCGCTCGGCGGCGCGGGTGCGGTCCTTGACGTCGCCGGCAAGCTGCCCGCAGGCAGCATCGATGTCGTCGCCGCGCGTCTTGCGCACGGTGGTCACGAGGCCCGCCTCGCTCAGCGTTCGGGCGAATGCCAGCACACGCGGCTGCGGCGACCGCAGAAGGCCCGAGGCCGGAAACGGATTGAACGGAATCAGGTTGAACTTGCACGAGACGTCGTGCTTGCGCACGAGCTCGACCAACTGGCGCGCATGTTCGGGCTGGTCGTTCACGCCGTCGAGCATGCAGTACTCGAAGGTGATGAAGTCGCGCGGCGCATGTTCGAGGTAGCGCTTGCAGGCTTCGAGCAACTCGGCGATCGGGTACTTGCGATTGAGCGGCACGAGGTCGTCGCGCAGCGCATCGTTGGGCGCGTGCAGCGAAACGGCCATGGCCACGGCGCAGTCGACGCCCAGGCGATCGATCATCGGCACGACGCCGGAGGTCGACACGGTGACACGGCGGCGCGACAGCCCGTAGGCGTTGTCGTCGAGCATGGTGCGCAATGCGGGCACCAGCGCGGTGTAGTTCTGCAGCGGCTCGCCCATGCCCATCATCACCACGTTGGAGATGACGCGTTCGTCGCGCTTCAGGTGCTTGCGCAGGAAGTGTTCGGCAAACCAGAGCTGGGCGACGATTTCGCCCGTGCTGAGGTTGCGGCTGAAGCCCTGATGTCCGGTCGAGCAAAAGCGGCAACCGACCGCACAGCCGGCTTGGGACGACACGCACAGCGTGCCGCGGTCGTCCTCGGGAATGAATACGGCTTCGACGGCATTGCCGTCGCCGACGTCGAACAGCCACTTGATCGTGCCGTCCTTGGATTCGTGCTGCGTGAGGACCGACAAGGCCTCCACGCGCGCGGTGGTCGCGAGCTTCTCGCGCAGCGACTTGGCCAGATCTGTCATCTGGGTGAAATCGCTGGCGCCACGCTGGTGGATCCAGCGGAACAGCTGCGTGGCGCGAAATTTCTTCTCGCCGAGTTTTTCGCAGAACGCGGCCAGCCCCTCGAGATCGAATTCGAGCAGGTTGGCCGTGGTCATGAAATCAGTCGGCAGACGGCTTCAGCGTGCGTAGACGTTGAGGCCGGCGAAGAAGAACGAGACTTCGTTCGCTGCGGTTTCAGGGGCGTCCGAACCGTGCACGGCGTTGGCGTCGATGCTGTCGGCGAAGTCGGCGCGGATGGTGCCGGCGGCTGCCTTCTTGGGGTCGGTGGCGCCCATCAGGTCACGGTTCTTGGCGATGGCGTTTTCGCCTTCGAGCACTTGCACGAACACGGGGCCCGAGATCATGAACTCGACCAGGTCCTTGAAGAAGGGGCGCTCCTTGTGGACCGAGTAGAACTGTTCGGCTTCGTTGCGCGACAGATGCACCAGCTTGGCGGCGACGATCTTGAGGCCAGCGGCCTCGAAGCGGGAAACGATCTTGCCGATGACGTTCTTGGCGACAGCGTCGGGCTTGATGATGGAGAGGGTACGTTCGATAGCCATTATTGAAATGCTTCCTGCAGCTTTGATTTTGAAGTGTTTTGTCACAACTGCGACGAATTTGTTTCGTCACTGGTCGACAAAGCCTCTGATTTTAACCGGCGCGGCCCCGGGGATTGGTGAAAACCCCGCGAAAGCCGCGCTGTAACGGCTGGCTTTCAGCGTCCCCGGCGGCGCGAACCGGCCGGGCCGCCGTAACCACCGCCGCCCGCAGCGCCACCGCCTCCGCCGCGGCGCCCCCCCGGGCCTCCGCGCTGCTCCTTGCGCTGGCGCGAGAAGCTGTCAGCGCCGATATAGCCCAGCGAGGTCTTCATCGGATCGGGCTGGTTGGCACCACTCGGCTGGCGATCGTCGCCTTGCTGCCGATTGCCGCCGCCCTGCCCCTGGCGGTTGTTGCCGCCTGCATTGCCGCGGCGCTGCTGCGGCGGGCCGCCATTGCCCCCACCGCGATTGGCACGGCCACCGCGATCGCCGCGCGGCGGACGACCGTCGCCCAGCGGATTCGGAATCGGCGCCTCGCGCCCGTCATCGCGCATCTCGCGCGGTTGTTGTTGTCCTTGCCCCTGACCTTGACCGCCGCCATTGCGGTTGCCGCGGCGCTTCTTGTTGCGTCCGTTGCGTCCACCGCCTTCGGGACCGCCAGGGCCACGTTGCTGAGGCGCCGCGGGGCGTGCCGCCGCACCGCCCGAGGCCTGGAACAGCGCACGGATATCGCGCTCGTCCAGCTCCATCCAGGCGCCGCGCTTCAGACCGCGCGGCAGAACCATCGCGCCATAGCGGATGCGAATCAGCCGGCTGACCGCATGGCCCACCGACTCGAACAGCCGGCGCACTTCGCGGTTGCGGCCTTCGGAAATGGTGACGCGATACCAGCAGTTGGAACCTTCGCCGCCGCCCTCTTCGATGGTGCCGAACTGGGCCATGCCGTCTTCGAGGCGCACGCCGTCGAGCAGCTTCTGCTTTTCCTCGCTGCTGAGCGCGCCCAGCACACGCACCGCATATTCGCGCTCCAGGCCGAAGCGGGGATGCATCAGTTGATTGGCCAAATCACCGGAACTGCTGAACAGCAGCAGGCCTTCGGTGTTCAGGTCGAGCCGGCCGACCGATTGCCACTTGCCCTGCTGCAACCGGGGGAGCTTGCGGAACACGGTGGGCCGGTTCTGCGGGTCGTCATGCGTGACCACTTCGCCAACCGGCTTGTGGTACGCGATCACGCGCGGCGGCGGCGGTGCGATGCGGTAGCGGATCGGCTTGCCGTTGATCTTGACCTGGTCGCCGTACTGGATGCGCTGGCCGATGTGGGCGGGTTCGTTGTTGACGGAAATGCGCCCTTGCAGGATCAGCGCCTCCATCTCGAGCCGCGAACCCAGGCCGGCTTGTGCGAGCACCTTGTGCAGCTTGGGCGAATCGGCCTCGGGCAGCAGCACGCGCTTGAGCGGCGGCACCTCGGGGCTTTCCTCGTCGGCGTCGAACTGGCCCGAGATGACGTCCGAGAAGCGGATCGGCTCGGTCGGCGGTGCATTGCGTTGCTCGCGTTCGGCGGCGCGACGGGCGCGGTCGAGGTCGTCTTCTTCCTCGTCGGGCTCTTCGTCTTCGTCCTCATCGTCACCCTGATCGACTTGGTCACCACGGGGAGCCTGTTCTGCCGCACGCTCCTCGCGAGCGGCCGCTACCGGAGCGGCTTCTTCAGACGCAGCCACCGGCGACTCGACCGCCGACTCCACAGGCTCTGCCTGCTCGACTGCGGGTGATGCGCCGGCCTCGTCGGCCACAGCTTCGACGACCTTCTTCTTGCGCGGACGCCGTTTCTTGGGAGCCTCGCCGTCGGCAGGTGCCGCGGAATCGACGCCAGCATCCGCAGTTTGCTCAGGCGCCGACGCCTCCTTCTTCTCGGATTCAGGCGTGATCGGCAGGATTCCCGCGTCGTCGATGTCAGATGGGCTCATGGGGTTTTTCCGGAGGAACTGCGTGGGGATCGACCTCGTCCTGGGACGCAGCATCGGGGTCGGAATCGGTGGTAACGGGGGTGGGCTCGGCTTCGGCGGGAGATTCGGCCTCTTCGCCCTCGGGAAGCGGGGCTTCGTCCGCTTCGGCAACGTCAGCGGACGCAACGTCTTCGGCCACCTGCGCGGCGGCGGCTTCCAGCACTTCTGGAGCGGCTTCGGCGGAATCGCCGGCCGACAGCGGCGTCTTTTGTGGCTCTTGCGGCATCACATCCGCGTCGCCATCGGCGGACGCATCGGCATCCGATTCGGCGACGGCGTCCATGGGCAAGCCCTGCTGGCTGCCGGACGCCTGCTCAAGCGCATCGACCAACGCGGCCTGCTGCGCGGGGGTTTCGATCAGCGGCAGTTGATCTAGCGAGGCCAAGCCCAGGTCGTCGAGAAACTGGCGCGTGGTTGCGTAGAGCGCGGGCCGGCCGACGGTCTCGCGGTGGCCGATCACCTCGACCCAGCCGCGGTCCTCGAGCTGCTTCAGGATCAGCGAGTTGATCGTGACGCCGCGAATGTCTTCCATGTCGCCGCGCGTGGCCGGCTGGCGGTAGGCAATGATGGCCAACGTCTCAAGTGCAGCACGCGTGTAGCGCGGCGGCTTCTCGGGGTGCAGGCGATCGAGGTGGTCGCGCATCTCGGGCCGGCTCTGGAAGCGCCAGCCGCTGCCGACGCTCACAAGCTCCAGGCCGCGTTGCGCCCAGTCTTCCTGCAATTCAAGCAACAGCACCTTGATGGTGTCCACGCCCAACTCGTCGTCGAACAGCACGCGCAGATCGCGCACCGGCAACGGCTGGCTCGAACAGATCAAGGCGGTTTCGAGAATGCGCTTGGCATCCGCCGTATTCATGGTTCGCGTTATCCGGGAAAAGGCGCCTCGGGGGGCGCTTGTTCAGAAGGATGAAAGAAGGAGGCGTTGCCGGCACGCGGCGAGTGCAACGCAGGGCCGGCTTCGGGGGGCCGGCGCGGCCCTTGGGCCGTCAGGCGCGATTGTAGTCCAGCCCCCAGGACTGCAAAGCCTGAACGAGGTCGGGCGGCGGTGGCGAGCGGAACTCAAGCGCGGCTTGCGTGACGGGATGCACGAAGGCCAGCCGGAACGCATGCAGCGCCTGGCGCGCGAGCCCCACGGCCGGAGCGCCGCCGTAAAGCGCATCGCCAACCAGCGAATGGCCGATCGACGCCATGTGCACCCGAATCTGGTGAGTGCGGCCCGTTTCGAGCGTGCAGCGCACCACGCAGCCTTCCGAATGGCTGTCGAGCCGCTCGATCAGCGTGCGGGCCGTCTTGCCCGAGTTGCGCTCCAGGTCGACCACGGCCATGCGCAGGCGGTTGCGCGGATCGCGCCCGATCGGCGCATCGACCTGCCGGGCCGCGGCGCCCACCCACGGCTTGTGCCCGATGGCGAGGTATTGCCGCTTGACCTCGCGCGCGGCGATCAGCGCCACCAGCGCGTCCATCGCGGCGCGGGTGCGTGCGACGACCATCAGCCCGCTGGTGTCGCGGTCGAGCCGGTGCACGATGCCCGCGCGGGGCAGCAGCACGGCTTTCGGGTCCAGCGCCAGCAGCCCGTTCAGGAGCGTGCCGCTCCAGTGGCCCGGGGCCGGATGCACGACCAGGCCGGCCGGCTTGTCGACGATGCGCAGGTGCTCATCCTCGAACACGGTGACAAGGTCCATCGGCTCGGGCCGAAAGGCTTGGCTCTGGGGCGTGGGGCGCAGCTCGATGCGCCCCGCCTGCCCCGCGCGCACCGTGGCCGAGGCCTTGGTGAGCGTGCGGCCCTGGAACTCCACGGCACCGGCCTCGATCAACTGCTGCAGGTAACTTCTGGAAAATTCGGGCACCAGGGTCGCCAGCGCGCGGTCGAGCCGCTGGCCATGCTCTGCTTGACCGATCGCAAAGGGGCGCAGCTCGCTCGATTCGACCGGATCGGCGCCCTCTTCGAGTTCCATGGTTTCCGGGGGATCGGCCAAAGGGTCGGTCGATATAATTGAAGGCAACTGTTTCACGAAAGCCGTATGTGATGTTTCGCGCCAAATTATCGGTCCCTGCCTGGATCGCGCTCAGCGCGGCGGCCTTGCTCGCTACCGGCTGCTCCTCCACCAAGGAAGACAAGACCGCTTCCTGGAGCCCCAACCGCATTTACTCGGAAGCCAAGGAAGAGTCCAGTTCGGGCGCCTACGACAAGGCGGTTCCCCTGTATGAAAAGCTCGAAGGCCGCGCTGCCGGCACGCCGCTCGCGCAACAGGCCCAACTGGAAAAGGCATACGCCCAGTACAAGGGCGGCGAAAAGGCCAGTGCCATCGCCACCATCGACCGCTTCATGAAGCTGCACCCGGCCAGTCCGGCGCTCGATTACGCGCTCTACCTCAAGGGCGTGATCAACTTCAACGACGACCTGGGCATGTTCGCGTTCCTCACGCGCCAGGACCTGTCCGAGCGCGACCAGAAGGCGGCCAAGGAATCGTTCGAGTCGTTCCGCGACCTCGTGACGCGCTTCCCCGATTCGCGCTACGCGCCCGACGCGCGCCAGCGCATGAACTACATCGTGAATTCGCTCGCGCAGTACGAGGTTCATGTGGCTCGCTACTACTACACGCGTGGCGCCTACCTCGCGGCCATCAACCGGGCACAGATCGCACTGGCCGACTACCGCGAAGTGCCGGCGCTCGAAGAAGCCCTGTACATCATGGTGAAGTCGTACGACGCGCTCGGCATGAAGGACCTGCGCGACGACGCTCAGCGCGTGCTGACCACCAACTATCCGCAGAGCACCTACCTGGCGAACGGCTTCAAGGGCAACAACGACCCTTGGTGGAAGGTTTGGTGAAGTAAGAGAGCCTCCGGCTCTTCACTTCGCTTCGTGCAGCTCCCGCAAGGGGAGGCACATCAGTATGGGTTCTTCAGGGCGCCGATGGCGCTCTCGAAGTCCGCCTCGGTTTCCAGCCGCCGCATCGGCGGCAGCGCCGCCAACAAGCGGCGCCCATAGCCCATGGCCACCAGCCGGGTGTCGCAGATCGCCAGCACGCCGCTGTCGGTCTCGCGACGAATCAAACGCCCCGCACCCTGCTTGAGCGCCACGGCCGCCTCGGGCAGTGAATAGTCGCTGAACGAACTGCGCCCTTGCGCTTCCAGGCGCTGCGAGCGCGCCTCGACCAGCGGATCGTTGGGCGGCGGGAATGGCAGCTTGTCGATCACCACCAGCTGCAGCGCATCGCCGGGCGCATCGAAGCCCTCCCAGAACGACGCCGACGCCACCAGCACGCAGCCAACATGCCCTTCGTTCGCTCCTTCGCGGAATCGCTCCATGAGCACACGCTTGGGCAGCTCGCCCTGGACCAATACTTCGGGCCGTACCGCCGCATCGAGCAGCTCGAAATGCTGCTTCATCGCATCGCCGATGGTGCGCAATGCGCGCAGCGTGGTCGTCAGGACCAGCGTGCGTCCGCCGAGCTCCGCGGCGCCGCGCGCGGCCAGTTGCGCGACCTTCGCGCTGTGCGATGGGTCGTTGGGTTTCGGAAAGACGCGCGGCACGTACAACGCCGCTTGCGATGCGTAGTCGAACGGGCTCTGCACGCGCAGCACCTCGGCATCGCCCAAGCCGCACGGCTCGGTGAACCAGCGCAGCGTGGGCTCATCGCCCAGCGTGGCGGAAGTGAAGACCCAGGCGCGGCGGTCGTGTTCCCGCTCCTGCGCCGCGGGGCGCTCGCCGTACGCGTCGGTGTCGCTGTCGTCTTCGTCGTCCGGCTCGCTGATCTTGAGCACGCGCTTGCGCATCGCCTCGGCAATGTCGAGGGGCGACTCGATGAGCCGCAGCTGCGAGCCCACGTCCACCCAGCGCACCGAATCGACCGCACACGGCAGTGCGAAGCGCGCCGAGCGCTTGGCGAGCTGCTGGGCCCGCTCGTGCAGGCGCACGAAGTCGGGAGAAATTTCGCTGACGGTATCGAGCCCTTCGGCTGCAAGTTCGAACGAATGCTGCAGGTCTTCGAGCGCCTTCTGCCAGGCACCCGGATCGACGCCCTCGGGCGACTCACCCAGCCAGCGCAGCTTGGTGCCGGGCCATTGCTTGCCGACCACGAGCCGCAGCTCGCGCGCGGCCCTCTCGACCGCCGCCACCAGTTGCTGCCAATCGACCAGCCCGCGCGCATGCTGCAGGCCGGCGCCCAGCATGTCGCGTGCGAAGTCGAGCGCCTGGCCGCTGCCCAGCTGCGCACCGAGAAATTGCACGCCGGTTTCGTTGAGCTGATGCGCTTCGTCGAACACCACCACGCTCACACTCGGCAGCAGTTCGGCCATGCCGGTCTCGCGCACCGCGAGATCGGCAAAGAACAGGTGATGGTTGATGACCACGATGTCGGCCGCCAGCGCCTCGCGCCGCGCCAGGTTGACGTGGCAGGACTTGAACTGCGGGCACTGCGCGCCGAGGCAGTTCTCGCGCGTGGAGGTGATCAGCGGAATGAGTGGCGAGCGCTCGTCGAGCCCCGGCAGTTCGGCCAGATCGCCGGTGCGCGTGGCCTTGGACCATTGCTCGATCTTGGCGAGCGTTCGCAGGCTGCCGCGTTCGGGCAAGGAGGCATCGTGGCGCGCCGTGTCGAGCCGGTGCAGGCAGAGGTAGCTGCCCCGCCCCTTCAGGAGCGCCGTGCGCACCGGCAGGCCGAATGCTTCGACCAAGCGCGGCAGGTCGCGGCCGAACAACTGGTCCTGCAAGGTCTTGGTGGCCGTCGACAGCAGCACGCGCTCGCCGCTCAACAGCGCCGGCACGAGGTACGAGAAAGTCTTGCCGACGCCAGTGCCGGCCTCGACCACCAGCACGCCGCCCTGCTCGATGGTGCGGGCCACGGCCATCGCCATGTCGGTCTGGCCCGTACGTTCGCGGAAGTGATCGGCAGCGTGCGAGAGCACCCCGCCCTGCGCGAACGCATCGCGCACCTTGTCCTCGAGCGTCTCGGTCACGCGGGCTCTCTCGGATCGAGCATGTTCTCCACGCGCGTGATCTGGTCGCGCAACGCGAGACGGCGCTTCTTCAGGCGTCGCAGCAGGAGCTCGTCTTGCGGCGAGGCTTCGGCCAGTCGGTCGATGGTGGCGTCAAGATCGGCGTGCTCGATGCGCAGTTCGATCAGTTGGCGAGAAAGGGAGTGGAGATTGGAGTCCAACGGTGGGTGTGCGAACGCGAGGTTTGCGCGGCGCATGTTCATTCGATAATACGTCCTGATACGAATTTACGAGAAGACAGGAAGCGCGCCTTTGGCGCACATGTGCTCATGACCCAAGGCTTTCGACTTGCCGCCGCTACCGGACTCCACAAGGGAGACCGCCCCTATCAACAGGACCAGGTGTTGATGATGAGCCATCCGCGCACGCCGGGCTGTGTCCTTGGCGTCATCGCCGATGGCATGGGCGGCCGCAGCGGGGGCCGCAAGGCCTCCGACCAGGTGCTGATGACGGCGCGCCAACTCTTCACCCGCTACCACCCCGAGCGCGACGACCCCGAGGCCATCCTGCGCCAGTTGCTCGACGACGCGCACACGGTCATCAAGCTCACCGCGATCTCCAGCGAGCAGGAGCCGCACAGCACGCTCGCGGCCTTCCTCATGAACCCCAAGGGCGACTGCGCCTGGATCCATGCGGGCGACTCGCGCATCTATCACTTCCGCGACGGGCAACTGGTCAAGCGCACGCGCGACCATTCGTATGTGCAGGCGCTGGTCGATCGCGGCCAGATCAGCGAGGCCGAGGCCAATGTGCATCCGCAGGGCAATATCCTGCTCGGGTGCCTCGGCATGGTGACGACGCCGCCGCCCATCGACCCGCATTACATCCCGAAGATGCAGCCGGGCGACCTGTTGATGGCGTGCAGCGACGGACTCTGGCATTACTTCAGCCCCGCGGAACTGGCGAGCGTGCTGTACGCGCAGTCGCCGCGCGATGCGGTCGAGATCCTGGTGGGAGAAGCGCGTCGCCGAGCCCGCGGCACGGGTGACAACATTTCCATTGCAGTGCTGAAGCTCGATTCGCTGCCGACGACGGCAACGGCCACCACCGCAACAACGGCCTGATCGCGGCAGCAGCGCCCTTAGCGCCCTCAGCGTGCCGGCGATGACGCGGGCGCCGCTGGCGGCAGCGGTGCACCGCGTGGCTTCGTGCGATTGGCATTCTGGCGCTCGCGGCTCGCCCTGTGCTCTTCCGCCTTGCGCTGCTTTTCTGCAAAACGCTCCGCCTCAGCGGGCGCCTCGGCGCGGCGCTGCGCGGCCTTGGCCTGTGCGTCAGCGTGCGCCTTTTGCTTGTCGTCGAACTGCTTCTGCCGCTCGGCGGCTTCGGCCGCCGTGGAGGCCCGGCTGGCGGCATGGTCCGCTGCGCGCTGTTCGCGGTCCTTCTGGTCCTTGGCCGACTGGTCGCGCTTTTCCTGGCTGTCCGCCGGGCGCTGCGTGGCGGCCTTCTGGTCGAGCTTCTGCTGCTCTGCCGCACCGGCGCGCTGGCGCTGGATGTCGTTGATCGCCGTTTCCTGGCGCTTAATGCTGTCGAGCTCGGTGCGCCGGCGGCCGCGGCTTTCGCGCAGGCAATCCTCGACCGCGAACTTTTTGTAGCAAGCCGTTCGCTCCTGCAGGAAGCGCGCCTCGATCGCGTCACGTTCGGCAGAAAGCCGGGTGCGCTCGGCTTCAAGATTGGCGTTGCCTGCCGCGGCATTCGACTGCGCCCAGAGCGGAAGGCTGGCCAGGGTCATCAGCAGGGCAAGGGCAATTTTTTTCATGTGAGTCGGGTATCGACGATGCGACGTTCCAGGGAGAGGAACTCGCTCGACTGCATTTCGGTGAGGCGGGAAACCGTGCGGGGGAACTCGTGCGCGAGCGGCCCCTCGGTGTACAACGCCTCCGGCGGAACCTCTGCCGACATGATGAGCTTCACGCGCCGGTCATACAAGACGTCAACCAGCCAGGTGAAACGGCGTGCTTCCGAAGCCATGCGCACCGGCATGTGCGGCACGTCGGACAAGAGCACCGTGTGGAACTGGCTCGCGATTTCGAGGTAGTCGTTCTGCGAGCGTGGCCCGCCGCACAGCGTCTTGAAATCGAACCAGACCACGCCGCCCGCCTTGCGCCGTGCGCGGATCTCGCGCGCCTCGATGTGCAGCACCGGGTTCTCGTCGGCCGTCTCGGCCAGCTTGTCGAAGGCCTTGCGCATTTCCTTCTCGGCCGCCGCATCGTTCGGCGTGAGGTACATGCGCAGTTGCTCGAGCGTGCGGCGCCGGTAGTCGGTGCCGTTGTCCACGCTCAGCACTTCGAGCTTCTCGTTGAGGAGAGCGATCGCGGGCAGGATGCGGTCGCGGTGCAGCCCGCCGGGGTACAGGTCGTCGGGCTTGAAATTGGACGTGGTGACAAAGCCCACGCCGTTCTCGAACAACGACACCAGGAGCCGATGAAGAATCATCGCGTCGGTGATGTCTGCCACGTGGAACTCGTCGAAGCAGATCAGCTTGTAGCGCTTCGAAATGCGCAGCCCCAGCTCATCGAGCGGGTTCACCGTGCCCTGCAGCTCCCGCAGTTCGCGGTGCACCTCGCGCATGAATTCGTGGAAGTGCAGCCGCGTCTTGCGGCGCAGCGGTACCGCGTTGAAGAACAAGTCCATCAGGAAGCTCTTGCCCCGCCCGACGCCACCGTACATGTAGACGCCACGCGGCAGCTCGGGCCGGTTGATGAACTTCTTCAGCGCATTCGAACGCTGGGCCTTGTACTCGGCCCATTCGTTCGCACAGCGGTCCAGCGCCTCCACGGCGCGCAGTTGCGCGGGATCGCTGTGGAACCCGCGCAAGGCGAGTTCCTTTTCGTAAGCCTCTTTGACGCTGGCCAAGGGATCAGCGCATCAGAAGTTGAGCGTGCGCTTGTCCACCGCCAGGGCGGCTTCCTTCGTGGCTTCCGACAGCGACGGGTGCGCATGGCAGATGCGCGCGATGTCCTCGGCGCTCGCCTTGAACTCCATCGCCACCACGGCTTCGGAGATCAGCTCGCTGACCTGCGGGCCCACCATGTGCACGCCCAGGATCTCGTCGGTCGTGGCATCGGCCAGGAACTTGACCATGCCGGTCGTATCGCCCAGCGCGCGTGCGCGGCCGTTCGCCAGGAACGGGAAGGTGCCGGCCTTGTAGGCGCGGCCTTCGGCCTTGAGCTGCTGCTCGGTCTGGCCGACCCACGCGATTTCGGGGTGCGTGTAGATCACCCACGGAATCGTGTTGAAGTTGACGTGCCCGTGCTGGCCGGCAATGCGCTCGGCCACGGCAACGCCCTCTTCCTCGGCCTTGTGCGCGAGCATCGGGCCGCGCACCACGTCGCCGATCGCCCACACGTTGGGCAGGTTGGTCTTGCAGTCGCCGTCCACGTTGATGGCACCGCGCTCGTCGAGCGCCAGGCCCACGGCGTCGGCGGCCAGGCCGATGGTGTTGGGCACGCGGCCGATCGACACGATCAGCTTGTCGACGTCCAGCACCTGGGCTTCGCCCTTGGCGTTGGTCCAGGCGATCGACACGCCCTTTTTGCCCGACTTGATCTCGCCGACTTTCACGCCCAGCTCGATCTTCAGGCCCTGCTTGTCGAACGCCTTCTTGGCCTCCTTGGCGATCTGCTCGTCCACCGCGCCGAGGAACGTGGGCAGCGCTTCAAGCACTGTCACTTCCGAGCCGAGACGACGCCAGACCGAGCCCATTTCGAGGCCGATCACGCCAGAGCCGATCAACGCGAGCTTCTTGGGCACGGCGCCGATGCGCAGCGCGCCGTCGTTCGACAGGATGTTCTCTTCGTCGAAGGCCGCACCCGGCAGCGCGCGGGCGTTGGAGCCCGTGGCCACGATGATGTGCTTGCCGACGATGGTTTCTTCGGCGGCGCCCGCTACCCTGATCTCATAGCCGCCTTCGGCAGCCTTCACGAACGAGCCACGGCCGTGGAACGAGGTGATCTTGTTCTTCTTGAACAGGTAGGTGATGCCGTCGTTGTTCTGCTTCACGACCTGGTCCTTGCGGGCCAGCATCTTGCCGATGTCGAGTTCGAGGCCCGACACCTTGATGCCGTGGTCCGCAAAGCCGTGGCCTGCGTGCTCGAAGTGCTCCGACGATTGCAGCAGCGCCTTCGAGGGAATGCAGCCGACGTTGGTACAGGTGCCGCCGAGCGCGGGACCGCCCTTGGCGTTCTTCCACTCGTCGATGCAGGCCACGTTGAAGCCGAGTTGCGCGGCGCGAATGGCGGCAATGTAGCCGCCGGGGCCACCGCCGATGACGATGACGTCAAATTGCTTACTCACAATAAATACTCCTCGTCAAGCGCCAACGGCTGGCGCTATCAAGCAAATCAAAAACAGGCAAAACAAGACAACCGAGAACCACTGCATCGGCATGCCGCAGATACGGTGCTTCGCGCGTGCACCGGTTATCCGATCCAGCATTCCCTTCTGGTTGACCCACCGGCCCCAGAACCAGTTCAGCACGGCGGCTACAGCGAACCCCCATGTGAGACCCGTCCAGGGCTCCAGTTTGAGAAAACCCGAAAGCAGCCCCGCAACGGGGAAAGGCAGCACCAAGCTAACGGCGCCGATTCCTTCACCCAGAGCGCGGACCGCTACTCCCATCAGCGGCTCAGATGTCGAACAGCAGGCGCGACGGATCTTCCAGCGCTTCCTTCATCGCGACCAGGCCCAGCACGGCTTCGCGGCCGTCGATGATGCGGTGGTCGTAGCTCATGGCCAGGTAGTTCATCGGGCGGATGACGATCTGGCCGTTCTCGACCACAGCGCGGTCCTTGGTGGCGTGCACACCGAGGATCGCCGACTGGGGCGGGTTGATGATCGGCGTCGAGAGCATCGAGCCGAAGGTGCCGCCGTTCGAGATGGAGAACGTGCCGCCGGTCATCTCTTCGATGCCCAGCTTGCCGTCTTGTGCCTTCTTGCCGTACTCGGCGATCTTCTTCTCGATGTCGGCAAAGCTCATCTGGTCGGCATTGCGCAGGATCGGCACCACCAGGCCGCGTGGCGAACCGACGGCGATGCCGATGTCGAAGTAGCCGTGGTACAGGATGTCGTTGCCGTCGACCGAGGCGTTGATCACCGGGTACTTCTTGAGCGCATGCACCGCGGCCTTCACGAAGAAGGACATGAAGCCGAGCTTCACGCCGTGTTCCTTGGTGAAGCTGTCCTGGAAGCGCTTGCGCAGTTCCATGACGGGCGCCATGTTCACTTCGTTGAAAGTGGTCAGGATGGCGTTGGTCGACTGCGACTGGATCAGGCGCTCGGCGATGCGGGCGCGCAGGCGGCTCATCGGCACGCGCTGTTCCGGACGCTCGCCGAGGTCGGAAGAACCGACCGGCGACGCGACCTGTGGCAGTGCGGGCTTGGAAGCCGGTGCCGGGATGGCGGCAGCAGCAGGCTTGGCGCCCGAAGCCACGGCGCCGAGCACGTCGCCCTTGGTCACGCGGCCGTCCTTGCCGGTGCCGGCCACGTCGCCGGTCTTGAGGTTGTTGTCGGCCAGCAGCTTGGCAGCGGCGGGCATGGCAACGTCGGACTTCGAACCGCCGGTGGCGGCGGCAGCGGCTGCCGGAGCAGGCGCGGCAGCAGCCGGCGCAGCGGCAGCAGGTGCTGCTGCAGCCGGGGCAGCGGCGCTGGCCTTGCCTTCGGTGTCGATCTTGGCGATCAGCTGATCGGCCACCACGGTGGCGCCATCGGGTTGCACGATTTCGGCCAGCACGCCGGCCGAGGGCGCGGGCACTTCCAGCACGACCTTGTCGGTCTCGATCTCGATCAGGATTTCATCGACGGCGACGGATTCGCCGGCCTTCTTCTTCCAGGTGAGCATGGTGGCTTCGGCCACGGATTCGGAAAGCTGGGGGACTTTGACTTCTACGATAGACATTTGGAGTGAGCTCCGT
>Ga0163161_10000940_pt1 | contig 22413 bp, 14 predicted proteins | sample S45metaG_FD_129847 | JGI IMG/M metagenome (GOLD analysis project Ga0163161, IMG submission 129847) | Switchgrass rhizosphere microbial communities from Kellogg Biological Station, Michigan, USA - S4-5 metaG | ecosystem: Host-associated > Plants > Roots > Rhizosphere > Soil | place: USA... | reverse complement strand
TTTGGGGCTTTAATTGAAAACTCGCCGGCAGCATTTGATACTGCACCTTGTTGTAAGCCTTTAATTCGAATCGTAACACCCGGAAGCGGCTGTCCATCAGTTTTTGAAGTCACTTTACCTGTGACAGTTCTGTCTTGTGCATTCGCTCCTATGGCAAAAAGCAGGAAGACAAAACAAAAGAGTAGTTGTTTCGTCATTGATTTAGGTTGAATTAATTAATAGTTCCGCAATATATATCTTTTAGCGCAATCTTTACAAATAATGTGACAGAAAAATATAAATAATCCCAAACCCTTGTGGCAAAAAAATCGAAAATTCACTGTTTCGGTAATAAAAACGAAGATTTTAAGAAAAAAAGATATTTTTCACTAAAATTTCAGAAAAGACGCTGATAAATTTCAGAGCTTACTTTCAACATCCCACTTTTATATGTGATATTTTTGCCCTATAGGTTTAAATGTGGACCTAAATCATATCATTCTCAGTAATTATTACAAAGAACAAATGCATCTTTTTTAAGATTTATCTTTTAATCATCAAAAAGCAAGAAAATCAATAAATACTATAGAATTAGTAGATATATCTTATATTTGCAAAAATTTAACTGTAGAAATGAAAGCAAGTCATACCAAATTAAGAACGAGCAATTCTTCCATTCTGGTCCAAATCCATCAGCCTTACTGTTGTTGTTATCTCATGTGCCCTGCCTGAAAAGCAGCCTGACAACACCACAAAAACCAATAATTTTTTTCATCAATATGCTGTTCAGCTTTTTATTCTCTATCTATAGGGAGTCGGACAGGCCAGAACAAACACATCTATAACTTCGTCATCACATGTTCAAACTTTACAAGCTTGTACTGGGGATAGTGCTATCCTTATTTACAATACAGATCGCAGCTGCGCAGTCTGTGAAAATATCCGGTGTAGTCACCGAGAAGTCCTCCGGCCAGCCTGTTCCGGGGGTAAGCATCTCCGTAAAGGGAAGCAGTAATGCAACCCAAACAAATGGTGATGGTAAATTCAGTATCAACGCCAATGCGAATGATCTCCTGAGAATCTTCTCTATAGGATATACAGAAAGAGAAATCAAAGTAACTACAGGTACTACCACATTGAATATCAGTCTTGAGGAGGCACAAAATGCCCTTAGTGAAGTGGTTGTTACGGCATTGAATATTCCAAAAGAAAAGAAGTCGCTGGGTTACGCTGTCCAGGAGCTGAAATCCAAAGATATCGCCGAAGCACGCGAAGTAAACCTGGTCAACGCCCTTGCCGGTAAAATTGCAGGCGTACAGGTCACTAACAGCCAGGGCGATATGGGTTCATCAAGGATTATTATCCGCGGTGAAACCTCCATATCAGGTAACAACCAGCCTTTGTTCATCATCGATGGGGTACCGGTGGATAACACACAGGCTTTAGGAAACTCTGCATCGGCCATCACAGGGTCAAGGGATTATGCCAACCCGATCTCGGACATTAATCCTGATGATATTGAATCCATGAGCGTTCTGAAAGGCCCCAATGCTGCTGCCCTATACGGTTCACGTGCTGCAGCAGGTGTGGTACTGGTGACCACAAAAAAAGGTAAAGGGGCACAGGGCCTGGGTATTACGGTGAGTTCCAATGCTACCTTTTCAAGTCTGCAGATTTTGCCGGATTATCAAAATTCATACGGCCAGGGTGCCAATGGCGAGTTCAGCTACGTAGATGGTGCCGGTGGCGGCCTTAATGATGGTGTGGATGAAAGCTGGGGCCCGCGCCTTGACGGCAGGTTGATCCCACAGTTTTATTCCAATGGGGTAGCGGTTCCTTTTGTGGCACATCCTGATAACGTAAGGGACTATTTCAGAACAGGGCGCACTCTCAATAACGGGATCGCCTTTGCTGGCTCCGGCGAAAAGTTTGATTACCGCATGTCTTATAATAACATGGACCAGACCGGTGTAATCCCAAACTCTTCACAGTCTAAAAACTCCTTTCTCTTTAACTCAACCTACAGGATTACACCTAAACTCACGCTAAATACCTATGCAAATTACGTAAACAGCAGTGCAGATAATATTCCGGGATCAGGTGGCAAAAGATCTACCAGTACCATGCTGCAGTTTACCTGGTTTGGCCGTCAGGTAGATGTGAACCAACTCAGGGAGCTCTATGAAAGCGGACAAAACATCAACTGGAATAACAGCTATTATAGCAACCCTTTCTTTGTGGCCAACGAAAATACGGTTAGCCAGGTACGTAACCGTCTCATTGGTAGTGCAGAATTAAACTATAAAATTATTGATGGGCTTTCTGCAAATTTCAGAACGGGCAACGATAACTATACTGACCGCAGAAAAGCAAAAATTGCTTTCGGCACTAACGGAACGCCATTTGGATCTTACGAAGAAGATGCCTATACTTTTAATGAAAACAACACTGAAGCAAGACTGGATTTTACCAGAAAGCTGAATAAGGATTTCAATTTTGATATCTTACTGGGCGGAAACATCCGTACCACAACACTGGAAAATAACGACCAGATCGCAAACAGACTGGCAGTACGGGGATTATATACACTGAGCAATTCCAGGGACCCGCTCATTTCTTCCAACTATTTTACCAAACAGAAGATTTATAGTGCCTTCAGCTCTGCCCAGTTGTCATTCAGGAACTATGCTTACCTGAACCTCACTGCAAGAAATGACTGGTCTTCTACCCTTCCGGAGGCAAATCGTTCTTATTTTTACCCTTCAGTAAACGGAAGTTTAATCCTTACCGAAGCATTTGATATCAAAAGTGATGCACTGACCTTTGCCAAACTTCGCGGAGGCTGGTCTAAAGTAGGTAAAGATGCCAACCCTTATCAGCTGATCAATACCTATGCATTTATTGCTCCTTTTGATGGTAACCCGCAGCAATACGCAAACACAACAGATCTTAACCCAAACCTGAAACCAGAAACAACCAACTCTACAGAGGCTGGTTTTGAGCTCGGCTTCTTTAAAAACAGGCTGAGGCTTGATGCCAGTGTTTACAATACCAACAGTATTAACCAGATACTAAGCCTGGATGTGAGCACATCTACAGGATACAGCAGTAAACTGGTAAATGGCGGAACAATTAATAATAAGGGTGTAGAACTTCAGTTAGGCATTACCCCTATCAAAACCAAAGATTTTACCTGGGATATCAATACGAACTTCTCTTCCAACAAGAGCAGGGTAAAATCTCTTTACGGAAACATTCAGAACTATATACTGGGCTCTTATGGCACAGCACAGATCCTGGCCGCAGTAGGCCAGCCTTATGGAACTATCTACGGAACTGGCTACGAAAGAACCGCCGCTGGCGATATCGTGGTGAGTGCTGATGGCAGACCAGTGGTCAGTACGACAAAGAAAGTATTAGGTAAATACACGCCAGACTGGATGGGCGGTATCACCAACAGCTTTACCTATAAAGGGATTAACCTCAGCGTACTGATAGACGCACGTGTAGGTGGCAAGATCTACTCTGCTACGAACAGGACAGGAACCACAACGGGCGTGCTTGCCTCTACCCTTCCGGGCCGTGGCACGGAGAACGGGGGATTAAGCTATTATTTCCCGGGTAATAATACCGGATCAAGGGCTGTCGAGATCGCAGCAGGTACTGCCGCACCAGGTGGCGCGAGAGTATACGATGATGGTATGATCTTCAACGGAGTACTGGCAGATGGCACAGCCAACAGCCGGATCATCCCTGCATCACAGTACTATAAATCAACAGTAAACAGCGATGAAGCATACGTATACAGTGCATCTTATGTGAAACTGAGAGAAATAAAACTAGGCTACACCTTACCTCAGGCCTGGATCAAATCTGTAGGACTGCAGAATGCAACGGTTTCCTTAGTGGGCCGTAATCTGCTGATCATCCATAAGGAAGTACCAAATATAGATCCTGAGACGGCTTTTAACACAGGCAATGGCCAGGGATTAGAAGCACTTACACTTCCTGGAGTACGCAACATCGGGTTTAACCTCAACCTTAAATTTTAATGATAATGAAGATCAACTATATATACGTAACGGTAGCAGCAGTTATATTACTGAGTACCGCATCCTGCAAAAAATCGCTGGATGAAAGCAATGTTAATCCCAATGCATCGGAGACTGCACAACCAGACTATCTCTTAACCGGAATACTGAAAGCTACGTCAGATACCTACATCTATTGGAGCACTGCCAATACACTCAACCCGGCATCTCTTTTTGTACAGCATTATGCAAAAATCCAGTACACTGATAATGACAGGTACATCTTCAGCAATTCAGACTTTCAGAATCTATGGTCAGTAAATTACTCCAGGGGAGTGGTTAATCTGAACCAGATCATTAAACTGGCCGATGCTTCGGCAAACCCGAACTACAAAGGCGTGGCCCTGGTATGGCGTTCATGGCTATTCAGTGTACTGACAGATGTTTATGGCGACATTCCCTATTCCCAGGCTGGTAATATCAGCGAATACCTGCTGCCAAAATATGATACGCAGAAAGATGTTTATATAGGAGTCCTCAATGATCTGAAAACCGCACAGGATGCACTTAACCCCGCTGGAACAGCTATCGCTGGCGATATATTATATGGAAACTCTATCAGTGCCTGGAAAAAATTCGCCAACTCCCTGCGTTTGAGAATCGCACTGCGGATTGCAGATCGTGAGCCTGAACTGGCGAGGCAGACTATTGCAGCAGTACAGGCGGAAGGGCTCGGATATATCAGCAGTAACAGCGAAATCGCACAACTGGTATACAAAGCATCACCTAACCAAAACCCGATCAGCAATCTTTTTGATACCCGACCAGATGAACACCGGGTAAGTAAAACCCTGGTAGACCAGCTGACAGCTTTAAATGATCCGCGTTTACCGGTTTATGCCCAGAGGGCTGTTGCTACACAAACGTATGTTGGTGCAGCGAATGGATTGGTAGCAAATCTGCCGGGAAAAGACCAGGTATCAAAACTGGGATCATACTTTGTTGCCCCTACAGCTCCATCAATTATCCTGAGTTATGCAGAGGTATTATTTAACCGTGCAGAGGCCGCAGCCCGGGGATTAACCAGTGAAAATGCTGCTGCATTATACAATCAGGCAATCGAAGCCTCATTGGCACAGTACGGCGTTTCTGCCGCAGAAATTACGGCTTACAAAGCTAATCCTGCAGTACAATATAACCCGGCAAATTATAAGAAATCTATAGGTGATCAGAAATGGATCGCGCTGTACAGTCAGGGTCTTGAAGCTTTTGCGGAATGGAGAAGACTGGATTATCCACAGCTTACACCTGCCGTGGGCGGCGTGCTCAGCGGGCAAATCCCTGTCAGGTTCTTTTATCCGGGCACTGAACAATCACTTAATCCTGATGGATATAAAGCAGCAGTGGCTCACCAGGGGGCAGATCTGCTCACTACCAAACTATGGTTTGATGTAAATTAATTGGCTCTTTAAACAAAAAAGCGCCTCTCCGGTAAAACCGAAGGGGCGCTTTTTATTTCTATCCGTTATTTACCCAGTAACGCTTTGGCTTTACCCACCACGTTATCAATTGTAAATCCGAATACTTTATATAATTCTTCTGCAGGAGCAGACTCACCAAATGTAGTCATGGCAATGATATCTCCCTCATCAGTTACATATTTATGCCATCCCAGCGGGGAACCTGTTTCAACTGCAAGACGTTTTCTCACAGCCTTAGGGAAAACCTCTTCTTTATAGGCAACATCCTGTTTTTCAAAAAGTTCCCATGAAGGCATACTGACTACCCTTGCTGCAATTCCTTCTTCTTTAAGCTTAGCCTGTGCATCCATGATCAGCGCCACTTCAGAACCTGTAGCAATCAGGATCAGGTCTGGTGTACCTTCACTGTCAGACAAGACATAAGCACCTTTTTCCAGTCCTTCGGCCTTGCCATATTTTGTCTGGTCAAGCACCGGCAGTCCTTGTCTGGTAAATACCAATGCAACCGGGCCATCCTGATGTTCAAGTGCTACACGCCATGCATGTGCCGTTTCATTGGCATCAGCAGGACGGATTACCGTGATATTTGGGATAGACCGCAGAGATATCAGCTGTTCAACCGGCTGATGCGTTGTTCCGTCTTCACCCAGTCCGATACTATCATGCGTATACACAAAAATAGGACGGATCTTCATAATTGCGGCCAGACGAATTGGCGGGCGCATATATTCTGAGAACATCAGGAAGGTTGCCCCAAAAGGAATAACCCCTTTTGTCAGCGCCATACCTACCAGGGCAGAGCCCATGGCATGCTCACGGATACCGAAGTGGAAATTACGTCCTCCTCTGTTTTCAGAAGTAAAAGAATCATATTCCTTCAGGTTGGTTTCTGTAGAAGGGGCTAAATCCGCAGCACCACCAATTAGTCCCGGTACACTTGCTGCAATTGCATTCAGCACTTTTCCGGAAGCCTGGCGGGTAGCCATTTTATCTTTCGAAGCTTCAAATACTGGTAACGAGTCTTTCCAGTTTTCAGGAAGTTCACCACGCTGTGCCTGCTCGTACTCTGCCGCAAGCTCAGGGAATTTCTCTTTGTACTGTGCGAAAAGCTCATTCCATTTCTCGTTGGCTTCGGTACCTTTTTTACCTGCAGCCTGATAATATTCGTCTACTTCGGCAGGTACATAGAAAGATTTCTCAGGATCAAAACCAAAGAATTCTTTGACCAGCTTAATTTCATCGGCACCCAGCGGAGAACCATGTGAGCCGGCAGTATTTACTTTATTCGGACTACCATAGGCAATCTGCGTACGAACTTTGATCAGTGAAGGCTTTTGTGTTTCTGCCTTTGCGTTACGCACTGCGTTAATGATCGCATCCAAGTCATTACCGTCATTCACCACCTGAACATGCCAGCCATAGGCTTCAAAACGCTTGGCTACATCTTCATTAAATGCGATATCAGTAGCACCTTCAATAGAGATATGATTATCATCATACAGATAGATCATGTTACCCAGTTCCAGGTGACCAGCCAGAGAAGCTGCTTCGGAAGTTACCCCTTCCATCATATCACCATCGCTGCAAATGGCATATATCTTATAATCAAAAAGGTCGAAGCCAGGTTTGTTATAGCGTGCTGCCAGGTGTTTTTGAGCGATTGCAAAACCTACACCATTGGCAAATCCCTGTCCCAAAGGGCCGGTAGTGACATCCACTCCGTCAATCAGTCCGTACTCAGGGTGACCTGCAGTTTTACTGTTCAGCTGGCGGAAGTTTTTTAGATCATCTATGCTGACATCAAATCCCGTCAGGTGAAGCAAGCTGTACTGTAACATACAACCATGCCCGGCCGATAAAATAAACCTGTCCCTGTTTGCCCAATCAGGGTTTTTAGGGTTAAATTTCATATAATGAGCATACAGCACATGCCCCATTGGCGCAGCGCCCATAGGCATACCCGGGTGACCGGAGTTGGCTTTCTGTACGCCGTCAATTGATAAGGTCCTGACTGTATTGATTGCTAATTCTTCAATTTGATGAGTTGAATCCATTTTATTATATTTTATTGTACTTAATTAATGTCTGTTAAAAGAATTTGTTTGATAAACCTTACTTTTTGACAGAAAATTTATAAACAGAAACTGTGCTGTAAGTACTTCCGGGTTTCAATACGGTTGAGGGAAATGATGCCTGGTTAGGAGCATCCGGGAAATGCTGTGTTTCCAGACAAAATGCCGAACGGTAACCATAAGTTGCCTTTCCTTTTCCATTATTGATCTGATCGGTTAAGAAGTTACCGCTGTAAAACTGTATCCCCGGCTCTTCCGTAAGGACTTCCATGATGATGCCGGTTTTCTGGCTGCTTACTATTGCGGCTTTGCGCAAACCGGTTCCCTTTCTCAGAACCCAGTTATGGTCATATCCTTTTCCATTTTTCAATTGTTGGTTACTATCATTGATATTTAAACCGATTAGTTTAGCTTTAGTGAAATCAAATGGCGTACCTGCAACTTTTTCCAGTTTTCCTGTTGGGATCAGCGTGGTATCCACCGGTGTGTACTCATCAGCTTCAAGCTGCAGCGTATGGTCAGTAATCGTTTGATCACCTGCACCATTTAAATTAAAATAGGCATGATTGGTCAGGTTCACAACAGTGGGTTTATCCGTAGTTGCGCTATAGGCTATTTTTAGCGAGTGGTCATCCGCTAATGAATAGGTTACTTTTACGGTCAGGTTTCCAGGATAGCCACCTTCCCCATCTTTGGAAACATAACTCAGCTCCAGTGTATGGTCATCCGTTTTTTTAGCGTCCCATACTTTTTTATAGAATCCGTTGAATCCACCATGCAGGGTGTTCTGCCCATCATTGATATCCAGCTTATACGATTTACCATCGAGAGAAAATTTACCTTTGGCGATCCTGTTTCCATAACGGCCAATCAATGCACCAAAGAAGTTTTCTTTTTTCCCCTGGTATGGACCCAGGCTGTCATGTCCAAGCACCACATCCACCATTTGGTCTTTATTGTCCTTTACGAGCAGGGAAACGATCCTGCCGCCAAAGTTGGTAATGGCTGCTTCATCGCCGCTTTTATTTTTTAAGGTGTACAGGTGCACCTGTTTATTGTCTACAGTACCTTCAAAGGCAGCAGAATCAGGAATTACAACAGCTGCAGTACTGGTTTGTGCCGTATCTGCGGCATCTGTTTTTTTTGTTGAATTTGAATTACAACTTGCCAGTACACCTGTAGACAGGAGCAAAGCAAAAAATAAATTTTGATTCGTGTTCATAATTTCTTGAATGGTTTATATATAGTCAACGCCAAAATAGAGAAAATTATATTAACCGTCAAAACAACGATTAACATTATTCTTTGTAAGTTTGTAGTTATAAATCTTTTGCCTAATATGAGCAGGGTTATCTTAAAATACGTGAATGACATATAATACAACAGAAACAAAAATGCTGCTTGCAGTGGATTGCATTATTTTTGGTTTTGATGGAGAAAACTTAAAGATCCTGCTGATCAAGAGAGGCTTTGAGCCTGAAAAAGATAAATGGAGCCTGATGGGCGGTTTTATTAACACCGGTGAAAGCCTGGATGAAGCTGCGAACAAGATCCTTCTTCAGTTGACCGGCCTTGAAGGTGTTTACCTGGAGCAGCTGTATGCTTTTGGCAATCCATCGAGAGATCCTGATGAAAGGATTGTTTCTGTTGCTTACTTTGCCTTGATAGATATCCATAAATACGAAACCCAGCTGAGCGACCGCTACCATGCCGAATGGTTTTTGGTAAACGAGATGCCTGCGCTCATATTCGATCACGGGCAGATGGTAGAAATTGCCAAGCAAAAAATAAGGTACAAGGCTGCATTGCACCCGCTTTTATTTGAGCTGCTGCCAAGAAAGTTTACCATCCCGCAGCTTCAAAGCTTGTACGAAGGGGTGTACAATACAAAGATAGATAACAGGAATTTCATCAGGAAGCTCACTTCAACGGGCTTGCTGATTAAGCTGGAGGAGAAAGACAAGTCCAATTCCAAAAAGGGCGCATTTTACTTTAAACTCGATAAGAAAAAGTATAAGGCCAAGTTCCAGGCTTTCCTCAATTTCATCCCCAATCCTGAAAACCTGATCAGTTAAACTCATACCTGCACTTCATTTTCTTCCGTATGTTTAGAATTCTCCTTTTTCAACGATACTTAGTTTACTCTTAAACAATAGTGTATCTGTAGTAATATCAACCTGTCTTTCAACACATTTACATCGTATTTCATTCGTTATTAACGGCATATTGACAGGGTGTTAACAGGCCCAAATAATCGTTTGAGCCTGTCAACCCCCTGTCAACCCCCTCTTGCTTCCTAACAATAACGAATAATTTACGGCTAAATACCTGATAATAGCCGGGCAGATCACGGGCAGATACATTACTGTCATATACCAGTACATGAAGATGGCTGACGCGCTGTATTAAATTTCATAAAAAATTTCGTTTAGTAAATAAATAAACGTTAATTAGACATTTAATTATTTTATGAAACCAAATATATACGTTATAGGAGTAGATTATGGCTCAGACTCTGTTCGTTCCGTACTCGTAAATGCAGAAAATGGTGAAGAAATCGCATCTTCAGTCTTTAATTATCCGCGCTGGCAAAAAGGATTGTTCTGTGATCCTGCAATTAATCAGTTCAGACAGCATCCCCTCGATTATACCGAAGGACTGGAACATACGATTAAGGCCTGTCTGGAAAAAGCCGGTGGTCAGGTTGCTGCAGATGCCGTAAAAGCAATTGCTGTAGATACTACAGGATCAACTCCTGTCGCTGTCAATGAAGTGGGGACACCATTAGCTTTAATACCCGGATTTGAAGAGAACCCGCATGCCATGTTCGTGCTCTGGAAAGACCATACGGCAGTAAAAGAAGCTGCGCAGATCAATGAACATGCTTTAAAATATGACATCAACTACCTTGATTACGAAGGGGGCATCTATTCATCAGAATGGTTCTGGGCAAAGCTGCTCCGCACACTGAGGACTGACGAAAAGGTAAGAGAAGCCTGTTACTCCTGGGTGGAGCATTGCGACTGGATTCCCTTTCTCCTGACGGGTGGAAATGATATCAAAGAAATGAAACGCAGCCGCTGCGCCGCAGGACATAAAGCACTATGGTCAGAAGAATTTGATGGCCTCCCTCCCAATGCCTTTTTTACAGAGCTTGACCCCCTGCTGGATGGCTTTACCTCAAGGTTATTTAAAGAAACCTATACCTCTGATCAATCTGCCGGTACCCTAAGTGAAGAATGGGCTGCCAAACTAGGCTTAAGCACTTCGGTAGTGGTGGGCGTAGGCGCATTTGATGCACACATGGGCGCTGTAGGAGGACAAATTGAACCCTATCACCTCAGCAAGGTCATGGGAACCTCAACCTGTGATATCCTTGTGGCACCAACAGCTGATATTGAAGGCAAACTCATCAAAGGCATCTGCGGTCAGGTCAACGGATCGGTTATTCCCGGAATGATGGGACTGGAAGCCGGACAGTCTGCCTTTGGCGATACTTATGCCTGGTTTAAAAATATCCTGAGCTGGCCGCTCAAAACATTGCTGCATCAGTCTGTGCTGATTGAAAAAGCTACAGCCAATGCACTGCTGGAAGAAATGCTGGACAAGATGATCCCTGAACTCAGCAAACATGCTGCATTGTTGCCAAAAAACGATGATGATGAACTGGGTATCGACTGGTTTAACGGCAGAAGGACACCAGACGCCAATCAGGAACTTAAAGGTGCTTTGAGCAACCTTGACTTAGGAACGGATGCCCCGCGCCTGTTCAGGGCACTGGCAGAAGCTACCTGCTTTGGCGCAAAAAATATTGTAGACCGCTTTATCTCTGAAGGTATCCCAGTAAAAGGAATTATCGGAATAGGCGGGGTAGCCAAAAAATCTCCATACATCATGCAGATGATGGCCGACGTATTAAATATGCCGATCCGTATACATCAGTTTGAACATACCTGCGCTTTGGGTGCAGCGATGTTTGCCGCTGTGGTTGGAGGTATTTATCCTACAGTAGAAGAGGCGATGAAAGGTATGGGCAGCGGATTTGATTCGGAGTATTTCCCGGAAGAAGAAAATGTGGCTTATTACGCCAGCCGTTATCCGCGTTACCAGTCGCTGGGCAATTACATTGAACAACATACCCATCATGAATAATCAGAACCAATATCAGGACATCAGGGAAAAAGCATATGCCGCAAATATGCAGCTTCCTCAACTGGGGCTTGTGCTTTTTACCTTTGGAAATGCGAGCGCTGCCGACAGAGAAAAGAAGGTTTTTGCCATCAAACCAAGCGGGGTTCCCTACGAAGAACTGTCACCGGAAAACATGGTGATCGTGGATTTTGACGGCAATACCGTTGAAGGTGAGCTCAGGCCATCGTCTGACACAAAAACCCATGCAGTACTGTATAAACACTGGGACAACATAGGTGGTATTGTGCATACGCATTCCACTTACGGAACGGCATGGGCGCAATCGCTGAAATCTATCCCCGTGTACGGAACTACCCATGCTGATCATACCACCGCAGCCATTCCATGTGCCCCGCCGATGAGCGATGAAAAGATCAAAGGCAACTATGAATATGAAACAGGTTTTCAGATCATTGACCACCTTAAAGAGCAGGGATTAAATTATACTGATGTGGAAATGATCCTTGTGGGCAACCATGCACCTTTTACCTGGGGAAAAACTGCCGATAAGGCAGTGTATAACAGCGCAGTGGTTGAAGAACTGGCGAAAATGGCATTCCTGACCGAGCAGATCAGAAACGATGTACAACCAATGAAAGATGCTTTAATCCAGAAACATTACGAGAGGAAACACGGTGTGGATTCCTATTACGGTCAATAACAAATACTATGAACCCGACATGAATAAAATAATCATTGCCCTGCGTCCTTAATGATTATTCTATTCATCAAAGGCTTCATCTAACCACTAAAAAAATAACTAACTAGATGACTACCAACCTTAAACAATTAGAAGCCTGGTTCATTACCGGAAGCCAGCATTTATACGGAGAAGAAACCCTGAGACAAGTGGCAGAACATTCGCAGCAGATCGCAAGAGCGCTGAATGATTCTCCCCAGATTCCCGTAAAAATCGTTTTCAAGCCGACAGTTAAAACAGCAGATGAAATCTACGCTGTATGTCAGGAAGCAAACAATGCAGAAAACTGTATCGGTATCATTGCCTGGATGCACACTTTTTCTCCTGCAAAAATGTGGATCGGCGGACTAAAAATATTACAAAAACCATTGCTGCACTTACACACCCAGTTTAACCGCGATATTCCATGGAGCACAATGGACATGGACTTCATGAACTTAAACCAAAGTGCGCATGGCGACCGCGAGTTTGGCTTTATTGTTTCGAGAATGCGCATCAACCGTAAGGTAGTTGCCGGTCACTGGGAAGACCCGGAAGTACGTGAAAGCGTTAACACCTGGCTGCGTGCCGCTGCGGGATGGTTTGACATGCAGGGAGCAAAATATGCCCGTTTCGGAGATAACATGCGCAATGTTGCCGTAACTGAAGGAGACAAAGTTGAGGCAGAAATAAAATTCGGTTTCTCTGTAAACACTTATGGGGTTGGTGACCTGGTAGCAGCAATCAACCAAACGGCAGATGCCGATATCGACCTGCTCGTAAAAGAATATGCAGATAGCTATGTCATGGCAGAAAGCCTGATCAAAGGTGGTGCACAACATGCATCCCTGAGAGAAGCCGCTAAAATCGAAATCGGCCTGCGTAATTTCCTGGAGCAGGGTAATTTTAAAGGTTTCTCGGATACTTTTGAAGACCTGCATGGCATGAGCCAGCTTCCTGGTATTGCTGTACAGCGCTTAATGAGTGATGGATATGGTTTTGCAGGTGAGGGCGACTGGAAGACGGCTGTCCTGGTAAGAACAATGAAGGTGATGGGCAGCGGACTCGAAGGCGCGAATGCTTTTATGGAAGATTATACCTATCATTTCGAACCTAAAAACTCTTTTGTTTTAGGCTCACATATGCTGGAAGTTGATGCTGCCCTGGCTAAAGGACCTGTTAAATGTGAAATACATCCTCTTGGTATCGGCGGAAAGGCAGATCCTGTAAGGCTGATCTTTGATGCAGCAAATGGCCCGGCCTTAAATGCTTCGATCATTGATATGGGCAACAGGTTCCGTATGCTAGTGAATGTGGTAGATGGTGTAGACGAACAGCATGAGTTGCCTAAACTGCCGGTTGCACGCGTATTGTGGAAACCGCAGCCGGATATGAAAACAGGTTGCGCGGCATGGATCTATGCCGGTGGTGCCCACCATACCTGCTATAGCCAGAATTTAACAGCAGAACATCTCACAGATTTTGCAGATATCGCAGGTATTGAGTATGTTGGCATCGATAATCAAACTACTATTAATCAACTGAAAAACGAATTAAAGTGGAACGAGGTTTATTATCAGTTAAACAAACATTAAAATCATGAAAAATTCTAACCAAATCAAATTATGACCAATAGCTTAGCTACTACTGACTATGTAGTTTTTATCGTTTACTTTCTGGTTGTTTCCCTGTATGGATACTCGATCTATCATAAAAGGCAGAGAAATGAACATGACGCAAAAGCATTCTTCCTGGCGGAAGGTACTTTAACCTGGTGGGCCATCGGTGCCTCACTCATTGCGTCCAATATTTCTGCCGAACAGTTTATCGGTATGAGCGGAGAGGGTTTCTTCCTCGGAGTTGCCGTGGCAGCCTATGAATGGATTGCGGCCATTGCACTGATCATTGTAGCAGTCTGGTTTATTCCGGTCTACCTCAAGAACAAGATCTACACGATGCCCCAGTTCCTCAAAACGAGGTATAATGAATCGGTTGCCCTGATTATGGCCATCTTCTGGTTGTTCCTATATGTTTTTGTGAACCTCACATCGATCCTGTATCTGGGTGCAGTTGCCATCAACGGGCTAACCGGCGGTGAATATCTTCATGTCATTATGATCGGCCTTGCCATTTTTGCCCTGTTTATTTCTCTCGGCGGGATGAAGGTTGTAGCCTATACGGATGTGATCCAGGTAGCGGTACTGATCTTTGGCGGACTGGTTACCACCTATATTGCACTGACTGTTGTGGGTGAGAAGTTTGGTGTCGGCAGCAACGCCATTGCAGGTTTTAAGGTGCTGATGGACCAGGCCCCTGAACATTTTAAAATGATCATTCCAAGGCCTACCGCTACATCAACTCAAAATGAGATCAGCAAATACTTAACATTCCCTGGCCTGGCTTCTTATCTGGCTGGTATCTGGATCATCAACCTGAACTACTGGGGTTGTAACCAGTATATCACGCAGAGGGCTCTGGGTGCTGATCTGCACACCGCAAGAACAGGTATCCTGTTTGCCGGTTTGTTAAAACTGATGATGCCGCTGATCGTGATGCTGCCTGGTATTGCTGCTTATGTATTGTACAAGGGCGGTCACCTTCCACAGCTGATCGGCGGAAAAGACGGGGCCTACTCAGCAGTGCTTACTTTCCTCCCTACAGGACTGAAAGGCTTATCTGTTGCGGCATTGACCGCAGCGATTGTAGCTTCTCTCGCAGGTAAGGTAAACAGTATCTCTACGATCTTTACCCTGGATGTATATTCAAAATATTTCAAAAAAGATTCAGACCAGAAAAGCCTGGTACTCGTAGGCCGTGTTACTGTAGTGATCGGCCTGGTACTGGCAGTGCTATTCACCTGGAACGATTTACTGGGTATCGGCGGTGTGGGTGGTTTCACCTATATCCAGAAATATACTGGTTTTATCAGTCCGGGTGTGTTCGCGATGTTTTTCTTGGGGATGTTCTGGAAAAGGACTACCGGTGCAGCTGCGATTGCAGGGGTACTGGCAGGCTTCCTGTTCTCTGTTTTCTTTAATGAATTTGCTCCGGCAGTAATGGGACATGAAACGATTCTCTATACCGCCTATCCAAACGGATCAGGCGGATGGGAAATTCCATTCCATATCTGTATGGGGCTTTCATTTGCATTTACTATGGTCATTATGATTGCCATGAGTTATGCAGGTCCTAAAGTTAATCCTAAAGCTTTTGAACTGGATAAAAGCATGTTTAATGTGAAGCCTTCTACATTAGCGCTGATCATTCTGACGCTGTTGATCATCACAGCTTTGTACGTGAAGTTCTGGTAATTGATTTCATAAAAAGAGCCGTCTCAGTGTAAATTGAGACGGCTCTTTTGTTTTAGCGCTTTAGTTATTTATCCCACCAGACACGGGTATTGATATTGTCTGCCCCTTGTCTCGCTATAGCTGAATTGAGCGCATCCGGATTTTGCAGGCGCTCATTCAAAGGATATTTTAACCTTCTCGGTATCAATCCGCCGTTTTGGTTATCAGGCCCTGCTCTCAGCACAGGAAACCCTGTTCTTCTCCACTCAAACCAGTTCTCCAATCCGGTGTAGAACAGTGAGATCCATTTTTGAGTAATAATTTGGTTAAGCGCTGTTGCATTGTCAAATCTTACACCGGTACGCGTCAGATAACCTGAAGGCATAGTCGTGTTCAGATAGATAAACGCCCCTTCGATGCCTTTTTCATAATAACCCTGTGCGGTAACAGTAGTATTGATCAGGTTTTTCAACCTTGCTTCTGCCAGCAGGAACTGCAGTTCTGCGAAGCCCATGATGTAGCCTTTAGCTACAAGAAGCCCGGCAGGGGTAATAGAGCTTTCATAATAGAAAGCACCGATACGGCTGATGTTATTTGATCCTCCGTTAAAGTTCAGTGCCTCTGTATCACTCAGTCCATTTGGCATCCCTACATACTGAGGGTTTCCGGCAGTAACGGATGCAGCTGTAGGTCTCGCGAAAATGGCTAGTCGCGGATCAGCAAATGCCTGCAACGTATTCCCAAAGGTATTACTTAGACGGTATTCATCAAAGCCACCTATCCTGTTCGTATAGTTTGGGAACTGGTTTGGCGCTTCTGCATAGTAAGAATAATCACCGTCATCAGCATTGTTAACAAATAAAGGATAAGTTGCCGGGGTAGAAACAATCGTCTGCAGGGCAGCCGCCACTGATTGTTTCGCAGAGATACGCATCAGGTATCTTACCCTGAGCCCATTGGCCAGTTTCCTCCACTTTAACAGGTCGCCCTGGTAAATCAGGTCGCCCTTAACCGTAGCATTAGCGGTTGACAGAATGGTGTTTGCCTTTTCCAGATCTGCCAGGATACCAGCATAAATCACTTCCTGTGAGTCATACTTAGGTTTAAGGATATTTATATCTCCGGATGTTGCTTCCGTATATGGCGCATCCCCATAGGTATCTGTAATTACAGAGAACATCCATGATTTGAGTACCAGGGCTATCCCCTCGTATGCAGGCTGTGAAGTGGAGGCTGATAGCTCAGAAAGCTTCTTCACATCCCTCATGTTACTGTAATAGGAATTCCAAACGTTGTCTTTGTTATCCCAAAGATAACGGTCATCATCCACGAACTGGTATTTGGCTGTTTGTTGAACTACCAGCGTTCCTATTCCCCAGGCTTCGCCCATTTGGGTATTAATGGCTGAACGGATGATCGATGGAAGCAGCAGGTCCGGAGTGATGACAGTGATCGCATTCGGGTCCTGGTTCTTCTCGGCAAAGTCTTTGGTACATCCTGCAGCGACCATCGTGCAGAGCAAGCCGCTGAAGAAGAATTGTTTTATGTAGGTTTTCATTTTTTAGCTGTTAACTGGTGTATTAGAAGTTGAATTTCAGGTTCAGACCGTAAGAACGTGTGGTAGGTATCGAAGAAGATTCTACACCGGGAACATACGTTCCGCCAGACATGGCAATCTGCTCAGGGTCAATATGCGGAACATTAGAGTGTACAAGCCACAGGTTACGTCCCACTAGTGAAACCGAAAGGTTACTGATGTTATATTTGCTGAGGAACTTCGAAGGGATGCTGTAACCTAAAGTCAGTTCACGAAGTTTTACAAAAGAAGCGTCATAAACCGCAGGTTCTGCTATAGACCTTCCATTGGTAAATGCAGAGTTCCATGCCCTGGCAGTGAGCACCACGTCATTCGGACGGAAGCTGCCATCAGCATTCTGGATTACCCCCGGGCTGATCACACCGTTTCCGGCAACACTCAGGTCATACCCGTTGGCACGTCCCAGCAAGGTTTCTTCCAGCTGTCCGGCTTCGCGGCCCACCACCTGGGTCAATGAGTATACCTTTCCGCCTTTGCGGATATCAAACAGGAAGCTCAGGTTTACCCCTTTGTAGGAAACTGTATTTCTTACACCGGCCAGCCAGTCAGGATTGTAGTTACCCAGTAACTCTCTGGTTCCCGTGCTTAAGGGACGGCCGTTGGCATTGTTGATCACCTGACCGAAGTAAGGACTACTGGCATCGGCCACTCTCTGGTAAATTTCTCCATACATATCGCCCATGCGGTTGCCTACCCTTGCTTCGATAGAGATCGCCTCTTTGCTGGCCATCTGGTAAACGCTGATATTATCAGTCAGCTCGATGACTTTGCTTCGGTTCATAGAGAAGTTGACATCAAAATCCCATCTTACTGCTCTTTTCACAGGAGTAGTAGTCACAGACAGTTCCAGTCCTGAGTTGCGGATCTCTCCGGCATTCAGGATCTGCGTGTCCCAGCCGCTGGTAATAGATACCGGAACATTGTTCAGGATCTGGTTTTTTGTAGTCACATGATAATAACTGAAGTCGAAACCTAACCTGTTATCCAGGAACTTCCATTCCAGACCACCTTCCAGCGAAGTGCTGATTTCTGGTTTGATATTATAGTTTCTCAATACGCCCGGTGTACTGAACACAGGATTGTTTCCGATTGGGTTCTGTTTGTTGTAGGCTTGTGTAAATGCATAAGGACTGGTATCATTACCACCTCTGGCAGCACTTAATCTCACTTTACCATAGCTGATCCATTTTGGCAGGGTAACCATTTCAGAAACCAGCGCGCTTAAGGAGGCAGAAGGGTAGAAATAAGAATTATCAGTAATACCCAATGTAGCATAATTTACAGGTAGTGTCAGTGCACTCGACCAGTCATTACGCGCTGTGATATCCAGATACAGGTAGTTGCGGTAGGAAAGCTGGCCGAAACCGTATACACTGTTCACCCTTTTTCTTGGGTTAAATACCTCTGTAACCAGCGGGATCGCAGAGTTGTTCAGGTTGTACAGGCCGGGCGTAAGCAGTTCCGTAGTAAAAGTGGTGATCTGGTCAGTATTGTTGATCCTGGCATTGGCACCTGCATTAAGTGAAATGCGGAAATCCTTGTTCAGCTCTTTATTGGCACTGATCAGGAAGTCGAGGTTGGTCTCTGTATTTTCCACACGCTCTTCACGGTAAGCACCACGGGGATAGCGCTGGGTACTGAAAGACCTTTTACGTTCCCTGATCTCATTGCCATAGTCCGTTCCGCCTCTAAGTAAAACGTTTAACCAACTGTTGATGTCATATTTTACGGCCACGTTTCCGATCAAACGGTGTGCATCCTGTGAGTTGGTGTTCTCGTACAGGTTAAAGTACGGGTTATCATGGTAATTATAGTTAAAGTTGAACTGTTGACGGTTCTCCATACCTCTTACCCAGTATTCTTTGAGTGAATTAAGATCAACCTGCTGGCCCATCCAGTTATTGAGCAGGTAGATGATATTTTCTGTACCATAGCTGATGTTGGGCCTGTTGGCGCTCTCGCTCAGGATATAGTTGATACTCGCTTTTACACTTAGCTTTGGAGTTAGTTTATAATCCGAGTTAAAGGCAAAGGTATTTCTCTTTAAATCTGTATTAGGAACGATACCTTTCTGATAAAGGTTGGTATAGGATACGCGGAAGTTGCCTTTGTCATTTGCACCGGTAACGGCGATGTTGTTATTGGTAGTCAGGCCAGTTTCGTAAAAATCGTTGAGATTGAATTTATTGGTCCATGGCGTGGCATTGATCGTACCGCGGGCGGCGAGGTTAGCTGCCGATCCAAGTGTACCATCATTGATCAGGTAAATATCTCCGCCACGGTATCCGTTCGATGTTGGAGAATCAAACTGTGGGATCAGCTGTCCGTTAAAGGCGGGACCCCAGCTTTCGTCTACCCCGTCCCTGGTGCCTGAGCCCAATCCGTCAACGAATGAAAATTCGCCATCGTTGCCCTGTCCGTATTTCTTCTGGAATTTTGGCAGTACCAGCGGAGACTCGAGTGTTAAACCTGTGTTCACGCTGACACCTACACCTTTGGATTTTTTTCCGCTTTTGGTAGTGATCAGGATCACACCGTTGGCAGCCCTCGATCCATATAGTGCGGCAGCATTTGCACCTTTCAGCACGTTCACTGATTCCACATCATCCGGATTGATCAGCGATGCCCCGTTTCCATAATCCACTTCCTGATAACTGTTACCGGAAGAGCCATAATTTTCATTGCTGATGGGAATACCGTCAATAATATACAGGGGCTGATTGTTATTGATGTTCAGTGATTTGTCTCCCCTGATTGTTACACGGGCAGATCCGCCCACACCAGAAGGACTGTTCATTACGGTTACACCAGCAATTTTACCCGCCAGTCCGTTGGAGAAGTTTGTTTCGCGTGCCCTGTCCAGGTCATCGCCTTTGATTTCCTGGGCAGCATAACCTAGGGATTTTTTCTCTCTGGAGATGCCCAGTGCGGTTACAACTACTTCTGTCAGTTCATTATTGTCTTCGCCTAAGGTAATTCTCAGATCACTGCGGCCATTAACTTCTACCTCCTGGCTTTTGTAGCCGATAAAGCTGAGGAGCAGGACTGCGTTTTCGTTGGGCACATTGAGGCTGAACCGGCCATTGCGGTCGGTGGTTGTTCCGCCGCTGCCACCTTTGATCCTTACCGATACTCCGGGCAGGGCCAGGCCATTTTTATCAGTTACGGTTCCGGTAATAGTCAGCGCTTTCAGATGCCGGGTGATCATTAGAGGATCGGGTGCCGCCGCAATGGCGGGCACTACTCCCGAAGCGCCAAGAAAAAGTAAGGAAAACATCCCTTTTCGTAAAGACAAGGGAAATTGCTGAAGGGTAAAATTTCTCATATATTGCTAATTATTTCTTTGGATATGACAAACCAGGTCACATCCTGCAATAATAAACATCGGGTGTTACCACAAATCTAGTTTTAGGTTAAATTTGATGACCGGTACAATAAAATGAGAAGCATAAAAAAGAGCACCTGTACAGATGCTCTTATATTATAAATTTGTATGAATCATTTAAACACCGTCCCGAAACCATACAATGCATTTGATATGCCTGAAAGGTATGTATGTGTATCAGCATCAGGGAGATTATAATACAAGTAAATCCCATAACCTTCGCTTACTGTTCTGTTAGCAAGTGAAGTAGCAGTACTCAGAGGAGTCGTTGTAATATCGATCGCTGCTGGCCCTAAATTGCTTTTGGCCAAACCAGGAACAGCTGGTGGATTGTAAGAACCATAAATTGCATTCCAGGTATAATTTACTTTTGACCCAACAGTTACACCATTATAGGTTAGCTTCCCAGCTGCCGGTCCAAAAAAGTAAAATGAAATAATTTTTGAAGGCATGAGCTCACGAAGTGCTGTGACCAGAAATACAAATGAACTGTCATTGGGCTGCGTTGTTCCATTTTTTCCATATTCAGAAAACTCATCATCAAGATCAATCCCGTCCAGCCCATAAGTGGTTACTGCATTGCTGAGTTGCCGGGCAAAGGCCTGAGCTGAAGCCCTGCTGGTGAAATTGCTGATGCCAGCTCCCTGATGATTGCCCAGAATGGACAATAACACTTTGATACCTTTGTCCTGCAGTGGTTTTACATAAGTGTTCCTGTTGCTCAATACGTTTGTCACTTGTGGATTGAAGAAAAGTTCTGCAGTCCTGTTACTCGTATTAAAGTTGATATTGGCCGCGAATATAATACCAATATCAAACAATGGGCTGCCATTACTGAGCGTATACCTTGCTACATTTCTCAGGTCATTACTGTTTACTTCAACGTAACAAACCCCTTTGAGTGCACTGGTACGGCCAACACCATTTTTTTGCGTTTGATCAGCATTGACAGGTGCCAGATCCTGAGGAGCCAGTTTTTTTTCATCTTTGCAGGATGTAAACACCAGGATCAAACAGGCAATGGCACGTAATTTATACTTTCCATTTAAAATAAATCTTGTTTTCATAGCTATTATTTAAGGTGAAAAATGATAATTCAGAACGTCAAACTCGCTATACAAGTTAACATAATTTCACAAAACAACACTATCACCTAAATAGGTGTTGTAAAAACCATTATTATTTCATATTATATGAATCTGTTAAAAGAATAACTGAACAACTGCAGCAGCTAATAAACAAAAAAGGGATAAACCCTAAAGCCCATCCCTGTTGATCAGTATATTTTGTCTGTTATTCTTCAGCGGTATCTGCTGATTTCGCCAGCGGCGCTTCAGGGTCCAGTTCTACACAGCCTTCTTTGTCCTTTCGTGCAAACAAAATCGGATACAGAAATAAAAGTGCGCCCAGTATCAGGAACAATCCAGAAGCCTCCAGCACATACCTGCTCCAGCTGACGTCATTCGCATCCATGATGAAATAGGCAATCAATGCCAGCACACCAAGGATAATGGCGATTACTGCTCTTTGAAGTTTCATTGCTTTTATCATGATATTAACTTTATTTATTGATGGGTCAAGTTATTCAACAAAAACCAAACCAATTTAAGATTTTGATGATCAATGTATTTCCCGCAACTTCTACAATTTTTCATTCTAAATCCGTAACTTTGCATCCTTATTTTTTTAAGATACTGGATTGATGTAT
>Ga0163161_10000938_pt1 | contig 22429 bp, 17 predicted proteins | sample S45metaG_FD_129847 | JGI IMG/M metagenome (GOLD analysis project Ga0163161, IMG submission 129847) | Switchgrass rhizosphere microbial communities from Kellogg Biological Station, Michigan, USA - S4-5 metaG | ecosystem: Host-associated > Plants > Roots > Rhizosphere > Soil | place: USA... | reverse complement strand
CTCGATCACCCCGCAGACGAAGATGGTCTGGATCGAAACCCCGACCAACCCGATGCTGAAGATCGTGGACATCGCCGCGGTGGCCGCCATCGCCAAGCGCCACGGCCTGCTGGTGGTGGTCGACAACACCTTCGCCTCGCCGATGCTGCAGCGTCCGCTGGAGCAGGGCGCGGACCTGGTCCTGCACTCGGCCACCAAGTACCTCAACGGGCACTCGGACATGGTCGGTGGCATGGTCGTGGTCGGCGACAACGCCGAGCTGGCCGAGCAGATGGCCTTCCTGCAGAACTCCATCGGTGCCGTCCAGGGCCCGTTCGACAGCTTCCTGGCCCTGCGCGGCCTGAAGACCCTGCCGCTGCGCATGAAGGCGCACTGCGCCAACGCGCTGGCCCTGGCCCAGTGGCTGGAAAAGCACCCGGCCGTGGAAAAGGTGATCTACCCGGGCCTGCCGAGCCACCCGCAGCACGAACTGGCCACGCGCCAGATGAACGGCTACGGCGGCATTGTCTCGATCGTGCTCAAGGGCGGTTTCGAGGCGGCCAAGCGGTTCTGCGAGAAGACCGAGCTGTTCACCCTGGCCGAGTCGCTGGGCGGGGTGGAGAGCCTGGTGAACCATCCTGCGGTAATGACCCATGCCTCCATTCCGGTGGAGCGCCGCGAGCAGCTGGGCATCAGCGATGCGCTGGTGCGGTTGAGCGTGGGGGTGGAGGAGCTGGGGGATCTGCAGGTGGATCTGGAAGAGGCATTGGGCTGAGCGGGCCCCGACTCGATGCTTCGCTCATCAACCCCACCCTCCATGAGCCTGCGCCGGCAGCTGGCGGAATGGTGCCGACAGCAGAAGGTGCTGAGAACGGTCTATTCGATACTCGCAGCGCGGCCGCTGCGCGCGCGCGTGCGCGCCTTTCGTTATCAACGGCTGTTGTCCGCGCATACCTTTGCGCGCACGGAGGCTTGGGATCGAGTAATTCCCGCAACGTTCATAAGATCAGCGGCACCGCAGGGTGACGCGCACGGTGCGAACATCGTGGGTTATCTACGGGGGGAGTTCGGCCTGGCGGAGAGCGCGCGGATGTACGCGCGCGCGCTGATCGCGGCGCAGGTGCCCGTCGCCTTGTACGACTTGGAACTGGGCGTGCCCCACAGCATGGCAGATGCTTCGCTGCAAGGAATGTTTACAACTGACTTGACCGAGCGCGTGGTGATCATCTTCATCAATCCTGATTATTTTGCCGCTGCGTTGCGCGAAATCGGTAAGGCAAAGCTGCGCGGAAGGTACATCATCGCCTGTTGGTTCTGGGAGCTCGAGCACCTGCCCGCGACTTGGCTGCCGGCGCTGGAGCACGTAGACGAGCTGCTCGTTGCCAGTGGATTCATCGGGGAGGCGGTGCGACGTTCTTCCGACGTTCCGCTTCTGCATGCGCCCATTCCCCTAGCGGCCATGGATCGAGCCGACATTGGTCGGGAAGCATTCGCGATGAAGGCCGGTTCGTTCACATTCCTCGTGACCTTTGACTTCAATTCCTGGATCGAACGTAAAAATCCTCAGGCAGCCATCCGGGCATTTCGAGAAGCATTCCCGCGTGGTGATGAACCCGTACAGCTGTTGATCAAAACCAGCAACGGGCACCTGCATGCCGAGCTGCTTAAGGAACTGGTAAATCAGGTAAGAGACGATCCGCGCATCCTGATCCGCAACGACGTGATTTCGCGCCGGCAGTTGACCGCGTTGCAGGCAAGCTGTGACGCCTATGTCTCCTTGCACCGCGCGGAGGGGTTCGGCATGGGCTTGGCAGAGTGCATGCAGCTCGGAAAGCCGGTCATTGCTACGGGATGGTCCGGGAATATGGAATTCATGCACGCCGGCTGTGCTGCCTTGGTTGGCTATGAGCTTGTTCCAATCCAGGCCGGTCAGTACCCGTTTGGTGAAGGGCAGCGCTGGGCCGAGCCAGACGTTACACAGGCCGCACGCTGGATGGCACGCTTGGCCAGTGACCCCTCTGCAGCCGCGAGGATTGGCGAGCTGGGTCGTTTGCACGTAGAGGCCGTGCTGTCCCCCGCGCGCGTCGTCGACACCATCTTGGCGCGCCTGAATGAGCTGAATATGTCTCCGCCGGAAAATTCCGGCAACCACCAGAATTTCGATGCCCAGAGGGGCAAACAATGAAAGAAATACTCCGCTCGTTGTGGATGTATCGGAGCTTCATGCTCACCTCTATCCGCAACGACTTTAAAGTGCGATTTGCACAGAGCAAGCTGGGTGTGCTGTGGATGATCATTCACCCGCTAATGCAGGTGCTGATCTTCGCCACCATCCTTTCGGAAGTATTGTCCGCAAAACTCCCGGGTATCGACAACAAGTACGCATATGCGCTCTATCTGATGGCGGGTACCCTGTGTTGGAGCTTGTTTGCAGAGTCTATTGGACGTTGCGTCAGTCTCTTCGTGGACAACGGTAACCTCATGAAGAAGGTCGCGTTCCCGCGAGTGTGCCTGCCCTTCATTGCAGCGGGCAGCATGCTGATCAACAACCTGTTGCTGGTTGTCGCAATCTTTGTCGTGTTCGCCGTGCTTGGGCACGCGCCGGGCGTGAATACTGTTTGGTTGCCGTTGCTCATTCTGCTTACGCTGGTGTTGTCAATGTCGGTCGGACTATTCCTCGGCGTCTTTAATGTATTCATGCGCGATATCGGGCAGGTTGTCCCTGTACTGCTGCAGGCATTGTTCTGGCTCACTCCTATCGTCTACAACATCAGTATCCTGCCGGAGCAGGTGCGCGATATTTTCAAGTTGAATCCGCTGTACCCGTTGGTGACGGCCTACCAGCAGGTGCTGTTGTATGACAAAGCCCCGGACTGGTCAGCATTGATGCCGCTTGCCATCGCCAGTTTCGTACTTGGTCTTCTATCGCTGGTCGTGTTCCGTCGCGCCAGCCAGGAAATGGTGGACGTCCTGTGAGCAGCGCAATGCACGTGAGCAATGTGGGAAAGTCCTATCGCGTCTGGGGTAGCGAATGGCAGCGCGTGGGGAGATGGTTTGGCTTCCCGGCGGAGCCCAAGGAGGAACATTGGGTTCTTCGCAACGTGTCGTTCGATATCAAACCAGGAGAATCCGTCGGTATCGTCGGCAAGAATGGCGCGGGCAAGAGCACCCTTCTGAAGATGATTGCGGGGACCTTGCAGCCCACTGAGGGGTATGTGGTGCGGGGCGGGCGCATTGCGGCAATCCTGGAGCTCGGTTTGGGCTTCAATCCTGAACTTACGGGTCGGCAGAACGCACGCCACGCCGCCGGGCTGATGGGCTTCTCCCAGGCACAGATTGACGAAATGATGCCGCAGATCGAAGCCTTCGCCGAGGTGGGTGAGTACTTCGATGTTCCGGTGCGAACCTACTCCAGCGGCATGCAGGTTCGCGTCGCATTTGCAGTTGTCACCGCCCGGCGCCCCGACGTGCTGATAGTTGATGAGGCGTTGTCGGTGGGAGACGCCTACTTTCAGGCCAAGTGCTTCAAGCGTGTGAAAGAGTACAAAGACCAGGGAATGACCTTGATCCTGGTCAGTCATGCGGTGGGCGACATCGTCAAGCACTGTGATCGTGTCCTGTTCATCAAGGATGGCGTACTCAAGGCTGATGGTCCCGCGCGCGAAGTGTCCAACCTCTATCTGGATGAATTGTTCGGCAAGAAGCCCGGTTCAACGGGAGGGCGGGATGCCGCTGCCACCAGCAAGCTCCTGTCGGCGGGAGGCAATGACGACCTGTTTCACACGCGCCGTGGCTACAACAAGGATGAGCATCGGTGGGGCCAAGGCGGCGCAAGAATCATCGACTTTGCAGTGGTTTCTAACGGTGAGGCTTACCCGGCCAGGCTGAGCAGTGGCTCGCCCGCCCAGTTCCAGATGAAGATCCACTTCGAACGCGACGTGGATTGCGCGGTGCCCGGAATACTGGTTAAGACCCTGGATGGGGTGTTCCTCTACGGGACGAATTCTTTCCTGGCCAGCAATGGCCAGCAGACGTTGTCGCCAAAGGCGGGCGATACGGTGATCTGTACCTTCACCGTGCCGTTCGCCCTTAACGAAGGCCACTATATGGTGTCCTTCGGAGTATCCAGTGGCGATCCCCTGGGTGAACTGGAACCGCTTGACCGCCGCTATGATTCCATCCTGGTGGACGTCAGTCGCCCCATGCAGTTCTGGGGCATCGTGGACCTGAACGCGGAATTCTCGGCCCAAAGCTGACTCAGGCCGACGGCCATGGGCCTCGGCAAGGCAGGTATCGAACGATGATGAAAAATGTGAGGAGTGGTGGCGACGTGATCAGGGATTTGGTGGAGGCGCTTCCGGAGAAGTATCAGCCCATATTCGGGCATCCCGAGCTTTCCTCAGGAAGCTCGCGCGGCTGCTTCGACCGGCTTGAAACCATTCTCGACGTTGCTCGTCGGCTTCGTTCGCAGATCGGGCGGCAGGTTCGCGTTCTGGACCTTGGCTGCGCGCAGGGGTTCTTCTCGCTCAGTCTCGCTGATGACGGATGTGCTGTCGTAGGCGCAGACTATCTCTTGCAGAACATTGAAGTATGTCGTGCGTTGGCAGTTGAGCAGCAGTCTGTCGGGGTCGAGTTCATCCACGGTAGCATCGAAGACCTCGTTGACGCCCTGTCGCCGGGTCAATACGACCTGGTGCTGGGACTGAGCGTTTTCCATCATCTGGTCCATCAGCACGGGGTGGCGGCTGTTTCCGAGACCATCGGGCGAATCTCAAGGCATGTGCCGGTCGGCCTGTATGAACTTGCGGTGCGCGAAGAGCCGGTTTACTGGGCGCCATCGCAGCCGGAAACCTCCCGCGACCTGTTGGCCTCCTATTCGTTCGTCAGACTTCTCGCCACGCTTCCCACGCATCTTTCGGGAATCGGACGACCGTTCTATTACGCGAGCTCACGATACTGGATGCTCGGCGACGACTTCCGGGAGTTCGAGAGCTTCAAGGATGAATCGCACGCTCATGCGATGGGCAGCCACCAGGATACCCGGCGCTATTACTTCGCCGGCAATTTGATGCTGAAGAAGATGGCGCTCGATAATGAGATGCTTCGGCAGGCGAACACGATCGAGTACGATAATGAAGTCGCCTACCTCAGCGGACGATCTGGTCTGCTTCGTGCCCCGCGCCTGCTGGCTCATGGACGTGACAAGGAGGCGTACTGGCTACTCCGTGAGACGCTCCCCGGTCGTCTGCTTTCCGAAATGATGTCGAGGCAGTCGCCGTACTCGTATGAAAGGGTGGTTGACTCGCTACTGGATGAGCTGGTTGAGCTTGAGCAGATCGGGCTCTACCACAACGATATCCGCACCTGGAACGTGATTGTCAGCGACAGCGGAAGTGCTAATTTCATTGACTTCGGTGCGATTTCTGACCAGCCCATCGACTGCGTCTGGCCTGATCACCTGTTGCTATCCTTCCTGATTACCGTCAGGGAAATCGTATTGGGCCAGGTGCGTCAACCGTATCCGACCCGTCGTCCGCTGCTGGATGTCACCCTGTTGCCCGCGAGGTATCGGGCTGCGTTCATGCGCGTGCTCTCCATGGATCGCTCCGCGTGGTCGTTCACCGAATTGAAGAGCGCGTTGGGCCAGTCAGGCGAGCTTGATTCGGAGCCGGCATGGACAATCCTGCCGGCGCTGAATGAAGTGGCGTTGCTCCGATATGAAGACGCTCTGGAGCATGAACGTGCCAGGACCCTTGAGGTCGAGGTTGCATTGCAGGAATCCCTGAGCAACGCGCACCAGTGGTTCCTGCGCTGTTCTGAACGGGAGGAAGAGATTGCCGACCGGGATCGGGAGATCGTGCATCGCGAGCGTGCGCTTGCCGAGTTGAGCAGCCAGACGGCGATACAGAGCACTGGTAATCGCCGCCTCGCAGGACGCCTGGAACGGCTGGGGTCCAGCTACTCGAACATGCGCGAGGAGCTTGAGGCTAGCCGGACAAGCCTGCACGAAGCGCACCAGAATGCGCATCAGTGGTTCCTCCGTGCGACGCAACTGGAGAAGGATCTGCACGCCGTGCATACCAGCCGGTCCTGGCGCTGGACGCGGCCATTCCGGTTTGCATTGCACCTGATCAACCGGCCAAGATATGCGCTCAGGCGACTCCTCTTGGCCGCCATGCGCCGGATACTTGCCCGACCCAGATTGGCGAGGATACTGAACAGGGGGCTGCGCCAGTTCCCTCGGCTGCACGCCAAGCTGCGCTCGGTCGCAGTAAACCACACCATGGTGGATGAAACTCCAGCGCCGAATCGGTCGATAGTCGGGCAGGTATCTGACTTCAACCCGGATTGCGACGATGCATTCGTAGCGAGGCTTTCTATTCGCGGAAGGAACATTCACGAATCACTTATGGCGACAGACACCAAGGAAGGAGCGAAATGAAAATCGTCATGGATCTCCAAGGCGCCCAGTCGGAGAGCCGCTATCGCGGAATCGGGCGCTATTCCCTGTCGCTCGCTGAAGCAGTGGCAAAGCGGCCGCGTGGACATGACATCCACATCGCACTCAATGGCGCGTTCGTCGACACCATCCAGCCCATCCGCGATCAGCTGAAGGGATTGGTTCCCCGGCAGAACGTCCATGTCTGGCACGTGCCGCTGCCCGTGATCGCCAAGGATTCGCACAACGATGGTCGCAGGGCCGCGGCGGAGATCGTGCGCGAGGCGGCGCTCGATGCATTGGATGCTGACGTCATACACGTATCCAGTATCTTCGAAGGTTATGTCGACAACTCGGTCACCAGTGTGCCAGAGGTCAGGCGCACGCCGACCATCGTGACTCTGTACGACATGATTCCGCTAATGAATCCCGGGACCTATCTCGACCCGGATCCGGACTACCGTGACGCATACATGGAGAAGTTCGGCCATGTAAAGCGCGCTGACGCGGTAGTGGCAATTTCCGCCAGTTCGGCCGAGGAAGCCCGCGACGTCGCGGGCATGCCTGCGCACCGGGTCTTCGAGATATCCACTGGCTGTGACGCGATCTTCCGGCCCTTGGACACCCAGGATCCTGCCCGTGCTAGGGTCCGGGAGAAGTTCAATATCACCGGCGAGTACATTCTGTATACCGGCGGCTCGGACGAGCGAAAGAACCTTGCTCGACTGGTCCAGGCATACGCAGGCATTCCTGCGGAAGCCCGGGCAGGTATCACGTTGGTGCTCGCCGGGCGTACCCACGCACCTCACGTGGCGCAGCTCCGGGAACTGGCCCTTGAGCTGGGGCTTCCAGAGCACGAGCTTCGCTTCACCGGTTATGTCACCGATGAAGAGCTGGTGGCAATGTACAACGAGTGCCTCCTCTTTGTGTTTCCTTCATGGCACGAGGGATTCGGCCTGCCGGTGCTTGAAGCGATGGCGTGCGGAGCTGCTGTACTTGCATCCGACGCCTCCAGCATCAAGGAAATTGCAACCGAGAAGTCAGCGCTGTTTGATCCGCTGGACGTGAATTCCATAAGAATCAAGCTCGAGGAATATCTTGGTAATCGCGACGCCTTGACTGCGCTGCGCCGCTACTCATTACAGCGCGCCAAGGCGTTCTCGTGGGATCTGGTCGCAGACCGGTTCTTGGACGCCTGTGAAGCTGTCGGCGCGCTTCACCAACGTCAGCGCTCGCTGGAATCGATCATTCCGACGGCTGTCCAGGCATTGAAACGCCTCGCACCGATGACCAGTGGACACGCAGCGCAGCTGGCGGACTCGATCGACCGCAGCGTCGCGCCTGCGCAGCGTGCTTTGTTGGTGGATGTGACGGAGCTGGCCAATCATGACCTGCTGACGGGAATCCAGCGGGTAACCCGTGCGGTTATTGCTGAGTGGGGTCGCCATCCGCCGGAGGGCTTCCGCCTGCAGCTGGTGCGTATCGACCGCGAGGCGCGTCAGTACGTGTGCGCCAATCGATATGCGGCAGAGTTCTTCGGTGCCCCTGAGGTAGACGACAGCCCCTTGGTCTGCCACGCCGGCGACGTCTTCCTTGGTCTGGACCTCGTGGGGGACGCTGTGTCGTTCGTGCCGGAATGGTTTGAATATTTCCGTAGAACCGGCGTCATGGTGTCTTTCATCATTTACGACATCCTTCCCATCCGCCATCCGAAGTGGTGGCCCGAAGGTGGCGCGTGGCATCACGAACGGTGGCTTCGCGACGTCATCTCCGTTTCGGATCAGGTGGTGTGCATTTCTCGCGCGGTGGCGGACGATGTGGAAACCTGGACCGAGGAGCAGGGCTGCACTTCCGTTCCGGAGATTAGCTGGTTCCATCTTGGCGCAGATCTGGACGTTGGCCGGTCAAGCACTGGAATTCCAGAGAGTGCTGCGCCTCTGCTCGAGCAGCTGGGACGGGCTCCGTCCTTCCTGATGGTGGGTACCGTTGAGCCTCGCAAGGGGCACATGCAGGTATTGAAGGCTTTCGAGCACCTGTGGGCTACCGGGCGCGCTGCCACGTTGGTGATAGTGGGCAAGCGTGGCTGGATGGTAGACGAGCTCTGCGACCGCATGGAGACTCACGAGGAACTTGGGAGGAACCTGTTCTGGCTGTCAAAAGCCAGTGATGAGCTGCTTGAGCAGCTCTACTCGCGGTCCACCTGCCTTATCGCCGGCTCTGAGGGCGAAGGTTTTGGGCTCCCCATCATCGAGGCGGGTCAGCGTGGCCTTCCGGTAATCGCCCGGGACATCCCCGTGTTTCGGGAGGTGGCGGGCGACCACGCCTTCTACTTCACCCAGACCCGGCCCGACGCGCTGGCGCGGGAGATCGACGCTTGGCTGGACCTGCATGAGCGGGGGCTCCACCCCAAGGCTGAGGGGTTGCCGTGGCTCACCTGGGCGCAAAGCGCGGAGTTCCTCAAGTCGGTGGTCATCTCGGCGGCCCTCGCGGTTCATCCTGCGCGTGGCGACCGGCAGGATGAACCGGAAGGCGGCACAGGTGCGCTATGATTCTAAGCTGAATGTCGCCGGGCCGCCCTGACAGCTGCGTGCCTGCAGAAATCTACTGATATCTATATTAAGCATCGACGAGAGAAAGATGACCACGAAGAAGGCAATCATCACCGGCGTGACCGGACAGGATGGCGCGTACCTCACCCAGTTGCTGCTTGAAAAGGGCTACAAGGTGTTCGGCACCTACCGGCGTACCAGCTCGGTCAACTTTTGGCGACTTGACGAACTTGGCGTTACTGCGCATCCGAATCTTGAGCTGGTCGAGTACGACCTGACCGATCTGGGCACGTCGTTGGCCATGGTGCAGAAGATCCAACCGGACGAAATCTATAACCTTGCCGCCCAGAGCTTTGTCGGGGTGAGCTTTGAGCAGCCGACCACCACCGCTCAGATCACCGGCATCGGTGCGTTGAATCTCCTTGAAGCCATCCGGCTGGTCAATCCGCGCATTCGCTTCTACCAGGCGTCGACCTCGGAGATGTTCGGCAAGGTGCAGGCTGTCCCGCAGGTGGAAGATACCCCGTTCTATCCGCGCAGTCCCTATGGCGTTGCAAAGCTGTATGCGCATTGGATCACTGTAAATTATCGCGAGAGCTACGACATCTTCGGCTCCAGCGGCATCCTCTTCAACCACGAAAGCCCGCTTCGCGGTCGTGAATTCGTCACGCGCAAAATCACTGACTCCGTTGCCAAGATCAAACTCGGTATGCTCGACTGCATCGAGCTCGGCAATCTCGATGCAAAGCGCGATTGGGGCTTTGCCAAGGAGTACGTTGAAGGCATGTGGCGCATGTTGCAGGCGGACAAGCCGGACACCTTCGTCCTCGCCACTAATCGCACCGAGACCGTGCGGGATTTCGTGCGGATGGCTTTCAAGGGCGCGGGTATCGAGGTCGAGTTCCGCGGCAGCGACGAGTCCGAAACTGCGGTGGAAACTGCAACCGGCAAGACAGTCATGCGCATCAACCCCAAGTTCCACCGCCCTGCAGAAGTGGATCTGTTGATTGGTAACCCGGAGAAGGCCGAGCGCATTCTTGGGTGGAAGCCGCAGACGACGCTGGAGCAGTTGTGCCAGATGATGGTCGAGGCCGACCTCAAGAGGAACGAGCGTGGTTTCTCGTTCTGAGATCGCTGGCAAGCGTGTCCTGGTGACGGGAGCGTCCGGATTTACCGGACGCTATGTCGTGGACGAACTGAAGGCGCAGCATTGCCAGGTCATTGGTCTTGGCGGGCAGGCCGCAGTCGCTGCGGCAGCGCGGGGTCATGGCCAGCCCGACGAAATCTACGGAGCCGATCTGCGCGATAAAGACGCTCTCGCTGATGTGCTGCGCAAGGCGCGGCCGGACATCGTCGTCCACCTTGCCGCCTTGGCGTTCGTGGGCCATGGGGCCATAAGCGAGTTCTACGATGTAAACCTCCTAGGGACGCGGAACCTTCTCGAAGCAGTTGAAAAGGCGGCTGCACCGGTAGAAAGTGTGCTTCTGGCCAGCAGCGCCAATGTGTATGGAAATGCATCGGAGGGCATGCTGGACGAGAGCACGCCGCCTTCGCCTGCAAACGACTACGCCGTCAGTAAATTGTCCATGGAGTATGTCGCGGGGTTGTGGCGGGATCGCCTGCCGATCACCATCACCCGGCCCTTCAACTACACCGGCGTAGGGCAGTCGGTGCAGTTCCTGATCCCCAAGATCGTGTCGCACTTCGCGGAGCGAAGGGCGGTGCTGGAACTGGGCAACCTGCAGGTGTCGCGAGACTTCGGCGACGTACGTGCAGTGGCGTCCGCTTACCGTCGCCTGCTTGAGTCGCCAGCGGCAACCGGGAAGGTCGTAAACGTCTGTACTGGCCACGGGCACTCGTTGGGGCAGATCCTGGCGCTGTGCGAGGACCTGACCGGGCACCGGCTCGAGGTGAAGGTCAATCCGGCATTTGTCCGGGCCAACGAAGTGAAGGTGCTCATTGGCGACAATGCGTTGTTGCGTTCTCTGATCGGCGACTGGCAGGCGCCGCCAATGAACGAGACGCTTCAGTGGATGTTGGATGGCACCGCCGTTTGAAGGGGATGGGGGAGGCGCCCGGATCATCGGGTCGACCATCTTGAACTACAATGTAATGAATGGCTGGTTGGCAGTGAGGCGCGTGCCCGAAATGGGTGCCGCAACACTTTTCTTGCGGATCCTAAGGGATTGAATATGTCTGAGAATGAAAAGCGCGTCCTGGTGACCGGTGGTGCCGGCTTCCTGGGGTCGCATCTGTGTGATCGCCTGATCAATGCCGGCCATGACGTGCTCTGCGTGGACAACTTCTACACTGGCAGCAAGGCGAACGTGGCGGGGTTGCTGGATCACCCGCGTTTCGAGCTCATGCGCCATGACGTCACCTTCCCGCTGTATGTCGAAGTGGACCGGATCTTCAACCTGGCATGCCCCGCTTCGCCGGTGCACTATCAGCATGACCCGGTCCAGACGACCAAGACCAGCGTGCACGGTGCGATCAACATGCTCGGGCTGGCAAAGCGCGTGCGCGCGCGGATCCTGCAGGCCAGCACCAGCGAGGTGTACGGTGACCCTGAGATCCATCCGCAGGTGGAAGGCTACTGGGGCCGGGTGAATCCGGTCGGCATCCGGAGCTGCTACGACGAAGGCAAGCGCTGCGCGGAGACCCTGTTCTTCGACTACTGGCGCCAGCACCAGCTTGAAATCAAGGTGATGCGCATCTTCAATACCTATGGCCCGCGCATGCATCCAAACGATGGTCGGGTAGTCAGCAACTTCATCGTCCAAGCGCTGAAGGGCGAGCCGATCACCATTTACGGTGATGGCCAGCAGACGCGCAGCTTCTGCTATGTTGATGACCTGATCGAAGGCATGCTCCGGCTGATGGAGTCGCCGGCTGACTTTACTGGCCCGGTCAATATCGGTAACCCCGGTGAATTCACCATGCTGGAGCTTGCCGAAACCGTGGTGCGACTGGTGGGTGGCACCTCGAAGATCGAGCATCGGCCGCTTCCTTCGGATGATCCCAAGCAGCGTCAGCCGGACATCAGCCTCGCCAAGGCGACGTTCGACTGGGAGCCCAAGGTGTGCCTTGAAGATGGCCTCAAGGAAACCATCGCTTACTTCCGACACCGTCTGCAGGCATGAACATGGTCGCACCATCCAAGGTCGTGGTGATGCCGATCTACGAGGACGTAGAGGCCTCCACGCGGCTGTTCCAGGAGCTGGCCCGCACGCAGGGGCCGGGGACGTACGTGGTTGCAGTAGATGATGGATCGGTCCGCCAGCCGGTGCAAGCCGATGCCATTGCAGCAGCCGGCCTGGATGGTGTGGTGATCAAGTTGCGCCGGAACGTTGGGCACCAGCGCGCAATTGCGATCGGCCTCAGCTACGTTGCCGAAACATTCCCGGATCACGTCGTGGTCGTGGTGATGGATTCGGATGGCGAAGACACGCCCGAGAGCATCACCGAGCTGGTGGCGGGCCTCGGCTCGCCCGACATCGATGTCGTCGTCGCCTCGCGCAAGAGTCGAGTCGAGTCGCTGAAGTTCAAGAGTTTCTACGTTGTCTACAAGGCGTTGTTCTCGATGCTGAGCGGCCGACGGATCAGTTTTGGTAATTTCATGGCCGCCAAGATGCCCGCAGTGCGACGCCTGGCGTCCATGCAGGAGTTGTGGACGCATGTTGCAGCGAGCGTACTGAGCTCCAAGCTTAGGGTAGGGACGTGCGCGCTGGATCGCGGTCCCCGCTACGCTGGGCGCAGCAAGATGAACTTTGTCGGCCTTGCCCTGCATGGTTTCCGGGCGCTCATGGTGTTCGCGGAAGACGTGCTCGTACGGGTTGGAATTGCCTGCACGCTTGTTGCCGGCCTGTCTGTGTTCGGTGGTGTGGTTGCCTTGCTGCTCAAAGCAATGGGCTTTGCCACACCGGGCTGGTTCTCGCTTGCCTTCGGCATCCTCTTGCTTGTGTTCCTGCAGACTGCCGCACTGACCCTGATCATCCTGATGCTGTCGGGCATGATTCGCAGTGGCGGCGTGTTGGGGATTGGCAGTTATCGGGAATTCGTTGACGAGGTCGTGCATGCCCGCACGCCATAGTGCTGCGCTTGGCGGGCAGCTGCTCCGTTATTTGATCAATGGTCTGGTGGCGACGGTGGTTCACTATGGCGTGCTGCGCTTCAATCTAGAAGTGCTGCACATGCCCTTGGCTGGCGTCGCCAATGCGATAGCGGCGGTGTTCGGTATCGTGGTGTCTTTCATTGGAAGCCGCTACTTCGTCTTTCGCGCCACTGATCGCAGCGTGGTCAAGCAAGGGGCGGTGTTTCTGGTTGTTTACGGCCTCATTGCAGTGCTGCATGGGTTGATCCTCTACGTCTGGACCGATCGCATGGGTCTCAACTATTCGCTTGGTTTTCTGCTGGCAACCGGGATGCAGATGACCTGCAGTTTTCTGCTCAACAAGTTCATGGTGTTTCGATGAATCGATATCTCCGAGCCGCCCTGGCAAGCGTATTGTTCGTCGTTGCGTTGCTGCTCGTTCATTTCATCCACGTCCGCTACTTCAGGGTGAACGTGGTGCTGTACGCAGCATTGCTGGACGTATTCATCGCCATTGCACTGGTAGGCGTTTCCTTGTGGTCGCTTCGGCTGCTTGCACCCTTCAGTGGCCTGGAGCGCGTCCTTTTGGTGCTGGTCTGGGCCCTTGTCGGCTACTCCTTTGCCATCAGCGTGCCGACGGTTGTGGATCGTTCGTTGTCCTTCTACATCCTGGAGAAGCTGCAGCAGCGTGGCGGTGGTATCCAGCAGGCCCGGATGAAGGATGTCTTCATCAACGAGTACATGGTCGAACATCGTCTGGTGGACATCCGTTTGACCGAGCAACTCCAGTCCGGAACCATCGTCATCCATCATGGTTGCGTTCGCCTGACCGAAAAGGGCCAGCGCGTAGCCAGTCTCGGCCGTTACTACCGGACCCATTTCCTTCCGCGCGAGCGGCTGATCATGGGCGGGTATACCGATGACCTGACGGATCCGTTCCGTCATAGCGGTGCCAAGGTGGACTATCTGTGCAAATGAACGGCCCAGCGTTCATCAAGCGGCGTTTCACCTTGCACACGGCCGCCACGGTGGCCGGTGCGGTGGTGGTTGCGCTTTTCGCTGGCTGGTGGGCTGCGCGCCTGCTTGGCCCGGCGCCGATGGATCCCAAGAACCTTCAGTGGGTATGGGGCGACCTAGCCCAGGTCTACGTTGCCTGGAGCCAGTACCTTTCAGACCCGGATGCGTCGTGGCTCAGTTCCACCCGTATGAGCTACCCACTTCCGTTGAGTATTTCGCTCTTCGATCCAATGCCCGTGCTGTTGTTGCTGGCGCGTCCGTTTTCTGGCCTGGTGACCCCGGGCTCCCAGTATTTCGGTTACTACTTTGTTGCCTGTTTGGTTCTGCAGGGCGTCTTCGGCTATCTGGCGGCGCTTCGCACGCTGCGTCTTGTCGATGCAGACCAAGGACTTGGCTCGCGCTATGTCGCCGTGCTGATCGGCGTTCTGTTCGCCACTATTCCGTATACGTTCTATCGCTTCCAAGGCCACACCGCACTCTCGTCCCAGTGGGTGCTGGTACTGTCCCTCTGGACCGCTCTGGCCACGCGGCAATGGACGCGGGTTCGCTGGTGCCTGGCCAATGCGGCCGTCGTACTTCTGGCGACCGGCCTCAATCCTTATCTTGCCTTGCTGGTCCTGCTGAGCACGGGCGGTTTGACGCTCATGTCAGCGCGTGCCCTGCGCGCGCCTGAAGTGGCCATCCGCCTGACCGTCCTGGCCGTCACCGGCGCCGTCGGATTATGGCTGTTCGGGTTCATGGGCGGCTCCACCGCCCAGAGCGACGGCTACGGCATCTACTCAATGAACCTGCTGGGTCCATTCGATTCCAATGGCATCGCAGCGCTGCTCCCTCTGGATGTTCCGGATCCAACCGGGGGGCAGGCATTTGAAGGTTATACGTACGTAGGCCTGGGCCTGCTCCTTTTCGCTGCCGCGTCGGTGCTGTTCTGTGTCAACCATCGCCTGCGACCTTCCGCATTCCCGTTTGCAGGCGGTTTTCTCGTCGTAGTCGTCTGCACGCTGCTTGCCCTCAGCGCGGTAGTAACCCTCGCTGGACATGTGGTGGAACTTCCCATCCCGAAGGGCATCCATTACCTGCTGTCGCGCTTCCGTGGTAGCGGTCGCCTGTTCTGGATGGCGGGCTTCTGGCTGATTCTCATCTGCCTGGCCGCATGCACGCTGAGGTTGGGTCTTCGCCGCACCGCGGTGTTGCTGACCGTGCTGGTCGCAGTCCAGATCCTGGATGTGCGCCCAATAGCCAGCAAAGTCAGGGCCACGACTACTGCTGCCCAGTCACTGCGTTTCAGTGACATACCGGTGGCCGACTACTCAGAAGTACTGGTGTTCCCCGCGTGGCAGTGCGACAACGGCACGACCCCGGGTGGTCCGCGCAATTATGAGTCGGTCGGATATCTGGCTGCCGCAGCGCGCGTGCCGACCAACAACTTCTACGCAGCCCGCACTCCCGATGATCAGCGCGGGTATCACTGCGACTACGCGGCCAGGCTGGCGCAGATAGACAAGCGAGCGGTCTACCTGCTTTCTGCTGCGCTGATGGAGCAGTACCGCACTGGCTTTGATGAATCGCATGTGTGTTCCCCGCTTGCCAATTCCGATGGGGCATGGAAATGTCTTCCGAAGCCGCGCTCTTGATTACACGCGAAAGCTGCCTGCGCCGTTCCGCCATTGGTTGGGTGTTTGCGATCGCGATACTGGCATGGGTATGCTGGTCAGCGTTCGCGCGCGCGCAGTTCAATCCTACGGACTACGTGGCTTGGCAGGCGGACTGGCAGCGGGTGGTCGCCTGCGCCGGTGACGGGGTTGCCAGCCCCTGCGAGGGCGTCAGCAAGTTCCCGCCGGCCTACCTGTTGAATGCCGGGATGGTTGAGGGAAAGGATGGGAGTGATCGGCTTCACCTGTTCTGGCTGAACCTTGGGGCGCTGTTGCTTCCCTTGGGCGCACTGGCCGCCATGCGCGGCGCAGCCGTGTTGTTCAAGGCCGGCTGGGCGTACGTGGCTGCATTAGCCATCAGCCCGCTACCCATGTTCTACCTGGCGAGCGGCGCGCTTGAGGTGCAATCAGCGGTGTTCAGCGGGCTATACATCGGTGCGGTTGCGCAAGTCATTACCTCGCCCGGGCTGAAGCCGAATGCGGTGACGTGGTGCATCCTGGTTGTTTCCGGACTGCTTTTCCCGTTGTACAAGGACACCGGTGCCCTGTTCGTCGGGCTGGCCGTGCTGCTTCTGCTGGTGACGCAGCGTTCTGTACTGCGCGCACTGTGGTCAACCGAGGGCGGCGTCGGTCGTCTTCGGCGATTCGTTCTTGCAGCCTCAATGCCGGTTCTGGTGGCCCAGATACTGGCGGCGAGCTACAGCTGGTTCAAGTACGGCCGTCCGCTGCCTGTAGCGTACATGGCGGAGGCTGAAGCCACCCAGCCGTCCTTGTCCACCAGTGCAGAGTTCCTTTTCGGTTCCCTGTTCTCACCCAACGGCGGGCTGCTCATCTTCTGGGCATTGCCTGTCTTCATTGCGCTGGCTGGGTGGCGATGGGTTGGGTTGGCACCGCGTCGGGAAGTGCTGCTCCTCGCAGGAACGGTTCTGCTCGTGTCATGCCTGGCGTTTGCGCGATGGTGGGCTCCGTTTGGATGGGATGGATGGGGGAACCGGCTGCTGGTGCCTGCGATGCTTTCAGCAATGGTTGCTGCGCTGACCAACGTGGTGGTGCCCGCCCCTCCAAGCAAGCCATCCGCCAACCGTCTAACTGTGCTTGCGTGTGTTCCGCTGCTGATCTGTTCGCTGTACTACATCGTCATTCCCTATGTTGCTGAGGTTGGTGTGCCGATGAGCGCCTCGCTTTGGCCCGGTAAGGCCTGTGCGCGAATGCGTGATGCGCTTGGGAGCGAGGCTCTTACCCAGGGTGCGGCGTTCTGGAAGAGCGACATCTATTACGAATGTGCGCGGGAGCGGATGCTTCATGTGCCCGCCCCCTAAGAATTGTGAAGAAGAGATTGCCACCATGAAGATTGCTATTGCAGGTACTGGCTACGTCGGACTGTCCAACGGCGTGCTGCTTGCGCGCCATCATGAGGTTGTTGCACTGGACCTGATTGGCGAGAAGGTTGAGAAGCTCAACCGCGGCGAGTCGCCGATCGTGGACGAAGACATCCAGGTCGCGCTGTCCAGCGGAGCCTTGAAGTTCCGCGCGACCCTCGATCCACGTGAGGCTTACGTGGGCGCCGATTTCGTGGTCATTGCAACGCCGACCGACTACGACCCGGAAACCAACTACTTCAACACTCGATCCATTGAAGCGGTCATCGCACAGGTATTGGAGATCAATCCGTCGGCGACGATGGTGATCAAGTCGACGGTGCCAGTCGGTTACACAGACGGCGTGCGTAAGCGCTTCGGCGTGGAAAACATCATTTTCTCGCCGGAATTCCTGCGCGAGGGGCGTGCACTGCACGACAATCTGTATCCCTCCCGGATCATCGTTGGTGGGCATACCGAGGCGGCGAAGACGTTTGCCGCGCTGCTGAAGGAAGGCGCGGAGAAGAAGGACGTGGCGGTGTTGTTCACTGACTCGACCGAAGCCGAGGCGATCAAGCTGTTTGCAAATACCTATCTGGCCATGCGCGTTTCCTATTTCAACGAGCTGGATTCCTATGCCCAGAGCCATGGCCTGGACAGTAGGCAGATCATCGAGGGCATTTCCCTGGATCCCCGCATTGGCGGTGGTTACAACAACCCATCGTTCGGATATGGTGGCTATTGCTTGCCGAAAGACACCAAGCAGCTGCTGGCAAACTACCAGAGTGTTCCGCAGAACTTGATCCGGGCGATCGTGGATTCCAATACCACCCGCAAAGATTTCATTGCCGCAGATATCCTCCGCCGGAATCCCCGCGTGGTTGGGGTTTACCGACTGATCATGAAGGCGGGTTCGGACAACTTCAGATCCTCGAGCATTCAAGGAATCATGAAGCGGATCAAGGCGAAGGGGGTCGAGGTAATCGTGTATGAGCCGGTGCTGGACGAGGCGGAGTTTTTCAATTCGCGAGTGGTCAATGATCTTGAGGCCTTCAAGCAGCAAGCCGACGTGATCATCAGCAACCGCATGGCGAGCGTCTTGGAAGACGTGGCAGAAAAGGTCTATACGCGCGACCTTTTTGGCGACAACTGAAGTCCAATGACACGCACGGCCGCGTCCGTTTGCGGCCGTGCATCAAGCCTGCCACGCGTTCCCTTCGAACTTGGATCAGCCCCCCGTTCTCAGTGGAAAGCGTTCAACCAGTTTTTCCACTTGTCGCGACTCGAAGGCGCAAACCAGCGTCTGGTACCAGAACATATTGATGTGGCGGTGCATCACGGTGTAGCGGCTGGACGGGTCGGCCAGATCGCGATGGTGATCGCTTTGAACCGCAAGCACGATGGGAAACGTCTCGAGCAGCGCATCGATGAAGTCGGGGATGCTGGTGCGCTGGAACGCGTTCAGGCACCAGTGATTCATCTCAAGGGCCACCACTGGACGGTGCGACTCCAGCGTCCTTTTACCGCCACGCAGCACCTGCAACTCGAAGCCCTCGACGTCGATCTTGATCATGTCGACGCTTGCAACGCCACGGTCTTCGACAAATTGATCCATCGTGCGAATATGGATCTTCTCGACAGTGTGCCCGACGCTTGCCTGCGTCTGATTGGAAACGAAAGCGCCTGATCTGTTGCTTGGGGCGAACGTCAGTTCGAACGAACCAGGCTCCTCCCCCAAGCCATAGTTGTGCAGCTCGACGTTGTCCAGCTCCGCTTGAGCCACGTTCTGTTGAAGAAGCTTGAATGTGGTCGGACTGGGTTCAAAGGAGTGGATGCGTGACGCCAGAGGGGCTTGCAGGAGTGTGGTCAGGCCAATGTTGGCCCCGATATCCAGGACGATGCCATGCGCAATGCTTGAGAGAATTGCGGTCGTGTCTGGTTCGAAGACGCCATTCATGTGGTCGAGGTAGGTGTCATCGGTGACCACCGAAAACGCCTTGCCATTAATTGCAATCGTTGAGTCCTGCGGCATTTTGCCACCCGTCCCTGTGGAATCAGCTCAATATACGTTCAGGATTTCCCATTCAGCAAGTGCAATCTGACCAAAAAAAAGCCCAGGAGCCGAGGCGGTATGCCTCTTCTCCTGGGTCGATAATGCCGGATTCGAATTCAGGTTTTCCAGCGGTCAGGCGCCATCAGGCGCGACCATAACTGTCCTCGAACCTGACAATGTCATCCTCGCCTAGGTAACTGCCCGACTGTACTTCGATCAACTCCAGCGGCAGCTTGCCCGGATTCTTCAAGCGGTGGGTTACGCCCAAGGGAATGTACGTGCTCTGGTTTTCGGTAAGCAGGATGACGTCCTCACCCCGGGTGACTTCGGCAGTACCGCTGACCACGATCCAGTGTTCCGCGCGGTGGTGGTGCATCTGCAGGCTTAGCGTGGCACCGGGCTTGACCGTGATGCGCTTGACCTGGAATCGGGCGCCGTTGTCGATCGAATCGTAGGCACCCCACGGGCGGTACACCTTGCGGTGCGCGGCCGCTTCGCTGCGGCCATCGCGCTTGATCTGGCCGACGATTTCCTTGACGTCCTGCACGCGGTCTTTGTGGCCCACGAATACAGCGTCGTCGGTTTCCACCACCACCACGTCCTCCAGGCCGACCATGGCGATCAGACGGGTGCCGTAGGCATAGCTGTTGCGGCAATCCAGCGCGATCACGTCACCGTGGCAGGCATTGCCATCGGCGTCCTTGTCCGACACTTCCCACAGCGCCGACCACGAGCCCACGTCGTTCCAGCCCGCATCCAGCGGAACCACGGCGGCATCGGCGGTTTTTTCCATCACGGCATAGTCGATGGAATCGTTGGGACTGGCGGCGAAGGCATCGGCGTCCAGGCGGATGAAATCGCTGTCGCGCGAGGCCTTGTCCAGCGCGGTGCGGCAAGCGTCCAGGATTGCCGGCTGCAGCGCTTCGAGCTCCTGCAGGTAGCGCGAGGCCCTGAACAGGAACATGCCGCTGTTCCAGTAGTACTCACCCGACGCAACATACTGCTCGGCGGTGGCCAGGTCGGGCTTCTCTACAAACCGATCAACCGCATGAACGCCCGCGCCCGCTTGGGCCTTGATATACCCATATCCCGTTTCCGGCGCGGTCGGCACGATTCCGAAGGTGACCAGTTTGCCGGCGTCAGCGGCCACGGCGGCCTTGCCGACGGCGGCGTGGAACGCCGAATCGTCGCGCACCACATGGTCCGACGGCAGCACAAGAAGTAACGCGTCCTCGCCCGAAGCCAGCGCCTGCAGCGCGGCGATGGCGATCGCCGGCGCGGTATTGCGGCCGATCGGCTCGAGTATCAGCGCCTGCGGGGTGACGTTGCACTCGCGCAGCTGCTCTGCCGCCATGAATCGGTGTTCGTGGTTGGCCACCACGATGGGAGCCTTGCCTGCGATGGCGGCGACCCGTTTCCAGGTTGCCTGCAGCATGGTGACATCGCCCACCAGCGGCAGGAACTGCTTCGGGTAGGCCTCGCGCGACAGAGGCCACAGCCGCGTGCCGGAACCACCAGAAAGGATGACGGGAAGAATGGGCAACATGAAAATCGTCCTGAATCAGTGTTGGGGGGCTTGGCCGCCGATCAGGGCGGTCAGCTCTTCGGTCCGCACGCGCAGCAGCCCTGCGTCGCCACGGGTTTCGACATTCAGCCGAAGAAGCGGTTCGGTATTGGAGCTGCGGAGGTTGAAACGCCAGGTAGCGAATTCAACGCTCACCCCATCGGTGTGATCCAGCGCCGGTTCCTGGTCCGTGTAGTGGGCAAGCACGCGGGCCACGGTGGCTTTTGCATCGTCGACGCGGAAGTTGATCTCGCCGCTGCACGGGAACGCCTGCATCCGATCCGCTACCAGGTCGCCCAGCGCCGTGCCGGTCTGCGAGACCAGTTCGGCGATCAGCAGCCACGGGATCATCCCGGAATCGCAATAGGCGAAATCGCGGAAGTAGTGGTGGGCGCTCATCTCGCCGCCGTAGATCGCATCTTCGGCGCGCATGCGCTCCTTGATGAAGGCGTGGCCGGTCTTGCTCATGATCGGTACGCCACCGGCCTGTTCGACCATTTCCACGGTATTCCAGGTCAGGCGCGGGTCATGGATGATCTTACCGCCCGGGCTGCGCTTGAGCAGAGCCACGGCCAGCAGTCCAACCAGGTAGTAGCCCTCGATGAACTCGCCGTGGCTGTCGAAGAAGAAACAGCGATCGAAGTCGCCGTCCCAGGCGATGCCGAAGTCGGCACCGTGGGCACGTACCGCATCGGCGGTGGCGGCACGGTTCTCCGGCAGCAGCGGGTTGGGAATGCCGTTGGGGAACGAGCCGTCCGGCTCGTGCTGGATACGGATGAACTCGAACGGCAGGTGCGGTGCCAGTTCGTCGATCACCAGCCCGGCGCCACCGTTGCCGGCGTTGACCACGATCTTCAGTGGCTTGAGCTGGCCCACGTCCACATAACCCAGCAGATGCTGGATGTAGGCGGTCTTGTCGGTATCGCTGCGCACCTGCCCGCTCCCGGAGGGCAAGGGGGCGTCACTGGCTGCAAAATCCCGGACGTCGAACAGGCCAGTGTCGCCGCTGATCGGACGGGCCTGCTCGCGCACCAGCTTCATGCCGTTGTAACCCATGGGATTATGGCTGGCAGTGACCATCACGCCACCAGCGGCCTGCCGATGGAACGTCTGGAAATAAACTTCCTCGGTACCGCAAAGGCCGATATCGATCACGTCGCGGCCCGCGTTGGTAAACCCTTTTTCAAGGGCGGCCTGCAGATCCGGGCTGCTCAGGCGGATGTCGCGTCCCAGCACAACGGGGCCAGGTCCCAGTAGGGACGCGGTGCCGACGCCGATGCGCTCGGCGAGGGCGGCATCCAGTTCTTCCGGAACGCGGCCGCGAATGTCGTATGCCTTGAAACTGGGAAGCGTCATCAATGCAATCCTTACGGGGGGTGACCGCCGATTATAGCGATACCATTCTGACGAACGGGTCGCTTTTTGCGGCGCGGGGGCCTTCCAGGGCCAGACAGCGAAAAGGCCGCGCAACAGACGGTCGCGCGGCCCTTGATTTCACGCAGTGCTTACAATGCCGCTTCCAGCTCCGGCAACAGGGTGAACAGATCCCCCACCAGCCCGATATCGGCAATCTCGAAGATGGGCGAATCCGGGTCCTTGTTGATCGCCACGATGGTGCCGGCGTCCTTGATCCCGGTCAGGTGCTGGATGGCACCGCTGATGCCCACCGCCACGTACAGCTCCGGCGAGATGATCTTGCCGGTCTGGCCGACCTGCAGGTCGCTG
>Ga0163161_10000937_pt1 | contig 22439 bp, 18 predicted proteins | sample S45metaG_FD_129847 | JGI IMG/M metagenome (GOLD analysis project Ga0163161, IMG submission 129847) | Switchgrass rhizosphere microbial communities from Kellogg Biological Station, Michigan, USA - S4-5 metaG | ecosystem: Host-associated > Plants > Roots > Rhizosphere > Soil | place: USA... | reverse complement strand
GAAGTCCGCATTTAACTGTCCCCGCAGGCCGGTATCATAGGAATTGTCATTAGAAGTCACATATCTGCCGCCATAAGGTACGTTATAGACCAGCTTACCATTGGTCACTACTGTACCTGTGTTGACTAAAATCCTGGAACTATAGCTGTTCAGTTCATCTATCGTAGTGTTGTACCCCAGCTGGCGCTGACTGGATACCGAAACATCTGCATTGAGCCAGTTGGTAATTTTGCCGTTCAGCCCTGCGTTGATCCTGAAGACATTATTTTTACTCGTATAGTTCGAATAATTCAGCTGATCAACAGCATTATATCCAAATGGAAGATAGCCCTTCGCAGTATAGCTGTCAGCTACAGATTGCCTGAATAAAGTAGTCCTGAAAATAGGGTTCCCACTGTCATCAAGCAGCATATCATATGGCCTGAGTGCTGTCAGGCTGTTGGATAAGGCATCAACGCCACTGGCATTGTAGATACTTTTGGAATACTGATAATTCAAAAGTGTGCGCAGCGTTAAACGTTTTTTCAAAAAGCTGGTAGAGGTATTGGCATTGAAAAATGCATTTTCGCCAACATTCTTTTTAAAAACGGGCGCGTCTTTAGTGTAGCCACCAGAAACATAGTAGGTGCTGTTTTCTGTTCCGCCAGAATAGGAAAGATTGTACTGGCTGTTCACAGCATGCTGCATCAGGTTGTCCTGAATCTGCAGCTGCCCATCCCTTGAGGATATCTCTGCCAGCGCTGCATCCCTCTGCTGCAGGGTTGCCGTTCCGCGTTTCAGCCTGAACATCCACTCCGTCGCCTCACTGTTATTCTGTGCGTAAAGCTCGTTTCCCGGAGAAGTGAGGGCCGGGTCTGCCAGGAATCCCTTATCCACCATCTCCTGCTCCATATTTACATACTGCGCGCTGTTCATCCACTTCAATTTAGACAAGGAAGGGCTTTTTGAAATCCCAAAATTATAACTGAAGTTGAGCGAGGGGTTGATGGCCTTTCCTTTTTTGGTATCGATAACAATCACGCCATTGGCAGCTCTTGAGCCCCAGATAGATGTCGCAGAGGCATCCTTCAGGAAAGTGATCTGCTCGATATCGGCAATATTGAGATTACTGATCATTGCATTTCCAAAAGTGCTACCGGTGAATTTGGTCAGCGTTGGCTGATCGTTGGAATTGATCATGACAAAGCCATCGATCACGATCAGCGGCGAACCGCTCAGAGAGGCATAATTATTTACCCCTCTGATCTGTATGGTATTTCTCTTGATATCAAATTTAACACCCGGCACCTTCCCTTCCAGTCGCTCCATTAGGTTAACTGCAGGTGTTTTTTCGATTTCCTCATGAGAAATAAGGGAATAGGAACCTGCTGCACGATCGGTGCTCAGCTTCTGATAGCCGGTAGAGATGACATTGACCTCTTTCAGGCCTGCTGATGCCGGCCTCATGATAATCAGGTAAGGCGTCCCGCTTTTCCTGTCAACAAATATTTCTTCAGGCTTATTGCCTACGTAACTGATCTGCAGTACCAGCCCGTTTTTAGGAATATTGGTAATCATCACCTCTCCTTTCGCATCGGTGATATACATTTTATTCTGTGTCTTGTTATACACATTGGCTCCAGACAGCACATGGCCCATAGAATCCTGTACGATAATCTTCAGCTCTTCACTGGCTACTGCATCGGCAATACGCTCCCTGAGGCCCCGCTCTTTGATCACTATCGTACGGCCTTCAAATGAAAAGCCAAGGGATTGTTCGTCCAGCGACTGCTGTACTGCTTCAAAAACAGAAACACCTTTTACATTGATGTTCACAGGTTTTGCACTCAGCACGGCATCCAGATCGTAAATAATTGAATAGCCGCTCTGCTTGCGTATTTCACGCAGCACATGTTCCAGCGACGCATTTTTCTCGACAAGTGTCACTCTCTGGGCCATCGTAGATGCGCTCAATTGCATGAAAGCAACCAGTAAAAGCAGGACAGTCAATCGCATAACAAGGAGAAATCTATAGACGTACGCATGACGTACCCCAAATTTTAAGGTAAAATTTTTATACATTTGTTAGGGTTTGGTTAAGCAGGTGCCCATGTTTTCGAAGGCAGAGCAAAAGCTTAAGGTTATGAGTTGATATTTGATATTGACAACCGCCAGATTCAAGACCAGAAGTGTTTCCAGCACTTCTGGTTATTTTCTATGCGGGCTTTTAGTTTACTTTGAAACGATAACCCTCCTTCCTTCAATTCTAAAGTGAACTTTTCCTGTTGATTGTATATGATCCAGTATAGCTGAGATATTGGTTTCCCGGGACATCCATCCCCCAAGCATCAGCTGCTTTGGCGCCGATTCCTCATAAATGACCTCTACATCATACCAGCGTGCAACTTTACGCATGGCACTGCCCAGGTCCTCACGAAACACAAACTCGCCATTTTTCCAGGCCAGCGCCATTTCTGTATCCGCCGCCGACACTTCTAACTGTGATCCTTTCAGAATGGACTGCTGACCGGGTTTTAAAACTGCAGTTTTGGCTGTGGCACTGCTTACTGCTACTTTGCCCTGGAACAGCGTAGTGGTTACCGCCGGCTCATCGGGATAACTATTGATGTTAAAATGCGTTCCCAAAACTTTTACTTCCTGGCCGGTTTTACCCTTTTTGAGGACCTTGACAACAAATGGAACAGGCTGGCCTGATGCTGGTGCGAAATGTGCAATTTCAAAATAACCCTCCCCAACTAAGCTGACCCTGCGCTGTTCTTTAGAAAAAACAGTTGGATAGGTCAGGGCAGACGCAGAGTTGAGCCATACCTTTGAGCCATCCGGCAGTACAATCATGTATTGACCACCGACAGGGGTTTCAATGGTATTGACAGCATTTGTTTCAGCCTTTCCCGGCTTCACATGGTACACAATCTGTCCGCTTTTTGTTTTGACGATGCTGAGCCCATTTTCTGCCAGTATGGTGCCATTTCCTGCACTGCTCAAATCCACTTTCTTTCCATTGGACAGGATAAGAAAAGCACTGTTGCCGCCGGGGGCAATATCTTTTTCTTTACTGATGGCAAAACGCTGCACCGCGGGGCTGCCCTGCATAAAATATAAAGCAGACCAGCCGCAGATGATCAACACTGCAGCAGCAACTGCCCATCTGATGAGAACTGAGCGAGGCCTCAGCCTGCGGACCGGTACCCTGTCCTTTCTGTTATTATCAATAGCCTGCTGGATATTTTGCCACATCCGGCTGTCTATTGCCTCATCATCCAGCTGTATATCCGGATCTGCGGCCTGCTCTGCCTGTAACAGATACCAGGTCTCCAGCCTTGCGGATTGTTCCGGAGTAGATTTGCCCTCCAGATAGTTAGTAATAAGATCTTCAGAGTTAAGGTTTTTCATAGTTATTTATACGGCAGTATAAAATGATGACAGTTTGCTCAGATCAAAGTTGTATGTCCTATTAAAAAAAAGTTAAAGTTATATTAAGCCTTGCTGCGAATACCTGTAAAAGAGATGCTGAGCAAGTGTTCGCCCGTACAGGCAGAGCATTATAACAAGGTAAAGAAGACCGCAATGTGGTCACCCAATTTTTTTCGGAGGATCGTAATGGCCTTGTTCATCTGCGTCTTTACAGTAAGTTCAGAAATATCCATGATCTCGGCAATCTCCTTATAGGACAGATGGTCCACACGTTTGTGCTCAAACACTTCCCGCATTCGTGAAGGTAACTTCTCTATTTCCTCCTGTATAAGCTTGGCAAGGATTTTTTCTCTCACCAGGTGATCCGAAAGCTCATAACCGTTAACCATGAACTTTTCCAGATGGGTTCTGTAAGAAGCGTGGACCGCACTTTTGGCAATCATATTCAATACCCGGTTTCTCACCATCGTATATAAATATGCACCTAATGCTGTACCCTCCGGAAGATCCGCAGCAGCATTCCATAAATTTACAAATGTATCCTGGACCACATCCTCAGATTCACTTTCTGCCCGCAGCATCCGGTAAGCATGCCGGTACAGGATTGGCCAATATCGTCTGTAGATTTCAGAAAATGCTGACCGCTCGCCGCTTTTGATCATCAGCAGCAGCGCATCGTCATTTAAGTCAGCAATTTGGTATTCCATTTCAGCGCAATATGAAAGTAAATGTATAAGTCTACGCAGAAAATTCTAAGGATTCCCCTACAAATCATTTCTTTTCATCATAATGATAAGAATTTTAGTCATTAAGAGAATTAAATAACCTTCAAACCTAGTTTTTCGGCAAATATAACAGCACATATCCTTCCTGCACAGCCAGAATTACCGGTCATCATTAGAGCCAGGCTGGATATCCCTGAAATTTTATGACTGCCCTCTAAAAATTTGAGGATGCTAATCTTCAAAAACCTTATTCCCTCAGTGGCTTGGTCTGGTCAACAATAGACCTGATGACATCATCCAGTTCTTTTGAAGAATCATTGAGGTATACAAGTATTTCCTGTTCCGGTTCAGGACGCTCTGCCATATCAAGTAGACCAATCAGGCCCACAATCTTTGCCAGCGGCGCCCTCACCAAATGTGAATGCATGTAGGCAATATCCTTTAGTTTCCCATTCTGTATCTGAACAGCCGCAGTACGGTCATCAGCAAGGGTAATTAACTCTTTAAGTCTTTCAATCAGATATCTGGTTAAGATGACCAATGAGCAATTAATGAATAAAAAGTTCATTGCCGCAATCAACCAGCTGACAGCAGTATACCTGCACTGTAAAGGACTGTTGAACAGATGGAATTTGATCAGCAGGTAAAAGCCTGCACAAATTGAAAAATTGAGTAAAAGTGAAAAAAACGCAAGTTTTCTTGAAAATGAAATCGATACAAAAATGCTCATTGCCAACAGATAGGTGCCCCCAATCTCAAATGATCCCAACACTGCAATGCTGGATATCGAAAAGGCAGCCATCAGAAAGATCATAAAATGTTTACGGAAGACCAGGCTCAGCCGCTTATTTGTCAGCACTATCGTTAAAACACAACAGTAAAAGCTGTCCAAAGAAGCCGTTACAAAATGTCCATTCAGCGATTCTATGATCACCACTGCCACTGTAGTTACAACTGCCATAGGCAATGCGTACAGGATCACCTTAATAAAAAGTGCATTGATCAGATAATCAATATCAACCTGCCGGCTGTCTAAATAGGGCTTTGAAGAGTCTTCAATATGTTTTGTATAACCAGTTGCTATCTTTCGTATATAAAAAATCATCAAATTTTCTTTTCCTGCCATTAAAGGGGTGATATCATTCTTTAAACAGATAGCTGTTTGTAACGAAAATTACATCGTTGCAATCATACACCATAGCAAGTAACATCAAATAGTTCAGCAGCATCATGCACTTATTCATCTGAATAATTTGTTTTTTGACCGATGCTTTTTTCTCTGATCAAATTGCAGGATCGCCTGGATACGGTACAAGAATACAAATAATTTATACAGGTTTTCAAGAAAAATCTTTTTAGAAAGCTTTCAAAGCAGAAATATACCCAGCCCGTTTGCGTTCAAAAGGATTCCTTGCTGAGATGAGGTGGGAAACCGGATAATTTTTAATCGGTCTTCACCTCATGGATCAGCAAGTGGTTGATCAAAGAAAATTGATATCAGGCAAAGTATACTGACATCATTTCATCATCTGTTCAAAGCGCAGGATCAAGTATCTTCTGAAATATTACAGCAGTTTGCGGTCTTCCTTTTGTATAGGCATATCGTTGATGCTGGCGAATCGCTTGCTCATCAATCCGTTTTCATCAAATTCCCAATTTTCATTACCGTATGCCCTGAACCACTCCCCTTCTGCGGTCTGGTACTCGTATTCAAATCGGACAGCGATCCGATTTTCCGTATGTGCCCAGTATTCCTTTTTCAGTTTATAGTTGAGTTCCCTTTGCCATTTCTTCGTTAGAAAATCAACAATTTCAGCTCTGCCATTTAAGAAAGTATCCCTATTTCTCCATTCACTGTCTATCGTATATGCTTTGGATACTTTTTCCGGGTCCTGGCTGTTCCAGGCATCTTCTGCCATTTGTATTTTCTGATGTGCCGTTTCAATGGAGAAAGGCGGGAGTGGATGTTTCTGTTCCATATATATTATTTTAATAGATTTTCAACACATTGTTTTACTTATCAATTCCGTGCAGGCCAACCTGCCTGTCAACATGAGCCGGCTTCTTTTGTAACTGATTCAATAGCCCTAAAGTTATTGCCATACATTTCTAAAAAAGCTTTCAAAGCTCTGCTTTGCGGAATGTTATTCCGGAATATCAGCACTGTTGTCATGGTGCCCAGTTCTTTATTGAGCGCGAAGGTTTTCAGTTTCCGGCCATGATAATATTGTTCTAACATTTCCGCAGGCAAAATACTGATCCCAAGACCAGCTTCCACAAAGTTGATTATTCCCTCAAGAGAATTGAGCACAATACTTTTATACTGGATAATTCCTTTGGAATTGAGCCAGGATTCCAGCCTGGCCCGGAAAACGCAGCCCTGGTCAAATACAACAATTGTAATGGGCTGGCCAGACATCAGTATTTTTTGTTCTGATGACTTTGCTGGTGCAACGATCACCAGTTTCTCATCTTTGATATGCAAGTGCCCCAACTCCGGGGCGTTGATGGGTGCGGATATAAAAGCAGCATCCAGCTTGTAACTGATCACATTACTGATCAAATCAGGCCGCATCTGAGATTTGAATGCTAAATCCACATCAGGATACGCTGCTGCAAAACCAGAGAGTATTCCGGGAACCTTAAATGCCATAGTTGTTTCTATACAGCCGATCTTCAGCTGGCCACTCACCTGATTGGCATTCTCGATATCCTTTTTTGCCTCCTGTACCAGGAAGCCGATCTGTTTGCAATAGTGCATCAGGGTTTCACCTGCGCTTGTAAGCGTTACTTTGCGCGAACTGCGGTTGAATAACGCGGTGCCGAATTCCTCTTCAAGATTCTTAATGCGCGCAGTGACATTCGATTGTACAGTGAACATAGCTTCGGCAGCCCTGGTGAAACTACCGCTGGTCGCAACGGCTTCAAAAATTTTAAGATCGTTTGTATTCATTAATCATAAATTATGATATATACCATTACTATTAATCATTATTAGAAATCAAATATCCATATTATTTTTGGACAAACAAATGGTTATGAAAACAAAAATTGTAATCTATACCGCATTGGTTGTCATGATGGGCTTAGCCCTGCACACTGCGGCAACCGCTCAATTACCAAATCATTTAAAAAAGAAAAATATGGAAAGTTCAAAAGTTTATTACCGCAATATCCAGGCTAAGGGCTTGAATATATTTTACAGAGAGGCCGGGCCAAAAGATGCACCAACGATTTTACTGCTGCATGGTTACCCTACATCATCTCATATGTTTCGCCATCTGATCCCGGTTTTAAGCAGTCAATATCACGTCATCGCTCCTGATCTTCCCGGCTTCGGCTATTCTGATGCACCTGACCATTCAGCGTTTGACTATACCTTTGACAACCTGGCCAGCACCATGCAGGGCTTTATTGATCAGCTGGGACTTCAACGTTTTGCCATTTACCTATTTGACTACGGCGCACCTAGCGGTTTAAGGCTGGCATTGGCCAATCCTGAAAAGATCACTGGCATTATCTCGCAAAATGGCAATGCTTATGAAGAGGGGCTCAGCCAGGTTTGGAACCCCATTCAAACCTACTGGAAAGAACCATCTCAGGAAAACAGGGACAAGCTCAGGGATTTTGTATCTAAAGAGGCGACATGGTTTCAGTACCATGAGGGCGTATCTGATCCGGCACTTATTGCACCAGAGACCTACACCCTGGACCAGCACTTTTTAGACCGGCCGGGTAATATTGACATTCAGCTCGATCTGGTCAAAGATTATAGCACCAACGTCGCTTTGTACCCAAAATTTCAGGCTTATTTCAGGGAATATCAGCCAAAGATGCTGGTTGTTTGGGGTAACAAAGACCCTTATTTTTTACCCGCCGGTGCCGAAGCTTACAAACGTGATAACCCGGGCGCAACGGTTAAATTCTATGATACAGGGCACTTCGCTCTGGAGACCAATGCCGAAGAAATCGGTACAGATGTACTGAACTTTTTAGGAGGTTTGCAAAGGTAATTGCCGTGTAATCCTGACCAGTGAAAAACAAGGCAGGCACTGGTCAGTTTGCCCAAACCGATATACCCTCCTAGGTATGCCAGCCTATTCTTCCAAAAAATCCATGTCCCTGTCGTGGGTCTCTGGCAGGGTAAGTATCGAGAACAGGCCGATAACAAAACATACTATACCTACCACTGCCCCGGCACCAAGAACATCGAATGTTGGCTTCAGGGCACCAAAAGCAGTGGTCATGAGCACCACCGTTCCCCGCACCATATTAGGAATCGTAGTTGCTGCAGTAGCGCGAAGGTTTGTTCCGAACTGTTCGGCACCAATGGTAACAAACATCGCCCAATATCCTATACCTAATCCGAGGAACAATGTAGTGATATAAAAGGCCTGCGTTGTTTTGATATTGCCGGAAAAGTAATATAAACAAGCTAAAATTGTCAATCCCATTAAACATAAAACAGCTTTTCTACGGGATTGAAGCGCATGGCTGAGAAAACCACTGGCCAGGTCTCCTACTGAAAGCCCAATATAGCACCACATAATAGATAAACCAGGTTTAACCGGTTCCGGCAGATGAAGTGCCTTGCCAAACTCGTTACTGAATGTTGCTAAAATGCCAATGACAAACCATGTGGGTAAACCCATCCCAATACATTTGAGGTAACGCATCAACCTGCTGGCGTTCGTGAACAGGGAAAAGAAGTTTCCCTTTTGAACGCTGTGGTCAGATTTAACATGCTCAAAAACACCGGATTCAAATACACCCAACCGGAGGAACAGCAAACTTATGCCCATGCCCCCGCCAATAAAGTAGGCCACGCGCCATGCAAAATATTCAACAGTAAAATACGCAACAACTGCCCCCAGCAAGCCCACACCTGCCACTAAAGACGTCCCGATCCCCCGGAGCCTTTTAGGCAAAATTTCGGAGACCAGCGTAATCCCTGCTCCCAGTTCTCCGGCAAGCCCTACCCCTGCCACAAAACGTAACACTTTATAGACGGTGGGGTCCTGCACAAAACCGCAGCATATATTTGCAACTGAGTAAGTCAATATAGAGCCAAAGAGGACAGATAGCCTTCCTTTCTTATCTCCCAATATGCCCCATAGTACGCCTCCGCAAAGTAACCCCGTCATTTGCCAGTTCAATATACTTGCACCAACAGATGAACTTTCTGCTTCGGAAAGGCCCAGGGAAGCCAGGCTTGGCAGGCGGACGATGCCAAACAGCAATAAATCATAAATATCTACAAAGTAGCCCAGTGCAGCGACAATGACCGGTATGCTCAACAAATGTTGTAAGTCTGTTTTTTCAGATGGGTTCATAGGATTAGATTCCATGTTGACGTAGTGTTGACCAAAAATATTAAATAATCCTTAATTTCCCTCCCTGATGCATTAAGGGAGATTTAAGGTTTAAGATCTTGTGTCTTCAGCAGTTAACGAACTCCCCTCTCCGTTGTGACCTGATGCCCTGCCATAGCGGTATAGGCGATTATCTTAGAAATCCGATCGCAGGTTGTAACAGGCTCTTTTGACGTAATATTGAAATTTTTTTTAAGCTTAGGGCTTTTTGTCTGCTACTTTTCATGAGGTTCAACCCCTGGTTTGGCATAAGCCAGACGCCCAACTGCCTGCGGAAGAAAATACGCATCCAGGCCTGCCACTGTCATGGTCTGTGCCTTCACATGGTCAACAGTTCCATCTGCTGCTATCATCTCCCCGTCAGTAAGAATCTGAACGATTTCACCGATCAGAATTGTTGTCCCGTTAACTGCTACATCAATAACTTCCCTTAGCTCCAAACCGATACGAATGGTTGATTGCTGAACAAAAGGGGCTTTAAACTGATCTGCATATAATTGCTTAAAGCCACAGGTATCAAATTCAGATACCCCGGAAGGATAAGATGCGCTGGTCTGGTGCGCCTGAAGGTACCATTCGGGTAACACATTGTTTAAAGTATATTGACGCGTTGATTTGATATTGCCCAGCGTATCATTGTGCTCACGTTCCGGGCGTATCACCACACCTATCAGCGGAGGGTTAGCGCCCAGGTGAAAGGCAGAACTGACTACACATAAATTTGTGGCTCCTTCATTACTTACAGTACCCAAAAGGTTCAGTGATCTGTACCCTACTACACTATTGATGAGGGTCCTTCGGTATTCTTTTTCCAACTGACGGATCTGTTCGCTATCTATCGTAAGCATATTAACTTGTTTTTAATTTCCCTAAACCACCATCTACTCCTATTACCTGCCCGGTTATCCAGGCACTTTGCTCGGATAGTAAAAAAGCAATGAGGCTGCTGATATCAGCTGGCTTGCCGATCTTTCCCAAAGGATGTCGTTTTGCCGATGCTTCCCGCTTTTCATCCGTACTCAGCAAATTTTGTGATAAGGGAGTATCTGTCAGGGATGGAGCCACCACATTTACACGGATCTGCTGCGCTGCAAATTCAGCTGCCAATGAGACCGCAAAACCTTCTACCGCAGCTTTTGCAGCTGCAATACTGGTATGGTAAGGCATTCCCGTTCTGGCAGCCACTGAGCTGATCAAAACTACAGATGAAGCACCTGCATTTTTTAACTGTTTCACAGACTGCTGAATCGTACGCACTGCCCCCAGAACGTTTATCTTATAATCATTTAAAAAATCCTCTTCAGTAAGCCTGCTGAAAGGTTTAAGGTTGATACTGCCAACTGAATAGACAATCCCATGCAATTCAGCTGGCAGAAAATCCGCAAAGGCATCCAGATTGCCGGTAACATCTGCCTGAAGATATTGAACAGATGACGGCCATTCATCAGATGAAGACCTGGAAACCGCATACACGTTTGCATGATGCTGCTGAAGCAGTTTAACCAATGACAGCCCTATACCTGTACTGCCACCCACTACAAGTATATTTTTTCCCTCAAAATTCATAACCTGATCTATTTATTGCCCTTTCGAACCTGTGTAACTTTTAGTAATCAACTGATCCCGGAGATCACTATAACATATTTGTTTTATGACGGATCATGGAGTCAAACATCAATCCGAACTTACGTGCATTGGATATACGAATCCTTTTTGTCATCACCAGTTCGGCCGGGCAGTTTTTAATCTTATCGAATAATTTTTTATAGTAAACATAAGCCAGGTAGACCCCCTTCCGGGATGAAACGGGCAACTGCCTGATACCATTTAAGGCCAATCTGAAGTCCAGTTCAATATCATTTTCTATCACCGTTTTTTCCGCGTCAGAAAATGAAGCCAGATCTACATTTGGAAAATAATTCCGGCTTAAAGTATAATAGTCTGCATTGACGTCCCGCAGGAAATTTATCTTTTGAAATGCCGCACCCAGCTTCATGGCTGAATCCTTTAGCTTTTCATATTCTGTTCTGTCACCCTCGGTAAATACCTGTAAACACATCAATCCTACCACCTGCGCTGAACCCAGAATATACAGATCGTATTTTTCATCCGTATAATATTCTTTCTTCAGGTCCATTTCCATACTTTGGATAAACAATTCTATCAGTTCTCTGTCAATCTGGTATTTGTTCACCACCTGCTGAAATGAGTTCAGTACCGGATTCAGGCTGATTCCATCTGCAATAGCCTCGAAACAATCTCTTTTGAATTTCGCCAGTAATACGGCTTTATCATACGCATGAAAACTATCTACAATCTCGTCTGCCAACCGCACAAAACCGTAGATTGAATAAATGGGCTGACGGATTTTTTCATTTAAAAAGTAAATCCCCAGGGAGAAACTGGTACTGTAACGCTTAGTGATTATTTTGCTAAACTCATCCGACAGGTTATCAAATATTTCTTTCATATACTAGGATAGTTTAGACTCATGAAAGTTTTCCAGTTTCGTCAGTAATCTTACCAAATCCATTTTTTCAGGTTCTGATAGCGGCTCAGTGACATCACTGGATGCTTTTTTTATATTTTGCATGCTTTCGTTCAGCAACTGGCTTCCTTTTGCGGTGATGTGGATCATTCTGTTTCTTTTATCGCTATCTACGGCAGTCTGCTCCACCAGTCCATTGTTAATTAATCTGTTCACGATCTGTATTCCGACAGACTTATCGTGAACATTTAACTTAATCAGTGCGGTTTTGCTCATGCTGCCAAATGAGGTAAGGCAGATCAGATAAATAAAATCATCAGGGGTGGAAAAGGCAGTATCTGCGATTGCAGCCTTTGCCTTCAATTTGGCGTACCTGTAAAGATGCACCAGTGATGTATTGATAACACTGTCGGCAGAACGTCCGTTAGACTTTCCATGCCATTCAGGTTCCACAGTGGACTGATCAGCATCTTTTTTTTGATGCTCGCTCAGCCATTGCGCAAATAAAGCAAGATCCTGACTATGGTGCGCTGACTCCTTTTCATAAATCCTGACCAAGCCTATCACTTCACTGATTAAATCGTAATACATAACGCAAAAGTATAATAGTACAATAATACACTAAAAAGTGTTATTTAATACCATTACTACAAACTTAGCATGTAAAAAGTTTAGGCCGCATCGATGAAGATGGTAATTTTAACCTTAGCCTCAATATAACCACTAGCGTTCAAGCACTTCATTAAAGCGGTCTGGCCGGTCTGTAATGATGCCATCCACACCTTTTTTCAACGCATAGCTGATTGCCCATTTGCTGTCCGGTGTCCAGACAAAGACTTTTTTATTCAGCTGATGAATCTTTTTCACCAAACCCGGCCGGAATAGCAGCGACTGCCACATCGGGCAGATATAGTCACATGGAATATCTTTATAAGCTGATAAGCCACCCAGCCCCAAACAAAAAATGCCCGTCGAGATTGAGGGCAACTTATGCTTCAGCTCCACCACAGCATCCACATTGAAAGAAAAAACAGTGAAATTGTGCAGGTCGGGCTGCGCCTCAAGGATTCGTATCAATTGCTGGACCATGCCGGGATGATCTTCGGGGTTCTTGATCTCGATGATCAGCCGCTTATTTGCTTTTGCTACAGTTGCCATGACTTCTGTCAGCAGGGGGACATGGACGGTGCTATCGCTTTGCTGGGCGTCCAGCTTTAAAGACCGGATCTCGTCGTAGGTCAGGTCTTTGACCCGGCCTTTTCCGGAAGTCGTACGGTCTACCCTGGCGTCATGCATGACGATGATCTTTCCATCTTTGGTTTGTCGTATATCGATCTCTACCCAGTCCGCACGCGCGGAGATCCCCCTGTTGATCGCTGCCAAAGTGTTTTCCGGCGCAAGACCGGCTGCTCCACGATGGCCAACTAATGTCAATGCACCGCGTTTCAATGATTGTCCGTTGGCTGTGAGCACATTAATGACCGGGATGCCGATGAGGAACAAGAGGATAAGTATTGGAGTAAATACAGCTAGTACTTTTTTTCGGTTCATTTGATCAATTTTATGAGGATACGGAATTCTCCGGAATCATTCTGGTATTCGTTGTCATTGACAAGGAAGGTAATCCGCTCCCCTTTGCTTAGTTTCACCACGCGCTTACGTTCAGTCCATGGCCAGAAATAACCATTCCGCTCAGCGACGTAGTTCCAGGATTTGTAATGCAGGTCTGACCTGAACAGGAGCGCACCGTGGCTGAACCCTTTCACGATATTATAGGAATCCCCGATAGGTACACCAAGGAAGCCTTCAAAGGTGCCCTCGGCAGCCACCCGGCCAACAAAAGTACCTACCAGGACAGAACCGGCTGCACTGAGCTCATAGGTCCCATCTGCACCGATAACGACATGATCGTTCCCTGTTGCGGCAGGCCGCATGTTTTCTTGCATAAAGACCAGCTCTTCATCTTTTTCCCAGTACACTTTATCCCTGAACCGGTGGTTATACGTTGCAGAAATTGAACCGGCAATGATAAAGATCAGCCCGATGCTGAGCAATATGATCGTTTTACGCCTGATCCTGATAAAAGAGAATTGTGTTCCGGCGAGCGCTCCGGATGCATCAATCAGTTTGCCCGTATACGCTTTCAGTGTAGGGTGCGGAAAATGCAGGTTGTTGCCACTGCGGTGTATAATGGATACCTGGTGCATGGTTTTTAGCCAGGGGATCATCCTTAAAGGCAGCACGCCATATAAAAACAGAAGGAGCCGTAAGGTCCAGTGCTGAACAACTTCGATTCCTCCAAACCAAAGGAAAGCAATCATGCCTATCCCTAAGCCTATAGCAAATACCCTTACTATACTTTCATAACGTCCTGTAATCAGAAAAAGAATCAGTCCGTATGTGGCTACGATTCCAAGTGTTGAACAAGCGCCATAGATAAGGCCCTGTATCCCCGAACTGTAAATGCCATAGTTCAGCTTCTGCTTTTTACTGATATCCGTTTCCTTGATTTTTTCCTCGTCCCTGCCCGACAAAATGAAGATGATCACAAAACCTACAAGCCCGGCAACAAAGAATGCCAGCAGGAAGACCGATAAATAGGAAAAGAACCAGTGCTTAAAGACATCGGCCCCGCTGATCTGAGCTAATTGGCCAAGTACATGGTCATTATACTCGCCAAGCCATTGATAAAAGGTAGAGCCCTGGCCTACCAAACGAACCAGCACGCCAAAAAATCCAATCAGTATACCCACACCCAAGGCACCATAACTTCCTTTTTTCAGCGCGCCGAGCCAATCGAAATTGGATCGCTCCACAGGTTTGATGTCATAATCGTAAGTCTGGAAGTTCCTGCGGTAGCCGAAGATCAGGCCGGAAAACAAACCAAGCAGGATACCGGGAAAGGACTCAGTGGTCGCAAATATCCCATGCATATCCGATACTTTTCTTGGCACGCTGGCCGCCTGGAATAATCCGCATACCAGCATTAAAATAAAGGACAGAACAGTGATATCGTATATCTTTCGGATCAGTGAAGAATCGCGGTCTGCATTTTTGGTCAACATCGCAATCAAGCCTACCAGACAGCCCGCAAGCATGCCGTTTGAGATGAAAGCATCCCATTCAGAAATGATCAGGCCCACCCCGATGGCGATCATCAGCGCGGATACTGTCCTGGAGAGTATGAAATAAACCGAGCGGAGGAAAGCAGTAACCAACTTGTTTCTCTGGGGCACGCTTTCATCAAGCCACTGGGGCTGGATCTTATCCAGGTAAAAAGATGTGTCCGGATTGAGTTTTGCGATCCACACTGCATATAACCTCAATTTGGCGACCCTGTAATCAGACACCTTATCTCCCAGTTTGAACTTAAAGATAAAACCATCATAACAACTCCATAACTTCTCAAGGAACTCGTCAGTGGGCTTATCCTTCAGTTGATCCATACCTTCCCCTCCGATGATGGTGTAGGTCTTTTCAAACAGGTTCAGGATCAGCGGGGCATTGATCTTTTCCCAAAGGTCATCATGTAATTCCAGATAAGCGAACAGGTCTGCCTGCTCCTGTTCTGTCACATTGACCATAATCTCGTTCCGTATGTCTTCCCGGCTCATGGGCAGTATCTCACATACCGAGAGTTCTCCAAAGCCTGAGCGGTGAGAAATTAGCATGGGTGATAATTCTTCCTTGCGACAGGAAAGTATCACACCACGGCCCAATCCCAAACGGAAATATTTGGAGATTGCCCCCAGGCAGCTGTTCCTGTATAATTCCTGAACCTCATCCAGACCGTCCAGTATAGGTATAATGTGCTTGTTATTCAGCAGCCATTTGATGGTCTGAGCACTTTCAATTGAATATTCTTCCTTCAACTGCACTTCCATCCATGTTTCCAGTAATCCTGAAGTATCCAGCGTAGGGCTTTCGCTCCAGTTACCTAAACGGAAAAAATAAGGTATTTTCAGTGCAAGCAGTTTTTGTTCATCGTCCTGGTCCACCGCCTCAAGCGCATCCATGATCCGCCGCAAAAGCGTGTAGGACTTGCCCATTCCGGGTGGCCCAATTACCACAACGGCTACTGCCTGGCTGGTCAGATCAGTCTCTATGAAGTGGTCATTCGCTACGCCAACCTCATTTTCAAAATCCCTGAGTTTATCGTAATTCTTATATCTGAGCGTTACCGGCCGGGTGATGTCCAGCGCACTGCGGTTTTCTTCGAAGGTCCACAGCATTTCCTGGTACCTGGAAATCAATTCCCTCACCAACCTTCTTTTTTCCTGGATCTCTTCGGCCTGTGTAAAACGGACGATACTGCGGTCCCTTTTTTTTGTTACCGTGACAACTCTGTGAATTTTGCGAAAGAACGGAATTGAAGGGAGATACAGCAGAAACACAACAATAGCTGCATAAGCTGACCGGTAATCTTTTGCCTTGTCGTAAAAGGCGACAAACCAATGCACCTGCCCCGCCGTAACTGGCTGGTATTTTAACCAGGCATATACAGTTTCAGAAATAGCAATCAGTCCAACAAAAATTAAAGTCAGATACCGTATCCAGTTACCCAGTTTCATCATATGAAAATCGATCAGTTAAGTTCTGCTTCCTTGATTTCTTTATCTGACTGCCATGGGTGATGAAAGTGCCAGACATTAATGAGGATGGCACGGCTGGGCAACAGGTGCCCGGAGTGGTTGAATTGTTTTGAGTGCATGTGAGAGGTGTTACGACATCTAATTTAGTGAAGATGTTCATATTTTCCAACAGCCTATGTATAAATTATTTATACCGATAAAGAGGTTTCACATGTGCTAATGGCATACTCTAATTATTTAAGAGAGCTTACAGAAGTAATCCTTAAATTTAATCCTGATTTCGATTCAGGCAGAGCTGCTGCCCTGGCACAATCAGGAATTGTTTGATCAAATCAGTAGAGCACGATGTCAATAAACAGAAAAGAGATAGAACTGACCCGACTAATCCAGGTGCAACCGGAAAAAGGTGTCGATAAATTTAATACTTCCAATTGATGAAAAGATTTTTTATCGGATTAATTGTCGCCCTAATTTATTGTCCCAAAACTATCAGCGCTCAGGTCAGGAATGATTCCGTTTTGCAGGAAATAAATAAAGAAGTATCTAAAGTTTTATCTCAGAATGAAGTTCCCCGGTTGGTCAAGGATAGTATCGCATTGTATACCTATACCATTTCGATTAAGATCCGTAGTAGTAATAAGATAGAGTTATCAGTGAGCAACGCCGTATTGTATGATTATTTTCCTCACCTGAATCAACTCGAAAAAGTTGACTTTAAACCTTTAGGGCCAAACACTACCGGAAGCACTTTAGTCATTCCTATAGTGATTGCCAATCAATCCGGCACTGCTAAAAATAGATATACCAGACAAGAAGGTAAGTTGTTGGTTGATATGGAACTCGTAGCAGAAGAACTCAATAGCATGCTCAGCAATCTGATGAGCAAAGCGTCAGAGCGAAAAAACATAAAGATCATCCTCAAACCTTTTACGATTACAATTTTCAATCAGCATAAGAATTGACAGAATCAGGTATGGTATACATCAATGAGAGTTGCAACAGATTAAATCATGACTGATGCTGTCAAACAGAGCGACGATAGCTACTTGGGTTTTGGCCGCAATGTTTTTTAAAGAATTTACTGAACACAAACTGGTCGCTAAAGTTCAATGATTCTGCGATACGGGCGATTGGCATACCGGATTCATTCAGGAGCACCTTGGCCTCTACGATCAGCACTTCATCGATCAGGTCACCTGCGGTCTTGCCCGTCAGCCCACGCGTCGCTGTGGTCAGATATTTCGGTGTGATATTTAACATATCGGCATAGGCCTGAACACTTTTCTCCTCCTTAAACTTCTGCATGACCAGTTTGAGGAACTGATGTACCACATGTTCTTTACGACTGCTGGAAACGACGTAAGGATTGGTGTCTGACTGATATAATGCACCTATTTCAAATATGACTGCCGAAAACAGGTGCCGCAAAATATCTTCCGCATAAAACCTGTTCGTTCGTGCATCCTTCATTTTCATTGCAAGTGCTGAAAATTGGGTCTTGAACAGGTCGGCCTGGGCATCCCTGAGGCTAACCACCGGGCTGATGATACCGGTCAGATAATTATATGCTTCCGCGGTCTTGGAGGGCACTGCGGAACTTAACAGGTAATCATTCGTAAACAGGAGATTGGTGGCTTGACAATCTGGAGATACCGTCCCGAAATGACGTATCATATTGGTTGTAAAAAGGACAAGGTCATTTTTTTTCAGCGTATATTTTAACAGGTTGATTTTTATATTGACCTCACCTTCAGTGATCAAATGGATGGAATTATGATCGGCACGATAAGGAGACATGAATGAGGTGTCCATTTCCCGGGCATCGGTATCGAATATATATAATCCTTTAAAATCGGTATTGATGTCCAACCGCGACTTTAAAAAGTCCAGGGTCAATTTTTCTATACGCTTCTTGTTGTTTTTCATGATTCCGAACAGACCTATCGCCGGCTTTTACGCCTCCCTCTGGAAGATAAAGATCAAAAGATAGCAATAATTTATCAGATCAAAACAAATGAGTGATCGTTTGGGGGAATTCTGAACATATTTAAGCCGTATCGGGCCATGTTCCTGAGCGATCAGATCGCCTAGATTTGTGATGTAATCAACAACTCAGGCTATGGATCAGCAACAATGATCTGAGCAATACGGATAAATTTTTCGTTACATGATTCGTAACCCCGTAATTGTTTGATGTCTGCGTACTGTTGAGTTTTGCACAAGAAATAACATTAAAAATCATGACACAACAAAACAATTACGGCAATGAATTATCAGGCAGGATCGCCCTGGTAACCGGAGGTACAAAAGGAGCCGGAAAGGCAATAGCTGACAGGCTACTGCAGGCTGGTGCAACAGTAATCATCACTGCGAGAAATGTTGCTGAAGAAGAAAACGGCGGCATGCAGTTTATCGCTGCTGATTTAAGTCAGGCAGAGGACGCACAGCAATTGATCAGCCAAGTGCTGTCTACGCATGGGAGGCTGGACATCCTGATCAATAACCTTGGCGCTTCTACGACACCGGCAGGTGGTTTTGCAGCATTGAGTGACGAAGACTGGATTTCAACCCTGCAAGCTAATTTACTGGCTCCTGTAAGGCTTGACAGGGGATTTTTACCGCAAATGATAGAACGGAAAAGCGGTGTGATTATTCACATCGCTTCCATACAAGGCATATTGCCGCTTTACGATTCTACCTTGCCCTACGCCGCTTCAAAGGCAGGATTGATCAATTACAGTAAAAGTTTATCTAATGAAGTTACCCCAAAAGGCGTCCGTGTGCTGGCGGTTTCTCCAGGTTGGATCAATACAAAAGCTTCGATAGCCTTTTTGGGCGAGATCGCGAGAAATTCCAATAGCACTGTAGAAGAAGCTCAGCAAAGCGTTATGGATGCGCTGGGCGGCATTCCTTATGGCAGACCTGCAGAGCCGGAAGAAGTAGCCGAGCTGGTGGGCTTTTTGGTTTCACCAAGAGCCAGTTACCTCACAGGGACGAATTATGTCATTGACGGCGGAACAGTGCCAACTATTTAAGAAAATCAAATCAATAACTCATCATTAAAGATCATGGAATTACCACAATTAGTAACCAAATTTGTAGAAACACAGAACACTTATGACAGCAAGGCGTACATACAGTGTTTTACCGAGACCGCCATCGTTCATGACGATGGCAAGACCCATAAAGGCAAGGAAGCAATAAAGGCATGGATCGAAGATGCTAATGAGCGCTATAAATCAGTCATGAAACCAATCAACTATGAAGAGTCGGCTTCGAAAGGTGTCTTAACCGCAGAGGTATCAGGCACATTTCCCGGAAGCCCGATCGTCCTGAAATTTCATTTGGGACTAAAAGACGGTCTTATCGATTCAATAAATGTGACGGAATAATTCAGGGCCACTATGCATCACTGATCAACATCAGAAAACCGTCTGTATAAGCATGGACGGTTTTCGCGCTGAAAGCCAATCTCAGACCTTTACATCAGACACAAAAATAAGTATCGGCCTTGTCGATCATTAACGATGATCTGTTTCCATTTAGCTCCTGCCAGCTTTTATGCTGAAACTTTACCTTCATTCTGCTGTTTAGCTTTCATGGCTAAAAATGAAAAGGACCTTTCGGGATTCGTAAGGTTACGCGGTGCAAGAGAGCACAATTTGAAGAATGTTAACCTTGATATTCCAAGGGATGCATTGGTAGTATTTACCGGGATATCCGGCTCCGGAAAATCTTCATTAGCCTTTGGTACACTCTATGCTGAAGCCCAGCGGCGCTACCTGGAATCGGTTTCTCCCTATGCCCGCCGTTTATTCAATCAAATGGCTATTCCGGAAGTGGATGAGATCGAAGGACTGCCGCCCGCAGTTGCCCTGCAGCAGCAGCGGGGAGCTGCCAGCACCAGATCGTCCGTGGGCAGTGTGACCACCTTGTCTAATTTATTGCGCATGCTGTATTCCCGAGCGGGAGATTATCCGGCAGGGCAAGACATTATCTACGCGGAATCTTTCTCGCCCAACACACCTGAAGGTGCCTGTACGGAATGCCATGGTCTCGGACGGGTATACGAGATCAACGAAAAAACTATGGTACCTGACGATACACTGAGCATTCGCGAAAAAGCGATTGCCTCCTGGCCATCTGCATGGCAGGGCCAGAACCAGCGGGATATCCTGACCACCATGGGTTACGATCTTGACATCCCATGGAAGGAGCTGCCGAAGAAGGACCGCGACTGGATTTTGTTTACCGAAGAACAACCGGTAGTTCCGGTCTATTCGGGTTATACCTACCAGGAAATCCAGCGCTTTATCAGCAACAAGCGCCAGCCCGACTATATGGGCACCTTTACAGGGGCACGCCGGTATGTGAGGCATACCTTCGCCAATACGCAAAGTGCACTGATGAAAAAAAGGGTCGCGCAGTACATGATCAGCAGCGAATGCCCCCTTTGCCATGGTAAGCGGCTGCGCCAGGAATCTTTGTCGGTTAAGTTTGCCGGTTATGATATTGCGGAACTGTCAAGGCTGGCGCTGAATCAGCTGGCCGTGATCTTCGCCCCCTATGCAAGTGGCAAGGCCAAAACACTGAAACAACTCGAAGAAAAATACCCCGAGAAAGTTGTCGTTGCCAAACGTATTGCGGAAGACCTGCTCGCGCGGGTGCAGGTGATGCTTGACCTCGGCTTGGGCTACCTGAGCGTTGAAAGAAGTACACCTACCCTATCCCCTGGTGAATTACAGCGCCTGCGTTTAGCTACGCAGGTTCGCTCCAACCTTTTCGGGGTGGTCTATGTGCTGGACGAACCCTCTGCTGGGCTGCATCCCGCAGATACCGAGGCCTTGCTACGGGCACTGGACAAACTGAAAGCGTCCGGCAATTCCCTGTTCGTGGTGGAGCATGAGATCGATGTGATCCGCCATGCCGACTGGATCGTGGATGTGGGCCCGGCGGCAGGTGAGAAAGGCGGGTATATTTTATACAGCGGTTTACCTGAAGGCCTGCGCAACGTAAAGGAATCGGTTACCCGGCAATATATGTTTAATGATACGCCCAAAAAGATCAGCAAGCCGAGGATACCTAAAGACTGGATTAAACTGGAGGGCATCAGCAGGAACAACCTGAACAACCTCGATGTGGCTTTTCCTTTAGGTGTGCTGACCAGTGTTACCGGCGTTTCCGGTTCCGGCAAAAGCAGTCTTGTCAGCCAGGTGCTGGTAGAGCTCGTGGGCGATCAGTTGGGCTTGCAACTTGACATCAGCACTGATACTGAAGCTGATCCCCTTGAAGAAACACAGGTTAAAACATTGGGCGGACGGATTACCGCTGGGATGAAACATGTTAAACGCCTGGTGGTAGTGGATCAGAAACCTATCGGCCGCACGCCGCGGTCCAACCTGGCTACGTACACGGGCTTGTTTGACCATGTGCGTAAACTATTTGCTGCTACGCCCATGGCCAAAGCTCGCAAATTTGATGCAGGCCGCTTTTCATTTAATGTCGTCAAAGGCCGCTGCCCCCATTGCGAGGGTGAAGGCATGGTCATGGTTGAACTGTTATTTCTGCCGAGTGTTTATACGCCCTGCCCTACCTGCGGCGGAACCCGCTATAACCCAAAAACATTAGAGGTAACCTATAAGGACAAAAACATTGCTGAGGTGCTCAGGCTAACGGTAGATGAGGCCGCCATCTTTTTTGATGAGGAAGCTGCCATCAGCAAAGCGCTGGAGGTAGTGCGTGAAGTTGGCCTCGGGTATCTGCGGCTGGGACAACCTGCTACGGAATTGTCCGGTGGTGAGGCGCAGCGCATCAAACTGGCCACAGAACTGCAACGTGCGCAGCATGG
>Ga0163161_10000936_pt1 | contig 22523 bp, 20 predicted proteins | sample S45metaG_FD_129847 | JGI IMG/M metagenome (GOLD analysis project Ga0163161, IMG submission 129847) | Switchgrass rhizosphere microbial communities from Kellogg Biological Station, Michigan, USA - S4-5 metaG | ecosystem: Host-associated > Plants > Roots > Rhizosphere > Soil | place: USA... | reverse complement strand
GTCGACGATCGTGTTGAACAGCACGATGAAGAACGCGCCGAAGAGCGTCACCCCGATCAGCGGCGGCAGATCCAGGCTGCGGATGGCCTCGCCCGCGTACAGCCCAACCCCGTTCAGGTTGTACACCGTTTCTGTGAGGATCGCGCCGCCGCCGACCACCTGCCCGAAGTCGAGCCCGAACAGCGTGACAATCGGAATCATCGAGTTACGAAGCACGTGGCGGATGCGGACCTGGCGCTCGGAGAGCCCCTTGGCCCGAGCGGTGCGGACGTAGTCCTCGTTCATCGCGTCGAGCATGTTGGAGCGCAGCATTCGGCTGTAAAACCCGACGAAGAGCACAGCCAGCGTGAACCACGGCAGGATCAGGTGGTATGCCCAACCCACCGGATCCTCCGTCAGTGGCACGTAGCTGCCCGTCGGGAATAGCTGGACCTTGAAGGTGAGGAAGTACAGCAGAATCGCCGCCAGCCAGAAGACCGGCATCGAAATCCCGGCCAGCGAAAGGATTGTCAGCGCGCGGTCGGTGAACTTGCCTGCATGCACCGCGCTCATGTAGCCGAACAGCACCGCCAGCGCCATCCAGATCACCGCCGCCCCGATGCACAACGAGAACGTCGCGGGGACGCCGTCCCAGATCTGCTGGATGACGTTGCGGTCCTTCGCATACGACATCAGCTGACCGGTGAAGATCTGCTTCATCATCGTCAGGTACTGCACTGGCAGAGGCTTGTCGAGCCCGAGATCCGCACTGACCCTGGCGATCAGCGCAGGATCGGCGTTCTTGCCCGCGATCCGTGCGGCGGGGTCCGAGTTCGGGATGACGTTGAAGATCAGGAACACGATCACCGAGATCGCGAACAACACTGCGACCATGCCGAGAAGCCGCCGGGCGATGAATCTGGCCATCAGAGTGCTCGTTTCGCCATCGGCTCAGTGCTCCAGCCTGATCTTCGCGCGCGGATCCAGCGCGTCTCGCAGACCGTCACCAAAGACGTTGAGGGACAAGACCGTCGCGATGATCATCAACCCGGGCACGATTGTCAGGTGCGGCGCCGTATAGATCATCTCGTAACCGTCGGCGATCATTGTGCCCCATGAGGCGTTGGGCGGGCGGACGCCGGCGCCGAGGAACGACAGCGCCGACTCGAGCAGCATGTGGTTGGCGATGTTCAGCGTGAAGAACACGATGATCGTCGAAATGATGTTGGGCAGCAGTTCGGAGAACATGATTCGCAGCGGTCCCTTGCCCTGCGCGACGGCGGCCTCGATGAACTCCTTCTCACGCAGCGCCAGAATTTCGCCCCTGATCGGCCTGGCCATGTACGGCACGTAAACGAAGCCGATGATCAGGATCGGGATCCAAATCGAATCGCCGGCAATCGCCAGGGGCCCGACCTTGAGACCGCCGATGGCCAACGCGGTACCCAATGCGATGCCGAGGAGCAGGACCGGGAACGCCCAGATCACGTCCATGATCCGGGACAGCACGGAGTCGATCCAGCCGCGGTAGTACCCGGCGAGCAGCCCGACGATCACGGACAGCACCGTGGTGACGACGGCGGCCGCGAGGCCGATGTAGATCGACGTCCGCCCGCCGTACATCAACCGGACCATCACGTCGCGGCCGTTCTGATCCGCGCCGAGCAGATACCGCCCGTGCAGCCCAGGCCCGAGCGGTGTGCCGTCGGGTGACACCACATTCGTGGGTTCCCCGTTGATCAGCACCTTTTCGGTGATGTGGTTCTCGTTCGGCCCCGTGTGGGCGACATGTTCGGCCCACAGCGGCGCTGCCAGACAGAACAGCACGATGAGCACGAACACGCCGCCGCAGACCAGCGCAACCTTGTTGCGCCGCAACCGAAGCCACGCCAGATACCAGGGGCTACGGCCCTGGATCTGCGATGCAGGGACACCGGTCGGTAGTGGCGGTTCTCCTGGGACCTCCAGTTCGCCGATTTGGGCGACCATCAGTGGCTACTTGATCGCGAACGACGTGTAGTCCTGGTTGAACAGCAGATGATGATAGGACTTGTCGAAGTCCATGCGATCGGACACGAACGTGGTGTACTGCTCGTTTCCGTACGGGGCCCAGACCGCCTGGTCCATGTATGACTTGTCCAGATCCGCGTACTGCTGCTCGACTCCTCCGTCGCCGATCAGCTTCGTCAGCAGCTCGTCCTGCTTGGCGTTGTTGGCGGGGATGTTCACCCGCGAATAGTTGTTGCCATTGGTCGGCAGGATGCTGTCGCCGTGCAGCAGCGGGCGGAAGAAGTCATCGGGATGCGGGAAGTCCTGGAACCAGTCGGCGAATCCGGTGTCGACGTCGGGCGTTGACTGGTTGCCGATCGTCGTCCAGTACACGTCACCTGCGATCACCTTGAGCGTCGCGTTGAAGCCCAGTTGGGTGAGCAGGTCGTGGTAGTACTCGCCGATCCGCTTGCGGTCCGGTTCGTCATCGGTCCAGACGGTGATGTCACGGTCGGCCGGGTTGGCTTCTGCGATCAGCTGCTTCGCCTTGTTCATATCAGGACCGGGGTACAGCTTGTATTCCTCGTAGCCGGGCATGCCGGGCGGCAGGATCTGCTGTGTCGGATGCAACCGGCCGCCGAAGATCCGGTTCAGGGCTTCGGGATCGACCGCGTAGTTGATCGCCTGGCGCACCTTGATGTCGTTGAACGGCGCCTTCTCCATGTTCATGAAGAAGTAGTAGGTGTTGATCGAATCCTCCATGCGGAAACGATCGCCGTAGCGGGCCTTGACCTCTTGCAGGCGGTCGGACGCCGGCGGGTCGACCATGAAGTCGACCTTGTTCTGCTCGATGTCGGTCACCTGGGCGCTGTTGTTCTTGTTCTCCGTGATCGTGATCTTGTCCACGTTGGCGTCGGCCACCTCGTCGGCGCCTGCGTCCTTGACTGTCTTGAAGTTCGGGTTGCGCTCCAACGTCATGGTGCGCGGCGCCTCCACCTTGCTGATCATGAACGGACCGCTCGACGGTGGTGGATTGTTGGTGGCGTCCTTGTCCAGTGGGGTGGTCGGCGGCACCGGTGCGGCGAACATCAGCCCGAGCACGTTCTCGAAGGTGCCATTGGGCTCGGTGAGTTCGATGCTGATGTCGCCGGTGTTGTCGTCGGTCTTGATGCCGCTGATGGTTTGGGCCTTGCCGTCCGCGTAGTCCTTGGCGCCGACGATGACGTCGAAGAACACCGAGCCGCCCGAGTCGGCCTTGAACAGCCGCTGGATGCCGTACGTGAAATCGGATGCCTTGATGGGGGTTCCGTCGGAGTACTTCATGTTCGGCCGCAGCTTGAGCTTGTAGATCTTGCCGTCGGGTGAGATATCGGGCATCTTCTCGGCCAATGCGGGCACCACCTGGGTGCCTTCTTTGCCCTTGGCGTGCTTATAGGTCAGCAGAGGGGTGTAGACGTTCCACAGCACCTCCCAGCCCTCGAGCGTGTAGGAGAGCTGGGGGTCGACGTAATCCGGGAACGAGGTCATGGCGACGTTGATGTCGCCGCCCCCACCACCGCCACCGCCACCGCCACCGCCGCTCTTCTGACCGCCGCCGCACGCGGCGACACCAAACGCTGCCAGTGGGGTGATGCAGGCGATGGCTAGCACTTTGCGCAGTGTGTTCATCTCGCTCCCTGTGGCTCGCATGTGGGGTGACTCCCCTAAAGCTGTACGCCTTTTCGTCCGGTCGAGTTGCCATCTTGGAGGAAAATTTCCTGATGGCAAGTCGAGCGTTTTCGCACATCCGCTGTGTTCGTTTACCCGGGTGTTTGCCGCACGTTCGTTGGCTCGGCGGCGACGCCGATCCGGAGCGCCTGAATAACCGTAAAGGTCCATTTTCCTGGATATCCACGCGGACGGAGTTAACTGTGCCATCATCTTGACAGGGCTACATCCGTTCACCTGCCGCGACCACTCGTCAAGAAACGGCTAGTCGCGGCGCATATAGACAGGAACTGAACATGGAGTCATCCCGCTTGGCCCGTCGTCTTGCGGCTGTTGCCGGGGGCATCGCGATTGTCGCGATGGGTGCGCTGACCGCATCCTGCGCCAAGGAAGAACAGAAGGCACCCGAGACCACGACCACTACCACGACGACGACCACGACGCCTTCGCCGGCACCACCTGCGTCACCCGCCCCGGGCGAGAAGAGCATCAACCCCACCGGAGGCAACCTCTTCACGCCGCCGGTCAAGGCGCCCCCGGCACCAACAGAACCGCCAGGCGTCCACCGCAACAACTAGCGCCTCACGTCGCCGGCCACGCCGTCGCGCGGATGTCCAAGTGCGGCGGCTCAATACTTCGATAGATAGGACTGCACCATGGATTCACGCCTCTCGGGTCGTCGTCTCGCAGCGATCTCAGGCCTTACCGCGATCATCGCGATGGGCGCCATAACGGCCGGGTGTGCCAAGGAAGAAAAGGCACCCGAAACCACGACACCGACCACCACCACCACGACCACGACCACGACGCCCGCACCGGGCGCCGGTGCGCCGCCTGCCCCTGGGGAGAAAAGCATCAACCCGACCGGAGGAAACCTGTTCACTCCGCCGGTGCAGGCACCGCCGGCGCCAAATGTCCCGCCCGGACAGCACCCTGGTATCAACGGGGTTCCGTAGGTCCGCTGTTGCGGTACCGACTGCCGGCGATCCTCGCGGCGGCGTTGCTTCTCCTCGTCATGGGGACGCGCGTCGCGTCGGTCCCCGATGACCGCACGGTCATCGGAGGGCCACTGGCGTTATTACTAGCCAGCTCAACCGATCTCGGCCCGTCCCGGGAGGGCGGTGCGCAGCTTACTGTCTCGCTGGCGGACTCGGCCCGCCCGGCGACGTTGATCGAATGGGCACGCGCACACCGTATCTCGGTGCGGTGGCGGCCTGGCGACACCTGGGCCGTCGTCGAAGGCGCCGCGCAGGATGTGGCAACTGCGTTCAACGTGCCGGTGAACGATTACCGTGGCCGCAAGGGGCAAGTCTTCTACGCGTCGCCGCGGCAGCCGGCGGTTCCCGAACCCGTTCGCGACGTCGTGACCGGGCTGGGCCGAATCCTGGGTTACACCCCGCATCATGAGGCGGGCCCGGGATTCCTGCCGCTGGACGTGCCGCGTGGAGGACTGGGCCCGAAGGCGTTGCTGGAGGCGTACAACGCCAATCCGCTGGCTGCCGCCGGCTTTACCGGCAAGGGCACAACGATCGTGTTCTTCGAATTCAGCGGATTCGACCAGGAGGACCTCGACACGTTCGCCGACACGTCGGGATTGCCGAGGTTCACGCCGGTACTGGTCGGGGGTCAGCCAGGCCCGTCGGGTGTCGAGACGGTGATGGACCTCGAAGTCGCACATGCGATTGCGCCCGACGCGCAGAAGGTGGTCGTCAACGCCAGGCCCACCGTCGAAGGGGACGGCGCGTACGAGAAGATCGGCCAGCTGTTCGAGGCGGTGGACCGGCAGTTCCCGGGTGCGGTGTGGAGTCTGTCGATTGGGTGGGGCTGCGACAAGCTGATCACCTCCACCGACCTGGCACCCGTCGCCGCTGCGCTGGCCGCCGCGCAGAAGCGTGGCACCTCCGCGTTCGACGCGAGTGGCGATGCTGCGGGCCTGGAATGCAAGGGCGGCGACGACTGGTCGTCACCTCCCGGGCAGGACGATGTCGGACTTGACGCTGTCTCGTCGCTGCCGGCGATGACATCCGTCGGAGGCACCACCTTGTCGACCGATGACACAGGGGGCTGGATCGAAGAGCGCGCCTGGGTCGACTCGCCGTTGTCGCAAGGCACCAGCGGGGGAGTGTCGGCTCTGTTTGATCGGCCTGCGTGGCAGAGCACGTTGTCTGTGCAGCGCGACATCAAGCACCGCCGTCTGGCTCCGGATGTCGCCGCGGTCGCTGACCCCTTCACCGGAGTGAGGATCGTGTTCGATGGGCAGGACGCGGTCGGTGCGGGGACATCGCAGGCAGCGCCAATCTGGGCCGCACTCGCGGTGCTGATGAACCAGTACCTGTCGGCGCATGGCGGAAAGCCGCTGGGCAACATCAATCCGCTGCTGTATCGGGTTGCGACGGGTGCGAACCGGCCCGGATTCCGCGATATCAGCCTTGGCGGAAACGCGGTCGATACCTCGCAGCCCGGCTATGACGTGGTGACCGGCCTCGGCAGCCCGAAAGTCGACTACTTGGTCCGCGACCTCTTGGACATCCAGAACGGCGTTGCTCCCCGATGACCGCCGGTATTCCCGTCATACGGTGTCCGGTATGCCAGCTGGACGTTCCCACGGGCGCGTTCTGCGGCACCTGCGGCGCGCACTTATCAGCGTCTCGCGGAGCTGGCCGCAGCGTGCTGCGACCCGAGGCGTACGCGGCGGCATCTGGCGAACACACGCTGCGGCTGTCTGTGGTCAGCTCGTTGTTTCCACACCTGCCGCAACCTTCGCGCGCACCGTTCCGGATTGCCTTGGCTGTGCTGTTTCTGGCGCTTGTCGCGTTGGGGCTGCTTCGATGGCAAGCACCGTTGATCGCGGTAAGCGCGCTGGGTCTCCCCCTGCTGTTTCTGTTCTATCTGCACGAGTCCGACATGGACGACGATCTGCCGCTGAGTTCGCTCGTGCTGACCGCATTGCTGGGTCTCGCGCTCGGTGTCGGGTGGGCCCTGCTGACCGGCGACATCGTCGCCGGGTCCTACGACGTCGCGCTGGGCGACGTGACCCCCACGGACCGCTCGATACTCGAGTCGTTGCTCATCCCAGCAGGCGGCCCTGTTCTGATGCTGCTCCCAGCGGTCGTGGTGCGCCTACTGCGGCCAGGGACACGAGAGTCGTTGGACGGGTTCGTCATCGGTGCACTGGGCGCGATGCTTTTCACCGCCGCTGCGACGCTGACACGGCTGGCTCCGCAACTGGCCACTGGAGCGACCGCTCCGGACCGGCCGGTCAGCGGACTTCTCGCCGAGGCGGGAATCAATGGGGTGGCCTCGCCATTGATCGCCGCGGCCGCGGGCGGTTTGGTCGGCGTGACACTATGGTTCAACCGTCCCGAGGGCGAAGGTAGCCGTCCGACGGCCGTGCTGGTTGCGTTGAGTTGTCTGGTGGTGCTGTGCCTTTCGTTCGGACTCGGGTTGATTGAAGCGACCTCGGTCGCGAATGGACTTCATGTGGGGCTGCACCTGCTCGCCGCGGCTTTTGCATTGGTAGCCTTGCGAATTGGCGTGCAGATAGCGCTACTGTACGAAACTCATGACGAGGCCAACGCGGATGCACAGGTCTTGTGCCCGCACTGCGACCACGTCGTGCCGGATACCGCGTTCTGCCCCAACTGCGGTGTCGCATCGCGAGCGGCGTCGCGGACGTCGCGCACAACACGGCGCTCGCCCGCAGCGATCGGAGTTACCCGGCCGGGATACGCGCTGCCCCCAGGACCGTATGAGGCCGTCCCGCCTCATAGCACCACGCACACCCGATTGCTGACGACCGTCGGCGCAGGCGTGGCAGTCGCTGTGGCGGCAGCAGTGACAGTGTCTGAACTCGCCGCGCCGAGCGTGCCGCGCTACGTCTGTCCGCCCGATTGCGGACAGCCTCCGATCGGCAAGCCTGTCGAGACGAATCCATGGTTCACGTCCAGCGATGGCAGGTTCTCCGTGCAGTACCCGCGCGCAGGTACGGCGTATGAGGTGACGTTCGATCCCGACGGTGTGAATGTGAACTTCACCGCCGGCGACACCGGCACGATGCAGTTCCTCGGCTTGCCTGCGCAGGGCCGGACATCCAAGCAGATCGCCGAGGACCTGATCAGTGACAAATACCCGGACGCCACAACGGATTACGAGATTCCCAACGCCATGGTCGGCTATCAGCCGGGGTACGGTGTGGTCAAAGACGAGTATCCGCAGGATGTCTCGGGCACGTACACGCGGCTGCGGCTGCTGGTGATGGTCGCGATCAAGAAGAACTACGCGTTGGTCGCCGCCGCCATCGGCCCGTACCACCAATTCAGTCCCGAGTTCGGCAGCGGCCACCCATCAGGGGTCAACATGCAACTGGCCTTGGATATGGGCAAGTACGTGAACAGCTTTATCTGGCGCGAAAACTCGCGGCGCTGAACACACTTGGCGTGATTCGCCCCGATAAGGCCGGCCGTGGTGTCGAATTGACGTATGAGAACCCGGTACACAACTGCCCTCTGTGCCGCGATCGCGATGGTCGCGGGCATTCAACCAGCCACCGCCGCGGCGACGCCTGCCGAAGGGGAGATCGTCCGCACGGAGATCGCCAAGGGCACAACGGATGCTCCAATTGCAATCGTCGCGGTGGGGCAGGAGACCGCGTACTACATCCAGAATCTGCTGTTGAAACCGGCCTCCAGCAGCGGGTGGCATACGCACGCCGGACCGGAATACTCGGTTGTCAAGCGGGGCACCTTGTACGTCCAGCAGGCGCCCGGCTGCGTGCCGGTCGCGTACAACGCGGGTGATGCTGTCTTCATCCAGGCGGGAATCCCGCACGTCGTGGCGAACCGTGGTCCCGGGGACGCCGAAGCTGTTGTGACATATATACTTCCGGCCGACAACGCAGTCCGAGACGACGCGCCCGCGGCCTGCCCGTAGCGGATCGACTGGCCGCGGAGGGCTAGCCGTACGGGTTGGGTTCGTGGAACCGACCGATGATCGGGATGCGCTCGATGATCCGGTCGCGAAGCCGCGGTTGCGGCGCGGGCGGAACGTAATTCGGCGCAGGCGCGGGAGGTACGTAGGCAGGTGGAGGAACATTCGCCGGCGCGGGCGGCGGCGCCGCAGGCGGCTCGACCATCTGGATCGCGTCCGGCACGGGCGCCGTGGCCTCCACGAGCGGCTCAGCAACGGGCGGCGGAGCTTGCGGGGGTGGTGCCGCGGGCGACGATGGGGGCGCGGCCGGAACCGGTTGCGGCGCAGCCTGTGCGGCCGGTGGGGCGGCGGGCACTCGGGCAGGCTGTTCTGCAGTGGCAGCGGTATCCCGTTGGGCCACCGTCGAATTCTCATTCTGTGTCAGGCCAAGGCCGATGGCAGCGGATAGCGAGCCAACGAAGACGACCGCCGCCGCGGCCACCACAGAAATCAGCGCGCCGGTTCGCGAAGGCAGGCGCCACCGGGCGGGTCGCATGTCCAGGGTGTTGACCGCCCAAGCCGACGCCAGCGCGGCTCCGCGGGCCAGCGCCCCGTCGGCCTCCGCCGCGGTGATGACCGGTACAGCGGCACCGTGGAACGATGCCGCGATCGAATCGAGGTCGTCGGCAGAACCGAGGACGAATATCGCCTCGGGCTGGGCGTCGTGGCGATCGAGCAGCGCAAGCATGTCGTCGGCCGACGGGTCGACCCGCTCCGTCGTCACCCCGTCGGGGCTGACCATCGTGAACAGTGCGTCGTCCGGATCGACGATGCACACCGCGACGTCGGTGTACCCGCCGCGATCTGCGATGCCCAGTGCCAGCGACTCCGTGGCTTCCTGCTCGGAAACCGTGATGACATTGGCCACACCCCGGTCCGTCAGGGCGTCGAGCAAGGTCGATGCGGCCGTATCGGCCGCATCTGCCCAGGTGACGCCGACGGCGTGCAGACGGTTTTCCTGGACAGCGGCGAGCACCTCGTCAAGAGTGCCGAAATCGGCGGTGCCGCGGCAGATGGTGGCGCCCTCGGCCGTCGTGCCCTCTACCAGCACCCATCGGACGTCTGCCGACGTCATCGACAGACCGAGTACGAGGTCCACCTGGTTAGCCCCCGATCGGGATCAAGTCGGCTCCGACATTACCGCTCTAATCAAATTCACAAAAACCGTCGGTAAATCGCGCACGGTGCCCGCTTATGCCTCTAGGGTTCCAAACGTGCCTCAGATGGATCGTCGCAACATGATGTTGATGGCCGGGCTCGGTGCGTTGGCCGCCGCTATCCCCCTTCAGCAGGCCCGGGCGAACCCGGCGGACCGCGTATCACCGCCCGCTGCGCCGCCCGATGCTGCCGGCGCCTACATTTTCCAGGACGAGTTCGACGGTCCCAACGGTGCCGCCCCCGATCCGGCGAACTGGACGGTGCAGAACTGGCAGGACGACGTGTGGCCGCCGGTCCTGGGGATATACCGCGACGATCGCCGAAACGTGTTCCTCGACGGCAACTCCAATCTGGTCCTGCTCGCCACACACGAAGACGACCAGTTCTTCAGTGGCAAACTGCGCGGCAACTGGCGGGTGCCCATCGGCCACACGTGGGAAGCGCGAGTCAAGCTCGACATGACCCCTGGCCTCTGGCCCTCGTTCTGGGCGGTGAACGAGGATCCGCTGCCTGATGGTGAGGTGGACGTCTTCGAGTGGTACGGCAACGATGTCTGGCCTCCGGGAACCACAGTCCACGCCGCATCCAACGGGAAAACCTGGGAAGGGAGATCAATCCCAGGACTGGTCGACGGCGCGTGGCACAACTGGCGCATGCGCTGGGACGACGACGGGTTCAAATTCTGGCGAGATTACGTTGACGGTGCGAATCCGTACTTTTCTGTACCGCCGAAGCCCATCCCAGTCCACGGCAATACCAGCGACTTGCGGTGGCCGTTCAACAACCCCGGCTATTGGCTTTCGCCCATGTTCACCCTGGCAGTCGGTGGGCCCGGCGGCGGCGATCCTGCCAAGGGTGGTGTCTTCCCGGCAGCCATGCTCGTCGACTGGATACGAATTTGGTAGCTCACCGCTCCGCCTTGATCACCTGAACCAGGTTGAACTGCCAGCGCTCGACAAGCCGGAAGCCCAGGCCATACGGGACCGCAAAGGCAGGTGTACCGCCGAATAGCGGGCCGGGCGGCATCAGCGGATCCTGTTCGTGTGCGGGCTGCGCAGGGTCGGCCTGGGTGATGATCCACACGACGCGGCAGCCGCTCAAGGGCCCGGCGATGACCTCCGGGATGAGGTTGGTGTCAAAGATGTCGTTGCGGTCGGTCGCGCGCTGCCACAGGCTGAGATCGATCAGTTTCGTGTATGCGTCGGGGCGCGCCGCCAGCAAGGGGCGCATGGGGGCGGGCATGAACGTCACGGTGTCGTTCACCAGCAGACAGTCACCGGGGGCGGCCTTGGCGGTGACCAGATCGGCCACTTGGCTGTAGTCCATTCCGTATTTCGCGTACGGACCACGTTGCGCCACAACATAATTCGGGGCGGCAGCGAGAGCGAATACGCTCGCGATGGCCGGGGCGACCCATGGCTTGGCGGCCAATGCGCCGATGCAGACGCCCAAGATCAGCGCCACCGCCGGTGCGGTGAAGCACAAGTAGCGAGGCGTGTAGATCGGGTGAACCCACGCCGACCAGACGAGGATGACCGCGGTCGGTATCACAAGCCATGCGATCGCCATGGTCAGGAGCTGTCGATCTCCCTGGACCAGTCGGGCGGATGTGCAGAGCCACAAGACAATAGCCGCCGCTACGACCAGTGCCGACACGATGGCGAACGGCGGGCTTCTCTCGAAATACTGCTGAACCGCCACATCTTCGATCGTCCGGCGCCCGATCGGTGCGATCCAGATGATCTGATGCGCTTGGCCGATGGCTTCCCGTACGAATGGCGTCACGGCAGCTACCGCTAGAACCGATGCGATGGCGAACCGTGTCAGGACCGTTCGACTGCGCACGCAGATACAGAGGAAAGCGGCGTGCGCCAACAACATCAGCACGAGATAGAGGTCGAGCAGAATCGACGACACGACGGCGATCCCATAGGCCAGCCAGACCCAAGCGGTTTTACGGCGCGTGGTGTGAACGAGCAGCACCGTCAGCCATACGGCGGCCATCATCGACAAGGCGTACGGCCGAGTCTCGATGCCTGCCCACGTCGCCCGCGGCAGGATCGCGCAGAGGATCCCGGAACTCACCGCGACGGTGCGAGACGAGAATTGCTTGCCTAACACCACTACGCCTGCCGCCGCGCCCCCGACCGCAAGACCGCTCGGCGCGCGGGACCAGAACTCCGTGGGCGGGAAGATCTGAAACCAGCCGTGCATGAGCAGGTAGTACACGCCGTGGACGGCGTCGACGTTGCCGAGCAGCCGCCACAACTGACCAAGCGATCGGCTGTATGAGGCCGAAATGGTCGCGGCCTCGTCGTACCAGAACGAGGGGCGGCCCGCTCCGCCCAGACTCACTGCTGCGCCCAACACTGCGACGATCAGCGGGTCAAGCACGGCCGGTCGCAGTCGCATCATGAGTCCCCGCCGAACACGGCGCTATGGTGCCAGAGCCGGCTGGCGCCTGTTCTGACCGGCCTGATTCGTCGTAGCCTTTCTGGCGTGGGGTGGAAAGGCCTGGGGAGCCCGTTCCGAAGCATGCCGCTGCGGATCCTGGTTGTCGGCGCAGGCGTGGGCGGCATCTCCGTTGCCAGGGGATTGTTGCGGGACGGACACCACGTCACCGTCTTCGAACAGCGGCCGGATGCACGGGCCGGCGGCGGAGCCGTCACCATCTGGCCCAACGGCGCAACAGTTCTGGAGCAGCTGGGCGTCGATATGGACGGAGCCGGTCAGCTTCTGTCCACCGTGCGGGTCGTGACGTCCGCTGGACGCCCGCTCGTCGCCTTGGACCTGACCGCGATCGTGGATCGGCTGGGGCGTCCGTCCGCATGGTCCCGCGTCGCGTGCTGCTTGAACGACTGTTGGCCGGCTTTCCGACCGACCACATCCAATACGACCGCCGAGTGGCAAAAGTGGCCAGTACGCCCGACGGGGTGCGGGTCGAGTTCGCGAACGGGAGCGTGGTCGAGGGGGATCTGCTGATCGGTGCTGACGGCCTGCATTCGAAGATTCGTGACGTCGTCGGAGCCCGTGACGCGGAGCCGACGGGCTGGTGCAGTTGGCAGGGACTGGCGACGCTTCCGTACGTCGCCGACAAGCACGTCGCGCTCCTCGCCATCGGTGAGCACGGAAACCTCGGCCTGTGGCCGGCCGGAGGCACCGATGTGCAGTGGTGGTTCGACCTGCCGTGGTCGGACGGCTTCATCAGACCCGAACGCCCGATCGACGTGATCCGCGAGCACTTCACGGGATGGTGCGACGCGGTCGACGGAGTACTCGCAATGCTGACCGACGACGACCTCGCCGACTCGCCATACCCGCATTTTCGGCATCCGATACCCGGGTCGGGTCAAGGCCCGCTCACGTTGCTCGGCGACGCCGCACACACGATGCCGCCGACCCTTGCGCAGGGGACCAACCAGGCGCTGCTCGACACCATGGTGTTGTGCAAGGCACTCGCGGACTCGGGGAAAACCAACGGTGATCTGTCGAAAGCATTGCGCTGGTATGAGAAGACCCGGCGACGCAGTGTCTCGGCGGTGTCGCGGGTGACCTCGCTGCAGGTGTCCCACAGTGAATCCGTGCTGAGGCCAGCAGCGGTGATCCCGGACCGGTACATGACATGGGCATTGACGGCATTTCTGAGTTCGGTGAGTCACCGTCGGATATCCGAAGAGGTCAACCGGGACCTCGCGGCCACGACGAGCTCATGACGGATGAACCCGTGCGGGTGCGGGGTGGCATCGACGCGCCCTCGCGCTGGCTCTGGCTCGTCAAGTGGTGCGTGCTGGCCGCGCCGCACTACCCGATATTGATCGGCCTCTACCTGGTGTACCCGCTGCTGACATTCGTTGCGGGCGTTGCCATCTTGTTCACCGGCAGGTATCCGCGCCCGATCTTCGATTTCAACGTCGGAGTGTTGCGCTGGTCATGGCGAGTGATGAATTACCGCTTCCCGATGAACACCACGGACAAGTACCCGCCCTTCACACTCGCGCCCCGGCCCGACTATCCGGGCGACCTCGAGGTGGAGTATCCCGAACACCTGACGAACTGGGCAGTGTTGGTCAAGTGGTGGCTGCTCGCCTTCCCCCAGATCATCCTCTGCTGGGCGATGGAGCCGCTGCTGCAGGTGCTGTGTGTCATCAACGCGGTGTGGTTGTTGTGCACCGGAACGAACCATCGGGGGATGTTCGACCTCCTGATGGGAATGGTCCGGTGGCGGTACCGGGTGGCGGTGTATGTTTCGTTGATGCGGGACGAATATCCGCCATTCCGATTAGATCTGGGCAAAACATAGCGCGCCGCAATCCGCTATTTCCGTATGTTTACCGATTAGGCACGCCGATTTTCGGCAAGCTGTTCTATAACCGGTATCGCCAAGAGGCGATGAGTAATGCGGTCGGCCGGCTGCTGATGATAGGCATCGGCCCGGGAAACGACTTGTCGTATCTGCCGCCCGCGGTGACGACCGTTGTCGCGGTGGAGCCGGAGGCGGCGTTCCGGCGGATGACTTCGACACTCGCCAGCCGTCGCGGGATTGCGATCGACGTCGTCGAAGGCTTTGCGGAGTCGCTTCCGTTCCCGGACAACAGTTTCGACTCGGTACACGTCGGGCTGGTGTTGTGCTCGGTCGATGATGTGGGCACTGCCCTCGGCGAGATCTGGCGGGTGTTGGCACCCGGAGGCAGATTGGTCGTCCTCGAGCACGTTCGTGGGGAAGGCATGATGGGCCGGTTCCAGGACCTGATCGCCAAGCCGTGGGCTTGGCTGTCTTCCGGCTGCCACCCGAACTGCCGAACCGTCGACGCCATCGCTGCGGCCGGATTCGATACCGCGGGACTACGCAGCATCCGACGAACCCTTGTGCCGCCCCCGTGCACGCCTCATCTGCAGGGATTCGCCAATGTCGTGAAGATTTGAACCCCGGGACGGGGCCAGCCGTGAACTCTATAGGGACTGCTCAACGATCACCACCGCCCCGTTGACGCGGCGCGGGTGAGCGAAGGGAACCACCCATGGAAAATGCGAAGCGCATCGGTTGCATGTGGGGCCTGGCGGTCTCGCTGGGCGTAGGGCTGGCGGTCGTCAATACGCCGGCAGTGGCGTTGGCCGCGCCAGGCGATTCCGGTAAGGGTTCATCGTCTGGCGAATCGTCGCAGTCATCCCATACGCCGTCGGCCAAGAAGGGTCCGTCGTCGGCAACGAACGACGCCCCCCGTCACCGTCGCCGTGATGGGACGCCGGCGAGCACGGGTAAGTCCGGGAACGATGCGCGGAAACGAGATGGGCTGACCTCCGGCCCACGGTCGAACTCCGTGCTGGCGAAGGTCAACCCGAAGCCGGTCGTGATCAATGCCGCCGCTGCCCTGCCGACGCTGCGTGAGAGCCGTCTGAACGTATCGACCAGGAAAGCTGCTCTGACCCCTGCTCCGTCTGCCAACGGCGCGCCCGTCGCGCCGGTGCCGAATCCCGCAGCGTTCGCACTGCTCGCCTTCGCGCGCCGCGAATTCGAGCCGTCGCCGACGGTCAGCCAGCCGGCTGCCACCGTGAGCACGTCAGCAGTCGAAGACCCGGGCTTCATCAGTTCAACGCACCACATCGGCAAGCTCACGCTGATTTCAGCCGCCGACCCTGATGACCATCACTATGTTGCGATGGTCATCTCCACTCCGTTCTTCACGAATGTGTTGACTTCTGGCACTGACCCGGAGGACAACTTGGGGCTCGGGGCCGCGAGCATCGGGGTTGCCGGGCATACCGTGGACACGTTCACGAGTCAAAACGTGAATTTCTCGGTCGCCATTCCTGTCACGGATCCCTTGGCCCCACTGTTCACCCTTCTCGTTCGATTGGGCTTCTGAGGTTCGTTATTCGACGCTGATGGCTTCGATGATGTTCTGCCGCGCCGCCCGTCGCGCGGGTGGTAGCGAGCCGAGCAGGCTGATCGTGATCGCGCCCACGGTGAAGACGAGTGCCATTGGGCTCGGCCGGAAATCGACGTCGAAGTTCATGATGTCGGCGCTGACGAGGCTGTAGAGCCATTGGTCGGCCAGGCCGAACAGAAGCCCAAGGACGCCGCCGACGACACCGATGCCCACCGCTTCGGCCAGCACCATCTGTAGCGTGTGCCGACGGCTTGACCCCATCGCCCGCAGCACACCGATCTCGCGGCGCCGTTCGAGCACGGAGAGGGTCAGCGTGTTGAGAAGTGCGACGGTGGCAACCAACACCACGATGATCCACACGGCGTTGGCGATGAACATGCTCTGCCGCAGCGGCGCCTCCAGGCCTGCTAACGCCGTGCCGCCGTCGTACACGAAAATCGGGGCGGGCACCACGCGGCGGACGTCCTGGAGTAGGCGTTTCGGGTCCACGCCTGGGGCGGCGGCGATTTGGAGTGTGGTCGCTGCCGGGCGGTCGAACCACGCCCGCATCTGACCGAGATCCATACCGATGGTGCCGATGACCGTCGAGAAGTAAGGAACCAGGGCGAGCACGGTCACCTGATGCGGACCGTGTGGCGTTTGCAGGCGCAGTTGGTCGCCCACCCGGACGTCGAGGGTCTTGCCCAAGTTCCGCGTGAGCACCACGCCACGGCCCGCGAGTACGTCGTTGCGTGTCCGTTCGTCGACCGCGCGGTAAAGCGCGTCGGCGGTTCCTGGCGAGAACCCGTCGAGCATCACCCGCGTGCCGCCGAGGTCAGCGAATGCATATGCGCCCTCGGTGATGTCGGCTACGCCAGGGACTGTGTCGACCCTCTTCGAAAGATCCTGCGGCAGAGCATTAGTGGGATACCTGTCGGGGGAGTCGGCACTGACCCAAACATCGACATCTGCCACCGAGGCGAAGATGCCGCGCGCCGACCGGATCATGTCGGCGTTCGTGCCGGTGATCACCACGGTGGTGACAACCGCGATGAGGACCGTCATCACGGTGGCCCAGACCCGCCGCGGCGAACGCTCGATGGTAGCGGCCGCGAGTGCCCCGACCGCTCCGAACACCCGGGCGGTTGCCGCGGTGGCCTTGACGATCGGCCCGGCGAGCGCGAAGCCGAGCGCGATCTCGGCGCAGAACAGCGCAGACATGGCGGCGATGGCGATGGTGCCGGTTCGACCGAGGACGATCAGGATCGACACTGCGAACACCCCGACGGCGCCGACCCCTGTCGCGATCCGCAGCCACCGGGGCACGCGGTCGGCCGCTGAAACCCCGACGGGCGCCAGCGCCTCGATCGGTGAAACCTTGTACACCTGCCGTGCCGCCATCGCCGAGGCCACCACGCTGGTGAGCACCGTCGTTGCGAGGGCCGCCGGTATCGCGTAGGTGGGCAGCCAGTACTCGACACGAGCTTCGAGCCCCTGGGTCAACACAGGAGGCAGTCGACCAATCGCGATACGGCCCAAGAGTATTCCGATGCCCGAGCCGATGGCTCCGCCGATCACGCCGAGAATGGCTGCCTCGGCAAGCATGTCGCGAACAATCGTGGTGCGTCGGCCGCCGATTGCGCGCAGTATCGAGATGACCGGCCTGCGCTGGGTGATCGCCATCGTCATCGTGGTGTAGATCAGGAACGCACCGACCACCAGCGCGACCACCGCGCCCATCAGGGCCATATAGTTCATCATCTTGACCCCGTCGCCTGCCCGGGCCGCCCGCATGCTTGGGGGCGCGACGATCGCCCGTCCGCTCACGGCGTCCGCGACCGCGGCGCGTACCGCGGCACGGTCAGCGCCCGCTTTCGTGGTGATCAGGATCGAGTCGAGCTGGCCTTGTCGGCCGGTGACGTTCTGCGCCAACGCAAGTGGGGCAAGGACATACTGTCCGCCGTTGAGGTCGGTGAGCTGCTTGCCCCGCAGTACGTCGGTGACCGTGACCTCGCCAGAGCCGAGCTGGAACTTGTCACCCTTGCCGTGGCCGACGGCGGGCCCGACCTGGACGCCGTCCGGCGTCTGTGACAACTGTTCCACCGGCCGCGCGACAGCGTCTTTCAGGGCGCCGCCCAACTCGGCGCTGCTCGCGTCCGCTCCGAACAACAGGACCGGTCCTGACGGCGTCTGCGCAGACATCCGAATCATCGGCGCCGCGGCCGCGACGCCGGGAACCGCGGCGACATCCGCCGTGATCGCCTCGGGAAATCCCGCGTCGGTGATGCCCGACACCTCGAGTGCTGCGACGCCTGCGACCCCATCGGCCAACCGGTTCACCGATCCGGTGATCGACCCGAAGATGCCGAACACCGCGACCAGATACATTGCGGACACCGCCATTACGGCGATCGAGGCGATCGTGCGCCTGCGGTGGACAGTGAGCTCACGCAGGCTGAGCAGGCGCAGCCGGCTCGCCGCGGCAGTGATCGTCGAACCGGGTCTCACCCCGGCACCACCGACATCTCGTCGGACCCGAGCCGTCCGTCCTGCAGCGTGATCACCCGATCCGTCGCAGCCGCGGCATCCGGATTGTGCGTGACCATCACCACCAGCCGGCGGCGCCCCTCCTCATGCGCCACCTCGGAGAGGAGCGCCAAGATCGAAGCGCCCGTTGCGGTGTCGAGATTCCCGGTGGGTTCGTCGGCCAGGATCAGCGGTGGGTCCATCATCAGCGCCCGCGCGACCGCGACCCGTTGCATTTGACCGCCGGACAGTTCGGAGGGGCGATGCTGCGTCCGGTTGCTAAGTCCGACCCTGTCCAGGAGTCGAACCGCATCCGGTTTCACCTTGCCAAGCCGGACGCCGTCGAGGAGCTTCGGGACCGCCACGTTCTCCCACGCCGACAGGGTCGGCAACAGGTTGAAGAACTGGAAGATGAATCCGACGCGGTGATGGCGAAACTCGGACTGCTGCCCATCGGTGAGGCGGCCGATCTCCTCGCCGTCGAACGTGATCGAGCCGGAGTCGGGGGAGTCCAATGCGCCGAGCAGATGCAACAACGTGCTCTTGCCGGCTCCCGACGGGCCGACCACCGACACGAACTGCCCACCGGTGAGGCGCAGGCTGATCCCGTCGAGTGCGCGCACCGAATGTCCGCCGACCTTGTACTCACGGACCACATCGCGCAGCTCGATGGTCAGTTCGTGCTTGCGGGGATCTGAAGTATCGCTCATCGCGCCCACCAAAGTTTGCTGTCGGCAGCACCAGAAGCTTACCCGCGACTGAATTGGCCAACCAGCCATTTTGGTAGCAGCCAGGTGCAGCGACGTATACAGTTAATTTCGACTGAGTAAATTAATGGTGTCGATATCCAGGTCAGCTCGGAATTCGTAAATGCTCCAGAAAGGAGTGCCGACGATGACCTTTCATATTCCATCGCGGCGAGCGATCCTTCTCGGCGGATTCGCTCTCATGGTTGCAGCAGCTCCGGCGGTCGGCGCCGTCGTCGTGACGGCTTCGAGTCCTGCGACTCCGCTCGCAGAGTGCCCGATCGGCTTCGTCATGGAGCCCGTGAGCGGGTCCTGCGTCGTGGGCGAGGCGCCCGACACACCATCAGCCATCCCGGGCAACCCAGCCCTTCCTGAAGTCGATGGCATTCCCTGCACCGGAGCCAACACCGGCGAGTGCATCGGACTCCAGGAGTCCCAGGGCGGGGCTCCAGTACCGCTTCCGTGACCTGGGCGTAGGTCGTGATCGCTAACACGTCGATTTGATGTGCTAGCGGGCGTCTGTGCGCGTCCCACCGCCCGCTGACCTGCGGAAATGCATCGACGGCTTGGCTACGGCCTGTCACGCCCGATAGCCGTTCTGTGACCCCGTCGTGACAACTTCGTGACATTTGCGCCCGTTTCCTCGTAGTCTGCTGTCTGTGGGCCGGCACTCATTAGCCAGGGAGCGGCGGAAGCCGTCGGTAGCCCTGGCTGCGGTCATCGCCCCGGCCGCCGTGTTCTTCGCCGTCGGCGCGGATGTCCAACGGTTCGCCGCCGAACCTGAGTCGAAGCCGGCAACTCCCAACGTTGCTCCGGCCCCTGCCCCGGTGCCGCCGTGCTGCGTGGAGCTCGTGGCAGCGGCGCCGATCGCATCCTCGCCGGCGCCGTCGGCTGGTCGGGGAAGCACGAGTCCCGTTCCTGCCCAAATGGTTTCGGCCGCCTCGAGATGGCGCGTCGTCGATCGCGCGCTACCTGCCGGGGTTGCTCCGGAGCGGGGTCTGCAGGTGAGAACCATTTTGACCGCGCGAAATATCAGCGCAGTGTTCCCCGAGATTCACGAGATCGGCGGTGTTCGACCAGATGCGCTGAGGTGGCATCCGGACGGTTTGGCCCTCGATGTGATGATCCCCAATCCCAGCAGCGACGCAGGCATCGCGCTGGGCAACCAGATCGTCGCGTACGTGCTGAACAATGCAAAGCGGTTCGGAATCCAAGACGCGATCTGGCGCGGCGTCTATTACACGCCAAACGGCGCCCAACGCGGTGGGTATGGCCACTTCGACCACGTCCACGTCACAACGACCGGCGGCGGATACCCCACCGGCGGGGAGATCTACTACCGCTGAGCGCGGTGTCGATGAAACCACCTGGGCGGCCCCGCCCCGATGTCATCACTCGCACCCGTGATTAGCGCCCACAGCCGGTAGATGTCTCGAAACGTCCGCTGTCGACGAGATCCGGCGGCCGGTCCGCGCAACCGCGCCGGATGAGCACATTGTGTTGTGGCGGCCGACGGCCGCCATAAATCGCATTCGGCCTCGGCGGGCGTCAGGCCCCGGTCGGAGCTGCCGCAGTGCTGGCTGTGCCCGGATTCTTGTGATGTCCGTGTTGTGTCGATGGTGTTGCCCGACTGCGCTTTTCACTTGACTGATGCTTTGGATTCGACAGTTCTCTTCTAGTGCCCCGGTGCTGGTCATTCTTCGGCTTTGCTCCCGACTGATCAACATCTGAAACCGCAACCGCCTGGACGGTCCGCGTTGTAGATGTTGTGACGGTCACCGGCGGACCGCCCACTCCGTAGGGACCGGCGGGCGTGGTGTGGAAAGGACGGCCCCGCCCCGTCTCTTGCAGCGCATCGTCGATGCCGGTCGGGATCGCCGCCAGGAAGTTCCTCGACAGGGTGACGGGAATTGTCTCGGGCAGCAGTTTGGCCGTGGTGGGCAGGCCGCTACTGACGGTCCGGTTGTAACCGGCTTCGACGAGGACTCGGAGCGGAGCGTCGAGCGCGGCGAGAATGGGGTCGGGAACACCGATCGCCTTCAATGGCAACAGAAGTGGCAACCGCTCGCTGGGGATCATGTAGTAGTCGGTATCGCCGACCTGTGCTTGCAGCACCGCGGTGGACATGTCGAGCTGCGAGTAGTTGAGGTGTACGTAGAAGAACCCCATCACCGCGTTGAGGTCGGCGAGCACGTCCAGCGGATAGGCGGGGAAGTCTGATACCGGGTCGTACTGCCCGGAGATGTCGTACGTCGTGACCTGCCCTGTGGCCGCGCCGGCGGTGTGCGTGGGTGTCGCCCCGAGAGTCGTCAGGTCGAAGACCGGCACGTGCAGTCCGACGAACCGTTCGTAGAAGCCCCCGTTGGGCCGCTCGATGTTGCCGATCATTACGAATGTGGGGCGGGGAACCGTCGAGTCCGGCCCCGCGTCGGCGTACTCGGCGTTGAAGGCCCGCTTGTACTCGCTGACCACCGCGGCGCCCTGTGAGTATCCGAAGACCACCGGTGCCGGGTCGGCCGCTGAATCGGCCTGCAGATGATTCACTCCGGTGGCGATGGACTCATCGACTCCCGGGACAAGAATGCCGGGTGAGAACAGCGGAATACTCGCGGGGTACTGCACCGCCGTCACCGGCACCGGTGCGGACCCGTACACCGCGTCGATGAAATGGACGGCCTGCGCTTCGATCGCTGCGTCGCTGGTGATGTTCAGGCCGATGATCTGAGTCCCTTTGACTGCGTAGGTCGCTGTGAGTCGATACGCGACCTGCACCGGCGATGGTGCAACGCCGACAACGAGCGCCGCCGTCACCAGCCCCCCGAACAACCATGAACAAATCGATCGCTGCATAGGCCCCCTCCCCGAGCAGTATCGTCGCCACCGATCGTCGCCGCACCACTTCGGTGAGATTGCGGCCGTCCGCCCCTCGGGGCTGCCAGCCAGTCCAGCAATGACGCAGCTACGGGGAGTCACGGTCACGGAGCTTGAGAGTCTTAGTGGAGTTTACTTTGAGAAAAGCTGTGTATTGCGTTGGGGGCGTTGTCGATCCGCTCGATATTCCGAGGTGGCGGCCTCGGGATGTAGCGAGTCGATGGCGATCAAGTCGAGTACGGCGCGGAGTACTGATGGTGTGCCCGTTGCGTCGGCTGCACGAAATCCTTGTCAAGGGTGGAACTTTCGACGCCATCTACCGCCATATCCTCGCCGCGCCCGGGCCGGCCTGGTGCTGGCATGCGCCGACTTGCTGCCCTCGCCCGCCGTGACGCTGCCCGATGCCGTCGACCTGGCCTGCGCGATGGAGATGTTCCACGAGGCATCGCTCGTGCACGACGATATCTGTGACCGTTCCGTCTTGCGGCCCGATGCACCATCGGTGCCGCCGTGGTTGGCGTCGACGACGACGGGCTGCGCGCCTTGATGCGTTACGCCGACCAGCTCGCCCTCGCCTTCCAAATCATGGATGACGTGCGCGATGTCGAGGGCGCCCCTGCGCTTGGCAAGGACGCCGGTGGCGATCTCGACCGCCGGGTGCCGACCTAGCCGGTGATCGAATGGCTGGCCATGCGGCCAGGCTCTCGCGAGATGT
>Ga0163161_10000934_pt1 | contig 22533 bp, 27 predicted proteins | sample S45metaG_FD_129847 | JGI IMG/M metagenome (GOLD analysis project Ga0163161, IMG submission 129847) | Switchgrass rhizosphere microbial communities from Kellogg Biological Station, Michigan, USA - S4-5 metaG | ecosystem: Host-associated > Plants > Roots > Rhizosphere > Soil | place: USA... | reverse complement strand
GTTTTGATTTGAAACGAAGCATGGAAGAAATGGAATTGTTAACTTCAAAACCAGGCTGGAACGATCTTGAGGCCGTAAAAAACAATCAGGTTTATATTGCCGATTTTGATATGTTCACCCAACCGAGCGTAGGCACACTGGTTGAGGGTATAGAAGCTTTAGCCTGTATGTTCCACCCGGGGATTTTTAAGGCAGGCGAAAACATAGCCAAAAAATTCATCAACCACAGCCAGTCTGTGAAATCATTTAAATCTGTGTAATCATATATGAAATTAGTTGTTTTAACAGGAGCAGGGATCAGTGCCGAAAGTGGGTTAAAAACATTTAGGGATTCTGATGGATTATGGGAAGGCTATAATGTTTATGATGTGGCCACCCCAGAGGCCTGGGAGCGAAATCCGGAATTGGTACAAGAATTTTATAACGAAAGAAGAAGACAGGTTTTAGCTGCAAAACCCAATCTGGCTCACCAGGTGCTTGCCGAACTGGAAAAAGATTTCGACGTTGAAATTATTACCCAAAACATTGATGATTTGCACGAAAGGGCAGGTTCTACCAAAGTTACCCATCTTCATGGTGTAATTACAAGGTCTCAATCTGATAGAAAAGCAGATTTAACCTATCCCATCGTTGGTTCAGAAATCAAAATGGGCGAGCTTTGCGAACTGGGTTCTCAACTCCGGCCGCATGTAGTTTGGTTTGGCGAAGCTGTACCTATGATAGAAGTAGCAGCTAAACTCTGCAAACAGGCCGACTTGTTTGTACTAATCGGAACCTCATTGGCCGTTTATCCGGCAGCAGGCTTAATTGATTTTGTACCTTCCTTTGTCGATAAATACATTATCGATCCAAGAACACCCGATGTAAAACGTTATAAGAACGTGATCAACATCGAGAAAAACGCTGTAGAAGGCATTACAGAATTAAAAGAAATATTAGCCAATGCCAGATAAAAAGCTTTGCATTTTTAATTGGAGCGGTGGTAAAGACAGTACATTGGCCTTACACTATGCCCTACAAGATCCTACTATCGAAATCCGTTATCTGATTACTACAGTTACCGAAAAATACAACCGTGTTTCGATGCATGGTGTTAGAGAAGCATTATTAATTAAACAAGCTGAAAGTATTGGTATTCCACTGTATCAGATCCGTTTGGGCGAAATGCCCGATATGGAAACCTACGACAGTACCATGAAGCATCATCTTTCAAAATTTAAAGCGGAGGGTATTACGCATTCTATTTTTGGTGATATCTTTTTAGAAGACTTACGTACCTATCGCGAAAACAAATTAGCAGAAATTGGACTTAAGGCTATTTTCCCGCTTTGGAAAAAAGATACACAACACTTAATTGAAGAATTCCTAAACCTGAACTATAAAACCATCATTGTCTGCACACAGCAAAATCTCGAAAATTTTTGTGGAAAAGTAATCAGTCTTGATTTAATCAGGCAACTTCCTTCTGATATTGATCCTTGCGGAGAAAATGGAGAGTTTCATACTTTTGCATTTGAAGGACCAATTTTTAAGAATAAAATCAGTTTCACTATCGGAGAGAAGGTATTCAGAACTTATAATGCTCCAAGTAAAACCACAACAGATGAGGCTTCACCTTGCTCAACCACAGCCCTTTCTGGCTTCTGGTATATGGATTTATTGGAATAATTTTTCTTTTCAAAACATTTTGGCATCATTTTTTCTTTAGTATTGGTAATTAACTAAATCACACATCATATTGAAACCTGTTTAGTGAGGTTGGGTAGCTAAACAAGCGTCATATTAAAAAATTAAGAGTTATGAAAAAGATATTGGTAGTAATCGCATTAAGTTCTTCAGTTTTATTTGCTTGTAATAATAAGGCAAAAGAAGAAGCAGCATTAAAACAACAACAGGCCGAAAAACAATTGGCAATTAAAGCAGTTAAAGATAGTTTAAGATTAGATAGCTTTAAAAAAGCCGAAGTAGCCAAAGTAGAACGGGAAAAAGAAGCTAAACACCAGGCAGAATTAGCTGCAGCAAGAAGAGCAAGCTCATCTAGATCATATGCAAGCTCTGGTGGTAGTTCTAGCGGTGCTTATGGTGGCGCACAACCAACAGCTAAGAAAAAAGGTTGGAGCGATGCAGCCAAAGGTGCAGTTATTGGCGGCGCAGCCGGAGCAGTTGGTGGTGCCTTAATTGATAAGAAAAAAGGTAGAGGTGCTATCATTGGTGGATTAGTTGGAGCTGGTGGCGGTTATTTAATCGGTAGAGGTGAAGACAGAAAATCTGGCCGTGTGCAACCTAAAAACTAAAAAAGGTTTTTAAAAGATATGAAGTCCCGATTTACATCGGGACTTTTTTTGTGCCCAGAAAAATGATTTATATATTTAGGAAAAAAAAGAACCATGATAGAAACCCAAACCGCAGATAAAGGACAGATCCAACACTTCGTAATGTTCTGGTTAAAACCTCAGCTAACCAAAACCGAGATCGAAGATTTCGCCAACTTCTTCGAAAGTTTAAAACCTATAAAATATATTAAAACGTTAAGTTATGGTTTAGCAGCAGGCACACCTGTACGCCCTGTTACTGATAACTCTTTTACCTATTCGCTAACCATTACCTTTGCCAACATTGCAGACCATAATGCCTACCAGGAAGATAAAGTGCATTTAGATGCTGTAGAAAAATTCTCAAAAAACTGGTATAGAGTAGTAGTGCACGATACTATAATTTCTTAATAAGCTTTAGCCACAGCAGCACCGGGCATACGGAGCATTCTGTGACGCATCACCCTGAACTTGTTTCAGGGTCTTTCAACCCTTAACCACAGTTGCGCACAGATGAATGCATATTTTCATTTATGCGCATTTTTTATTGAAGATACATTTGCGAACGGATCAATCCCACGATCCGTCATTTCGAACATGGCGGGGAAATCTATTTAAGTTAAGTAACCTGGAAGAGGGTTGTCATCATGAAATTTATTTCAGGGTTACAAAACAATAGATATTGTTCATTATAGGATAAACGAGGTCCAAACCTCCCATTTATTTGGCAAAATAAGCATATAAAATTATATTTTGTTATAATATATAAAAACCAATATATCAACAATTTATACAAATTAATTTAAACAAATACTTTTTATTAAAGAGGCTTTTCTTTCAAAAAACAATCAAATATTCAAAATATTATTTCGAACAGATAAATAATACACTAAAAATCAATCAGTTACGCAAAAAAAACAACTAATATTGATGCCTGTTATAGGCCGCTGTGAAATCAGAACGCATAAGCTTAAATCGCGTCACTACCGTTTGGATAAATTCCTCATCAATAATTTCAAACACATCGTTAACACCACCTCCACTCAAATCAAGTTCTGCAAGCTTATAACTTTGCTCAAAGGTACCCTGCTCAAACTTTACAATGTATTTTTGATTCATCGAAAAAATGGTAATCTTACATTCCGGGTGTGGAAGTTCTGCTACTACTCTCATTTATTTTATATTTTTATTTACAATTCAACAGATACACCATTAAGCGTGCCCCAGCTATCCACAATCGAGAAACGGGCAAACAACTCTTCCCTGTACCATTCGCGCTCCCTGGTAAGTTTAATCACGTCAGAATGATCAAAAGATTTATAAGCATAGTTTTTCATACTATCCGCATCGGCCCAGACCGAAAAGGTGGCCTGATCAAAAAATGGATTTTCGCCAATACCTGCCGACAAGATAAAGCCTGGGGCTGTACGCATGGCATCAGCTGCTCTTTTAATATTTCGTCTAAACTCTTTCAACTTGTTAAATTTAATTGCTGCCCTTGTAATTACAGCAATCTTACCTGTATGGGCATTACCTATTTTACCAGGCTTAAATGGCTCTACTGCTGACCATAATCCATGGCTAGATAAAGGCTTTAATAAGATGGTAAAACTTTCTATTCCAAAGAAACCAAACCATTTCAGCACAAAAGAATGACGATAAAAATCATCACAATCGTTCCGGCTATCCCAGGTAGTGAGCACAGCCCAATGTTTATAGTCAGGGGCTAAATCTACCTGAGCATCTTTTCCGCTGCCCATTAACTTCCAGAACCTGCAGTTCTTATTTAACCATAATGGTAATCGTAAAACAGCCATCCCTACAAATGCAAAAGGAATGGCAAAGCCACGGAATTTGGTAATGGTTAAGGCTACAATCATAAACTCACGGTTAATGATGCCAAAACTAATGATTTTAAGAATAGGTTATCATTCAAATTTTCGTCATTAAATCCACAATTAGCCTACATCTCACAAATCATAATTAACTTTGGTTATAGAAAATAAAAAATGGCAGAAGACTTAACTATCACCAGAAATACATCAAAGGAAGAGCAATATCAATCGATCATACCCCAAATAGACGCTTTACTGTATGGCGAAACAGATTTTATTGCAAACCTGGCAAATGTTGCAGCAGCACTTAAAGAACAGTTTAATTGGTTCTGGGTAGGTTTCTACCTGGTAAAGGAAGGCGAGTTGGTATTAGGCCCATTTCAAGGCCCGGTAGCCTGCACAAGGATTAAAAAAGGAAAAGGGGTATGTGGGGCATCCTGGCAACAGGCAGAAACCATTATCGTTCCGGATGTTGAAGAATTCCCTGGTCACATTGCCTGTGCATCTGCTTCCAAATCAGAAATTGTTTTACCACTGATTGTTAATGGTGAAGTGATAGGCGTTCTAGATGTAGACAGCGAAGTGCTAAACAAGTTTAACGAAACAGATAAAACTTATTTAGAGCAAGTTATATCAATTATATTAAATAGATAGTTAAGGTAAGGTATTGAAACTAAGAGAAGAATATTATCTGAATGAAGACGTGGTAAGCCTAGCTAAAGATCTGTTAGGCAAAATACTCTATACCAAAATCGATAACGAAATTACCGCAGGCATCATCGTCGAAACCGAAGCTTATTTTGGCATAAAAGACAAAGCATCGCATGCTTACGGCGGCCGCAGAACCAACCGAACAGAAACCATGTATAGCAATGGAGGTATCGCTTATGTATACCTTTGTTATGGCATGCACAACCTCTTCAATATTGTAAGTTCTAAAGAAAACGATCCACATGCTGTTTTAATCAGGGGTATAGAACCTTTGATCGGCATCGACATTATTGAGCAAAGAAGAAATATGCCGCATACAAAGGGTGCTATTTCGGCTGGCCCCGGCTCTGCTGCAAAAGCACTGGGAATAGATAAAACTTTTAACACCAAAAATCTCACTGGAGATGAAATCTGGATCGAAGACCATGCTATCCGCTATCAAGATGAAGATATTGCCGCTACACCACGTGTAGGCATTGCATACGCAAAAGAGCATGCTTTATTACCATGGCGATTCTTTGTGAAAGGCAACAAATATGTGAGTAAACCAAATAAGGTTTAATTAAAGTAAACCTTTTAGCGTACTTCCTGTTTTTTATTATAAACAGTTGAAAAGATGAAAAACGAGAAAAACATAGCCATCCTTAAGGAAATGGCAGAAAGCGTACGCACCTGTATGTTCACCACATTTTCTTCAGGAGACGAATTCGGAAGCAGACCGATGGGTACTGCAAAAATTGAAGATGACGGGAGTTTATGGTTTTACACCAATGAATACTCACCTAAATCAAAAGAAATTTCCAAAGAAAACAATGTCCTGTTAGCCTATAGCGATCCGTCTAACAATACCTATCTTACCGTAAAAGGTAAAGCTGAGCTGATAGACGATAAAGTACGCAAAGAAGCTTATTTTTCCCCATTTATCAAGGCATGGTTCCCGGATGGAATAGAAGACCCAAGATTAATCCTGATTAAAGTCACCCCAGAAGAGGCTGAATACTGGGATGCTTCAGCATCTAAAATAGTCGTGCTATTCAGCATGTTAAAAGCAGTAGTAACAGGTGATACACCCAATTTAGGTAAACATGATACCATAAAATTTTAATTCGATTGCACAAAATTGAAAAGCAGGCTTGGGAACAATACCTGCTTTTTTTGTAATATTGGGCAATGAATTTTGAAAACAACTTATTTTTCGCAAAAACACAAGACGAAACCGACCAGTTGCGTGATTTCAGGTCTCAGTTCTTGTTTCCAAACCACAACGGAAAAGATTTTATCTACCTGTGCGGCAATTCATTAGGTCTTCAACCTAAAGTTGCCAGTGAGGTTTTAAAAGGCCAGCTTAACAACTGGGCCAACTATGCAGTAGAGGGCTGGTTCGACGGAAACGAACCCTGGATGTTCTACCACAAGGCGCTCAAAAAGTTAATGGCCCCGATTGTCGGTGCACTACCATGGGAAGTATGCCCGATGAACACCTTAACTGTAAACCTCCATTTGTTAATGGTCAGCTTTTATCGGCCTAAAGGCAAGCGCTTTAAAATCATTATGGAGGGCGGTGCGTTCCCATCCGATCAATATGCAATAGAAAGCCAGGTAAGGTTTCATGGTTTCGACCCAAAAGAAGCGATTATAGAGGTTTTTCCTAAAGAGGGTGAAGAAATACTCTGTACTGAAGATATCTTAGCTAAAATCAAAGAAAACGGGGATGAAATCGCTCTGGTATTATTTGGCGGAATAAATTATTACACCGGACAATGGTACGATATGGAAATCATTACAAAAGCAGGACATGAAATCGGCGCAACTGTAGGCTGGGATTTGGCGCATGCCGCAGGTAATGTTCCTGTAAAACTTCACGATTGGGATGTTGATTTTGCCTGCTGGTGCTCGTACAAATATCAAAATTCAGGTCCGGGAGGAATAAGCGGAATCTTTGTTCACGAAAAACATTTCAGCAATACCGAATTGAACCGCTTTGCAGGTTGGTGGGGTTACCAGGAAAGTAAACGTTTTAAAATGGAAAAAGGCTTTATTCCGGAAGCTGGAGCAGATGGCTGGCAGGTAAGCTGCACACAGGTAATGCCAATGGCTTTATACCACGCTTCGCTTCAGATTTTCGAACAAGCAGGCTTTATAGAACCCTTAAGAAACAAAAGTATTGCTTTAACTGCATATCTTGAATTTATTATAAATGAAGTAAATAAGGAGTTAGGCGTAATGCAATATAAAATCATTACACCTAAGGTAGCTAAAGATAGAGGTGCGCAGTTATCTATCATTGCTCAGCGCAATGGCAAGCAGGTTTTTGATGGCTTAATGGCTAACCACGTACTTGGCGATTGGCGCGAACCTGATGTAATCCGTTTAAGCGCAGTACCACTCTACAACTCTTTCGAAGATGTTTATTTGGCCGGACAAGCACTTTTAAAAGTAAGTAAAGCTGTTCTGCAATAACAAGAAAAGGTTCAACAAGAAAAAACAAGAAAATGATCAATTACAACCCTAAAGATTGGAGTACCTTCATTTTTCATATCCACAAAAGTGACACCTTTAGAAAGCTGTGGCCATTAATGCTTGCAGTAGCTGTTTTTTCGGGTTTGGTAGCATTTGCAGAACTCAATTTTTTTCAGCTTTCTAAAAGCAGCTATGTGACCAATATCGGAATGATGCACAGCTTGTTGGGCTTTGTACTATCGATGCTACTGGTTTTCAGAACAAACACAGCGTATGACAGGTGGTGGGAAGGAAGAAAGTTATTGGGATCGTTAACCAATGTAAGCCGCAACCTGGCTTTGAAAATAAAAGCGCTTAAATTAACAGAGAAAGATGTCCGTTTTTTCGAATACGGCATTCCTAAATATGCTTTTGCTTTAAAAGAGCATTTACGCGAAAGAATGTATTTTGGTAAAAATAGTCTTTTAATAGAGGTTGAAGAAGGTAAACACGTACCAAACCAGATTGCAGGAAGCTTAATTAACAGGTTATACGAACTACTCGAAAAAGGTGCTATTTCGCAGGAACAATTTATTGTGCTTTCAGGCGATTTTAATCAATTTACCGATATCTGTGGTGCTTGCGAGCGCATCAAAAACACACCAATCCCATATTCATACAGTGCTTTTATCAAGAAGTTTATCTTTATTTACGTAATTACTTTACCGATTGGATGGGTATTCAGTTTAGGTTATTTTGTGGTACCGATTGTTCCCTTTATCCTCTATGTATTAGCGAGTTTGGAGCTGATAGCTGAAGAAATAGAGAACCCATTTGGAGAAGATGCCAACGACCTTCCTGTGGACCAGATCTGCACGAACATTGAAAAACACGTGGAGGAAATTTTAGGCTAATGATTAAAATCGCCTGGCATCCACTCTACGCACACCCTTTACCCGAAGGGCACCGTTTTCCGATGCTGAAATATGAGTTGATACCCGAACAGCTTTTACATGAAGGAACCATAACACAACAGAATTTGTTTAGTCCAGAACCCGTTTCCGAAGATATTGTACTCCTGACTCATGAAAAAACATATTGGGAACAGCTTAGGGATTTAACACTTTCGATGAAAGACCAAAGGAGGATAGGTTTTCCCTTAAACGCACAACTATTAGAACGGGAACTGCGAATTACCCAGGGTACAATCGATGCCGCACACTTCGCAATGAGTAACGGAATTGCCTTTAATGTAGCAGGCGGCACCCATCATGCAGGCAGCAATTGGGGCGAAGGTTTTTGCCTATTAAACGATCAGGCTATTACAGCTAATTATCTGTTAAATAAAAAATTAGCCAAACGTATCTTAATTATCGATTTAGATGTACATCAGGGAAATGGCACGGCAGAAATCTTTCAAAATGAGCCAAGAGTGTTCACTTTTTCGATGCATGGTGATAAAAATTTCCCTTTCAGAAAAGAAATTTCGAGTCTGGATGTTCCTTTGAATGATGGTGTGCAGGATGAAGAGTATCTTTCAAGCTTAAATGTAAATCTGAAAAAGGCATTCGAAAGGGCCAAACCTGATTTTGTATTTTATCTATCTGGAGTTGATGTACTTGCTACCGATAAACTGGGCAAACTGGCCTTGAGCAAGGCTGCATGTAAAGAACGTGACAGAACGATACTGCAGGCCTGTAAAGATAAAAATCTGCCGGTGCAGGTGAGTATGGGCGGCGGCTACTCCATAGATATCAGAGACATTGTAGATGCACATTGCAATACCTACCGCCTGGCTTTTGATTTATTTGGATAAGCCTCCATAAAAACCATAATATCCTTATCTTCGCGGCCATATGTTGGAGATTATTTATCAGGACGAAAATCTAATTGCAATTAACAAACCCCACGGATTATTGGTGCATCAGTCTTCCATTGCAAGAGATGCCACAGAGTTCGCACTTCAGTTACTAAGAGACCAGGTAGGCAAGCATGTTAGTCCGGTGCACAGGCTAGACAGGAAGACAAGCGGGATCTTATTATTTGCTTTCGACAAAGCATCTGAAATCGCTATGCATCAGCAATTTATGAATGCAGAAACCAATAAAAAATACTTGGCTATCCTGCGCGGTTTCACACCTGATGCAATGGACATCGATTATCCATTGGCCAAAGAAAACGGAACGATGCAAGATGCTTTCACCTCGTTTAGCACCTTGCAAAGGGCAGAGGTAGCCGTAGCTTTCGGTAAACACCCAACCTCACGGTATTCATTGGTAGAGGCCACACCTAAAACCGGGAGGATGCATCAATTAAGAAGACACTTTAGTCATATCTTACATCCGATTATTGGCGATAGGACACATGGCTGTAACAAGCAGAACAAATTCTTTAAAGATCAATGGGATATGACCACCATGTTACTCCATGCCTCTGAGTTAGCATTCACTCATCCCATCACAAAAGAAAAAATCCATTTAAAAGCCGGTTTACACGATGAATTTAAAAGAGTGATAGACTTCATGAAAATGAAACCCTAGCACAATTTTTGCCATCAAAATCTGTTTATATAACATCTATGATTAAATACTTACGATTTACACTTCCAGTTTTAGCGCTTTTTGCAGCCAGTTGTTCTTCTGTTTATATGCCAAACGTACCAAATACCCCCATGTTAAGCAAACAGGGCGAATTTAGTGGCGGTGCACACATCTCTTTAAAAGGCAATGCCAGTATAAATGGCGCTTATGCCGTTTCTGATCACATTGGTGTGCTTTTTAGCGGTTCTAGAATGAATAGTGAGAGAAAAAGCAAAGATTTCGGGCATAAACTTATAGAAATTGGTGGAGGCTACTTTGATACTTTTGGTCCGGATAACAACCGGATTATTGAAGTTTACGCAGGCGTAGGGAAGGGATGGAGTGATATTACCTTCCGAGACTATAAAGACGACATCCTCATCAGCAGCGAACTGCAGGAAGTAGATTACCGGAAAACATTCTTACAGGTTAATTACAGTTCTAAAAAGAAAAACAACCTGCGTTTATTCGGAACAGATTTCCCAATCAACTACGGTACAGCATTAAGGATTAGCCATATTAAAATGGATAGGTTCTTTTTAAACGGTATAGTGCAGCCTAAGGAGGATAATATTTTCTTTGAACCGGTTTTCTTTACGCGTATGGCGCTCAGCAAAACTTTTCAGCTACAATACACCACCAGCAGTAATATTGGCTTAAAGAACCGCAAATACATGTCTGCCGGCAATTCTATCTTCACCATTGGTGTTGTAGTTAATGTTGGGGGTAAATAATATGAGTAAAGCTCCTTCGATAGGCTCAGGATTACACCACAAATAATTTAGCTAGCTATAATCCACCAATAAAAAAAACTGTCAGTCTGAGCCTGTCGAAGACCACTAGCAAAGATTCTTCGCTTTGCTCAGAATGACAATTACCTACCAAAGCCTTCGTTTTATTCTGAAAACGCCTAGGTAATGGGATAGGATCCATTAACTTTTTTCCTATTTGTAGTTTTTTATCAATAACAGGTATCATTTGCACAAACCTTTCATTATAAACCCGATAGTAGTGGATGCCGATTCTTCATCGGCTGGAACGAATAGCGGGACTACTACATCCCATGAAACACCGGCGTTCATTTCCAAAACCTGATGGCGCTGAAAAGGTAATGCATTTCGATTTTCGCAAAATAAATTAAACACTAGCAAAGCAGCCATTAAAATTATAACGCACCTACCTTCAGCGCCTTCGTTTTATTCTGAAAACGCATAAACAGTAGGATAGAAGCCGTTAACAATCCCAGGGTTAGCCCATACCAAATACCATTAACGCCCAGGTTAAAATGAAACCCCAATACATAGCCAATTGGAATACCAACTACCCAATAGGCCAAAAAGGTAATAAACGTTGGAATATTAACATCACCAACACCACGTAAAACACCTAAACCAACCACCTGTGTGCCATCAAACAGCTGAAAAAAGCCAGCAATAATCAATAATTGGGCAGCAATGGGAATAACAGCGGCATCCTCCGTATAAATGAAAGGCATGATGTTATTGGCCAAAACAAAAATCACCGCCGTAATAGACATAAACAACAAAATAACATGATAGCTGGCTATGGCAGATTTACGTAAGTCGTCGAAATTTTTCTTACCAAAGTTATTTCCCGTTTTAATGGTAGCTGCCGAAGCTACACCGCTGGCAATCATATAGGTCATGGCGGCTAAACTAATCGCAATCTGATGTGCAGCCTGTTCTACCGCACCAATTGTGCCGATAAGCACTGCTGCACCACTAAAAGCACTGATTTCGAAAGAGTATTGCATGGCAACAGGCATCCCAATTTTAGCAATCTTAATCGCTCTGATTTTATCAAAAAACGTAGCTTTAAAACTGATCAGGTATTTCTTGAAATGCTGAGAACGCAATACATAAAAACACATTACCGTGGCCATTAAAATCCTGTCGATCAAAGTACTTAAACCTACACCGCTAACACCCATCGATTTAATACCGAACATACCTTTAACGAAAATGATTCCTAAAATGATGTTGATGGCATTTCCCCAGATAGAAACAAACATGGCTTGTTTGGTAAAGCCTAAACCTTCAGCAAACTGTTTAAAAGTCTGAAAAATCAATAAAGGGATAATTGAAACAGATAAAAGATTCAGATAAGGTTTTGCGTAACGTACAACCTCGGGCGTTTGCTCCAGGTGGTCGATCACAAAAAATATTCCCAATTGAACCAGCACATATAAAAATATCCCCACACAGATATTAATCATTAAACTGTTTGATAAAAGCTTTCCGCATTCATCATAATTCTGACGACCGTTTTCCTGTGCAATAAGTGGCGTTAAACCATACGAAATACCTAAGCCTATTACGAGGATAAGCATAAATATGCTGTTCACTAACGAAACGGCAGCCAATTGAATGGTATCAGTAAAATGACCTACAATAATACTATCGGCCATGTGTACCAAAGTATGACCAACCTGAGAACCTACAATAGGCAGTGCCAGATGAAGATTTTCTTTGTAATAGGGCTTATATTTGGTGTAAATTTTAGAAAACATAGGGCTACAAAGGTCGTATTTTTAAAGCTCAAAAAGTAGAGAAGTAGAAAAGTTAATGTTCGGTTTTACAAAGGCGATCGTTATACTGACCTGTAATGAAGTGAAAAACTACGAAGTAAACCGAGCCTTAAGCGAGCTCAAAGCAGGTAATTTATTTTACAAGTAGATGTAGTATTTTCAATTACCTTTTAGCTACTACGTGGTCAGCATTTTTCCTGTTATTTTTTTATGTACAAGTTCAGGAGGACGACCATTGATAAAAAGCACCTTATCTCACCGCTGTAAAATATTCTTCTTTTTCTGAAGTATGCGATTTGATCACATTGGTTAATATTAAATTAACCAGGACTTTTTGTGCCTTACGGTAAGAACTGCGTAACAGTTTACTAAACTCTTTCAGTGTAATCTTTTCGTTCTCTTCCAGGTATTCGAGTAGCTTTTTCTCGTTCTCAGAGTAAGAGATCAACACACCATTATTTTTATACTCTTGTTTAAGTACTTCAAGAATAATACGACTGGCTAGAACGCTTTTATCATCTATACGGATATAAGCCCACCATTTTTTTTGATCATCGAGTGCATAGTGCGGCTTTGTATCACTTTCAGGAATATTAACTACCAACACCAATTTATCATCAACATAAATTTCTTCGAAGTAAGGCTCAATTGCCGGTTTACAGAACTGATGTGCTGCAGTTAAAATCATGTACTTTTCTTCTTCTTCTGATTTTACCCCTTTAATAGATCCATCATCAGCTACACCAATCAATAGTTTACCACCTTTGTTATTGGCAAAAGCAACCAGACTCTTGGCAATTTTTTCGGTATTGGTAATGGTTTTCTTAAAATCGAGCATAACACCTTCGCCCTGCAAAATTAAACTCTTAATACTCGGCATAATCTAAAAAATTAGTAAGCAACTCTAGGGGTTTCACCCTGATGCAGGTTTCGGATATATACTTCATTCATCACAGTAGCACACAGCTCGCCATCCTTATTGGTAATTTCCATCGGGTAGGCCTTTACAAACTTCCCAACGGTTTTTAGCGCCTGTTCTGCTTCGTTCAACATTTCATCAGTAACGGTTATGGTAAAATATAATGTTGAACGACCAGGCTTTAAATATTGTATAGAAGCACTTTTTAGCCAAACACGAACTTTAAAGCCTTGGCGCTGCATTAACTGATCGAACAATAAGGCATAAAACGGATCAGTAGCGGCATAAATAGTGCCACCAAAAATAGAACCGTTATAATTTTTATTTAAAAAGCTCTTGCTCAGCTTAACTGTACAGCTTCTAAATTCATTTTCAAATTTCTGAACCCAAATGCGTTGAAAAAATAGGGGTGGGTAAAAACGCATTACCCATTTCAGGGTGTTTTGAGAAATAATCATATTCACTAATATCAGAAAGTTTTATCACCTTTTAAAGTTTTGAAGATCTTGTTTTAGTAATATTTCGGTAATTTAGAATTATGCATGTTTACGCTACCATTACCGATGCTTTAACAGATTTAAATAGTCGTGGTTATACTTAGATTTCAATCTCCCACCAGAAAGATTTAAAGGGAGTATTGGTAGATGATTATGGCGTATATGCTGAAAACGTATCGCCGCTATTGCTGAATAAGTTGAAGATTCATCATAAATAATACATTTATTTTGTTTCGCAATAATCTAATAATCAATACGATAATTAAAAAATAAGCAATATGAAATAAAAAAAATTAAAACCAAATGATTATAAGGTTGTTAGGTTGATAGATAACAATAAAAACTATGAAAAAAATAATCTTAAGTCTTGCTTTTGCGGGTTCTCTTATGATAGCCACTTCAGCATGCAATTCGTCTAAAAATATGGCTGGTTCTTCAGACAGTACTGCGACGGATTCTACAAAAGTAATGGATACGACTAAAACGACGCCAGATACAACGTCAAAAAAGTTGCCTGACACCACCAAAATGCCACCTGATACTACAAAAAAAAATCCTCCTATGTAGGAATGTAAAAGCCACTCTAGAACAAGAGTGGCTTTTATTTTAAAAATCTATTTTAAATATTTGTGTTATTGCGTACTTTCAGCATTTAAACCAAATAATTAAATGGATCTTCAAGCAAAAGCAAACAACCGTAATGTAATTTTCCTGGTTATTGTAGCCGCTCTGGGTTACTTCGTAGATATTTACGATCTTGTTCTATTCTCTGTTGTTCGTGTTCAAAGTTTAACTGAAATTGGCGTTTCCCAGGCCGATATGCAATCTGATGGTTTCCTGATCATCAATTCTCAAATGTTCGGTCTACTTTTAGGTGGAATTTTATGGGGTGTACTAGGCGATAAACTGGGAAGGATCAAAGTTCTTTTTGGTTCAATCCTTTTATATTCCCTGGCCAATATTGCCAATGGCTTTGTTACTTCGGTTAACAGCTACGCCATCATCAGGTTTATTGCTGGTATAGGTTTAGCTGGTGAGCTTGGCGCAGGGATTACTTTGGTTGCTGAAACCATGGATAAAGAAAAACGCGGTTATGGAACCATGATTGTGGGTGCTGTAGGTTTATTGGGTGCAGCTGTCGCGGCAACCGTAGCAGCCGAATTTACCTGGCAAACCTCGTACTTTGTAGGTGGCGGAATGGGCCTGGTGTTGCTTTTATTGCGCGTAGGTACTTTCGAATCGGGCATGTTTAAACATGCTGCTAACCAAACAGAAGTATCAAAAGGAAATATCTTTATGCTGTTTAACAATTGGAAACGTTTTTCGAAATATCTCTATTGTATCTTAATCGGTATTCCGTTATGGTTTGTAGTGGGGATCCTGGTTACCTTGGCGCCAGAATTTGGTAAAGCTTTAGGCGCAACCGAACCATTAAAAGCTGGTACCGGGATTATGTTTACCTATTTTGGAATTGCAATAGGCGATGTAGTTACAGGTTTACTCTCTCAGGTATTAAAGTCGAGAAAAAAAACAGTCTTTATCTTCCACTTGCTCTCTGTTGCGAGTGTAGTTGTTTATTTAACCAGTTTCGGCTTAACGGGTAGCAATTTTATCTGGATATGCTTGTTTATGGGCTTCTCTGTAGGTTATTGGGCCACATTTGTTACCATTGCATCAGAACAATTCGGCACAAACATAAGGGCTACCGTAACTACAACAGCACCTAATTTTGTAAGGGGAGCATTAATCCCAATTACATTCTTATTCGAATTTTTAACCCATAAATACGGATTAATTACGGCCGGATATTTAGTGATGGGAATCTTAACCCTGATCGCAATGTTTGGTTTAAGCCAATTAAAAGAAAGTTTCAACAAAGATTTGGATTATTTAGAAGAGTAATAAGCTCAGGGCTTCTAACTAAATACAATGTCAATAAAATGTACTATCTAAACATAAATCAATATAGCTGCCTTAATAGCTTTAAATTTGTATGGAAATAGAAAGAGCCATCATGTTTAAAGAAGAAGTAGCAGAACGGTATAAGCAAATTCAGGATGAAATTTGCAGGGGATTGGAAATTGCCGATGGAAAAGGTAAATTTGAAGAAGAACTTTGGGAGCGAAATGGTGGGGGAGGCGGACGCACCAGGATTATGCAAAATGGTGCAATTATCGAAAAAGGAGGCGTAAATTTCTCTGCAGTACATGGCAAATTACCCGAAGCCGTAAAAAAAGCCTTTAATGTAAGCGAAGATGATTTTTTTGCTACCGGCGTTTCAATTGTGATTCATCCAAACCATCCACTGGTTCCGATTATCCACATGAATATCCGCTATTTCGAACTGAATGAAGAAACACGCTGGTTTGGCGGTGGTATCGATTTAACACCACATTACGTGTTCGAAAACGATGCCCGTTTTTTTCACCATAAATTAAAGCAGGCTTGCGACGACTTCAGTACTGAGTTTTACCCAAAATTTAAAACACATGCCGATGATTATTTCTTCATTAAACACCGTGAAGAAACCCGAGGTATTGGTGGTATTTTTTACGATAGACTGAAACCAGAAAACACCAGTTTATCGTGGGAGCAGATTTTAGATTTCTCCATTAATATTGGCGAAACATTTTTACCGATTTATACTGAACTGATTGATCGTAACCGCGATAAAGAGTTTACAGAAGTCCAGAAACAATGGCAGTATCAGCGCCGTAGCCGTTATGTAGAGTTTAATTTAGTTTACGACTCTGGAACAAAATTTGGCTTAGAAACCAACGGACGGATCGAATCTATTTTAATGAGTTTACCACCACAGGCTAACTGGGTCTATAATGTTCAGCCGGAAATTAATTCTGATGAATACAACACCCAACAGCTACTAAAAAAAGGAATTAACTGGATCTAAATGACCGAATTAAAAGAATTTGAGGGCCTGCTACTTAAAACGATAATAAAAGATAATCCAGAAAAATTCGGCTATCTATCTGAGCACTTAGATTTTATAAGGATCGAAACGACTAACACAACCGGTACAGGTCTGTACATAAATTTTGTCTACCTAAAGGAATTTCAAGAAGAAGAATTTGAAAACGGTTTACTCAGTGCCGAAGCAAAACTAACAGCTCCGAACCTGAAAAATGAATTAACTTATTGTTTGGATGTTACGAACAGTAAAATAGATTCTCTAGAAATTTTAACCAATGAAAAAGAAAATTGGGACGGTGATTTAGAGAACTGTAGCTTGAATTAATTTCGGGTTTAACTTTCGCTGAGTATTTTCTTTCCGATCAAAAAATAAATTAGAGAACCGAAAAGTGGCAAGAACAATACCACATTGGTCCACATCCATTTTTGTCGTCTCTTATTGTATGGAAATTTCGAAATGTCTAAAATAACATAAATGTTTACCAACATGATAAGCATTACGACAATAGCGATGATTATTAAATAAGCGTTCATATGTAAATATAGTCAATTTTAAAACAAAGTTAATGGTGGCGGCAATTCATGATTACCAGCTTTTAGCTTTCCAATCCTGAAATCATTTACAATATTGTGCGCAATACGTGTTGGTTCAGGGATACGATAATTTCCAATGCATTTTTTTATGACATCAAGGCTTTTTTCTTGTGTAATTAAATGCCCAGATGAAACGTAAACAGATTCGCAATTAATTTTTGTTCTTAGGGCAAAACCAAGCATTTCGTCTGCATTATTTTTAATTTCGGCAAAGCTATATTTTTCATTTTCTGGTTGATGATTTTTTCCATGCAAAAGACTTTTTGCACAGCCAATTGTGCTTTGATTAGCTAATATTCCAAAATGTGAAGCAACGCCCATACGGCGTGGATGCAAAATTCCGTTTCCGTCAAGCACTACAACATCCGGTTTATTGGGTATCAATTCCCAAACCTTTAATAATGCCGGAACTTCTTTAAAGCCTAAAAATCCTGCTCTATAAGGAAAACTGGTTTCGTAAGTTTCTAATGCAAATGATTTTAAAACCATTCCTGGATAAGTTAAGATCACAATCCCGGCGTACATGGTTGTACTGTTTTTATTAAATGAAATATCTGCGCCAGCAATCGTTTCAATTTTGTTAATTGGTTGAAAATTTAATTGTTTGGCAAGTTCAATTTGATATGCGGCGGCATCTTCGAAGCTATAGTGGTCGTACATAGGTTTATGTACAAATGATAAGATTAATTGTTTTTATTATCAACAGTAATCTTATTACATTAAGTTTTGTAGAAGCTTTATAAATTGCAAATGGAAATTTTTTAATCCATTATGCATAATCTTGTCCGGCTATAGAGTTATGTACTTGTAGAGTTATTTACTAATAAATATGAAACAAAAATCTATACGATTAACAGAAGAACAAACTACAGAAGCAAACATCAATATGCTTAAAAGAGCATTACCTGAGAAGGCCATAATAGTGGAATTTGAGGAAAATCCTTATTTCAAAGAATTTTTGGCATATTTTTTTACTGCTCAAAATTTATCACATGTTCAGAATTTAGTCGATAAACTTGCTGAATTGCATATAGAGAATGAGCAAGGTGAAGCGAAAGCTGCTTTCTATGAAGATCCAAACTTTTATATTAAACGAAGCTTTTTCACTAGTGCTATTATTACCTATGCGAGAGCTTTTAATAGTCCTAAAGGAAAAATTAAAAAGCCCGATGTGAAACATTTACTTAAACAACTCCCTGATGATCTCGTGTTTGATGACGAAAGAAAAATAAAAGAACGTCTTTTGACCATTCATGAGAAAATTATAACCTTACGAAATAAATTCATTGCTCATGTAGAGGATAGTCATTTCGAAACGGTAAGAGCTTACATTACTTTTAATTTTGAAAATAATGTACTGCAGCATTCTTTAAATGGAATGTATTTAGGCACATACAGTTTATCAGGAGAAGAAATACAAGAGTGGATAATGCTCAATGCTTATCTCCAAAAAAAGCTTTTAGATAAACAAAATGAACTTACTGATCTGTTTTTTCAAAAGCTCAGCAAAGAAGAGTTATTAAGGATGGCAGCTGCAGCCGGAGCTTTTTGAAGAGGTTTTCCTTCAATATTATGTCTTATAATTAATATTATGTTAAGTTGAATTTTCTAGTACCATCCTGTCTTCATAAATTACTCAATAAAATTATAACTCTTGAAGTTTACGGTTAAGCTCTTGCACTTTGTTCGTTACTCCCTTTTTAGTGTAGATATCGATTAGCAACTGTACTGTTTTTTTATCGTTCGGGTTAATTTCATTTGCGCGCTGCAAAGCAAATTGTGCGCGATTGATCAGGCCTTTATATTTTTCATTTTTATCAGCATCATTTCTGCTCAGGGTTTCATTGGCTGTATTGATGTAAGCCAAACTCAATTGGTACAATGCATCAAAATAATTTTGATCTGTAGATAAAGCTTTATCATAGGCCAAAATTGCAGTAGCATTATTTCCACCAACCTGTTGCAGGTAACCATAAAGAAAATAAAGAAGCTTATTTCCTTTTTCAACTTTTAGATTATTTTCAATCAATCCCTGGGCTTTGCTATAATTCTCGGTATCAAGTAATAGATTAATGTAATCGTTTGTTAAAAAGCGATTGAACGGATTAAGCACCAATCCATCCTCCAAAGTTTTAATAGCGGTTTCATTTTCTGATTTCACTACATACATCTGCGCCATTTTCTGAAAAACCGATGGATTTCTAATCCCGTTTTCTTTTGCGCGTTTAAAATAGGTTAGAGATTCGTCGTAAGATTGAATATTTAATGCGCAAATTGCTGTATTTAACGCCAATGTGGTATCTGCAGGAAAGTTATCACATACTTCTTTCAAATCAGCAAATGCTTCTTTAAAATCGTTATTAAAAAAAGCCTCATTACCTTTTTCCTGTTTTTTGATGAGGATATTGTGATTAGAGGCTTTAATAAGCCCTCCATTATCATCATAACGATCTAAAGATTTGGCTTTTGCTACAGCTTCAACAGCTGAGTCGTAAAATTTATTCGCATTATTGGGATCAGTATCAATTAATGATGCGAAGGAAGTTAAATAAGATTTTATAGACCAGGTTTCGCTCCAGTTTTTAGTTTTGTTATCTTTCTCAGCTGATTCTATCGATTTTAAGCCTTCTGTAATAATCGATAACTGTTTTTTTTCATCTTCTTTATTGGCAATTGAAGCTTGTAGTTTACCAACAGCATTCCTTGCTATAAGGATTTGACTTTTTTGTGCTACAGCATTAAAAGAAACGAAAATTAAAGCGGTTAATGATATTTTAAGGCAATTCTGCATAATATAAATAATGTGGTAAAACCGTAATAAACGATAAAAATAAACATAAAAAAAAGAGCTCCGAAATTTCAGAGCTCTTTTTTTGTATCGATCAATAAATTATTGTTTAGGCAATGCGTCTAAACGTTTCTTGATATCTTCGTAATTTTTAGTATCATTTCTAAAAGCATAGATCGTTTTCAAGGTTTCTAATGCGCCTTGATTTTTGGCATCAACCTCAAGTGCTTTCTTGTAAAAAGGAAGAGATTTATCTAACAGCGCATTCATTTTACCTGTTACTTCGTTAAATTCTTTCACTTTTTTAGGATCAATTTTATTTCTATCGGCCTGTAATTTTAAAGCCTGACTGAAATAAATATTGCCTAACAAAACCTGATAATTAGCATTGTTAGGCTCTTTTGTTGCCAAGGCGACTAACATTTGCTCAGATTTGGCAGCATCCCCCCTATCAATATAAATCTGGGTTTCAGTTTTAATCCAGTCTGTATTTTCAGGGAATTTAGCAGAAGCTTCTTTAATAATGGCCAAAGCAGCTGTGGTATCTTTTTGTTTAGCTAATGTGGTTGTGATAATCTCAGAATATAAATCTTTAGATTGTGGAGAATTCAAAGAGATTACTTTTTTGAATTGGCTAATCATGTTTGGATAATCCTCACTAAGTCTGGCCGCAATACCTGCATTTAGATACATAGCGGTATCGTTTGGATTGATTACCGTTGCTGCCACGAATTTTGAATAAGCAGTTTTGTAATCTTTTTTATTGTAAGCAATTACACCACCATTTCTAACTGCGTTGCTGATATTGGTTTCAGCTAAATTAATATTATCTTTTTCACTTCCTTTTGTATCCAATTTCTTGGCTTCAACAACCGCATCCTGAGCAATTTTTAGGTTTGCATCGGCATTTGCAGTGCTTGTTGAATCCAGAATAGCTGCCGAAGAAGCGAATAAAGCGCGGTACGACCATGCTTCGGGCATTACTTTAGATTTTTCATCAGCAATTGCTTTGTCGGTATGGGCCAAGCCTTTTGCTAGCGCTTCAAGCTTTTTTGCCAACGGCGTTGATGCACTTGAAGAAGTTAGCTGGAATAAACCCCAGTCGTTTTTTGCCGCGGTTATTTCACTTTTCTGAGCAAATGCAGAGCTTACCGCACCTGCTAGAACTATACTTAGAAATACTCTTTTCATAATTTTTATTCTAATCTTATTTTTAGTTAATTTTCTTCTTCCGTTTCGTTATCCGATTCGCCTTCTTCTTCAGTATCATCTGCTTCGGGAGTAGTATCTGCTTCTACTTCTTCACCATCTGTAACTACAACATCCGTTAAATCTACTGTTTCTTCTTCGTCTTCTTCGTGATCAATCTTAGTTACCGATGCAATCTCGTCGTCACCTTTTAACGATATTAAACGAACCCCTTGTGTGGCACGGCCCATTACCCTTAATGCTGATACCGGAATTCTGATTACAATACCTGAACGGTTAATGATCATCAAATCTTCGCTATCTGTAACGTCTTTAATCGAAACTAATTGTCCCGTTTTTTCAGTAACATTAATTGTTTTAACCCCTTTACCACCACGGTTAGTTACACGGTAATCTTCAATATCGGTACGTTTACCATATCCTTTTTCTGATACTACTAACACCGTAACTTCAGGATTGTTTACAGCAATCATGCCAACAACTTCATCCTGATCGTGCGCAAGTCTAACACCACGTACACCGGTAGCCGTTCTGCCCATCGGACGAACCGTACTTTCGTTGAAACGGATTGCCCTACCAGAACGCAATGCCATCACAATTTCGCTTTCTCCGTTAGTTAAACAAGCTTCCAGTAACACATCACCGTCATTAATATTGATGGCATTAATGCCATTTACACGTGGACGTGAATAAGCTTCAAGAGAAGTTTTCTTAATGGTACCTTTTTTAGTACACATAATGATGAAATTGTTCTCTAAGTATTCCTGATCTTTCAGGTTTTTAACCTTAATATAGGCTTTAATTTTTTCCTCTTTCGGGATATTGATAATGTTCTGGATCGCTCTTCCTTTACTGGTTCGCGAACCTTCAGGAATTTCGTAAACCCTCAACCAGAAACACCTTCCGGCTTCGGTAAAGAACAGCATATAATTGTGAGCAGTAGCCACCAGCATGTGTTCAATAAAATCTTCATTTCTTGAGGTACTGCCTTTTGATCCTTTACCGCCCCTGCCCTGTGCCTTAAATTCAGTTGCTGGAGTACGTTTTACGTAGCCCTCGTGAGAGATAGTAATTACCACCTCTTCATCATCGATGAAATCTTCCATGCTCATATCTTCAGCTGAGTGAACAATAGTTGTTCTACGCTCATCACCAAATTTCTGACGGATTTCCG
>Ga0163161_10000932_pt1 | contig 22543 bp, 19 predicted proteins | sample S45metaG_FD_129847 | JGI IMG/M metagenome (GOLD analysis project Ga0163161, IMG submission 129847) | Switchgrass rhizosphere microbial communities from Kellogg Biological Station, Michigan, USA - S4-5 metaG | ecosystem: Host-associated > Plants > Roots > Rhizosphere > Soil | place: USA... | reverse complement strand
CTCTCCGCTGTTGAGCGGAAAAAAAGCAGTCAAAGAACATGATTATTTCTACTGGCAGTTTAACGAAAGTGGTTTAAAAGAAGCGCTAACCAAAGGCGATTGGAAACTGATCCGTTTTAAAGATAAAGGTACTGCAGAGAAGCTGGAGTTATATAATTTAAAGGCTGATATCGCGGAAAGGAACAATTTGGCAGCCAAAAATCCAGCGACAGTTAAAGCACTTTATGCTTTAATGAAACAGGCCAAAAGCCCTGCTGAAAATCCACGTTTTGATTGGTCGGAAATTGAGAAATAGAGGGGGGAAAGTGATGAGGCCTATTCTGTTTTTAAGCTGTATTTTATTTTTTGGCTGTAAAAGCGATCAGGTGCAGCAAAATATCAAAATTATAAAGTATAAGCCTGCTGCTTGTTGCTCTTCCAATTTGCCTTCCAGGTTTGGTTTGAAAAAACTCACTGGTAAAGTAAGACCCTTTGGCAATGAACAGGTTAAAAAATCATTATAGAATGAATTTAAAGGTTGGTGTCTCACCAACCTTTTTTTCTTTCGTTAGTGGTGTAATGGAGTGATAATTTTAATTCATGATTTGGAAATGAACGTACAGTAGTTCTTGGCATTTTGCAGCCCCGCTTTCGCTTATAGTCCTCGCTGCGCTGCGGGCTATTCCGCTTTATCGCCTGCCTGCTGCAGGCAGGGGTTTATGAACAAAGGCTTGTGTGCCTGCAAATTCAAAAATACAATCCTGAGCTCTGAGCTTGCGCTCGTTTACTTAACGAGCGTTAACATAAATAATATATCCTTAATCTTCAAACAAATAACCACTATAGGCCAGTCCTTTGGCCACACTTTTAAAGTTATCGCCAGAGTTTAACGGAATGTGCGGGAATTTGCGTTTGAAGAGGTTTTGTACGGCCGAAACCATTGATGTTCCGCCCGTTAAAAACAAACAGTCGATATCTTGTGGATTGATTTTATAAGTCGCCATAAACTGATCGAGATAAGCATCAATTTTATTGATGTCTTTTTCAATAATCGAATTGTATTGCCCGAGCGAAATGTTTTCGTTGATCTCGATTTCCATATTGCTGTAGGCGAAGGTAGAATCAGACTGATCAGAAAGCTCGATCTTTGTTTTTTCGATTGATCTGAACAGGGAATAACCCAGGTTGTTTTCGATTAATGTGATCAGGTTTTTAAATTTCGGATCGTTTCCCGAATAATAGTAGTATTCTTCAATCTCTTTCTGGATTTTTAAACCGTTAAAGAAATTCATCTTATCCCAGGTACAGATATTGGCGAAAAGCGACTTAGGCACATTTAAAACTTTGCCCGGGGTGGCTTCATACATCGTATTCTTTCCAAAGTATGGCGTTCCCTTATCCCACATAAAGGCAGAATCCAGGCTATCGCCTCCAATGTAAATACCACCTGATGCAATCATATCGTTTTTTCTGTCCTTGCTGCCCACTTTATCCGGATCGAGGATCAGGTAAGTGAAATCTGTTGTACCGCCACCTAAATCGGCTACCAGAACGCGTTCTTTCTTTTTGATTGTTTTCTCGTAGGCAAATGCGGCACCGATCGGCTCAAACTGAAAACGTACATCGGTAAAACCGGCACTTTCTGCCGCTTTTTTTAATCTGGTTTGCGCAAGGGTATCTTTTTGGGTATTGTCATCATCAAAGAAAACCGGACGGCCAATAATTGCCTTGTGGCAATCTTCACCTGTAATCAGATCGGCCTTTGCTTTCAGGTCTTTCAGGATCAGCGTAACCAGATCAGAGGCTGTATACCGTTTGTTGTGGATGCGGGTTTCGGTAAAGGTCGTTCTCGAAAGGATCTGCTTGATGGATTTAATAAAGCGGCCCTTCATGCCATCGCTCAGGTAAGCATCTATAGCCTTTTCGCCCACAATATGATTTTCACCATCGATAATGCTTTTTACTTCGGTAAAATAGATCAAAGAGGGGATCGAAACCGTATCTACAATTTCTTTCTTTTCTTCATCATAGATGGAAAGGGCCGAGTTGGTTGTTCCAAAATCGATTCCGTATAAAAACTTACTCATGGGCTTGGCTTGTTGTGCTTGTGGCAACTAAAATGGGGTTGCGAAAGTATTAAAAAAAAGTGAGGGCTGAAAGCTTTTTAAGCAAAAATATCTCTCCTAAATAAAACCTTATTTGCTATATTTAAAAAAACATTTACGCTTTAAAATTAATCACAGTTGAAAACCACTAAACTCTTTTTACTGGGCTTAATTTTCCAGATTTTTTGTCTTAATGCCTTTTCTTTTGCACAGAAAAACATACCTGATACTGTAAAAACAGGAATTTATGTAACCAGTATCCATGATATTGATTTTAAAGACAAAGAATATACCGTAAACTTTTGGCTATGGTTAAAATATAAAAATAAAGACTTCAACTTTGCTGATAATCTTGAAGTTCCGCAGGCCAAAACCGTTACGAAATCATTTTCGACCATCGATACGAGCGGAAATGAAGTGTATATGCTGATGAAGTTACAATGTGTGATGAAAGATTCGTGGGCGATCGATAATTTTCCTTTCGACCATCAGTTGTTGAGGCTTTCTATCGAAAATTCTCAGTTTGATTCGGCATCCCTGGTATTTGTGCCCGATACTTTGGGAAAGCAGTTCGATCCCCGGTTTACCTTACGTGGATGGAACATAGACAGTTTAAAAACCACGTCGGCAAATAAAATCTATGAAACGGCTTTCGGCGATCCCAGTATTAAAGTGCCGAGAACAGAATACAGTAGCTATAAAGTGAGGATCGGAATCAGCAGGGATGCTTTTGGACTTTTCTGGAAGATGTTTTTAGGGATGTATGTGGCTTTTTTAATTGCTTACATGTGTTTTTATATTCACGCCGACAGCATCGATTCGCGTTTTGGCTTAAGTGTGGGGTCTCTTTTTGCCGTAATCGGTAATAAATACATTATTGATGGCTCGCTGCCCGAATCTACCACTTTTACCCTGGTGGATACCCTACATGGCATTACACTAATATTTATTTTGGTCGTGATCGTATCAACAGCATTCTCTCTTAAAATGATTAAAAGAGGAGAGGAGAACAAAGCCCAAAAGTTTGACAGGTTTTTCTCCATCGTACTTTTAGCCGTTTACATCATCTTAAATGTGTTCTTTATTTTAAAAGCGATCAATGCTTAATTCTTTTTTTAAAATAATTCGCTGGTACCCAAATGGGCGTTTACAATGCGGGTAATCTGCTGGCCAAGTTCTTTTGCATTACCAATACCCACACTTTTAAGTGCAGCCAGCTGATCGGTTGTTCTGGGCATCCGTTCGGCAATAGAAAGCAGTGCCAAATCAGAAAGTACGGCGTAATCTTGTGTTCCCCGTTGTATAGCAATGGTTTTACGCCATTCGACCAGGTTTTTATATACCTGTGGGTTGGAAATTTCTTTCGGTTTGATGCTCGATTTAACAGGTTTTTTAGCGGGCTGTTTATTGCTTGCCGCGTGTAAGGTGCTGATATAATCTTTGATGGAAAAAGGATTCCAGGAAATTTTAAATAAAGATAGCTTGATCTGGAGGGCATCTTTACAATCGTTTAGTGTGGTAAGCAGCTTATCAGAGTGGGTATCGTTGTAGAAGTTGATGGCCACTATCCTTGCCATGAGGGTCATTACCTGTTCCAGTTTCGGTACGAAATAATCAGAAGCTTTTTGCAAGCGTTCCATAAAAGCAGTTTCATTTGCGGGGTTTTCGTGGGTACATATTTTAGAAAACTCTTTTGCGATAAAATTTCGGGCTACTTTAAAGATTTCATTTTGAAGGATCTGATTTCCCTGTTCGTAAATGGATAAAAAGGCATTCTTTTCATCTTTATCGATGAGTTTAGAACGGCCTAGTTTTTCCCAGTCTTTGGCTACCAGCGAGAAATCCAGCAATTCGTGGATCAGGCCCCATGCATATTGCTGGCTATAACGTGCCAATAACTCGGGTGTAGGTTGGTCCTGGTGGCTGGCTTTGCTGAAACCAATTACTTTGGCATCGGTAATGATGTTTTCGGCAACTACAGGAGATTTTAAAATAAGTCCTTCTAAACTTCTGCAGCGACTGAGTGCCACATAGGCCTGCCCGTGGGTAAAGGCAGTGCTTACATCCACTATGGCCTGATCGAAGGTTAATCCCTGGCTTTTGTGTACGGTAATGGCCCAGGCCAGTTTAAAGGGGTACTGTGAAAACGATCCGGTACTGGTTTCATCGATTTTATTTTCTTCGTCGCTCAAGCTGTATTTAACGTTCTGCCAGATTTCTTTTTCTACTTCAATTTCACGGCCATCGCTTGTAAAGCTTACCTTTATCGCCTCTTTATCAATTGCGGTAATTTTAGCTGCTTTACCATTATAAAACTGCTTTTTACCCGACGAATCATTTTTAATAAAGATCACCTGGGCACCCAGTTTTAACTGCAGTTTTTCGTCGGTAGGATAGGCATCTTTCGGGAAATCGCCATTTACTGTTGCATTGAATTCGAAAATTTCTCCGGGTAATTTTTCGAGACAGCCCTGATTAATTTCGTTAACCAACTGGTTGTGGGTAGTCAGCGTAATGTAGTCATCCTTCCACTCCTGATCTAAAGACGGATCATAACGCTCATTCAGTTTTTCGAGCAGGCTGGTATCGAGGCTATTTTCTCTCATGCCGTTCAGGATATCCAGAAATACGGGGTCCGATTGGCGGTAAACTTTATCCAAGGTAAAGGTAAGCATTGGCGTAGAGCGGAAAATCAAACTGTCGAAAAAGTATGGACTGGCATAATAAGCGCCCAAAATGTGCCAGGCATCGTGAAAGATAGGTGAAAGCTGGTACAGATCGCCAATCATTAAAACCTGTACGCCACCGAAGGGGCGGTTAGATCCCTTAACCCGTTTCAAAGTACGATCGATAAAATCGATAATGTCGACCCTCACCATACTGATCTCGTCTATAATTAAGAGATCAAGACAACGTAACAACCTTGTTTTTTCGTCAGAGTATTTAAAATTGGTATCGGCGTTTTCATCGGTAACCGGAACCAACGGGCCAAATGGAATCTGAAAAAACGAATGCAGAGTTACTCCACCAGCATTAATTGCGGCAACAGCGGTTGGCGCCACAATGGCAAAATTCTTTTTGGTGGTATCCCTAATCTTGCGCAGCAGGGTTGTTTTACCAGTCCCAGCTTTACCCGTTAAAAAAACAGGCTGGTTGGTCGTAGCTAAAAAGTCTAAAAGGAGTTGGTTGTCCGGATCGGGGATATTCATATCTGGTACAAAAATAACCTATTCGGAATTTATTTGAGGATAGATTATCGGCTGTTTTATCCACAATTGCGATTAGACCAATATGGCTTAAGGCGAAATATTTATGCGATATTCTCCAGGGCGCGTACAACCTCTTCTTTCTTTCTGCTGGATACTTGTATCATTTCTCTATTTTCCATCTGCAGGTATCCTTCCCTGAAATATTTTTTTACATAGGCAAAATTAACAAGGTACGATTGGTGGCACCTGATAAAGCTAAAGGGAGAAAGCATAGCCTCATAATCTTTAAGCCCTTTGGAAACCAGAATTTCGTTTCCATTTGCCAGGATAAAAGTAGTATAACCTTTGTCGCCTTTACAGTACATGATATCTTTGATGGCAACCACTTCGATATATTCGAGTGTTTTCAGGGCGATACGTTTATTTACGGATAAGTCCTGAGAGCGGTAATGTTCTGTTGCTATAGCCAGTTGTTGCCGGTCGAAAGATTCGTGCTTTTGATGATGAAAACACTTATTAAGGGCATTGCGGAGCGATTCTTCATCTACAGGTTTGAGCAGGTAGGCAAATGCACCCATGTTTAGCGCCCTTACCGCATACTGATCAAAGGCGGTGAGGAAAATGACCTGAAAGTCTGACGTGCCTATCTGGTCAAAAAGGTTAAAACTATCGCCGTCTTTCAGGCGGATGTCGGCTAAAACGACATCAGGTTTCATGCAGGGAATTTCCAGGGCTGCATTTGCTATTTCAGCAGCATGGCCAATTACTTTTACGTAGTCGATGCGCTGAAGTATCTGTAAAATATCCTGGAGGATAAGCGGTTCATCTTCAAGTATATATAGTTTCATTTCTATTTTTTTATTCGTTGATCATTGGAATGTGTATTTCAACACGTACCCCGGTTTCTGATATTCCTTTTTTATCTAAAAGTTTAAAATGTGCTTTTTTTGTATAGTTTCCAAAGAGCACTTCAAATCTTTCAGAAATAATCGTTTGGGAGAGCGATTGTTTTTTAGGCTTATTTAGAGGTTTTGCGTCCAATCCACTTCCATTGTCTTCGATAATAATCATCAGCATTTCATCGCTACGCTGAAATGAGATCTGTAATTTGCCTTTGTAACTGATGTTTCTAAATCCATGTTCAATTGCATTTTCAACGAAGGGCTGTATCAGCATAGGTGGGATCAGGGTTTGATGACTGTCCAGCTCATCGTCAACCATAATGGTATAAGCGAATGCTCCGCTATAGCGCATCTGCTGAAGCTGAAGGTAATTTTCAAGGGTACTAATCTCCTCTTCGATGTCGATGAAATCCTTCCGGTTTTGCTCAAGTATTGCCCTTAGCAGGATTGAGAAGGCCCGCAAGTAGCGCACAGATGCTGCGGTGTCGCCGGCAGAAATCAGCCCCTGAAGATTGGCAATGGCATTAAATATGAAGTGGGGGTTGAGCTGCGCCTGCAATAATTTCTGCTCCATCTGTAAACGTTGATTTTCGGATGCAAGCAGTTTGTTCCTGTCTCTTAAACGAAGCTGACGGTAGATCACTATAAACATGGAAACAGCAGCTAAAAAAATGATCAGCAAAAGAAAAAAAGACCAGCGCTGCTGTTTAATGATCTGCTCGTTGAGCTGGTTGCGCCCATTGAGCTCTTTGATGCTCCGGTCCTTTTTCTCCACCGCGTACTTCTCATGCATCAACGCAATATTGCCCGCTTCTATCGCCCGGTTGTTCCTCGTTTCTATCGTGTAAAGTGAATCAGCTGCCAGCAATGCAGACTTATAATCACCTTTAAGCTTGTAGGCCTCTATGAGTCCCTCATAAGGAACTGTTTTTCTTTTTCCGGAAGGATCCTTTTGTTCCATGGCAATACCGGCCTTGTAGTAGAAGATTGCAGAATCTGCCTGGCCGTTTCTGGAAAATGCTGTAGCAAGATTATTATAGGCGATGTCGTTTAGGTTATTGGTTTTTTTGAGGTAACCGAAATATATCCGGCTACATTCCAGTGCCTTGGCGTTCAGGCCTTTCATGCTATAAACCTGTGCCTGATTGTCGTAGGTACGCGCAAGGGCAAGACTGTCGCCAATGCTTCTGGCCAGCGTGCGGGCCTGTTGGTTATAATAGGCCATTTTTTTATAGTTTTCGAGGCGTGAGGCCAGCAAAAATGAGATGTCAAAGTAGCGCTGTTTGATTACCGTGTGGTTTTTAAAGGGGTGGGCCTGAAAATATTTAGCAGAATATTCGAGTGATTTTTCGTTGTTGTGATTTTGGAAATAGGCCTGTGCCACCAGGTCATAGTAGCGGTAAGTGAGGCGGCTGCCAACATGCTCACAGGTTTTTAACCCTGCGAAAATTTTGTTCATCAATGGTGCCTCAACCATGGAGCCATTGCCCAGCATCCGGGTATAGATAGCCTGATATTTTAACAGATCGGTTTCATCACCGCTTTTTAAGGCCTTCATGCGACCATATTCCGAGAGTGCGCTATCTCTTTTCTTTTCCAGAATAAATTTTCTTGCCCTAAAGTAATGGTAGAATGGATTTTTTTCTTTGCCGTTGTCTAAAGAAAGGAGACTGTCGTACTTAAGCACTGCACTGCTAAAAGCTGTAGGGGCTAATGTATCGAGCGAAATAATCATTGATATATACGCTTCCGGTGTTTTTGTAGCGATATGTTTGGTCGCCTTTGTAACTGGCTTTGGGGAGTTTTCATTACAGCCTGCCAGGTACAGTACGGACAGTAGAACGGCTAAAAAATAAGCGTGTCTGTAAAGGATATTCATGAGCGGTAAAATCTGTTAAATAAGCAAAGGTAACTTTCAGGCCTAAATATATCGATCCCCAGGGAAATGGAGAAGGCTGTTTCGATATTCGGCAGGTTTGAATCCATATCCGCTGATTCTGCGGACAAACCAAACGGATGTTGAACCGCATTCATGTATTGCAGATTTTCCTCTTTTCCCAACGGATATCAGCTGAAATCCACCGAATGTGGGTTAGTTGTTTTTCCCTGGTCTTTTTCTCCTGAAATTCACTGGTGAAAACAGTGGCCATCTGTCCTTTGAAAAACATAATTTTTAACCAGTAAATCAGAAAAATATGAAACGTTTATTTATTGTATTGGTATGCACCGTAATGGGTTTTAGTACTCTAACTTCAATGGGCAAGCCACAGAAACCGTTATTCGAAAAGGCACCGGCCGGTAAAACTGCTGGAGGAGATATAACCTCAAGAAGAAAAACAACCGCGTATATTTTCCATCTTACCTGCGGTGATGTCATTGTAAATGTTTACAATGATGCCGTAAATGCACCTGGAGTGATGAGCGGCATTTGGAACCATTTGAATGATCAAAATTGTAAATAGTTTTATGATGGTAATCGGGTTCCCTTTAAGTAACCTAAAGTAAATATGGCCATTGGTAAAAGTTCTGTCTTTTACCAATGGCCATTATCAGATAAAAAAGGGTGGGTTTTAGGTCAGCTAATATGCCATTTTTGAATGTTAAAAAAAGATGTCGATGTAATCGGTGGTTTCGCCATCGCAATTGAGCATCTGCTGCAGCCGCCAATATTTTCTTACCCCGCTGGCCTTAAAAATGAAAAGACCAGTGAGTTCGCAGGGCTGTCCGTTATTGTTGGAATCGATTTTGGACACAATTTTTCCATTGAATTTAAGCGTACGCCCCTGATTAAGGAAAGTGCCTTTTATCGTTACATACTCCAGGGTATTCGGATCCCTTTGCGCTCCTTCGATACTGTACTCGTCTTTGCCTACAGGTTTGATATTTACCTTTCCAGGGGTATTTTTGTTGAAACTGATCCATTGGATAGTAAAAGGATGCCAACCTGTCCGCACCGGTTCCACTTGTGATTGGGCATGGTGGGGTATCAAGAATAACGAAGCCATCATCAACATATATTTCATAAGGGCAAACTTAAGCGTTCATAAAGATTAAAAAATTAATTTCTAAAAGGCAATTGGAAATTAACTATGCCCTGTTTCTGCAATATATTCAGGATCGATAGTTAAGGAATTACGCTCCGGGGCATTTTCCAGATAAGCCAGCTCTACATCGTTCAGATAAACTTTAAGTTTTGAAATCCTATCAGTTACAACTGCTTTTTCCTGTTCACTGTGTTCTGGCGCACCATCCATCGTTTTAACCGTATCAATAGCGTAATCTATAAACCGTTTTACGTTTTCTGAAAGAAGTAATTTTTCCATGTTTTCTGTTTTAACTTATCCTAATACAAATTTGTGGAGGATTGGTTTTCGTTAGAGCGTTATTATTTGTGCTATGGGTTTTATTGCTTAAGTTTATTGTTGGTACCCTCTTTATTACTGGTGTTGAATCTATAGGAGTTTATGATTAAATGGCAAGTAAACTTAATCATAAGTCTGTTTGATTTGGAGATATCCTGGTTTTGAAGATTGTGCAGAATGCAGCACGATGTAATTTTGCTGAATTTTTTTATTTTCCATTCCTTAAAATGCCGGATATGCTCAGGTATGTATTTTTTTTAGCTTTTGTATTTCTTTTTCCATTTATTGGTCGATCTCAGGTTAGGGTTGGCGAACAGGCACCCCATATTCAGATTACCTCATGGATTAAAAATGTTCCTGAAATAAAAGATTTAAAGAATAAGTTTATTGTGATAGATTTTTGGGCTACCTGGTGTGCACCCTGCCTGGAAACTGTGCCACATATCAATAATTTAGTTGCAAAAAATATTACGAATAAAAATCTGGTGTTTCTGGCAATGACCGACGAAAAGGAAGAGAAAGTAAACTGGCTGTTAAAAAGAGTTCAGTTTTCGGCTGCTGTAGTCACCGACATTTCCAGGCAGACCTTTGATGATTTTAAAGTCAAGTTTATTCCCTTGTGCGTGATGATAGATGACACCGGGATTGTAAGGTGGGTAGGTAATCCTGGCGAATTAAGTAATGAGATGGTTCAGGCAATCATCGAGGAAAAACCTGTGCCACTATCTCCTGAGAAAAAAGCATTGATGGTTGCAAAAGAAGTAGATGAATTGTACTCTTCACTAACAACAAAATACGCCACTTACATTAATGATAAGGATCTTAAAGAATATTTTAGCATGACACTATCGATGTTCAGCCGCAACCCTTCTTCTTTTTTAAACAAGAGTAACTCGTCGTATAACGAGATGATTATCAGTAATGGTCTTGCCCATCGTTTGGCTGCGCTTTTTGATGTTTCAGAAAGCCAGATTATTTTACCAGAAAAGTTTTCCAAATCCTACATTTCTTATTGTTATAAAAGTGAAAAAAAAACTGCTACGAAGCAGGTGTCTGGCGTAATTCTCGATGAACTCAATCTGAAACCCGTTGTTACCGACAGTTTAATAGAGGTTTTTCAGTTTGAAGTTTCAGATAAAGAACTGTTGCGCAAGTTCACGGCGTCTGGATTGTCAACTGCAGAGGTTGGACATAGCTCGTGGTCAAAAAGTTATATTGGCATTGATCACGAAAAATTTGATAAGTTGGTGAAATTAGTTGAAGATAAATTTCAAAGACCTGTTTTTTTTAAACAGGATCATATTTTTGAGGATAAAATGTCAATAACGGTCAAAATTGATCGTGAGGAAGATTTAATTCAATCGTTGGCATCTTACGGAATAAAAGTAGTAGTCCTTAAAAAGAAAATGCCCGTATATCACTTTAAAGAAAGGAACTAATCGGGCATCTATCCATCAGTAGACAGAAATGGGTACTATTCTCCCGTTATTCATATAGAATTAAACAACATCGATTAAATATGCTTAAGAAATATCTTTCAGTAATAGTGTTAATCCTTCTAACAAATTTTAGTGTCCACGCGCAGCTTAAGGTTGGACAAGATGCCCCTCAAATAGTGATTACCAACTGGCTGAAAAATGTACCGAAATCCAGAGCACTGGCGGGCAAATTTATTGTGATAGATTTTTGGGCTACCTGGTGTGCACCCTGCCTGGAAACCGTTCCCCATTTCAATCAGATGGTTAAGGAACATAAGTCAAACCCCAATCTAGTGTTTTTAGCCCTGACGGATGAAAAGGTGTCGAAAGTGATGCCTTTACTAAAACGTATTCCCTTTGGCGCTATTGTCGTTACCGACACAAGCAGGCAGACATCCTACAGCTTTAAGGCGAGTACTATCCCTTTTTGTGTAATTATTGATAACAAAAATAAAATCCGATGGTTCGGTCATTCAGGATCCCTCAATAGTGAAATCATCAAAAATATTCTGGCTGGAACACAGGTAGGCACTGAAAAAAAACAGGAGAAATCCCAATCAGATGATGTAGATAAATTATATAATGAACTTGATGACCGCTATACCGTTTATTTTGAGGATGCGGGCATACAGGAATATTTTAGCATGGGTCCAGTTACTACAAAACCTCTTGGTTCTGTCAGGTTAAGAGGAGGAAGCAAAAAGTTTCCTTACAAAGAGGTAGTTATAGGATATCGTCTTGTCCCAAGAATTTCTACACTTTTAGATGTTAGCCCTACCCAGATCGTGATACCGAAAAAAATGCAGGAATCGTGTATTTCTTATTGTTACAAGAGTGCATTGAAGAATGATAAAAAGAATGTACTCGATACCATCCTGCATCAGCTAAACCTGAAGTATGTGGTTAAGGATAGTGTTGTGGACGCTATCGCGCTAGAGGTTGAAAACCGGGCTTTATTGGAGAAATATGCTTCCGATTCTCTGGCCCACATATCACGATCTTCTTATTCAGACAGCTATGCAGCAATTGAACACGATGATTTTTCCAATTTGGTAAGACTGATCCAGGAAAAGGCTAAAAAAGTTGTAGTTGTCCAGAACGATGCTGTTCTCAGTAAAAAGTTTTCGATGACCATTAAATACGATAACTTGTCGACTCTGACCATGTCGCTTAAACACTACGGAATAAAAGTAACTACGGTCAAACGGAAAATGCCTATCTATCGGTTCGCGCAAAAAGAGTAGTGTTATTTTTTCGATATCGTAAAAATGATCAGGAAGCTATTTTTTGATGTCTGGTGGCAAATATTCAAAAGGCAGTTGGTCTGCCAGGCGTTTTTCAGACCAATAGCCCCTGATTAGAAAGGTTTTGTAACCTGTATATACACTTCCTCTTTCATCAATCAGCGCTTCTTTTAAATACAATAATAACTGAGAATTTTTTCCGCTTGCATCAACGGCCGGGAACCCGATCTCGTTGGGCATTTTGTCATTTAATATCTTCAGATCTATTTCAGCTGTTTCTGGTAACTGTTTTTTCAATCGTATGGCTTTGTCTGGGTTATAGCTAATATTCAGCGCATTAAATTTGTAGGATACAAAGGAACTATCCAACTTGCTGACAAATTTGCTTAGTTTCACCGGAGTGGGGATCATGTAGGCTTTCGGGTCGAATATATTGCTGCTCTTGACCATCTGATTTGCAACAAAGCCTTCCTCCAGCAGCGTATTTGCATATACTGATCTTAAAAAATGCATGGAAGAACCTAAATATGCATTCAACCTATTTTGCTCCCAAATTTTTTGCTGTTCTGTAGTGCCTTCCATTTCTTCAAAACTGCTGTCGCCGTCAAAGGAAGTGATACGGCTTTTTGTGCTGTATTCAAACGAACGTAGGAGGTATTTTATCCTGTAGCCCAATAGGTTATTTTCAATGATGATTAACTCGTCAGCTTCCGCTTTCAATGTCAGATTATTGGGATTGGTTTCCTTGCCATTTAAGGAGATCACTTCCGGATTGACGATAAAACATTTTTTATCTGCTGATTTTCCCAAGAACTGCGCTTTAAATATACTGAGGTAACGCGCTCGGTTCTTATCCGTTGTGATGTTAACTTCATCGAGGGTGATGGATTTTATCTGTAGTTTGATCAACACGCTAACAGACTTATCGTGTAAAGTCATGGCCAGGGATGGGCTGTTATATCCAAGCATTTTTGTGGAAATAATATAGTTCCCGGCCTGCATCTCCGCAAATGAAAAATGGCCTGTGGCGTCTGTTGCTGTAATTTTCTGAGCACCACTGATAAATACTGTGGCACCTTGTAAAGGTTTGTTGTCATCATCCATTACTGTTCCTGAAATGCTGTATAGCTCCTGAGCAAAGAGGGCAGGGCTTATGATCACATTAAAAATAAATAGTAGGCCGAATAACAAAAGTTTCATAAATGTTGATCTTCATTTTTTTGTATAAATATGTTGATTAGTGAATCTGACATAGTCATCTTGAAAAATCCTCTAGCAAGTTCGCTAAACTTTAATGATTTTCCATACCTCAGCGATTTGAATTTTAGCTACCCGTATTTTGTATTTGTAATTTGCTCTGGATGGTGAAATTATCACAGTCTTATTTTTTTAGGTATTTTATAATCATATTGTTGTAGGTAATAATTATTATTTTTTTGGTTCTGCTGGCTTAGGTAATTAGTATGGTCAATTGTTGTACGCGAGTTGGCACTACCGGCTGAATATTTTAATGCAGGAAAAAAATATAAATTTGGATTGTAATATCCGGTAATGAATTTCTTTCTCAACATGTCCAATAGCAGTATCTTTTTGCCCCTGATCATTTTTGCGGGGATGGCCTATGCCATACTGGCGAAAAAGCTGACCGTTCCGGCTGCTTTTACTGGTGGGGCAGTAGCGTGTATCATTTACCTAGCTGCGGGTTATACTGGTGTTGCAATGATGACTACATTTTTTATTTTGGGGTCTGTTGCGACTTCATGGCAAGGACATAAAAAGCGGGCATTTGAGCCTGTTGAGGAAACTAAAAAAGGACGTACTTCGCTGCAGGTTTTAGCCAATGCCGGTGTTCCGGCAATTGCTGGTTTGGTGCTTGTGTTTTTTCCTGAGCTACGCGATTTGATGTTATTGGTGATGGCTGCTGCTTTTGCTTCGGCTACGGCCGATACGTTATCTTCGGAGCTGGGCATGGTTTACGGTAGGCGTTTTTTTAATATCATAACGTTTAAACCTGACCGATGCGGAATGGATGGGGTGATCAGTTTGGAAGGAACGCTGATCGGAATTGCGGGCAGTTGTGTTATTGCTGTATTCTATGGCTTAGGATTTGGATGGAATATGGGCTTTCTTTTTATTGTTTTTGCGGGTGCAGCAGGTAATCTGACGGATTCTGTATTGGGGGCATTGCTGGAAAGGAAGGGCTTGATCGGGAATGATGTGGTAAATTTTTTAAGTGCTTTGACGGCAGGATTGCTTGTATTGTTGAAGGTTTTGTTTTAGTAGGGGTAAATTTGGTACCTTGAAATTTTCAACCAATACCTCAGGAATAATTATAGCTTGATCAAAAATATCTAACTTGTTTATTCATTAAAAAAGGAGTAAAAGTCGATGAAAAAGATAATCGTCACTAATGCAAGACAGAATAATCTTAAGGGCATATCACTGGAAATCCCTAAAAATAAAATTACCGTGTTTACCGGTGTTTCCGGTTCTGGTAAATCTTCCCTTGTATTTGAAACCATTGGCGCTGAGGCGCAACGCCAGATTAACGAAACGCAGAACAGTTTCGTCAGAAACCGTTTACAGCATTACGGAATTCCTGATATTGACAAAATTGAAAACCTGAATGTGCCTATTATCATTAACCAAAAGAGACTGGGAGGCAACGCAAGATCCATAGTTGGCACGGCAACTGATGTATATGCATCTCTTCGCCTGCTCTTTTCCAGAATGGGCGTACCTTTTGTTGGCTATTCCAATGTATTTTCATTTAACAATCCCCAGGGCATGTGCCCAACCTGTGAAGGCCTTGGATTTGTGCAGACGGTTAAGATCGATGCTTTAATAGATAAAAACAGGTCGTTGAATGAGGGAGCTATAAAACTCCCTACTTTTCAGCCCGGTGGCTGGCGTTGGACAAGATATGTTTATTCGGGATATTTCGACAACGATAAAAAATTAAGGGATTTTACAGATGATGAATGGGAAAATTTGCTTTATAAATCTGCGCATAAGCCTAAAAATGCCTCCGAAAAATGGGGAAAAACAATGAAGTACGAGGGGCTTGTGCCAAGGATTGAAAAAGCATTTCTTAAAAAAAACTCAAAGGAAAACCTGATCCGGGCGGATGCGCTGAAGAATGTGATTACCACTAAGACCTGTAACTCTTGCTATGGACAACGGCTGAACAAAAAGATATTATCCTGCAAGATCAACGGTAAAAATATCGCAGATTGCACGGCGCTCCCTGTTGATGAATTATTGGTTTTTATCAAAGCGTTACAATCAAAACCATTTGGGGCTATTTTGGACGAACTCTCCAAAAAACTACAGAACATTATCAATATTGGCCTGCAATATCTTACGCTGAATAGAAGAACAGATACGCTATCGGGCGGCGAGTCACAAAGGATCAAAATGGTAAAGAATCTGGGCAATAGCCTGGTTGATCTGCTTTACATTTTTGATGAGCCCAGCATTGGACTGCATCCCAAAGACCTTGACAATATCGCATCAATCATAAGGCAACTTAGGGATAAAGGCAATACCGTACTCCTTGTAGAACACGATCCCGATCTGATCAAAATATCAGACTGGGTTATTGATATGGGTCCTGGTTCGGGAAAAAACGGCGGTGAAATCGTTTATGAAGGTAGTTTTGATGGTATTAAACAGTCAAAAGGAAAAACAGGTCTTTATTTCTCGAAAAAACCAGAACTTAACCAGGCACCGCGCAATGCCAGTGGATATATTGAAATCAAGAATGCGGACCTATTCAACCTTAAAAATATCAATGTAAAGGTGCCAACAGGTATTATGACGGTTATTACAGGGGTTGCAGGCTCTGGTAAGAGTACATTGATTAATCGGGTATTGCCCACTTTTTGTCACAATGTGACTATTATCGATCAATCTATGTTTACTGCCAGTGCAAGATCAAGTTTATTGACCTATCTACATTTATCCGATAGGGTGCGAAAACTTTTTTCTATTGCTAATGATGTTCCGGATAAACTTTTTAGCAGAAACAGTGGAGGTGCATGCCAAAACTGCAAGGGTTTAGGCGTCGAAAAAATTGACCTGGCTTTTATGGACGATATTGAGCAACCCTGCGAGGTATGTAGGGGTACTGGCTTTGATCCAAAGGTTTTAAGATATACATATCACAAAAAAAATATCTCGGAAGTAATGGAGATGACTGTTGTGGAAGCGGATGTTTTCTTTAAAGATGAAGAGTTTAAAGATCTGGGTGTTTTGATTAAACTGGGGTTAGATTATTTGACCCTGGGACAGCGGTTGGATACCTTTTCGGGTGGAGAAAGACAGCGTTTGAAGCTGGTTAAAGAGCTTAATCATACCAACAAGATACTCATTTTAGACGAGCCCAGCACCGGGTTACACCCAAGTGATACCCAAAAACTACTTTCCTTTTTCAATGATCTGGTGGATAAAGGCAATACCTTAATTGTAATAGAACATAATATGGACATTATTGCCCAGGCCGACTGGATTATCGATATTGGACCGGGAGCCGGGAAATATGGAGGAAACGTTTTATTTACAGGCACGGTAAAAGCACTTTTAAAAATAAAAGATTCTTACACGGCTTCTTCTTTGAGGGAACATATGGCGTAACTGTCAGTCAAAAAACTGTTGCATTTTTTTCAATAGAAGAATGATTTGAGATCATTATTTACTGTACAGGAGAAGTCGAGACCCACAAAACTGGCCGGATACATAGGCCGGATCTGAATATTTGGGCTTTTTAAGAACAAGATTATCGAATAACACCTAAATTTATATCTTTGAGATATGGACATCAGTCAATGCCTTTTAAATGTTGAAAATCTTTCCGTTAGCTATGGGGACTTCGAGGCGGTGAAAAACATTAGCTTTAGCGTTTTGCCTGGAGAAATTTTCGGCCTGCTTGGTCCTAACGGCGCTGGCAAAACCAGTACATTGAGTGCAATTGAGGGCCTGGTGAGGTTTTCTTCAGGTACGATCATTGTAGATGGTTACAATGTTAATCAGGATCCCCTGCATGCCCGTGCGGCCATGGGTGTACAGTTACAGTCAACCACCTTTCAGCCTGAGCTGAACGTGGTTCAGATACTACAGCTGTTTTCGGGTATATATGGTGTGCCGTTGGACAAAAATGGGATAGCCCGGGTTTTAAAGGAAATCCAGCTGGAAGATGCTGCTCATAGAAGGTTTGCCCAACTATCCGGCGGGCAGCAGCAACGCTTGTCGCTGATCATATCCACCATACACAATCCACGCCTGGTGATGCTGGATGAACCAACTACAGGGCTCGACCCGCAGTCGCGCAGGCAATTGTGGGAACGTATCGAGGCGATCCGTAAAAGTGGGCATGCTGTTTTATTGACTACCCATTCAATGGAGGAAGCTGAAGCCATATGCGACCGCATCGCTATTGTTGACCACGGTAAAATTATTAGTATTGATGAACCTCAGGCGCTGATAAACAAACACGGTAATGACCCAGAGGTTATTGCTGTTTCCCGCCGTGGAAAAATTACTTTGGAAGACGTGTTTATTGCATTAACCGGCCGCGAAGTGCGCGCCTAAAACTTTTCAGATGTCGGTATCAATTCCTAAAACGACTACAGCCTTGATGGCATTACTAAAGGCGGATTTTGCTGTGCTAAGGGCTAACCGCCGCTCCGCTATTCTGGCGCTTCTTGTGCCGGTCATTATTTTAATATCATGGAAACCGCTTATCCCTAAATTAGGGGGCGCTTATGCGCTCTCATCTGCCATTACATTTGGTTTAATGGCAATAGGGTTGATGGGATATTCCATTACGATAGCCAGAGACAGGGATAAAGGGATATTCCAACGGCTAAGGGTTGCGCCGGTGCCCACCTGGGCTATCATGGCCAGCAGACTGGCAATACAGCTCTTTATGATTATACTGCTCACTTTACTGATCTTTATTATCGGTAAAACGTATGATGGTGTTACCTTAACCATTGGAGGCTATGTAATCACGTTTTTTGTGGCTTTTTTGGGCGGCGCGGTTTATCTGTCACTAGGTCAGCTGATCGTTGGCCTGATCAAAAATCCTGAAACTGTTAATGCCACTACCCGGATGGTGTATTTTATCTTCATTATGGTGGGCATGTTCGGCGAATTGGGTACCCTTGGAGAACAGGTCAAAATATATATACATTACTCTCCCTATGGTGCCGTGAAAATGATGCTGGCTACCAGTATGGCTCCTCAAACATGGTCTTCTGCTACCAGTACCGCAGTACTTATATCTATCGGCTATGCTCTGTTATTTGCCGGTATCGGAATAAGATTATTTAAGTGGAACACAAAATAATATAACAGTCGGGCTGATTTTAATCATAAAATGGCTGTATGTTAAATTTTTACCGGTCATTAACGCTTGATACCTTTCTGGTAATGCTGCTATCGGATATTCTGATAGGGAATAACAAAAAACTTTGTGTACCAGAACAATAATACTTTTAGCGATGTTAATCAAATACATTTAATCAAGATTAAAAATATGAGCTTAACATTAGAAATCGTAGAAAAATTATCTTCGGCAGCCAAAGCCAAAGCGAAAGAAATTGGCGTACCCATGAACATTGCTGTTGTGGATGAAGGTGCCAATTTAAAAGCATTTCACCGAATGGACAATGCGTGGCTGGGATCAATAGATATTTCCATTAAAAAAGCCAAGACTGCCAGGTTTTTTGATATGAATTCGGGTGAAATTGGAAAGCTTTCGCAACCCGGACAGCCTTTATACAATATTGAACATTCAAATGGCGGCTTGATCACATTTCCGGGTGGCGTGGTTTTGAAAGATGAAACCGGTCAGATAATCGGTGCCATCGGAGTTTCAGGTGGGACTGTTGACCAGGATCACGAAGTGGCCACTGCCGGTGCTGAAGCACTAAAGTGATAAAATAAATGTTGGGAGAAGCACTTCTCCTGACATTTTAAAATTAGTTATGAAAAGATTGACCTCATTAGTGAACGATTACTCTTGATAGGAGGATGCTGGGCGTATTCCGAATGTAAAAATCAGGTCTTCACAAAACATTACTTTATTATAAGATGACACCCTGTTATCTTCAATGAAAGGCACGACACGGGTTTTACAACCCTGGTCTATATCCACCATTTTGATCAAAAAAATGAGTTAAAGGGGTAATCAGCTATGGCTGGTGTTTAAAAAAAACAGTTTACCTTTCGTTTTATTTTAAATCAAGTATATGAGTTTGATCAAGCATTTAGTTCTGCGTATCGCGGTTGTTGCAATTCCGTTGTTGGGATGGTACGTTTATTCGGAAATCGCATATAAAGCCAACAGGATGAAAGAACATCCAACTGATGTTGGATTGGGTATGGCCATATTGCTTACTTTGATATTGGTTTTTTTATTTGTTGGTTTTGTAATTGATCTTGTCGTAAGGACTCGGAATAAGCAAAAGCAGATTGCCAGAATCGATCTGGTTTTTATTATCCTGTTTGCTGTTTCCATCCTATATTTTTTCTCCCTTTTTTAGCTTTGTGCTCAACGCACGATAGGTTATTTGGGCTTTTGGGGCTCAGAATTCGGAGAGCTAAATAAAAAAATAATTAAACTTCTTTGCATATTTTGTACTGGGGTGTGTAACAAGGTACCTTGTTATGCATCATAGTATAAAATTCTATATGAAACTAAAATCATTAGTTATTTTCAGCATAATTATACTTTGCTTATCTCATCTTACATGTTGGTCACAATCCGGAAAACTGCTCACCGATAACCGTCTCTCTAATAAATTGGATACGGCAATACAGTTAGCCGCGGCCGGTTATATGTCTAATCCGGGAACCGTTGGTCTTTCAATCGCAATTTACAATAACGGACAGAATTTATTTTACAACTATGGTGAATCGAGAAAGGGGGCAGGTCAACTGATCAAGGCGGATCAGTTATTTAATTTAGGTTCTGTTGCTAAAACCTTCATTGGAATTATGCTTGCAGAAGCTGTAATAGAAAAAAAGGCAAATCTGGAAGACGATATCCGTAAATACCTCCCGGGAAAATATCCTAATTTACAGTACGAAGGCCACCCTATAAGGTTAATTGACCTGGCTAACCATACCTCTGGCCTGCCAAAGTCATCGCGGAATTTTCCGGCGAAAATTATGGATAGTATAAAGAACATCAGTCTGCCCAAACAACTTGATTTTTTTGCAATGTACAACCAGGATACTTTGATGAAGGATATGCATCATTTCCAGATTGAATCTTTACCTGGTACCAAGTACGATTATAATGGTAACGCCATGACAATACTTATCCTTTTACTTGAACGCATTTACCATCAGCCCTATGAACAATTAGTGACAGATTATCTGAAAACCCATATTGATCTTTATGATACCCGAACTAAAGTTCCGTTGAACCAACTAAGCCGTTTTATCCAGGGATATAAAGATGCATCAAGGCCTGTACAATGGTACGATCTTACGGTTGCCCATACAAATGAGATTAATACCAACCTTTTTTATCCCGGAGGTCCAAGCATGAATTCAACGATGTCGGATATGCTGAAATATGTAATCGCAATTGTGAAAGAAACTGACCCCGCGATTAAATTATCACATAAAAGTACTTTTCACCAATCGGACAGCACTGGTGTTGGCTTAAGTTGGATGATCAGTTATAAAAACGGGAAACGATCACTTTATCATAGTGGCCGTACGGGAATCGGATTTAGCACACTTTGCATCGTCTATCCTGAAGAAAAAATGGGAATCATGATACTCGTTAATGATAATATTAGTCAGGACAACGTATCGGTATTAGGTGAGAAGATTAAATTGGCAATATCACAATGATTGCCTGAATAAAAAACAGCGTAGGGATTGTAGGTACTGATGTAGCTTTTGTAAATACAGGAAAGGAAGTGGCGTTAATTTGCTTTTCTAATGCTAAAAAGCATTGACATATTTATATAATATTCGTAACGTTGGTAAATGAAAACCAGATACTATCTAACCATTTTTCTTACTTACCTTATTCTCTACTGTAACAAAAGCTTCTCACAGTCACATGGCCTTGGTTTTTTTAGTCATGAAGTTGTACAGGACCATAGAACAAGTCTGGACCTCAGTCCTGGCAGGGCCCTCTCTTTTGATAAGGATTTCAGTCTTGCTTTTGATCTGAATTTTTTTCCGGGCAGGGATGATTATTTCGGATACATCTTCCGCATTGTAGTAAACGATACCCAGAATATCGATCTCATTTATGATTATATCTTTGAAGAAAAAGACCATTTTAAGCTCGTGTCGGGCAGTGACTTTTCCAAAATCGCATTTAATATAAAACCCAATTTATTGTTCGGTTCGTGGAACAGGATAAAGCTCGATTTTGATTTTGAAAGGCAGAAAATCACTTTAACCTCCGGGGCCTACAAAGGGAGTACTCCTTTCAAAATCCAGGCCGGTGACCGTATGAGGGTTCTTTTTGGAGCCAATCGGGATGAAAAGTTTAAAACATCCGACAACCCGCCTATGAAGATACGTAATATCCAGGTTGAGCAGGGTGGTAAAATTGTATCAAACTGGCCATTGGATCAGTATGATGGAACTGTGGTAACCGACAGGGTTAACGGCAAAGATGCCCTGGCCACAAGACCGTTATGGATAAAAAAAATGCATTATGAATGGCAGCGTATAGGAAGCTTTACCGCCAAAGGGCCTGCCAGTGTTACTTTTAATCCCAAAAAGGAAGTGGTTTATATTGTAGAAAAAGATTCGTTGAAGAGTTTTTCTGTAGTAGATTCCAAAATAAAAGCTGTTGCGTACAAAAACAGGTTAACCCTGCTCAGAGGGAACCACTCCCTGTATGATGAGGTTACCGGGCGGTTATTCAATTTTTATGTAGATCAGAAAACAGTTACGGTTTTTGATACCCTAAAAAGGACATGGTCAAAAAACTACATTGAGACGCCGATAACCGATTTCTGGCAGTTCAACAAATTTTATTCCAGGGCCGATTCATCACTTTATATTTTTGGTGGGTATGGCCATTTTATTTTTAAAAATCAGATCCAGCGCTACCATTTCCCTTCCGGAGAATGGAAGGATGAGAAATTTAAAGGAGATGTATATACACCCAGGTACCTTGCAGCACTTGGTAAAAGTGGTAATGGAGCCTATATTATTGGTGGCTATGGCAGTTCTACCGGGAAGCAGATGTTAAGTCCACAAAATATTTATGATCTTCTTT
>Ga0163161_10000931_pt1 | contig 22569 bp, 13 predicted proteins | sample S45metaG_FD_129847 | JGI IMG/M metagenome (GOLD analysis project Ga0163161, IMG submission 129847) | Switchgrass rhizosphere microbial communities from Kellogg Biological Station, Michigan, USA - S4-5 metaG | ecosystem: Host-associated > Plants > Roots > Rhizosphere > Soil | place: USA... | reverse complement strand
TGTTTGGGTAAATCCTCTAGTGGCCAAGGACAGTACCTTTAACCTGGTCGCCGGAAGCATAACTTTTGAGCCAGGTGCACGAAGCTTCTGGCATACCCATCAGGCAGGACAAATCCTGCTCATCACCGATGGAACAGGTTACACCCAGGAAAAAGGAAAGCCAATACGGGTGATTCACAAAGGGGAGGTAATTACCTGCCCGCCGAACGTCGAGCATTGGCATGGCGCTTCATCCAGCAGTGCTATGACTCATATTTCATTAAACCCTAATGCAGATAAAGGAGTGGTTACCTGGCTAAAGCCGGTAACAAATGCGCAATACAACGGACCGAAACAATAATACTTTAAGCCCACCATCAAATGGAAAATCAAGAATTAGATCATAAAAACCAAAGTTTGGTAGCCATATCGGCCCTTACTGCTAAAGGAGATATAACCGGGTTAAAAGCGAGCCTGGCTAAAGGCCTTGATGCGGGATTAACTATCAGCGAAATCAAAGAGGAGCTCGTACAACTATATGCATATTGCGGGTTCCCACGCAGTCTAAATGCGGTCAACGCTTTCATGGCTGTACTTGATGATCGTAAAGGAAAAGGGATTACGGACGAGGAAGGCCGTGATGCTTCTCGGGTTGCTGACGGCAATAAATATGAAGCAGGAAAGAAAAACCTGCAAACACTGACCGGCATTGAAGAAACAGGCCCGAAGAAAGGTGCCAACGGCTTTGCCCCATTGATTGATACCTTTTTAAAAGAACATCTTTTTGCAGATATTTTCAATAGGGACATTTTAACATTTCAGGAGCGAGAACTGATCACAATTTCAACGCTGGCAACGCTAAGCGGCGTGGAACCGCAATTGCAGGCGCATATCGGTATGGGCATGAATACAGGGCTTACAGAACAGCAGTTGAAGCGAGCATTCCTGCTGATTGGTACCACCATCGGCAAAATAGAAGCAGATAGCGCATTGGAAGTGTTAGCGAAAGTAGTAGAAGCCCGGAATCAAAATAACAAGTAAATGAGTACAGCAAAATTCTCAACAGAGCAGCTGCAACAGATTGACCAGGCGAATGATCTGAAAATAGCCCCATTTCGACAGGATGGGATAACTTACGGTACCCCAACCTGGATATGGGAAGTGGTTGTAGAAGGAGCGCTTTATGTACGGGCCTACAACGGACTATAATCGCGTTGGTACCATGCTGCAATGAAACAGAATGCCGGGCGCATACATGCCGCAGGTATGGTAAAGGATGTTAGTTTTGAATCTGTTTTGGAAAATAATTTGAATCAAAAGATTGATCAAGCCTACCAAAAAAAGTATGGTACAAGCCCCTATATGGCTCACATGATTAGTAGTAGGGCAAGATCTGCTACTGTAATGATCCAGCTAATATAATTTAGTAGAACAGGGAAAGCCAAGGCTGCTTACTTCATTCCATGAAGCCGGTAGACAGGCCCTAATACATAAATACACTTAAGCGAATGAACGAACGCAATTTAAGATCACGTCTTATTATATTCCTATGAATTTACTTTTCGTCCAAATGAGTCTGGCTATTTAGAAATAGATATAGTAGTGATGATACAAATATAATAAGTGCGTTGCTTATCACTACTAAAGATCCAGCATTTTGATCTAGCTTTTTGGTGTTGTATAAAAATTTATGCCTGCTTCCTTCCAAATTTCAGGCAATGACTTGTCTTTTGTCTCTTTCTCCGTGAATCGCCGTTGGTACTTTCCCTTAAAATCCCTACCTAGAATATTGTCGGAAAGAAAGTCTGAAATATTTGCTAATTTCGCCAAACCATTAAAAAATTAGTGTGGCTCTAGGTTGCTAAGGCGTACGACTCAAAAGACTTCGATGAAAATCGGAGGCTTTTTTGGTTTTAATGGCTATATTCTATTGCTTTAATATTTGCAGCAATTCAGTATTCAGATATAGCTTTTCCTTTCCTACCATTTCACTTTTAAGAATACCTGCTTTTTCTAATTCATTTAGATAGCTCCCCGCAGTTTTTAAATTACCTAATCCTGCTTGTTCCAAAAATATTCTTTTAGTATAAGGTAATTTGAATAGCACTTCCATGAGATCTTTAGAATATAATTTTGGCAGTTCCTTTTGGATTCTTTCACTCATTGTTCTCATTAATCGTTCTATGCTAGCAATTTGTTTGCGGCCTTTTGTAGCTGTATCCTCTACCATATCAAGCATATAAAGTATCCAACTTTTCCAGTCGCCTTTTTCAGTGACCCTTCTAAGGCTCAAATAATAATCTTGTTTATGCGTTATAATGTATTCACTCATGTATAAGGCTGGTATATCCAATAATCCGGTTAATTTGAGATATAGTAGTATGATTATCCGTCCTGTTCTTCCGTTTCCATCGATGAAGGGATGTATCGCTTCGAATTGATAATGAATCAGTGCTAATTTTATCAGCGGATCAAAATCATCTTCACTATGAATAAAGTCTTCGAGATCTTTAAGTTTTTCTCTTATAATATCCTCTCCCTCCGGCGGGGTGTAAATTATCTGTCCGGTAGCTGGATTGGTCAATTTTGTTCCAGGAGTATTTCTTATTCCGGATTGGTTCTCTTTAATAATTTGCATAACAGAGATGAACAAATTCGTATTCAAGACCTGTCGTTTATTTAATTGTTGAAAACCATACCATAGCGCGTCTTTGTAGTGAATCACCTCTTTGGTTGCAAAACTTTCGATTTTTTTGTCAGCAATAGATGCCTTAAAAAGTTCATCTTGTGTAGTAATAATATTTTCAATAGCCGAACTTGCCTGGGCTTCCTGCAAATAAATAGTGTCAATAAATAATGCCGGATTTGGTAGATTAGTAATTGCGCCCTTTAGTTCTGATAGCGCTCTACTTGCTAAAATAGTTTTTTTAAGTATTTCTACTGTTTCAATCTCCTCTTTAGGTGGCAAGCAAGGTAGATCGTTAAAAGGTTTTTCAGAATGATATGCCATATGAAATGAAATTTGAACAAGGGCACTGTTTGCCTTCGTGAATCTAACGAAGGCAAATATATGTATATTTTGCCTTCGTTAGATTTTTGAGCGTAATTTTTACTCTAGTTAATTAGATGTTGTCAATCCAATAGTTAATGATATCTGGTGAGCGCCTGATTTAGCAATACGCATTTTCTACATTGTATTTTTTCTGTTTAACTAAGTACATGCAAACTTATACCTAATTCTACCTAATGTGGTTAAATTTCTTTTGAAGATATTCTAAAATTCTGCGATACTCTGCTGTATTTGAACTATTTGATCCAAACCTTGTTCAAGGCGGTTCGACTTTAGTCTGGTAAGGGGTACGCCTGAAAGCCTTAGAGAAATCTAAGGCTTTTTTGGTTTCTAATCGTTCGTATTGATCAGGTTTACCATTACTTTGACCATCATCTCTTTTCCTTCCTTTTGAGCTGTTCGGAATTGCCGGACAGTTGATTCCTGTGTTAATTTGTTAGCTTGAAATATGTATTTGATGTGTTCGCTAATATTGGGTTTACCTGACTGAAAAAGCTTAATGATTTGCTTTTGGCTAAGCCAGATAGTTTCATTTTCCAGTCTTACATCAATCGCCGTCTACCCGCTTTCGGTTTCATAAATTATGATCTGATCATTCTGCATGTTGTCTATATTTAGTATAGGCATACTTATTTCTAATTCTAAAAAAGGTGGTAAAATTTGTTTTGAAAGACTTCAGAAATTCTGTGCTATATTGCTGTAAATGCCCCTATAGGGTACTTCTCATCATTTAGATTAAACCTTAAAGGAATTCCGGTTCCCGGTCAAGACCTTTTTCCAATTAAAAACCGACTTCAGCAGTCTCATAAAATTGTCCTTTTATTTTACCATACAAGGGTATAGGAACAGGGGCAGTAAGCCAGAACATTTACTACTTTGATGACTTACCTGATGGATTGATCCAACCATTTTTTTAAGAGTGTTGACCTCTCGCGGCTCATGCTTATACTCTCTTTTAAAGAGGGTACCACTTCAATCTTCAACTGACCGTTAAAGGACTGATAGATTTTATCTATCGCTTTTAATGATATAATGACCTGACGTGTAATTCTAAAAAATAATTCAGGATCAAGCTCGGTTTCTAATGTTTCTAATGACTGGTCTATCAGTAAGCGCCTGGAACCATGTGTGATCAGGTAGGTTGCCCTGTTTTCGGAAAGGAAATATGCGATATCAGTGGTGGCAATGACTACAAATCGATCTTTAAAAGCAATCAGAAACCTGCTGCGATAAACAGGCTGTTTTTCCAGCATATTTTTCACAATCTGCATGACGGTATCATCAGTGCCGTTCCTTTGGTATGACATTGCTTTTTGAACACTTCTTGCCAGTTTTTCTCCATCCAATGGCTTCAATAAATAGTCCACTCCATTTACCTCAAAGGCTTTAAGTGCGTATTCGTCATAAGCAGTGATAAATATCACCGCTGACGTAATTGTGATATGATTGAATATTTCAAAGCTTACTCCATCAGTTAAGCGGATGTCCATAAAAATAATGTCCGGTTGATCATTGTTTTGCAACCAGTTTATACTATCACGTACAGTTTGCAGGTTGCCCATCAACTTGATCTCCTTATCCAGGACACGAAGCATTTTTTCCAGTCGCTGTCTGTTGGGAAGTTCGTCCTCTATGATTAAAACACTGAGCATAGGTAATTTATTTAAAGTTTTCATGCATAGTAAATAATGATATTTCTACCTTAAAAAAATATTCGCCATCAGTGATGACAGGGCTTTTCTGGTGAAGTAAACGATATCTTTGCTGGATATTGTTTAACCCGACGTTCTCGCCCGGTTCATGAATGGGTTTAGGTGTTTTATTATTTTCCACAGCCATAGATTTTCCATCGGGAAAAGAAATGCAAATGTTGAGTGGAGCTGCTGTACTGAAGGTATTGTGCTTAATTGCATTTTCAATCAGCAATTGCAAGGTTAAAGGGGGGAGAGCAAGATTTGATACTTTTGTGCTATCTGCTATCTTAACGTTAATTGCCGCACCGTACCTGGTTTCATAAAGGAATAAATAAGCCATTATAAATTCCAGCTCATCCTTTAGAGAAATGAGATTATGCATTCTGTTACTGAGCATATAGCGGTAAATAGAAGATAGCTTGGTTACGTAGGAAATTGCTGTAGCAGGCTGGTCTTCAATAAGTGCCGTAACAATACTGAGGTTATTAAACAGAAAATGAGGGTCCAGCTGCAATTTCAGTGCGTCCAGCTGCGCCTGTGTAGTATGCTGCTCCATCTCTAAAGACTGCAATTTTGCATCATTCCACTTGTAAAAGAAATATTCTGTTGTAAATACTGCAGTAATTAATAATGAAAAAATCACACCTACAATAATGGTTTGTCTTAAAAGTAAATCATCGTACTCGAAATGAGCTGGAAACTTAAATGTGAAAAATAGATTAAGCAGCAGGTATATAATGGCGATATGCAGCGAGAGCTGGATGCTGAACCTGCTTTTCATCCGGGTTTCCCAGGGATACCATTTGTTTAGCACAACAGTTAACTGTATACCTGTTTCAAAAAGTATGGCTGCGAAAGCAATGCAAAATGTAAATTCCAAAAGAAAATCCCACAATGCATAAAATCGCCAGCTATCAAATGTACGTTCGAAGGGGTTGAGCAGTACAAGAATCAAATATAAGAGTAATCCAAAACCCGGATATCCATAGATCCTATATAATTTATAGCTGTGATTATTCATGCACTAAAATATCATTTAGAATCCTGGTTTGCATATCATTTTAAATTTAGTGGCGGTTATAAAGTAGATTTGATACCGATCAATATACTGATTCCACTAAGATGTGTATTTGAATTTTTCGGGAGACTGGGAATAGTTGATCCCTGCCCCTCCAGAAAAAAGATGAAGGAGTTTGATACTTTAAAGTTAACACCTGCTCCGGCACCGATATACAGGTGGGTGGCTGAAGCTGTAGTGTATTTTACAGTATGGGTTTGAGCATCAAAAGAATTAGCAGGAACATCAATAAAAGATGCTCCGGCCCCGGCCGAAAGAAATGGTTGCCACCGGCCCAAACTTTTTTGGTAGCCAAGACTAATTCCCAAGTTTGTGCTGTTTGCCTTGGCATTGATGCTGGAGCTAACGGGCCCTAATGCGGTATTGGACTTAAAATCAATAGTGGTTTGTCCAAATTGTAATTTAGCAAAATAGTTTTGCAGATAATTTGCCTGCAGATACGTCATGCCATTTGAGCCAAGAAGTGTCTTATCGTCTTTTGCATTATCCATAGGTAAAAATATGCCTACCGCCCCTCCAAAATCAAAGTACAATCGGCGACGGCTGACATCATCATTATGCTGTGCATGGACATGGAATGCCGATGTAATAATCCAGATAATGGCAATAAGGAATTTAGTTTTCATATTTGTGTTTATTTGCTGTATATAGCTAGCGCTGTAAAGATTTTTGCCGTTTTGATCACCATATATTTCCTGTCGCTTTGTAGTAGCCGGCAACGGCACTGAGGTAGTCAAAAACACTTTGGATGTAATCGTTATCTGCCTGGGCTATCTGTAGCTCAGCATCGGCAACCTCACTGTATTTGGCAAAGCCCTGCTGCCATCGTGCCTGGATAAATGCCATTGCCTGCTGGCGTGCTGACCTGATCCGTTTAAAAGCTTCGATTTTACTGGAATGCTCCAGGATCTGCAAACGGCTGTTGCTGATCAGTAAATTAGTTTGGCTTTCCAATAAACTACGTTCCGTAGTTAGCTGTTCTAATCTCAGTTTGCTTTGTTGGACCCTAGCGGCGGTACCAAATCCTGTAAAAATTGGCATGCTCAATCTCAGACCCAAATAAAAGCTATTCGGGACGTTATAATTGCTTATATTAAAGTTGTCTGATTGACTCTGCAGGGAATACTGGCTTACAAAAGCCAGAGAAGGAAGGTATTTTGCATGCTCATTTTTGATTTGCTGACGGGCGATTTGTATTTTCCAGTCATTGATTTTGAAATCAGGCCGTTTATCATGGTCTGATATTAAATTGCTTTCTTTAATGAATTGCTGGGCGCCTGATAATTGCAAGCCTAAGGTATCGGTTAATTCCAGCTCTTTTTCCAGCGGTAGGTTTAAGAGCGTTTTGAGGTAATCTGCTGATCGTATAACAGCGCTTTTGGCCCTGTTGTTATTCATGCGCATCAGTTCAACATTGCTCCAGGCATTGAGGGTATCACCTTTATTTGAATTCCCCTTCTCAAATAATATATGGCTATCCTTTAAATGTTGTTGTGACCTTTTCAGGGCTGCATTGCTGAAGATCAGATTTTCTCTGGATAGTAAGATTTCGAAGTAGGCTTTACGTATTTCATCTGCCAGTTCCCAACGGCTCAACTCTAAACCCGAATTGTTTAAATTTTCATTCAGATGTGCAGTTTTTATATTTCCTTTAACTTCCTCATTAAAAATGGGCATGCTCAGATGAAGAGCTCCGTTATAGGCATTTTTAGATGATGCGGCTATTGGCTGTAGCTGAGAATCGTCGAAGGTGATTTGTGCGGCGGAATTAATCCCGAAAGAAGGGAGAAAGAACACTGCCGGCTTGATGTTCCGGTCGTAAGCGATCGATATGCCTATTTGTGGATAAGCATACGACTGGGCTTCCTTCAGACTATAGCGTGCTTTTGCAGCTTCAATTTTTGAAAGCATGATCTGCTGATTGTTTTCAAGTCCATGAACAACTGCCTGTTTCAGTGACAAAGAAATTCTATTTTGAGCACATACAGGGCTAATCAAACTAAACGCGGTTAAAAGCAGGACTATCACTGACCTCACTGGCATTTTTACTTTTTTAATATTTCTGTTATGCCATCTCACTGACAGTCCAGTCTTCAACCTGACCATCGTGTTGTACACCACAGGAACCACAATCAGGGTAAGAAACATGCTGCTGCTTAAGCCACCAATCAATACCCAGGCAAGCCCACTGCTAAATGCCGACGATGCGCCACTTGCCATCGCGAGCGGTAACATACCAATTACCATAGCCAGTGTTGTCATGAGTATTGGCCTGAATCTTGCCTTCCCGGCAGATATAAGAGCTTGATTGACCTGGTTATTGACGGTGCCATCCTCCAGAATGTCATTTGCCTTATCCACCAGCAGAATTCCGTTTTTCACCACCAGGCCCATCATCATAATCAAACCGAAAATTGAAAAAACGTTGATCGATTTTGCCGTCAGTGCAAGCGCAAGCAATGCTCCCGAAATAGCCAGAGGTATAGAGAAAAGAATAACAAATGGGTATAACCAATTATTGTAAAGCGTAACCATAATGAAGTATATCAGGGCAAATGATGCGATCAGAGCCATCCCCAGATTGCCAAAAGAATCGTCCTGGAGCTCCAGATCACCCTCATAGAATATACTGATGTCCTTATCGATCTTTAGTGTTGCAAGCTCTTTTTTAATATCCTCACCTACATCTCCCACCGGTCTGCCAACAACCTGGGCAAGCAGCGTAATACTGGCCTGTTTATTTCTCCGTCCAAGATCGGAAGGACTGGATTGCTGGATTACCCTGGCAAATTGGCTGAGATAAACCAGTTCATTATTCGAATTTATGAATGTAAGCTGAAGCAGCTGATCCGTTTGCTGACGATCAGCTGCATCCAATTGTATTCTGGTATCTGTTTCTTTATCCCGGTCACGAAACTTAAGCTGGTCATTCCCATAAACAGCCATGCGCATTGCCTCACCCACCGTTTCTATAGATAAGCCCAGTTTACTCATGAGGTCACGGTCAACAACCACTTTCATTTCAGGCTTCCCTTTTTCGGAGGATAACCTTGGGCTTACCAAACCTCTGACACGGCGAATGTGATCAAAAATGGTGATAGCCGCAGCATTTAAACGATCTCTATCCGGGCCCGTGATCAGCAACTGGACTGGTGCTTCATTAGCACCAAACAAGCCGATCGGTGATACTCTGCTCTTTACTCCGGGAATGCTCATGGAAAGAGCCTTTAACTCCCTTGACAATTGTGAAAGGCTCTTCTTGCGGGCAGTGGCAGGTATCAGTGAAATATTGATCGTTGCAATATTCACACTGGTTTTTTCCATAAAACCATCGTTCTGATAGCCTGTATTTGAAAACACTTTACTGATCTCCGGAATGGATCTTAACTTTTTTTCGATAGCGTACACCGCAGCCTCCGTTTCATTTAGTTTCGTGCCAGGCTGCATATCTACGAACAGCGACAATTCTCCTTTATCTGCTGCGGGCAGAAATTCGGTACCTACAATATTGGACGTAAGCAATAACAGGGAGCTGGATAAGATACTAAAAGCAAGAAGGCCGATGATCATCCGGTGATTTAAACTCCAGCTCAGTAATTTACCATAGCCTTCCGTCAGTGTATGCATTCTTGCTTCAAACCACAAACTCATTCTGCCAAAAATTGTAGTGCTGCTTAATTTTTCGAGTTTAGCAAACCGGGAAGCAATCATCGGCGTTAGTGTAAAAGAAACTACCAGACTGGAGAGCGTAGAAACTACGATGACCAGAGAAAACTCTTTAATCAGACTTCCTACCAGTCCCGGAACCAATGCCATAGGCAGAAATACAACTACATCAACCAGGGTAATCGACAGGGCGGCAAACCCAATTTCGTTACGGCCATCCAGTGCAGCAAGCTCTTTAGGTTTGCCCATTTCAAGATGGTGGTATATGTTTTCCAGCACGACGATGGAATCATCTACCAGTACCCCAATGACAAGGCTCATTGCCATCAGTGTCATCAGATTCAATGAATAGTCCAATGCATACATCATAATGAAGGCACTAAACAATGAAGCAGGTATAGAAACCATGATGATAAGAGAATTACGAAGACTATGTAAAAACACCAGCATGACCAGTGCAACAAGTATAATAGCTATACCCAAATCATCATAAACCTGGTGTGCTGCCTCCAGGGTAAACTCAGAGCTGTCCTGAGCTACATTGAATTTTATCTTTTCACTGGAATAATCTTTTTCTATACGTTGTAGTTCTTCTTTGACAACCCGGGTTACCTCAGCAGCATTTGCTCCTGATTGCTTATTGATAAAGAGCGCGATGGCTGCTTTTCCGTTGAGACGACTACTGATCTCTTCCTCTTTGTGACTGAAGTGAATAGTGGCCACATCACTAACCTTCAGGCTGCTTCCATCAGGATAATTTCTGATTTTTAGGTTTTTAACAAGGGTTGTGTCACTGAGTTTACCAGCTAATTTCACACCAAACTGGGCATCCTGATCCTTAATTACCCCTAAAGGATAATCTGAATTAGCCCTGCTGAGCGTCACAAAAAGATCGGTGATGGATATACCGTTGCTGATCAGCTTCTCCTGCTTTGCCAGGACTTTAATTTCTTTTGGCGCTCCGCCTAGTAGCTTAACTTTACCTACACCTTTCACCTGTGCCAATCTTGCTTTGATATGGTTATTCACCAGATCATACAATGCTGTGGCTGGTATCGCCGCTGTTACAGCCAGCTTTAAAACCGGGAGATCATTGACATTAAATTTCTCCAGTACAGGGGTTTTTACGCCAGTGGGGAAATCAGTTAAAGTGCTGTTTACCGCACGCTGAACCTCTTGCTCTGCCAAATCAGCATTGGCATCAGCAATAAATTCAATAGAGACAATCGATAGGTTATCTGAAGATACTGAATTTATTTTTTTGCTTTTGCTTACACCCGCTACAGCATCCTCAATTTTTTTTGTTACGCTGTTTTCCACCTCTTCCGGTGATGCTCCCGGATATGCCGTGATCACTGTAATGGTAGGGGTAGCAAGATTGGGCAGTAATTCATATTTTAGTTTTTTGTAGCTGATGACGCTTAAACTTCCAAGAATCAGGAATAAGACAATAAATACGATTGGTCTTTTTATAGCCAGTGCGGTAATACTCATAATAGGAAATGGATAGGTTTAGAATTGATGAGACAGCTTACTTCCTGATGGTAAGCCACTGTATTTTTTTACCAGGCTCTACATTGAGCATGCCTGATGTCATGACCGTATCACCAGCCTTTAGCCCCTTTGAAACAACCAGGTCTTCTCCATATGAATTCCCCGTCACGACCGGTGTTTTGACGGGCAGAGTTGAATGCCTGATTACATATACAGCGACCTGATCTTTATCTCCGATAAGTGCGGTACGGGGAATCACCAGAGCGCTGGACTTTTTATCTGAATTGAGGCTAACGGATACGGCCATCCCAGATAGTAACTTCTGACTTTTACTATTAGCGATCTGAATTTCTATTGGAAATGTTTTTGCAGCAGATGCTACCGGTATAATTGCCGTTATTTTCCCTTCGAATGTAATGCCGGGATAGGCATCTGCATGGACATGTACAACTGCCCCCTTCCGTATTGAAGTTACTTCGCCCTCAGGGACAAATATATTGACCAATACCTTGTCCATACAGGCCATTAAGCCCAATAAACTTCCGGGACTGACATATTCTCCCTGATTTGCTTTTTTATCAATGATAGTACCTGTTTCCGGTGCCAGAACCAGGGTCTGTCCAAGTTGTTTTTTACAGATTTTTAATTGTGAGGCTGCATTTTGCATCAGGAGTTTTGCATTTTCCAGCTCCATTCCTGAAGCATTGCCTGAGGCCAGCAGTATTTTCAGCTTCTCATAGTCATCTTTTGATTTCTGATAGGTATCGCTACTTATCGCTAAGGATGAAAGGCGTGTGGATTTATCAATCTCAGCCAAAACATCGCCTTTGATCACCTCTTTTCCATTTTCAATGGCAGAATAAACAATCTTACCATCTATTTCTGCATTTAATACTATTGTTCTTCCTGCTTTTACTTCTCCTCTTTGAGTAAAACCATCTGAGAAACTAACCTCTTTGACTATTGTTGCCCCGGCGGAATAGCCGGTATTCCTCAACTCCTGTTGAATTTCATTTTTTACGTTATCCCGATTTGAGCTGATCCGGTACCATACCATCGCAGTGATAAAAAGCAGGATGAACGTACCTGTCAGCACATTTCGTACCTGATGATTAGTAGTTGAAATTTGATCCATTTTGCAATTCTTTGATGCAAATATGTGGGGCTGCAGGATGCTGTTTATCTTTAAACAGGATGAACTAACAGAAAAAGTGCCTGAACTGACATTTTGGATTGCTGAATATAGTGTCCGTTTTTAGAAAGATCAATGTGCGTGATCATGATGAAGTCCAGGTGAGCTTGTATAAATTCTGCTGCGGTCCATGATTTCTTCCCTCATCTTTGATATTCATACCAGGCTCTAGGTATTCCGTCAGATTCCGGCTCAGAATTTTCTGAGCTTGGATTACTCTTTTAGGGTTTCGGACAATAAATTTTTCACTAATTAAAATTGAAAAATTATGTAAACATTTGCTATGGGCCAGTAGCGCTGATATCGGCATTAACTGACCCGTAGCTTATCGCAGGGCGCTGGTTGCTCATGATCAGGCAGCAATCAAAACTTTAAGTAAGGACTGGATTTATTACAAAGGATACCGGATGACCGTCTTTTGTAACCAGGAAGAGGATGAAGCATTGAAAGATAAACCTTACAAATTGCCATTTTATGTACAGGATCCATTGCATGCTTGCCCCTTATATTGTTTATGACAGGGAAGTGATTACCGTTGAGAATCCTGGTTCTGCTCATGCATTGGCTCATACACTGGTTAAGGTATTGGCACTGCGATAGTTGATCAATACCGCTGCAGTGAAATAAGACGTGCTTAATTAATTGTATGAATTTAAAAATTGGTATTGTTCTTGTTGTTTCCGCGTCTTTGTTACAACATATATAAAAACCAATGAAAAAACTTTTTACAATTTTAACCTGTATGGCAGTGTTCGCAATGACTGCCACAACTGTGAAAGCACAAAACTACAAAACTGCCTTAGGCCTTGGTCTTGATTTTGGCGATGGAAGCACACTGGTAGGGCCATCCCTCAGACATCATTTCAGCAGAAATACAGCCTTACAGGCCGAGGTTTTGTTTGGCGGCAACACCACGGTGATCCAGGGTTTCCTGCAGTACAATGCAGCTGTTAAGGGAGCTCCAGGTCTTGACTGGTATTTAGGTGGCGGACCTAAAATCCAGATCTATGACAAAAACAGGTATTTTTTTAACGACAATTACACAGCAGTGTACCTGGTTCCAATGGTTGGTTTAGACTATAAACTCAGAGGTGCGCCATTGGCAATTGCTTTTGACTGGAGACCAAGCATCTATGTAGGTGACAATCCATTTTTGGGATCAGAAGCCGGAAGGTTCGGAATGGCATTCCGTTTTGTATTCTAAGGAATTAACACGGTTAATAAAAAAAGATTGTCCCGGATAGGGACAATCTTTTTTTTTGGTTAATCTTACTGGTTCATCTTTGATTTTCATAAAGGATGCTTTGATATTTCTAATCCTGCAGGCCGCCCTTTCCCGAAATTTGTGGGATCATCTCATTAAAATCACGATCATGAAAACCGAAGATCAAACAATCAGTGCTATTGAAGAAGTAATCACTTTACTGGTAAAAGTATCCGCCAAACCAGGCAGTGTAGCAAAAGCCCGGGAAGCACTATTCGCCGATGTCAGGGGCGCAAGAACAGAAAGCGGAAATTATAAAATGGAAATCTACCAGGCGGATGGCGATACAGACAGCTTTCACCTGATTGAGCGCTGGCAGAACCAGGCCCAACTGGAATATCATTTTGTACAGCCCTACACAGCAGGAGCTTTTGCGCTGCAGCAAAACGATCTGACAGAACCTATTCAGATGATTTACCTCACAGACCTCTGGCCGACTGCACAGAACCTGCAAAAAGTACACCACAGACCGCTCACTACGCTGATTGTCCCTTTTGAAGTGAAGCCCGGCAAGGCCGATGCCGCTTTTATTGATCTTTGGGAACCATTTGTAGCAGCCGTGAGGAATGAACCCGGGAATGTGGATTTTCATTTTCATCGAGTAAAAGACAGTGATACCAGCTTTGTACTCTATGAACGCTGGGAAAGCCAATCCGATCTTGATGCGCATAACCAGCTTGCCAGTACAGCCGCTATGATTGAGGCCATCACGCCACTGCTGACCAAACCGGTTATAGAGTTTGTATTATTTGTGAAAGATATCTTTTAATATTTTCATACTTTTAGGGGTAAAGGATGTTTCCAGACACATCATATGATGTTAATGGTTACAAACAAATATCAAACTTAAAAAATGATCAACAGAAGGCTATTATTTGCTTGGATTGCGCTCCTCACCAGTACAACTGCTGTTGCACAGCAAAACCCGCAGAAACCAAATATCGTATTCATCCTCGCGGATGATCTTGGTTATGGTGATGTAGGTGTATATGGACAGAAACAAATACTTACACCCAATATTGACCAGCTTGCAAAAGAAGGTACTCAGTTTACAGATTTCCATGCAGGTGCACCGGTATGCTCACCATCGCGTTGTTCACTGATCACGGGATTGAACTCGGGCCATGCTACTATAAGGGGCAATGCTACCGATCATGGCGGGATTGGCGGGAAGAAAGGGAAGTCTGTAGTATACAGGGCAAATATCAGCGATAAGGATTATACCATCGGCAACCTGCTGCAGGATGCTGGATACCATACTTCGCTGGTAGGTAAATGGCATATAGACGGCTATGATTCTCTTGCTACGCCGCTTCAGCACGGTTTCGATCAGTTCACAGGATGGCTGATCAATAAGCCTGAAACTTATGCCAGTACCTACTGGCCGGATAAACGTTACCGTAATGGCAAACTGGTTACCATTGAACAAAATACCAATGGCAAAAAAGGGTATTATGAAACGGATTTATGTACCGACGAGGCACTGCAATATCTGGAAACGCAGAAAAAGAGTACGAAGCCTTTTTTCCTGATGCTGAATTTCAATAATCCCCATTCGCCTCTTGATGTGCCAGACCAGGCAGTTTTTAAAGATAAAAACTGGCCGGAAGATATGAAAACCTATGCGGCCATGGTTTACTTTATGGATCAGTCTGTAGGCAGGATTAAGGATTACTTAATCAAAAGTGGCTTATCAAAAAATACGATTGTGATCTTTACATCTGACAATGGTCCAAGATCTGAACCTACTCCCCGGCTCTCAGCCGTTGCAGATTTTTTCGATTCCAGGGGAGAATTGAAGGGCTTTAAAAGGGATATGTACGAGGGAGGAATCAGGGTACCCTTTATCGTATGGTCGCCACTGTTAAAAAATGCACCAAAATTCAGCCAAGTACCGGCCTATTTCCCTGATATCATGCCTACTTTCGCTGACATTGCAGGGAAGACAGGAGGTTATAAAAGTGATGGTGTGAGTGTTTATGCAGACATGAAAGGACAGGCCGCAAAAGCAGATCGTTTTCTTTACTGGGAGTTCTTTGAAAATGGTTTTGAACAGGCCGTACGTTACGGAAAATGGAAAGCTGTAAAGCACAAAAACAAGCTGGAACTTTACAACCTGGATGATGATATAGGTGAACAGAATGATGTCGCCGCTGCACATCCTGATGTGGTAAAAAAAATCGAAGACTATCTGTTGACAGCCAGAACAGAGTCACCGTTCTGGTCGGCAAAATAATTGATCTGCATTACGAAATAACTGTTTGCACATTATATGATCCCCTGCTGCCGCTTCAGGCAAAAGGGGATTTATTCTTTTAGGCTTACCGAAGGATTGCTTCTCGATACCTGGATCATCTGAAAACCTACAGACAAACTGGCAACAAGTACCACTAGCGCAGCTGCACCTGCAAAATGCCACCACTCCAGCGATATTTTGTAGGCAAAACTATTTAACCACTTCCTGATCAATATATAGGCAATTGGAAAAGCAATAACAATCGCTGTAAAGATCAGCCCTGCAAAATAAGCCAGTAACAAATGAAATACCCCTGATTGGCTGCATCCCAGCACTTTCCGGATCGCAATCTCTTTTGATCTCCTTTCTACCGTAAATGCTGCCAGACCAAATAACCCGAGGCAGGAGATGAGGATAGCTATACCTGCAAAATATCTGGACAGCATGGCAACCGTGTTTTCTGATGCGTATTGTGCCTGATAGTCTGTATCCAGAAAATGATAAGAGAATGGAAAGCCTGAGTTAAAGTTTTGATATAGGTTTTGAATACGGCTGATCGAGCTGCTTTCAGTACCGGATTTGATCCTGATCAGGATATTGCCCCCATTCTCATATTCAATTTTAAAAAAGAAAGGCTTCACTTTTTCAAATAATGATTCAAAATGGAAATCCTTTACGACGCCTACAATCTGTTTTTTACCGTAAAAATTAACGGTTTTGCCTATAGGATTTTTGATTCCCATCGCTTTTATGGCAGCTTCGTTGAAAATTATTGACGTGCTATCTGCACCGTAGTCCCTGGAGAACGTCCGCCCGCTCTTCAGCTCAAGTCCCAGTGTTTCGATTAGCCCATAATCAACATCCAGGTAATCAAATTGATTCGATGTCTGATCAGCTGCTTGTCCCTCCCAGGAAAATCCGCCCGACCGGGAACTGATACCACCTGCCAAGTTTCCATACATGTATGACGCATTAATTACTCCGGGAATGGTTTTGAGCTCTGAAATGAATGCGGTAAAATTTTGATTCAGTTTACCTTCTTTGGCAAAGGAAATGATATGGTCTTTGTCATAACCCAGGTTTTTTTTCTGTATAAATCTGATCTGATGATAGACAACCAGTACTGAAATCATTAACAGAATAGAGATGATAAATTGAAAGGCAACGAGACCTTTACGGATCAGCAGTGCTGCAGGGGTATTTGTGAGTTTCCCCTTTAATGCCAGCGCAGGGCTGAAACCTGAAAGGTACAGGGAAGGGTAGCTTCCGGATAGCAATCCTGTGAAAACAGTAATGCCTGTCAGGTTAAGTAACAGGTTTGCATTAAAATCCAATGTTAATGTTTTGCCAGTCAGTTGATTGAATTGAGGCAGGAGCACTTCTACAGCAAGCAGCGCCAGAAATAAAGATAGAAAAGACAATAGCATTGACTCTGCCATAAACTGTACAATGAGAGAGATCCGCTTTGCACCCATTACTTTCCTGATGCCCACTTCTTTCATCCTTCCCGAAGCTTTTGCGGTAGAAAGGTTCATGAAATTGATGCATGCGATGCCCAATATGAATATGCCGATGATTAAAAACAAACGTACATAAAGTATTCTGCCGCCTGCAGGCTGTCCATTCTCATAACTGCCATGTAAATATCTTTCCGAATATTTTTGGATAAATAAAGTTTCTTTTGATCCCTGGCGTTTCTGCCGCAGGAGCTTGCTGATTTTTTGATTGAAATGCTGAAGATTTGTACCGCTCTTTATAATCAGAAAAGTAGATGGCCCTCCATTTGCCCAGTCTTTTATTTCGGGCCTTTTTTCCAGATACAGCTGGTAATTAAAGAGAATGTCAAATGGCTGTGAATCATTGTATGGCTGCCTGAAAATTCCTGAAACCACATAACTGCCGTTAAAATACTCATTTTCAAATCTTACTATTCTCCCAATTACATTCTTTGTAGTGTGAAACAGCTTTAATGACATTCCTTCAGAAATGGAAACAGCTGTTTTATCAAGCAGTATGGTGTTTTGGTTACCCTCAGTAAAAGGATAGGAAAAGACCTTAAAATAATCCCTGTCTGCAAATTGTGGACTGGCGTAGGTATTCCTGTTTCCTGAAGAAATTACACCCTTGTATATTGCAGCAGGTGGAACGGTAGCTACGGCTAATTCAACTTCAGGCATTTCAGCCACCAGTGTTTGTGCTAAAAGACCGGGAGTATATGTTTCAGTTTTAACCTCATTCATTCCAGGCTCATTCTTCATTACCTGGTAGAGCCTGTTCTGCTGTGCAGGATAAGTATCCATTGTCAGCTCGTCACTGATCCAGAGATAAATGAAAACTGTACAGGCAAGCCCGGTAGACAATCCAACCAGATTGATAAAGAATGAAACTTTAAATCTTTTAAGATTCCTGTAACTGAGTAATAAATTGTGCCTAAACATCATCATCGTAGTAGGGGAATTAGGATAGAGCTATGCCTGTGCTAAATTAAGGCCAAAGGTAAGGTGTGGAGTTAACCTTCTGTCTAATAGTTTATTGTTAGTTTGTTTGATCACCAGGTGTTCATAATCAAACAGTTCGCTGAACGGTTCCGGACAATAGCTCTTACTATACTGTACTAACATTTGTATGTACTACAAGCACTTTTTCCCAGTGTAACAGGTAATTCAATCCTCTTGTTTCCTCAGGCTGGAATACAATCAGATTTAAATTTTTAATTTTGTATGGTATCTAACCAATATAAATCATTCTGTGCGTTATGAGGTCTTTCTTCATATTCATTCTCTATGTGCATTTCTGTTTTTTGGCATCAGCCCAGAACACGGATGCTCCGGGAGATAAGATCATTCCTGATCTTTTATTTGATCGTTTTTCAAATAAAGAGGGGCTGCCTGAAAACCGTATACGTTCTATTTTTCAGGACAGTAAGGGATACTTATGGGTTGGCACTATGAATGGTATCGGGAAATATGACGGATATGGGTTCAAAAAATATGATAGCCACAATAGCCATTCCGGTTTGTCCGGAAACTGGGCTTTTGCCATTTGTGAAGATGCAGCAGGCAATGTATGGATTGGTACGCTGGACGGCCTCAATGTGTTTGACAGGAAAAAGGAAAAGTTTAAGAGCTATAAAAATATTCCTTCTGATAAAACTTCCTTATTTTCCAATAAGATCACTGCCCTGCATTTTGACCCTTCCGGTAAACTGTGGATAGGGACAAAGGATGGCCTGGCGAGGTTTGATCCGGCAACAAATAAGTTTCAGACCTTTAAGCAATACCCCCTTCAGACCTATATCAGCAAAATCATTAAATCTGACGGCGACCAGATCTGGATTGCCACAGCAGCAGGAGTGGTTCAGTTCAATACGAGAAGCAATGTGTCAAATTTCTACCGGCTGAAGGTTATGCCCAATCCATATGGTAATTATTTCTGGTCTTTAATGGAAGACAAAGGTGACCTCTATATCGCAACGGCTACCCAGGGAATGATCAGGTTGGAATATGATACACAAACAGGCAGATACCAGCAGTCCAATGATTTAAATATTTACCCCAATCAGGATCTTTCGCATACCGGAGTATTTGATCTGTGTAAATCCTCTTCCGGTGACTTGTGGCTTGCAACAGATCAGGGACTGGCACGAATACAAAAGCCTGGTACAACAGCTGCCAAACTGCATTTGTACAGGAACAATCCCCTGAACGGTCAGAGCCTGAGCCATAATACGGTTTATCAGGTATTTATTGACCGTACCAATAATCTTTGGTGCGGAACAGAGATGGGGCTCAATAAATTAGACCTGAATGCGCTGTCTTTTCAGTATTTCACTTTCCAGGACCCCAGATCTGAAGATCAGGTCAGAAGTTTATATTCCATCAACGGAAAGGATATCTGGCTGGGAACTGCAAGAAATGCAATCTATCAGTATAATCTGGTTCAAAATACGACACAAACCTTCAGGCTCAGTCAATTATCGCCTGCCTTTAACTCACACCGTTCCTTGTATGTGGATAGGCAGCATCAGGTCTATCTGGGCACACTCGGCGGTGCCCTGATGCTCAACCGGCAGCATCCCAACAATTCGGTGAAGATTTCTGACGGAGGAGCTGTTTTTGCCTTTTTGAAAGATGGTAAGGGAAACTTATGGCTGGGAAAAAATGACGGGCTCCTGCAAATTAAAAAGGATGGTACACATGTGCAGTACAAACATGACCCAAAAGATATGCAGAGTTTGAGCTCATCTTTTGTACGCTCTTTGTTTGAAGACCACAATGGCAGAATCTGGATAGGATTTGAAACTTCCGGACTGAGTTATTTTGATCCCCTCACAGGTAAATTCACCCGGGTGTCAGGCAACGAGGCTGGAGAACGTATCTCTGGTCATATGATTTATTCAATCCTGGAGCATCCAAGGGATGTGTTATGGGCCGGATCTGAATCGGGATTAAACAGGCTCACACTTCAGGGCGGGGACAAGGGCACCTACCGGATAAGGATTAAGAATTATTTTGAAAAAGATGGCTTATCAGATAAATCTGTCAATGGCATACTGGCTGAGAAGGGAAACTTTTTGTGGATCAGTTCTATCAGGGGCCTGTCACGAATGGATATCGCAAAAGAACAATTTGAACCTTACTTGCCCACACTGAATTTCAGTTTCAGCTGTGCCTTTAAATTCAGTTCCCATCAGCTACTGTTCGGCACTTCAGACGGGATGCTCATCTTTGATCCTGACAAGATCTCTAAAAGCCATGTATTGCCAGTTGTGATGATCTCTGAACTGAAATTATTTAATCAGGAAGTTGCGATAGACAGCGCATACCATAACGAGGTGATTCTGAAACAGAGCCTGAACGAAACCCGCGAGATCTCCCTGGGCTATAAAAATAATGTATTTACACTGGGCTTTATCGCGCTCCATTTTTCAGATCCTGAAAACAATTCATATGCCTATCAAATGGAAGGTTTTGACAAGGACTGGATATATACCACAGCGAATGAACGCTCCGTAACTTATACAAATCTGGACCCCGGCACTTACTATTTTAAGGTAAAAGCTGCCAATAACTTTGGTAAGTGGAACCAGCGGCCTGCAGTACTTAGAATAAATATCCTGCCACCACCATGGAAAAGCTGGTGGGCAATCGTGACTTACGTGTTATTGTTGTCCGGATTAACAATTGTGCTGACGAACTATGTAAACAAAAGGTCTAAACAGCGCAATGCACTGGAAACTGAACGTTTGCTGCATTTAAAAGATGTAGCCATACATCAGGAGCAACTTAGTTTTTTTACCAACATAACGCATGAGCTTCAGACACCGCTAACCTTAATCAACGGGTCAATTGAGCGCCTCTTTTACCGCAACAGCCGCATGGTAAATCAACCGAAAGAAGCCTACTTTTTGTCTGTTGTGCACCAGCAGTCTTCAAGGCTTACCTACCTGGTTAACCAGTTACTTGATTTTAGAAAAGCAGAGGCCGGTCACTTAAAAAGTCAGGAAAATTTTCTGGATGTGTCCAGCCTGCTGGCCAATATCGCAGCGCTTTTTGTGCCGCTGTGTGACCAGAAAAATCTCGAATACAGGATTGAGGTTGAACCCAGAATTGTGGGCTGGATGGATAAGGATAAACTGGAAAAAATTATTTTTAATTTATTATCCAACGCTTTCAAACATTCGGGCCAGAACCAGTTCATCGTGTTTGCTGTGATCAGCGACCATAGCAATGATATGCTGGAGATTGTGGTCAAAAACTCGGGTTGCCAGCTGAGCCCGGTGCAGCTTTCAAAGATATTTGAGCAATTTTTTGTGGTGGATTCAGGACAGACAGATCAGTATAGCAATGGTATCGGCCTGGCCTTTACACGTGAGCTTGTAAAATTGCTGAAGGGAACCATCACTGCCCAGAATGAAAATAACTGGATCAGCTTTAAGGTGGCGCTTCCGCTGCTGAATGCAATGACAACTGAGATTGATGACCGCGGGCAAAGCCCTTTGGCACATACGCCCTCGTACCTGCTCCGTTCAATTACTGCCAGTAATGATGATCCTGAGCAGCTCAGCACCAAAGAAAATAATAAACGGGCACTGATAGCAGGGCTTGAGCAAACGGAAAAGAAATCAATCCTCATTGTAGAAGATGAACCTGTTATCCGCTTTTTATTAAAGGATTTGCTGGAAGAAAACTATATCCTGTACGAAGCAGAAAACGGAAAGCAGGCGATAGAATTGCTGATGATCGTTACGCCTAACCTGATTATAAGCGATGTCATGATGCCCGGGCTGAACGGGCTTGAACTGTGCAATAAAGTAAAAAATTCGCCTGATACCTGTCACATCCCTTTTATTTTACTTTCTGCACGGGGCTCGATTGAACAAAAAACCGAAGGGTACGATGCCGGGGCTGACGCCTATATTCCGAAACCATTTGATACCATGCACCTGCTGGTTAGGGTTAGAAAACTGCTGGAATACAGGCAACGTCTTCATGACATCTTCAAAAATGAAGGACCGGCAGTAGGCCTGGAGGAGAAGAACCTTGCCGACAATGATAAACAGTTCCTGAATAATCTCGTGCAGATCATTGAAGAAAACCTGGAGAATACGGAAATGGACGCGGCCTTCCTGGAATCAAGGCTGGCTATCAGCAAGATGCAGTTGTACCGCAAACTGAAATCGCTTTCAAACATGACCCCCGGAGAATTTATCAAGCATATCCGTCTTCATCATACGGTATTTCTGCTGCAATCTACACAGCTTACCGTTTCCGAGATCTTTTACCGATCCGGTTTTAACAACCAGAGCCACTTTTACCGGGAGTTTAAAAAGCGTTTTCAATGTTCGCCCAATGAATACCGCTCGCAGCAGCGGATTCATGTTTAGGGCTTGCCAC
>Ga0163161_10000930_pt1 | contig 22600 bp, 15 predicted proteins | sample S45metaG_FD_129847 | JGI IMG/M metagenome (GOLD analysis project Ga0163161, IMG submission 129847) | Switchgrass rhizosphere microbial communities from Kellogg Biological Station, Michigan, USA - S4-5 metaG | ecosystem: Host-associated > Plants > Roots > Rhizosphere > Soil | place: USA... | reverse complement strand
GATCGGTAATTTCGAAGTTGCCCCGGGCTCTTAAACCCTGGATACTACCTGTAGACCATTGATCGGGCAGGGCAGGTAAAAATTGCAATTCACCAGCCTGGCTCTGCAAAAGCATTTCTGAAACGCCGGCCGTATAACCAAAATTTCCATCAATCTGGAAGGGTGGATGTGCACAGAAAAGATTGGTGTAAATGCCACCGCCTTTATTGTAATCGGTACCCGAACCACCTACTGGCGTAATGAAGTTCTGTAATATTTTGTAGGCATGATTGCCATCCTGCAGTCTGGCCCAAAAATTAATCTTCCAGGCCATAGACCATCCTGTCGATTCGTCGCCACGGGCAGTTAAAGTGACCCTTGCGGCTTTGGCAAGCTCTGGTGTTTTAATGGTACTGATTTCTCTCCCTGGATGTAAGCCAAATAGATGAGAAATGTGTCTGTGTTGATCTTTAGGGTCATCCCGGTCGGTTTCCCATTCCTGTAATTGCCCCCATTTGCCAATTTTTGGTTTTAATAAATGTGCTTTAAGATCTGCAATGTGTTTTTTGTAATCAACATCAATGTTTAAAATTTCTGCTGCTTCTATGTAATTGGTGAAGAGATCGTATACAATTTGCTGATCGTGGGTTACGCCGTCTTCAGTTGGCCCATGCTCCGGCGACCAGCCTAATGGCGATACCAAAGTACCATCTGGTCTTCTTTTCAAGTGGTCATCCCAAAACTCTGAGACTTCTTTGATAATCGGGTAAGCAAAATTCTTTAGATAATCTTTATCTTTTGTAAAAGCGTAGTGCTCCCATAGTGCTTGTGCATACCATGCGCTACCAGGCGTGTTCCACAAAAAACTCATTCCCCCGAAAATATTATTTTCTGTTTTTACGGTCCAGCCGCGGGTATTCGGATATTGTTTACGTGTGGCTATAGCACTCACTTCACGCATGCTGTTAATGTAATCCAGGTATGGGATCTGACATTCAGAAAGATTAGTCGGCTCAGCCAGCCAATAATTCATCTGGATGTTGATGTTGGAGTGATAATCGCTGCCCCATGGTGGTGTATTGCTTTCGTTCCAGAGACCTTGCAGGTTGGCCGGTAAACCGCCCTGTCTTGATGAACTGATCAGGAGGTATCTTCCGTATTGAAAAATTAAGGCTTCTAAGGCCTGGTCAGGAGTTTTTTTATAATTGATAAGCCTTTGATAAGTTGGTAAGCTATCGTTTTTAATATCATGCTCACCTAAATTAATCGCCAAACGGTTAAATAATTGCTGGTAATCCTGAACATGTGCTTTTAAAAGGCCTGTATATGATTTTGCTGTTGCTTGTTTCAGGATTCGGTCTATCTTGGAAGCAGGTTCTTCTCCTTTCCAGTTATCGCTACGTTTATTACTGTAATTCGTAGCCGCGGTAAAGAGGACGGTTATGGCATCGGCATTTTCTATTTTTAATTTTTCGCCATCATTGTCTTTAACTGCATGGCTGCTCCCATTTTCGATTTTAACTAAAGCAGTGGCCTGATAAGGCATTCCGTTAGGTAACTTTCCAGTAAACTGGATGGTATTTCCGTTTACCGTGATATTGCCCTGATGTGCGTTTTTAAGTCTAACCGTGCCTGAGTATGATTTTTTCTGATCCGCAGTTAACCTTAAAACCATTACTTTATCCGGAAAGCTGCAAAAATATTCACGTTTATAACTGGTCCCATTTTGAGTGTAATTGATGGAATGAACCGCATCGGTTAGATTTAATTTCCGTGTATAATTGCTGAAATTTTGTTCTTTATTACCGAAATCAATAAATATATCGCCAAAAGCCTGGTACATACCGCGATCATTTTCATCTCCGGTCCAGAGCGTATTATCATTAAACTGAATATGTTCCTGATTTACACCGCCGAAAATCATACCACCAATGCGACCATTGCCAATGGGGTAGGCTTCTGTCATCCATTTTGTTGCAGGTTTATCGTCCCAAAGCAATAAAGGTGGTTTTTCTTGCTTTTGAGCGAAAACAGGCGTGGAAAAGCTAAAGGCTAAAAATGAGATTAGCGTGCAGAGAATAGCTTGCTTGCAATTAAAAAACATGTTGGTTATTTGATTAGTGTTTAGTCAAATATATAGATAATCAAACGATAGTGCTGCCCGCTAAGTAAATGAATACATATCGATTATTGGCATACTATTCAATTATTTAAGCATGTGATCATTTGCATCAGCGAAATTTTAGTTGGTAACTATTATGATATTTTAGATTGGATTTTAATAGATTTTATATATTTGATACGACACACTAAAACGTTTTATGTAAAATGAAATTGCTAACCAAATTGCTAATCTTAATCTTGTCTTTGAACCTTACGAGCATATATACTGCGCAAAGTCAATCCAAAACCTCATTTACCAAATATGTAAATACTTTTATCGGCACAGCGCCCTTAACTGATCCTAAAATTTTAGGTTATGAGTTGCCACAGGGCTGGCGGTCGTGGGCGGGTTTAACTTTTCCAGGTAGCTCATTGCCTAATGCGATGGTGCAGTTGAGTCCGATTACCGAATTTGGATCTGGTGCAGGATATGAATATGAAGATGATACCATTTATGGCTTTGCACACACCAATAAAGGGCATTGGAACCTGTGCAACATTCCTATTTTACCGCTATCTGATGCTAACGGTAAATTCGGATCGAAATTTTTGCATAAAAATGAAAGTTCGGCACCAGGTTTTTACCAGGTTTATCTTGATGATTATCAAGTGAATGTAAAGCTGACTTCAACCTTGAGGTGTGGATTTCATCAATATGAATATAAAAATGGCAGTAACAGACAGATTCTTTTCGACATGGGAAAGGCCAATAGCAGGGTTTCTACCTGGAATATCGAACAAGTTGGTACTTCGGCTATACGAGGCTTTCAGGGTGGTGAAAATGTATATTTTTACGCAACTGTAAATGGCAAGATCGAAAAATTGGATCAGACTGATGTAGGTAAACGCTCAGGTTATGCTATTGTGCACCTGGCTGATGGCGGTACAGCACCTGTAGAACTTAAAATCGGTTTATCATTTGTAAGTACAGCTAACGCTAAAGAAAACCTGGAAAAAGAGATTGGCAACAAGACTTTTTCCGAGATCCGTAATGACGCGACAGCGAAATGGGAAACACTTTTATCTACCATACAGGTAAAGGGTGGTACCGAAAAACAGAAGCAAATGTTATATTCTTGTTTGTACCGCTCTTTTTTATGGCCGGCTTTGCGGAGTGATGTAAACGGGGAGTTTAACGATGCTAAGCACAACGTAGTAAAGGGTAATTTCGACTATTATACTGAACCTTCCCTCTGGGATACTTATCGCAATAAGGATGTACTGCTGGGCTTAATTACACCTAAGGTTACCCTGGACGTAATTAAATCGATGAAAGAGGTTGGCGATAAAACCGGTTTCATCCCGACGTTTTTTCATGGCGACCATGGCGCATCTTCTATTGCAGGCGCTTATTTGAGGGGAATTGATGATTTCGATATCAAGGGTACTTACCAGATTTTATTGCGTAATGCCAATGTAGATGGTGGTGCCCGCCCATTTGTGAAAGAATATATCGAGAAGGGTTATATCTCAGATCCAGATGTTAAAAATCCACATGTCGAAACCAAAGCGAAGGCAGGCGTTTCCAAAACACTGGAATACGCTTACGATGATTATTCGCTGGCGCAGATTGCTAAAAAACTGGGCGATAGCAGCAATTACCGCACCTTAATGGCCAGATCGAAAAACTATAAAAACATGTTCGATCCGGGCACGCGCTTTATGAGGGGCAGATTAGAGAATGGCGATTGGATCAAACCTTTTAATCCACAATACCCATATTACGAATACATGTATAGGGAAGCCAATGCCTGGCAGGTTTCGTTTTATGCCCCACACGATATGAAAGGTTTAATCGAACTGTATGATGGTGCAAAAGGATTCGAATCCAAGCTAGATTCCTTGTTTACCGTACCCTGGAACCCGAAATATATCGCAAGGAATGTAGAAACCATGATTGGCCAATACTGCCAGGGAAATCAGCCGGATCATGAAGCGCCTTTTGCCTATACGTTTATCGGGAAACCAGAAAAATCACAAAAAATTATCGATAAAATCTTAAATGAGCTATATGGTATAGGAAGCGATGGCTTGGCACTTTCAGGAATGGATGATGCCGGTGAAATGTCGGCCTGGTATGTATTCAGTTCTTTAGGTTTGTATCCATTCTCCGCAACAGATGCCGAATATCTGGTTACTGCTCCACTTTTTGATGAGGTTAAATGGAAAACCAGTACAGGGAAATTGTTAACGATAACTAAACCTGGAAAGGGAAGGGGGATCACCAACATTAAAGTTAACGGGAAAGCAAATAACGGATATTTCATCTCCCACGATCTGTTTAAAAATGGCGGTAAGGTAGAAATTGATACTAAATAATTTCAAAGCTTAATTCCGCGTTTGTAAAAAACACGATTCTGTTTGCCCGTTAATTTTGATTATTCGATTCCAAACAGCCACAATTTTAGTATATTAGGATAACCAAAAGGGATGTACCCCAAATCAATCGATCTGATTAAAAATCCCCAAAAGAAATATTCTAAAATCCACCTTTACGTCGCATTTAGCCCACACTTAGGCCGCCTTTCGGCCAGGCGGTATTGTTGGTCTAAAGCTGTGTTGGAGCAGCCCGGATAAAGGGGACAATAAACGGCTTTGGAATTATTCAAATTATCGAGGTATTAATAGGTGGACATTGGTTTGACAATAGCGTTCGCTTGATTTATAAGATTAATAATCATCTACCGTAGAAACATCCAATGGCCGATGAACACCGTCAGTCATTGATAAGTTTAAATCGCATCAACAGTTAAAAGTACTGGACCGGTTTCGGGCAATCTTAATATATCGACTGATGAGCTGGCACGTGACCACTACTTTCGATTAGCTTTATGCCAGCCGCTATTTCCCGATACCCCTTCAATTAATCTGAACTTAATTGAGCCGTTATTCCATTGGTTTTTAGTTGATAAAAAGCGGGAGATGCCCCGCTTTTGCTGTTTCATATTGCAATCTTTGAATAATAACTTTGGCTTGTGCAACTTGCAACAAGTTGTCGGCGTGATCGTAATCTAAATGACTCAGAACCACCAAATCAATGTGTGTCGGTTTCAACCCGATTTCAGCAAGACGGTTTAAAATAAAAATCCTCCTGATGAACATCTGTTTTAACGTCATCTGATATAGATGGATTAGTGATAAATTTCTCAGAAAATCCTGTACCCACTAAAATGTTTTTTCCGTCTTCCGTCTGTATAAGTATCCAGGAAGTGGTATGGGTTTAAGAGCATCAGGATAAATAATATTTCCCAGTTCAAAAAAAACAATTTCATACATCAGCAGATTACCAAGGTAAACTTTCGCCAGACTGAGAAAAAGTTCCTGATGGTCCGTTGTTATCAAGTAAAGCTAATGCAACGCCTGTTTTTGCACCTTCTTCCGGTGTAAGTGGTGCCTGATCTGATCCAATGGATGTTTTAACCCATCCCGGACTTGCAGCGTTTACTTTGACATTGGTTTCCTTAAGTGCATTGGCAAGGAAAACCGTAAATTGGTTCAATGCAGTTTTAGAAGCACTGTACGCATACGGTTTTAATTGATACAGCCAATGGTTTTCATCAAGATGAACTGCAAATGAACCAGATAAACTGCTGATATTTACAATACGACCTGCATCACTTTTTTTAATTAAAGGCAACAATGCCTGGGTAAGTTCGACTGTTCCAAAATAATTGATATCAAAGGTGTCGCGAAGTGTTTTCATAGGTACCGATTCCACATTATTGCCGAACCACTCACCGTCAAGAAACACTGCAGCATTATTGATTAGAATATCCAACTTTCCATATTTACTCTCAATGTAGGTTTTGGCATTTTCAATATCCTGAGAATCACTGATGTCAAGCTTTATAAATTCTACATCCAGCGATTCACGTCGAAGGACTTCTTCAGCATTTTTACCTTCCTGCTCGTTTCTTGCACCTATTAGAACCTTAATATTTTGCGCTGCAAGTTGTCTTACTGTTTCAAAACCAATTCCTTTGTTACCACCTGTTACTAATGCTATCTTTGTCATTTTTTATTGTGTTAAAATTTATAAAACAAAGGTCGCACAAATGATAGTTCGATTTATAGCGTAATTAAAACCAATCCTTACCAAAATCAAACTTCTAGCTTATGAAGTTTATTTAATACTAGTCTTTTTTTAGTTTTCTATAATCTGTGGGAGGTATTTTCGTATGCTTTTTGAAAAATGTATTAAAGTGGGATGGTTCTTCAAAGCCTAATGAATTTGCAATCTGTGCAATATTCCAATTGGTCAATTTCAGTAGAATTTTTGCTTCCTGCTCAATCCTTGAATTAATGATATCGCTAACGGTTCTTCCTTTAGACAGCTTCACCTGGCGGTTTAAATAATTGGGATGCAGCGATAAATGTTCTGCGAATTCGCCAGCAGTTTTTAATTTAACAACATCTTGCGGATTGTCGATGGGGAACTGTGATTCCAATAATCTTATAAATGAGCAAGCTATCTCTTCAGTAGTGTTATTTTTTTTGACATAGGACGCTACAGGATCAAGCTTTTGGGCATTAAAAATAAGTTCAAGAAGGTGGTTGCGTTGTAAACTTTCTTTGTAATTACCGTTATCGAGCTTTTCGTCTAAAATCTTTGCATAAATGGCTGTAAAATTTTCAGCTTGGTTATCGGTTATTGAATAAATATTTTGTCTGCCCGGTTTGTATATTGGAAATTCTAACAAACGGTAACCGCTATTGTTTTTAGTTATAAAATCTTCTTTAAAAATGCAACTTATACCTGTATAAACTCCGTTTAATGTATGAATACCAAACGGAATTTTGGAAGTTGTAAATAGTAGTGTATTACCATTTAGCTCAATATTTTTATCTTCAAATTCAATGTTATATTTTCCTTGTAATAAGGTGGCAGTGTAGAATGTCTTTCGGGAATAACTGAAGGAAAAAAAATGATTTTTATCTACTTTACTTAAATCGAGAATTTCAAAATTATCGACAAAATTCATTGGGTTTTCTGATGTGTGATTGCCCGTATTTTTGAGTGCTAAAGTTTTGTCTGTGTGAAGTTCCATAGTCTAATTTGTTGGCGCTAATTTAACTAAAACAATCTGTTATATATTATCGCCGATGTGATGCTGATGACCGTTATTTTTCTCTTGTAGGCCTTGCGTGTGTATTTCAGTGAAAGTGACCCCTCTGTTTCGGGCCAAACTGGCCACCAATTTGATTACCGGATGATGCGCATCTAGTTCCTTTCCCTCTGAACAAATATACAACTCCGATTCAAATCCATTTTCCTCAAGGCTTTCGGGTTTAATCCGTCTCCCTGCCCGATTTATCCCCAATTTAGACCTTTCTAAAGTTTAAAAGCCATTATGGAGGCACTTTAGCCGTTAAAAAACGCTGTAATCCCCTCAAAAATAGCAAAGCGACCGTAGCCAACCTGAATTACTGATATGCTCCCAGGAACGATTATTTTACGCAGAAACTAAAAGAATATCCCAAAAAGCAAGTCGTGAAAAAAGCTGAACGAAAGATCAGAACGGCCAGTTTGCCCCGGAACAGGTGACGCCTTAAATGCGGAACGGGCGGCCATTTTTGCCGAAATGCCCAAGTTATTCTTAAGTAAACTGGGACATGGCCGCCACGACAGTTTTTCTGCTTTTTAAGATAAAAAAGCAAGCTAAAATTAGTTTTCATATAAACTGAATTAAGGTTAACAAAATTAGCCTTGCAGTCTGAAAACGTCAAGATGTTCGATGCTCGAACGACTTGTTAAACAAGTGGTTATATATAATTCGGTGAGTTCTTTTAGTACCTAAATTACTCACCGAATTACACACTTTTAATATGAGAATCGGTGAGTATTTCAGATTTTACACTAAAACAAAAAAGCTTGCAATCATTTGATTTGCAAGCTTTTACGTAGTTTTGATACTGTTTTCTGTGATCCCGCTGGGATTCGAACCCAGGACCACTACATTAAAAGTGTAATGCTCTACCAGCTGAGCTACGGAATCATTCCCTTTGTTTAAGGAGGTGCAAATATAGGGATTTATCCTTTTCTTGCAAACATTTTTTGAAAATGTTTTTATTGTTTTTTTAGTTCATGAAAATTAGCGCTTCTAACTGGTTGATATTAAATTTTGTAAGCCCAAAAAGAATTTTAAAAATTTATTTTTAAATGGGTAACATTTTCTCAAATCATTGCCTATTCACTCGCTTTTGGGATAAAATTGAGAAAAGACTGAAACTGTGCCTTGTGTTTGTTTTTATCCAGTTTGAAATAAAAGGCCCCACGGCGCGAACTTGATTTGTCCTTGTCGGCTTGTTTAATTAATAATCCACTGGCTGTAATTTTACGGATAAAGTTTCGGTTATCTATCGGCGAATCGTAAACCTGCTCGTATAAAGCCTGCAATTGCGGTATAGTAAACCGTTTTGGTAAAAGCTCAAATAAAATAGGATGGAGGGCTGCCTGATAACGGATTTTATCCATAGCGGCCTTAACCATTATATCGTGGTCGAAAATTAATTCCGGAACTTCTTTTAGCTTAAACCACTCGGCATGGTACTGGTCATTGATCTGTTTACTGTATTTATTAATATCGATCAGTGCAAAGTAGACTACTGAAACGGTACGTTCGATAGGATCCCGATCAGGACTACCATAAGCATGGAGTTGCTCCAGGTAAACATCGTGTAATCCTGTTAGTTCCAATAAAATTCTTTTGGCGGCACCATCAAGATCTTCATGTTCACCGATAAAACCACCCATCAAACTCCACTTATCTTTTACGGGTTCTATTGCCCTTTTTATTACCAAAAGTTTTAGCTGATCGCCGTCATAACCAAAAATAATGCAGTCTACTGCAACAAGAACAGGTTTTTGATTTAAATATTTTCCCATGTTAAAATAGCGTATTTAATTTAGCATCGTTATAATCTGTAATATAACCCAAGATATTCGGATAACCTTCAAATTCTTCGATAGTATGTGTTGTGGTTAATACAATGCAAAGCATACCTGCATTTAAAGCCGATTCTACGCCCTTTGGTGCATCTTCGAAAACCAGGCAATCTGCCGGTGCAACATTTAATGCTGCCGCTGCCTTTAAAAAAGTTTCGGGATCTGGCTTGCTTGTTTTTACATCATCTGCACTCACTATTGCATCCAAATAGCGACGGATATTCAATCCATCTACTACAAAATCTATATTAAAAGGTATTGCAGCAGATCCAATCGCCATTGGAATGTTAGCCTCTTTTGTGCGTTCCAAAAAATGATCTAATCCTTCAATCAGCGCTAAATGCGGCATGTAACCTTCCTGATAACGCTTTTCTTTATCAATAGAAAGGCGTTCTATTTCTTCAGTGTTAAATTTATCTTTTCCGAAAATGCGTTCTAAAACTTCGTGGTTTTTGCCATACATTTCCTTTTTTACGTTTTCATAATCAAGTTTGGCACCCAAATCTTCTGTGATGATGCTGTACCAGGCTAAGGTATGGTATTCCATATCGTTAATCATAGTGCCGTTCAAATCAAAAAGAAAAGCCTTTGGCTTGAAATTTAAATTATGCATATGGCTGCTAAATTATGTGATTTTTTTTACTGTTGAGAATCCGCACCGATATTATGAAAAAATAAGTATAATCGTTACTTTAACGTTAATAATTTTTTCCTACATTAGCCTTAACCAAAAATAAATCATTATGAAGCCGTATCTGATTTTGTGCGCAATTGCAGGTCTGCTTCCTCAAATTTTAATCCATGAAAAAAATATTTCTTAAGGCCTTGCCCTTCGCTACATTGTGTTTAGCTGTTGCTTTTACTTCTTGTAACCAAAAATCAGATAAAGGAACGCAAACAACTGAGCAAACTGATTCGTTAAAATATACCACTACTATTGATGGGAAAAGTGTGAAGCTTTATACTTTAAAAAACAAACAAGGTGCTTCGGTTTCTATTACCAATTATGGCGGGCGGGTAGTTTCACTTTTGGTACCCGACAAAAATAATAAGTTAACTGATGTGGTTTTAGGCTATGATAGTGTGGGTGCGTACCGCAAAAAAGGCGAGCCGTTTTTTGGCGCCTTAATTGGAAGATATGGAAACCGCATTGGTAAAGGTAAATTTACCCTGGATGGGAAAGAATATGCTTTACAGCTTAATGATGGCGTGAATACCCTCCATGGTGGTACAGATGGCTTTTTCTCGAAAGTTTGGGATGCTAAACAATTAGATAGCCAAAAATTGGAGCTGAGTTACGTTTCAAATGATGGCGAAGCAGGTTATCCAGGGAAACTAGATGTGAAGGTAACTTATACTTTAACTGATGATAATGCTTTACAGATTGATTATTTAGCTACTACTGATAAAACGACTGTTGTAAATTTAACCAATCATGCTTATTTTAATCTAAATGGTGAGGGAAACAATACGATTTTGGATCATGAACTAACGATTGATGCAAATGCCTACACACCGGTAGATTCTACGCTGATTCCAACCGGGAAATTAACTCCTGTAGCTGGAACAGCTTTCGATTTTAACAAAGCGAAAACCATCGGAAAATCGATTGAAGAAAATGATCAGCAGTTAAAGTTCGGCAAAGGTTATGATCATAATTTTGTATTGACCCATCACGATGGCAAAACGGCTATTGCAACCGTTAAAAGTCCGGTTACAGGAATAACAATGGAAGTTTATACGGTTGAACCAGGCCTACAGTTTTACAGCGGAAATTTCTTAACGGGTGCTGATAAGGATGGTAAAGGTGGTAAATCATATCCTCACCGTTCGGCTTTTTGCTTAGAAACACAACATTTTCCTGATGCGCCAAATCATGCAAATTTTGCATCGACAGTACTTAAACCAGGTGAAACTTATAAAACAAGTACAACGTACAAGTTTTTGAAATAACGTTAACGGGTTGTATCATAAATATAGATTGTCATCCTGAGGGGTAATTTATTTTATAAAAATCAATATTAGTGATGTACAATTGTTTTCCCTTGTCCTAAGGCGCAGTCTTGCCTCGGCTCGCCGCCGCCGAAGGGCTCTTTCTTTTTGGCATCAAAAAGAAACAAAAAATGCCGGCTGAAAATTTATTCATTTGTACTATAGTTTTTCAGCTGTATTCATGAAGGCTTCGCCGTTTTCTTTCGAAGCTAATAGGTCGGCTTAGGCAGTGCAACCCGATCCCGATAGCTATCGGGATGTTAGGCCGGATTTAAGTAGAACGGGGGTACGTGCTATGGACTAGCTGGATGGAAATGCGAAAGCAGTTAAAATGTTGATTAATAATAATTTGTAAAATAACGTAAATGATAGCCCTAGAAAGCTTGTCGTTATGCCGGGTGGGGTATAACGACAGGCTCAAGGTGACAAACTTTTAGAAAAACTAAGATTTATGATACAGCCTTTTTTATACTGTCAATAACCGATCAGGAAATTGTGTAATTTTCTCAATGGTTAATTGTTGCATGATCTGGTATAAATGAGTTTTGAACATATTGATGGTGTGATCGCCTCCTTCATTACCTAAAGCGCCAACTCCATACATAAAAGGCCGGCCCATAAAGTTGAATTCAGATCCAACGGCATGCGCTCTTGCTAAATCAACGCCAGAACGTATACCACCATCTAACATGATCTTCAATTTTGATTTGTATAGTGGATTGTTCGCCAATTTGATCAGTGAATTGATTGAGGATTCGCCTGCGTCAATTTGTCTGCCACCATGATTGGAAACAATCACACCATCGGCACCGATCTGGATAGCAGCCTGCATATCTTCATCAGTCGCGATTCCCTTCAGTACCAAAGGTCCTTTCCAAAGATCACGAATGGCAGAAACCTTTTCGATATCAACCTTGCCGGTAAATGTTTTGTTCATGAACTGTCCCAGCTGCGACATGTCCATGCCTTTTTCCATGTAAGGCTTTAAGGTAGCAAACGATGGAATTCCATGTTGCAGGGTTTTAATTCCCCATAGCGGACGGGCAAAAGCCTGCAAGATATTATTGATTGACATTTTTGGTGGAATGGATAAGCCGCTCTTAATTTCTTTATATCTTAAACCAAATGCAGGCACATCTACCAGAACAACTAATACCGGACATTCAACGGCTTTTAAGCGATTTAAGATATCATCTCTCAAGCTATTCTCCGTAGGGTGGTATAATTGAAACCATGCTTTTCCTTCAGACACTTCAGCAATTCGCTCGATACTACTGGTAGATACGGTGCTTAATGTATAAGGAATATCGGCTTTAGCAGCAGCCTTAGCTAAAATTTCGGGTGCATTAGGCCACATCAAACCTTGCAAACCAATCGGAGATACCCCAAATGGAGCACTGTAACGACGGCCAAATAATTCAACCGACATGTCGATATTGCCACCAACACGTAAATAATTCGGTTTAAGGTAAATATTATCGAAGTCGCTCTCGTTCCGCGATAAATTAAGTCCCTCATTACAACCACCCTCCAGGTAGTCAAAAGCAAACTTAGGAATCCTTGATTTTGCCTTTTTTCTTAAGTCGCCTACAGAAGGGAATTGAGGATTGTAAGGGAATGTAATCTTTTTACTCATATTTAAATATTGTATTGGTCAGATTCTATTTTAGAAAGCGAAAACTAATATTTTATATTATATTTTCCATCCTGCTCTATCTGCTATTTTGTAATTATCGTTTTACATTAGGTATACTTACAATTATATTGTAAAATACGAGATGCTATTACATGATCGTTTTAAACTAGCGTTGGCTATAAAGCTTAATCCGTCATTTCGAGCGGAGTGCAGCGAAGTCGAGAAATCTGTTTAAACTGATATGACAGATTCAAAGATTTCTCCATTTTGTTATGGTCAAGTCGAGATGATCATTCCAGCACATCATCACCCTGAATTTATTTCAGGGTCTTTTATGCACAATAGATCTCTCCATTCCACTGCGTTCCAGTCGAGATGACGGCCGTTTCATAAAACTAAACTACATAAAAAACCTTAGCATTATCGCGAAAGATCAGTTTACGTTCTTCTGCAGAAAACCGCTCAGTGTATTTAGCAATTAAATTAAACCAGTCCTGATAAGGCCTGCTGATTAGCATTACCGGCCAATCACTGCCATACATCACTCTTTCAGGGCCAAAATGCTCGAATACCACATCAAAACAGTTAAAAAGTTCTTTTTCAGTCCAGTTTTTCCAATCGGCCTCAGCCAATAAGCCAGAAACTTTGCAGCTTACATTTGCATTTGAAGCTAAGGTTTTAATGTTAGTAGACCATGATTTCAAATCCTGGCTTTTCACATCCGGTTTGCCACAGTGATCCAATACAAATGGTTGATCTGGTATTTGATCAACCATTTTGATAATATCAGCTAATTGATTGTGATAACACAATAAATCATAAGTGTAACTGTATTTTTTTAAAAGATTAATACCTGCAATAAACTTTTTGTTCAGGATGAAATCGGCGTTTTCAGCTTGTAAAACATGTCGCCAACCTTTAATCTTCTTGAAATTGCTCCAGTAAGTTAAACGTTCATCTAAATTTGGATCGAGTAAATCTACCCACCCTACAATCCCCTTTACAACTTCATTTTGTTCTGCAAGCGATAACAAGAAATGGTTTTCTTCTTCCGATTGGCTGGCCTGTACAGCAATACATCCTGTAATTTGAAGATCGTGATATACCGCTGTAAGATCTTTTGGAGAAAAATCATTACGGATGGCAAACATATCTTCATTTATCCAGCTATCTCTAACCGGATCGAAATTCCAAAAATGTACGTGTGTATCAATCATAAAAAAACAATTTAAAGTTTAAATATCTGATCCATCAGGATCCATTTTTCTCCTGGTTTCGAACCGGGTAGTGCCTGCTGGAATTTCCACATCAAATTTTCCCATTCCTGCACTTTTGGATTGGCTAGATCGGCTTTCGATTTTTCCTCAAAAGAAAAGCTGTCATTCACTTCCATAATCATAAACAGCCTGTTTCCTAATAAATAGATTTCCAGATCGTCAATGCCAGAAGAAGTAATGCTTTCTTTAATTTCTGGCCAAACCGATTGATGATACTGCTTATAGGCCTCTATCAGCTTTTCATCATTTACAAGGTCGAGTGTTAAGCAGTATCTTTTCATATTAGTTTCCACTGTAGGCTTTAACAGTTTGTTTGCTAGAGCCTAAGCCATCGATACCCAATTCTACCACATCACCAGCTTTTAAATACCAAGGTTCAGGTTTTTGACCTAAGCCTACGCCTGCCGGTGTTCCAGTCGTAATCACATCGCCTGGTAAAAGCGTCATAAACTGGCTGATGTATGAAATCATGAACGGAACATTAAAAATCAGGTTTGAGGTATTACCATCCTGTAAGGTTTTTCCGTTCACCGTTAACCAAAGGCGAAGATTGTGCACATCGGCAATTTCATCCTGGGTAGCGATAAATGGTCCGATAGGTGCGAAGGTATCGCAGCTTTTTCCCTTTACCCATTGTCCGTTTCTTTCGATCTGGAACTCACGCTCGCTATAATCGTTATGTAAAACATAACCAGCAATGTGGTCTAAAGCATTTTCTTCAGCAACATAACTCGCTTTTTTGCCGATCACAATCGCCAATTCCACTTCCCAGTCAGTTTTTTTACTGTTTTTTGGAATGATGAGGTCATCATTAGGTCCAACAATAGCTGAAGTAGCTTTAAAGAACAAAATGGGTTCTGATGGGATAGGTGCGTTGGTTTCTGCAGCATGGTCCTTATAATTTAAACCTACGCAGATAATTTTTGAAGGACGGGCCAAAGCAGGCCCCAGGCGTACAGCTTTATCAACCTGTGGTAAATCTGCCGATGCAATAGCCGCTTTCAATTTCTCTAAACCATCACCACCAAAAAATTCTTCATTATAATCTTTAACCAATGCAGAAACATCGAAATAATTATCGTTTATAATTACCCCAGGTTTTTCAGCTCCGGCTTCGCCAAATCGTATTAATTTCATTATAAAATTCTTTATTGTATTTGAAAATATTTATTAATTGTTCAAGGTAGTAAATCCACCGTCAATTGGGTAATCGCAACCTGTAATAAATGAGGCTTCATCGCTACATAGGTATAAAGCCAGGGCACCAACCTCTTCTGGTTTAGCCATTCTGCCAATTGGTTGTGTTTTAGATAACTTTTCGAACATTTCGGGGATGTTATCCGGATAGTTTTTCTGTAAAAAGCCATCAACAAATGGGGTATGAACCCTTGCTGGCGAAATTGAATTACACCTGATATTTTCGCCGATATAATCTTTCGCTACACTCATGGTGATTGCTTTTACAGCACCTTTTGCGGCACTATAAACGAAACGATCTGGAAGACCAATTAGCGCTGCAATTGAGGCCATATTGATAATTACACCTCCGCCAGATAAACGGATCTGTGGAATGGCTGCATGTAAACAGTTATAAACGCCTTTCACGTTAACGCGCATTACACGGTCAAAATCAGCTTCATCTGTAGTATCTGCTTTGCCAATATGTGCAATACCGGCGTTATTGATCAGGATATTGATATTTCCGATCTGCTTAAAAACTTCGTGAACCGCTTTATGGTCTGAAACATCACATCCATAACTGAATGCTGATCCACCATTTGTTTTAATTTCATCTAAAGTATCCTGAGCGTGTTCGGTTCCCAGTTCGATGATGTGCACCTCAGCGCCCTGTTTAGCTAAAATGGTAGCAATAGCTTTTCCTATGCCGCTTCCCCCGCCTGTAACTACGGCTTTTTTGTTTTTTAGTGAAAACATGTATATGGTTATAAATTATAATTGATTAGAATACGAATACAAATAAAATAAATATTGTTGATTAAAAATTTTATCTTCTTGTCTAAATATTAACAGATATTGTCATACGCCATTCTGAATATGCTAAGGGCCTTACCTTGCATAAATTTTACAAAGCCATTCGGTATTATTACTTATATTTGAATATTATATTTATATTTAAAAATAAGTATTAACCAAATATTACATAAAAACCTGGCTTACAGGTTTTGTTATTAGAGCCTTTTGAATGAGAAATTTTCTGATTTTTATTTCCTGTTATTTTCTATCCATATCATTTGCTAATGCCAGTATCCGGGCGCCGAAAACAATTGTAATTTCTACGGAAAATCATGTTCGTGTGCGTTTTGGCGCAGAGAAGTTATCACAAACCTTAGTTAAGTTAAATTATTCAATCAAAATCGAAGAAAAGGATAAACTTGTTGCAAATAACAATGTTATTGTAATTGGTGTGTTTTCGGATAAAATTTTTATTAATAATCTTCCGGCAGAGATTAAAAATAGGATTTCAACGACCAAAAAAGAGGGCTTTCATATTTATACCGGGAAAAACGGGATGCTTTATGTAATTGGCAACGATGTATCTGGTACTTTATATGGCTGTATGGAACTCGCCGATCAAATCAAGACCAGTGGCAAATTACCTGCGCAGCTGGCATTTTCCGATCAGCCTGAAATGGTGTTGAGAGGTACCTGTATTGGTTTACAGAAACCAGATTACCTGCCCGGACATGATGTTTATGAATATCCCTACACACCAGAAACTTTCCCCTGGCTTTACGATAAAGCTTTATGGATCAAGTACCTGGATATGATGGTCGAAAACCGCTATAACTCACTTTATTTATGGAACGGACATCCTTTTTCGTCGCTGCTGCGCTTGAAAGATTATCCTTATGCGGTAGAGGTGGATGATGCTACCTTAAAAAAGAATGAGGAAATATTCCAGTTTTTAACTAAGGAGGCCGATAAACGTGGTATATGGGTGATCCAGATGTTTTACAATATTATTATTCCAAAACCATTTGCCGATAAACATGGCTTAAAAACACAAGACAGGAACCGTCCGATTATTCCTTTAATTGCCGATTATACCCGTAAATCGATCGCCTCGTTTGTAGAAAAATATCCAAATGTGGGTTTAATGGTGGCTTTAGGCGAAGCAATGGAAGGTGTGGGGCAGGATGACATTGATTGGTTTACCAAAACAATTATCCCTGGTGTTAAAGATGGATTAAAAGGCGCTGGCATTAAGGAAGAACCTCCGATTGTATTGCGTGCACATGATACAGATGCACCCAGTGTGATGAAAGCCGCGCTGCCCTTTTATAAAAACCTGTATACCGAAAATAAGTTTAATGGTGAGGCTTTAACTACTTATACCCCTCGTGGGGCATGGGCCGATTTGAACAGGAAATTAGCCGCTATTGGTACTATCAACATCTCTAATGTGCATATTTTAGCCAATTTGGAGCCTTTTCGTTATGGTTCGGCAGACTTTATCCAGAAATCAGTTCAGGCGATGAACAAGATTTATGGTGCAAAAGGCTTGCATTTATATCCTCAAGCCAGTTATTGGGATTGGCCTTATTCGGCTGATGAGGTAAAAGGAAGGTTGTTGGAGGTAGACCGCGATTGGATCTGGTATAAAGAATGGGCAAGATATTCGTGGAACTCGCAGAGAGATCGTACAAAAGAAATCAATTATTGGGGAAATGAGCTGGCCGATAAATATGGTGCTACTTTAAGCGCAGGTAAAGCCATTCTGAATGCTTACGAAGAATCGGGTGAGATATCACCCAAACTGTTGCGCAGGTATGGCATTACGGATGGCAATAGACAAACCTTAACCCTGGGCATGTTGATGACGCAGCTCATTAATCCGTTCCGTTATGGCTTGTTTACCTTAATGTACGAATCGGAAGCGCCAGAAGGCGAAATGATTATCGAATACGCAGAAAAAGAGTGGAAGAAACAAGGCCACATAGGAGAAACCCCTGTTCAGGTGGCGCGCGAAGTGGTTGAACATGGCAAAAAAGCCATTCAATCTATTAATGAGGCTGCACCCGGTATAACAAAAGATACCGCAGAATTTAAGCGACTTAGAAATGATATCTATTGCTATGATGAAATGGCTAATTTTTATGCTGAAAAAGTTAAGGCAGCCCTTTGGATACTGCGGTATAAAAATTCAAACCAGGTAGCTGATTTAGAGCAGGCATTGCCTTTTCTCCAAAAAAGCGTAGATCATTATGCTAAACTGGTTAAATTGACTGAACACAGTTATCTATACGCCAATAGTATGCAAACCAAACAACGGAAAATCCCGATGCGTGGCGTAGATAAAACTTTTATTCACTGGAAAGAAATGTTGCCTGTTTTTAATAAAGAACTTGATCATTTTAAAAGAAGTATCGATTCTTTGAAATCAATAAAACAGGGAAAGGTTGCTGCAATTGAGCCTTATAAAAGTGCTGATGTTAAAGTCTTAAACGAAACAGAAAGTTATGTGATAGCCAAAGATGCACCACTTTTTGCAGATACTGCAATTAAGATTAAAGAAGTTGCAGCGCAGTTGCAAGGTTTAAAGGGAATTAAGCTGGCAAAGGAAAAGCAAATTAAAATTGGAACAGAAATTAAATTCAGCACCAAAGCACCTGTAAAATTGCTGATAGGCTTTTTTAATCAGAAAGATCCTCAATATCTTGCTCCTCCACAGTTAGAAACAGATGCGAGTGCCAATAACTATGGACAATCTGAAATCAAGATATCGAATGCGTTGGTGCCTTATGGTTTTCCACCGGTAAATGTTCATGCTTATTCTTTCCCTGTGGGTACACATACTCTAAATTTAGGTAAAGGAGTTTGCCTGGTTTTAGGGTTTATTGATGATAAACAGGAACTGCGGATTTTTAATGCAGGTTTGGACGGTAGAGGAAAAGACATCGATTGGTTATTTGAATAATGATGAATACAAGAAATTTAATTGCAACGGCAGCACTGTCCGTACTGACAATCACGGGCTTTGCACAGCAGAAATCAATTCTGGGGACCGAAAAGCTGAAGAAATATGTTACCTATTTTAATTCGATCGACACAGAAGCCGTGAAAAACTATGTGCCCAATGCTGAAGCCTTTACATGGTTAGCTGAGCAGATACCTTTATTCGAATGCCCCGATTCGGTATTGGAGCAAAACTATTACTACCGATGGTGGACTTACCGCAAACACCTGGTTAAAACTCCTGAAGGATTCATTTTTACCGAATTTATCGAACCGGTTAAACATGCAGGGAAGTACAATTCCATCAGCTGCGCATTAGGTCACCATATTTACGAAGGCAGATGGTTAAAAGATAATAACTACTTAAAAGATTACATCAAATTCTGGCTTTACCATGCTGATGTTGGCCAGACCAAACAACGTTTCCATCAATTTAGCAGCTGGGTGGATGATGCTGTTTATCAGAATTATCTGGTGCAGCCTGATCAAGGATTTCTGAAGGAAATTTTGCCTGCGTTGGATAAAGATTATGGCAAATGGGAAGCTGAAAGGCAGCTTAAAAACGGTCTTTTCTGGCAACATGATGTTAAGGATGGTATGGAAGAATCGATCAGTGGTTCACGTAAAGACCAGAACCAACGCCCAACCATAAATAGTTACATGTATGGCAATGCCATGGCTTTAGATAAAATTGCGGTTCTTTTAGGTGATAAAACCTTAGCTGATAAATACAAAAACAAAGCAACTGTACTCAAAAAGCTGGTTCAGGATAGTTTATGGAATGCTGCTTCTTTGTTTTTCGAAACAAGAAAAGCCAAAGGAGGTTCATCGGATGTTAGAGAAGCCATCGGTTTTACACCGTGGGAATTTAACTTACCTGACGATCAGTCGAAATATGCAAAAGCCTGGGATCAGTTACTGGATACCGCCGGATTTAAAGCGCCATGGGGCTTAACCACGGCTGAAAGAAGAAACCCAACATTTAGAACAAGGGGAACAGGACACAGTTGCGAATGGGACGGAGCGCTTTGGCCTTTTGCCAGCGCACAAACGTTAAAAGGACTGGCCAATCTGTTAACCAATTATAAAAAGCATGGTAAAATGACTGCCGAAGTCTTTTACCAGGAGTTGCACCAGTATGCTGCTTCCCATGTCAAAAACGGAAAACCTTACATCGGTGAGTATCAGGATGAAAAAACCGGAGAATGGTTAAAAGGTGATAATCCAAGGAGCAGTTTTTACAACCATTCTACTTTTAATGATTTGATTATTAATGACCTGATCGGAATAAAACCACGTCAGGATAATGTGCTTGAGATTTTTCCATTAATCCCTAAAAACCAGTGGGATTGGTTCATGTTAGATCAAGTTTCGTATCACCATAAAACATTGACTATTTTGTGGGATAAAACCGGAACAAAATACAATAAAGGCAAAGGATTATTGGTATTTGTAGATGGTAAAGAAATTTATAAAGCAAAGGATTTAAAGCCTTTAAAAGTGCAGATGAATTAATGAAATACCTTGGTCTGTGTCCTCACAGACCGAAATAAATTGATCAATAGGCGATTAAATCGCCGTTCTCACGCATCCTCGTTACCAACGAGGACGATGTGGAAGCATGAAACATACACGGTCGTCACCCTGAATTTATTTCAGGGTCTGTTTTGAACGGATGCTGAAATAAATTCAGCATGACGCAACAATTAAATAATATAACCAAATGAAACATTCCATCAATATTATTAAAGCTTTAATTTTTATCCTTGCTTTTGGCATCGTCTTAACTGCAAAAGCCCAGTCTTATTACAACGTAGTTAAATATGGCGCAAAAAACGACAGCAGTAAACTGGCTACAACAGCAATTAAAAATGCGATAGAAGCGGCTTCAAAAGCGGGTGGCGGAACCGTTTATTTTCCTGCGGGAAAATACCTAACCGGCGCGATCCATTTAAAAAGCAACATCACCATATTAATTGATGCCGGTGCCGAATTGCATTTCAGCGATAACTTTGACGATTATTTACCCATGGTGAAAAGCCGTTACGAAGGAGTTGATGTAACCAGTTTTTCGCCTTTGTTTTATGCCTATAAAGCAGAGAATATCTCGATTATTGGTAGGGGAATTATCGATGGACATGGCAAAAAATGGTGGGATTTTGTAGAAGGTTACAAGGAAGGGCAACCGCGATCGAAATGGCAAACCATATTTGATGGTTTAAACCAAGATATTATTTTGCCAGATGATCCTAAACAGATGAAACGTGGCTTTCTTCGTCCACCGTTTATACAACCGATGTTCTGTAAAAATGTGCTGATCGATGGAATAACCATCCGCAATTCTCCATTTTGGACGATCAATCCAGAATTTTGCGAAAATGTTAAGGTTCATGCCGTTACCATCAACAATCCCCATTCGCCGAATACAGACGGCATTAATCCTGAATCTTGTAAAAATGTGCACATTTCAGATTGCCACATCAGTGTGGGCGATGATTGCATCACGATCAAATCGGGCAAAGATGCGCCTGGACGAAAAATGGCTGTTCCTGCAGAAAATTATGTGATTACCAATTGTACCATGTTATCGGGGCATGGTGGAGTGGTTATTGGGAGTGAAATGTCGGGCGATGTACGCAAAATAGCCATCTCGAACTGTGTCTTCGATGGAACGGATAGGGGCATCCGCATTAAAACAGCCCGTGGCAGGGGCGGTGTGGTTGAAGAAATTAGGGTGAGTAACATCATCATGAAAAACATTAAAGATCAGGCGATTGTACTCGATATGCAATACGCAAAAACAAATGTGGAACCCGTTTCTGATCGTACACCGATTTTTAGGAATATCCATTTCAGCAACATCACTGGTCAGGTTAACCAGGCAGGTTATTTAAATGGTTTAGAAGAAATGCCTATCGATAATATTACCTTCAATGATATTAATATGGATGCCAAAACTGGTTTTTCCATTCAAAATTCCAGTAATATTGAGTTTCATAACGTAACGGTGAATACCGAATTAGGTGCATCGATAAAGGCATTAAAGGTGAATAATTTAATCGTTGATGGTTTAAAAAGTAATAAACCTCATGCCAATGCGGCAGTAATCGATGTCACTAATGTATCTGATCTGTTCCTGTATAATGCTTTTCCGGTTAAAGAAACTGTTACTTATTTGAAATTAAACGGGGCCGAGACTAAAAATATATTCTTAGGAAATAATAATTTTAGACGAGTGAAAGCGGCTGTTAAAAAAGAAAAAGAAGTAAGCAGTAACATCGAGATTATTTCAGGCGATAAAGGACAATAATATGAGGTTTAAACTTTTATTAAGCACATCATTTTTAATATTGACTGCGCATTTTGGCAGCTACGCACAAGAAAACAACCATACTTTATGGTACAATAAGGCTGCCGAAAAGTGGACTGATGCCTTGCCAATCGGAAACGGCAGATTGGGTGCCATGATTTTCGCTGGAACGGCTGTAGATCATATCCAGTTTAATGAAGAAACCGTTTGGACGGGCAAACCAAGAGATTATAACCGAAAAGGCGCTTACCAATATCTGCCCGAGATCAGGAAATTACTTTTTGAAGGAAAACAGGCAGCCGCTGAAGCTTTAGCACAGG
>Ga0163161_10000929_pt1 | contig 22627 bp, 26 predicted proteins | sample S45metaG_FD_129847 | JGI IMG/M metagenome (GOLD analysis project Ga0163161, IMG submission 129847) | Switchgrass rhizosphere microbial communities from Kellogg Biological Station, Michigan, USA - S4-5 metaG | ecosystem: Host-associated > Plants > Roots > Rhizosphere > Soil | place: USA... | reverse complement strand
TTTCACAAACAACGCCGGCAATGTTCAGCGCGTCCGCACGGCCATCGAGCCGCTGCACCAGTCGAAGCCTGATTGGATGATCACTGCGTTGATCGCACGTGCAATTGGGGTCGATATCGCCCTTGAATGGTCGGCATCGGCGATCTTCAGATCGATCGCCGACTCGGTTGCGGCTTATTCGGGCCTTCGATATCCGGGGTTAAAGGACGAGTCAAATCCGGTGCAGGCTAAATACGAGATCGTAGCGGGCAAGAAACTGACGACCGAGATCAATATTCTCAAAAAGGCGCTTGAGACGATGCCTGACAACGGCAGCAAGAACACGACCACACCGCGCATCGGCCACAAGCTGCACCGACTGACGACGATGACCAGCAAGACGCCGCAATTCCACCTGCTGGCGAACGGCAATCCAAAGCCTGAGAATTTGCTCGTCTCGCCGCTTGTACAGTTCGACCTCGACGGCAAGCCCGTAGAAAAGGCCGAGGCGGCCGTAATCGGCGTCGGTGATCGGAGCAACCCGGGAGGAAGATAATCAAAAACAGCTGATAGCTGACAGCTGCTTTTTTACATGGAACCATTGATCAAAACAGCATTTCCCTTTGTCGTCGTCAGCGTCGGTATTTTGCTCGCGTTCCAAGGCGTACTGATGATCGTCGCCTACACGGTGCTCGCCGAAAGAAAGGTCTTGGGCTGGATACAAGGGCGCATCGGGCCGAACCGCGTCGGGCCATGGGGCGTGCTGCAGCCGTTTGCCGACCTGCTCAAATTCATCTTTAAGGAAGACATCGTTCCCGATAAATCGACAAGGTTCGTTTACTATCTCGCGCCCATGGTGGCGCTCGTGTGCGCGTTGATGCCGATCGTGGTTTATCCATTCGGTCCCGCTATCACGACGGTCGATTGGAGCTTTTTGCCGTTTGGATTGGGCGACGGCATTCACGTTCTGCCGCTCACCATCGCTCGCATCGACGTCGGCGTGCTTTTCGTTCTCGGAATAACGTCGGTCGGCGTGTACGGCATCGCATTGGCGGGCTGGTCATCGAATAGTAAATACTCGCTGATGGGCGGGCTGCGGTCGTCGGCACAGATGATCTCGTACGAGCTGGCGATGGGCGCCTCGGTGATCGGGGTCGTAATGCTTGCGGGCACATTGGACCTTAACGGCATCATTTTCGCACAGATAAACTCGCCGTTCCGATGGTTTATCATTCCGCAGTTTATCGGCTTTGTCGTGTTTTTGATCGCGGCGTTCGCCGAGACCAACCGCGTGCCGTTCGACCTGCCCGAGGCCGAGACGGAATTGGTCGCCGGATTCCACACAGAGTATTCCGCGCTCAAATTCGCGCTATTCTTCATGGCCGAGTACGTCAATATGTTCACCGTCTCGGTCATGTGCACCGTGCTGTTCCTTGGCGGCTGGTATGTGCCGGGGCTGAGCCATCTGTTTGACCCGGGCTCGATTCCTTATGCGCTTGTCAGCCACATCGCGTTTATCGGCAAGATCTGTGCGTTCCTTTTCTTTTACATCTGGGTGCGCGGCACGCTACCACGATTTCGTTTCGACCAGCTGATGAATTTCGGCTGGAAATTCTTGCTGCCGGTCGCCATTGCAAATGTGACGCTGACGATCGTCGTCGTGTATTTCTTGAATTGATAATGGTCGGAACCGCCCTATTCTTTTTGTTCGCCGGATTCGCGATCATGTGCGCCATTTCGATGGTGTATCACAAGAATCCGCTGTACAGCGCGATCTCGCTGGTCGGCGTATTCATCTCGCTGTCCTGCATTTACATCACGCTCGCGGCGCCGTTCATCGCGGCGGTGCAGATACTGATCTACGCCGGCGCGATCATGGTGCTGGTCGTTTTTGTGATAATGCTTCTCAATCTTGACGAGGACGTGCCGCTCAACCGTCTGCGATATCTATATGCCGTGGGCGGCGGGTTGGGCCTCGTCCTGCTCGCGCAGACGTTGTTCATTTTTTACGCCGTCAGCCGCACGCCGAATGTCGCCGCCGACCAAGCGCAGACCGCGGGCAAGACGCTTAGCCTCGGCCAAGCGATGTATACCGAGTATTTGCTGCCCGTCGAGATCGTCGGCGTCCTACTTATGATGGCGATCATTGGAGCAGTGATCTTGGCAAGACGATTGGGCCAGCCGCAGTTGGAATTGGTGGTCGAGCACGAAGAGGAGCTGCGGCATCACGAGCAATAGGTATGGAGCCTAGTTTGGCAAGTTATTTGGCCCTGTCGGGCATCCTTTTCACGATCGGCGCGACCGGCGTTATATTCAAGCGCAACGCGATCGGGATGTTCATGTGCATCGAGCTGATGCTCAATGCCGTTAACCTGACGTTCGTCGCCTTTTCGCGTTACTACGGCGACGTCACGGGCCAGCTTTTTGTGTTCATGGTAATGAGCGTTGCCGCCGCCGAAGCAGCGGTCGGCCTCGGCATAATCATCGCATTCTTCCGCAACAGCCGTTCGGTCGATGTGGACGACGCGAGTATTTTGAAGAATTAGTCGGAACGCCGGCCGCCAGCCTGCGATAGTAGATGGAAAACAATCTTCTAAGCCTGATCATCTTCGCCCCGCTTGCCGGTACCGTTATTAACTGGCTCATCGGCGGCAGGCTAAAGAACGAACTGTTTTCGGGCCTCGTCGCGTGCGGAACCATCGCGATCTCGACGATCGTTGCCTTCATGATCGCGTTCGGCATCGGCACTGGACAGGAAGGAGCGTTGTTTACAAAGGATAACCAGCCTGTTCTCGATCACATCTGGACCTGGATACAGGTCGGCTCGTTCCGCGCGGATTTTGCGCTGGGAATGGACCATCTGTCGGCGATCTACGCGCTGTTCGTGACGTTCGTCGGGCTGCTAATTCACATCTTTGCAACGGGTTACATGCATGGCGACAAGGGGTTCTACCGCTTTTTCGCGTACATGAACCTCTTTATGTTCTCGATGCTGACGCTCGTGCTCGCCGACAACTTCCTGCTGATGTTCGTCGGGTGGGAAGGCGTCGGACTGTGCTCCTATCTTTTGATCGGCTTCTACATCAACTGGGACGAGGCACGGCGTGCGGCGAAGAAAGCCTTTGTGATGAACCGCATCGGCGACTGGGGCGTGCTGATCGGAATATTCTTGATCTTTACGATTACCGGGTCGATCTCCTTCTACGATAAAGGCGTAGACGGCACTCAAGTCCAAAGCGTATTTAGCTGGGTCCAGACAAACGTAACCTCGCCGGAGCCTTTTGGTTGGGCGACGATCTTTGCCGGGGGCATCACCTCGGTCGCCCTTCTGCTTTTTATCGGAGCAACCGGCAAATCCGCGCAGATTCCCTTGCTTACATGGCTGCCCGACGCGATGGCAGGCCCGACGCCCGTGTCGGCGCTCATTCACGCGGCCACCATGGTCACGGCCGGCGTTTATATGGTCGTGAGGTGCAACGCGATCTATCAGAATGCACCGACGGCGATGTTCATGGTCGCGATCATCGGCTGCGCCACGGCACTCTTCGCTGCGACGATCGGACTCGCGCAAAACGACATCAAGAAGGTCCTCGCCTATTCTACCGTGTCGCAGCTCGGCTATATGTTCCTCGCGTGCGGCGTCGGTGCGTTCATCGCCGCGATCTTTCACGTGATGACGCACGCATTCTTTAAGGCGCTGCTCTTCCTCGGCTCGGGTTCAGTCATTCACGGCATGCACCACGAGCAGGACATGCGGAAGATGGGCAACCTGAAAAAGTACATGCCAGTCACGTTCATCACGATGATGATGGGCTGGCTGGCGATCTGTGGAATACCCATCTGGGCAGGTTTTTTCTCGAAAGACGAGATACTTTATCGCACCTTCGTCGCGACCAACTTACCTGGACCATGGAACTACGTTTTGTGGGGCGTCGGTGCCGTGACCGCGTTACTCACGGCCGTGTATATGACGCGGATGATGTGGATGACGTTCTTCGGCGAAGAGAGATTTCGTGAAGCGGTCCCGGCCGACGGCACTGTTTCGCTGCCTGTTACGACCGCAGAGGCTGAGCATCACGAAGTTCCGAAAAACTTTCACCCTCACGAGTCATCGTGGGTGATGACTGCTCCGCTCGTCATCCTCGCGATCCTTTCGACGGTTGGCGGCCTCGTCGGCGTGCCGTTCGCGATGAGTTCGCTTATAGGCAAAGACGACATCAATGTCTTCGAGCATGTGCTCGAACCGGTGATCGCACACGTTGGTAGATCGCCCGAACATGAGGCGGCGCTACCTGCCGCACACAGCGCCGAAAAAACTGGCGAGGCAACCGTCGCCTCAAAAGCCACCGAGCATGTTGCTGAAGTACATTCCGCCAAGGAAGTCACGACCGAGCGCATGCTGGCCGGGTTGTCGGTCCTGCTCGCGCTTAGTGGCATTGCAATTGGGATAGGTTTATTTTCAAACACGCCGCTGCGAAGAATGCCAAAGATGCTCGTCCAGAAGTGGCGAATCGACGAGCTTTACAACGGCTATATCGTCGACCCGATCACAAAGCTATCGCGCGACGGCCTGTGGAAGGGCTTCGATCTGGGGTTTATCGATGGCATCGTCAACGGCATCGGCCATTTTGTGATCGAAGTCGGCAATCTCGTCCGCGGCATACAGGTCGGTTTTGTGCGGTCGTATGCAGCGATCATTCTGATCGGCGCGCTGGCCGTGCTTGGGTATTTCATTTATTACGGATTGAAGCTGGTTGGATAGATGAATTTTCTTAACGACAGTCTGCTAACCGTTCTGATCCTGCTGCCGGTGATCGGCGCGTTAGTCCTGCTTATATATAACGCGCTGGCGAAGCAGGAAAGCAACCTGAAATGGCTGACGCTCGGCTTTACGCTCCTGAACTTCCTTGCCTCGCTTGCCCTTTTCTCAAAGTCGGCGTTCGTCGGTCCCAACGGGTTTTTGTTCGAGCAAAATGAACCGTGGATCCGCGCCATAAACACCAACTATCACATCGGCGTCGACGGCCTGAGCTTTTGGCTCGTGCTGCTGACGACTTTTATAATGCCGATCTCAGTGCTCTCGACCTGGCATGCTGTCGAGAAACGGCCGGCTGCATTTTACGTCTTTCTTCTGCTGATGGAATCGGCGATGATCGGCGTGTTTGTCTCGCTCGATCTGCTCGTCTTCTATCTTTTCTTCGAGGCGTCGCTCGTGCCTATGTTTTTCCTGATCGGCATTTGGGGCGGTGCGAACCGCATCTATGCGGCGGTCAAATTCTTTATTTTTACCGCCATCGGAAGCCTGCTGATGCTGGTCGCGATCATCGCGCTTTATTACATTTACGCTGACAGCACCGGCCTCGGCGGGACATTCGATTTTGTCTCTATATTGAATGCGATGAAAGCGGGCAATATGCCGCTCGCCCCGCAGACAGGGACGCTGCTGTTCCTCGCGTTTGCTCTGGCGTTTTCTATCAAGGTGCCACTATTCCCGTTCCACACGTGGCTGCCCGACGCGCATACCGAGGCACCGACGGCGGGATCCGTTATTCTCGCGGCGATCTTGCTCAAGATGGGCACCTACGGCCTGATGCGGTTCAATTTTGCGCTGTTTCCCGATGCCAGCAAAGATTTCGCGTGGCTGTTTATTACGCTGGCGATCATCGGCATCATCTATGGTGCGCTTGTGGCGATGGTCCAGCCCGACGTCAAGCGGCTTGTCGCATATTCGTCGGTCGCGCATATGGGCTTTGTCGTAATGGGAATGTTCTCGTTCACTGAGGCCGGCATGCAGGGCGCCCTCTTTACCATGCTAAGCCACGGGGTGACGACGGGAGCGCTGTTTCTGCTCGTCGGCTTTATCTACGAGCGGCGTCATACGCGCGAGATAACGCAGTTCGGCGGGCTGGCGAATGTGATGCCAGTCTATGCGACGATCTTTGTGATCACGACAATGGCATCGATAGGCCTGCCGTTCTTGAGCGGTTTTGTCGGCGAATTTTTGACGATGCTCGGAATGTTCCAGTCGCAGATCTTGAGCGTCGCCGGCGGCGCGAATTGGAACTATATCGCCGCGATGTTTGCCGGCACGGGTGTCATTTTTGCAGCGGTCTATTTGTTGTGGATGGTGCAGCGGGTTTTCTTTGGCAAGGTGACGAACGACAAGAACAGAGTGCTCGCCGACCTTAGCTGGCGAGAGATCGGGCTGATGCTGCCGCTTCTCATCCTGATGGTCTATATGGGCGTATATCCCAAGCCGTTCATCAACCGTGCTGACACGAGTATCAAGGCGATCCACGAACGCGTGGTCAAGCAAGCCGGCGGATCCGTCGTCGAGGAAGAGTCCGACTGCGGCTGCGAGGTGCCGGAAAAGGAATGATCAGGGTCGGGTCTGTCATATTCACGTTTTGCTTGCTTACCCTCGTGTCGCATGCACAGACGTTCTACGGCACTACGGACCTTAAGACCTTCCGTGATGGGCGTGATAAGGAATTTGGAGACAAACAGCAGTCGCCGCTCAAGGAAGAAGATTTTGATAGTTTCAAAGGCCTGAATTATTTTCCGGTCGATAACCGTTTTCGCGTAACGGGCAAATTCATGCCGATATCGGGGGACGAATGGCTTGAGATGAAAACATCTACGGGCAAAACAAAGAAGTTCATAAAATACGGCCTTCTCAAATTCACGCTTAACGACAAACCGCTAACGCTCGCCGTCTATCAGATGGATCCAGCAGTCACGGCGAAGTTTCCCGATTACGCCGACCTGCTGTTCGTGCCGTTCAAAGACCGGACGAGCCGGACCGAGACCTATCAGGGCGGCCGCTATATGGACATGCATAAGCCTAAAGGCAAAACAGTGATACTCGACTTTAATCTTGCATATAATCCGAACTGCGCGTACGGCGGAACGACGTGGAACTGCCCGATACCGCCCGCCGAGAATGTGCTCGACGTCGCGATAACGGCCGGCGAAAAGCGCTACGCCTATTCTGGCGCGGCAAAAGGACATTGATCTGGGAATGATGAACTTTGCGTTTATAACAACCTTAACCGAGCCGAATGCATACGTTCCGATCATCCTTCCGGAATTGGTCGTCGCTGTTGCGGGTGTCGTCGTGATGATCTATGACAGCTTTTTTCCAAAGCAGCGCAGCGTGACCGCCGCCATATCGCTCATCGGCCTCGCCATCGCCGCGGTGCTGCTCGCGGTAATGTGGACCGGCCGTGATATCACCGCAACTGGCTGGAACGGCATGGTTGTAACGGACAGCTTGCGACTGAGCTTCTCGTTTGTCTTTCTGCTGGTCTCGGCGCTGACGATTCTCATCTCGACCATCTGGATCAATCGCGAAAATGTTCCCGCGGGCGAATATCACGCCCTGCTGATGTTCGCGACCTTTGGCATGATGCTGATGGCGGCGGGGAATGACCTTGTGGTCATTTTTCTCGGCCTCGAGACATTGTCGATCGCGACCTATGTGATGGCGGGCTTGCGAAAAGGCGACCTCAAGTCGAACGAGTCGTCGATGAAGTATTTCATTCTCGGCTCGTACGCGTCGGCTTTTCTCTTGTATGGCATGGCGTTGATATATGGCGCGACCGGTTCGACGAACTTGACGCAGATAGCCCTCAAAACCGCTGACGCAAACTTCCCTGCGCTATTACTTGCTGGCGCGGCGATGATGATCATCGGCTTTGGGTTCAAGGTCGCGATGGCCCCATTCCATGTCTGGACGCCGGATGTTTATGAAGGTGCTCCCACGCCGATCACCGGCTTTATGGCCGCGGGGCCAAAGGCAGCTGCTTTTGCATCATTCGTTCGGGTTTTTGTGCTTGGTTTTCCGCTTGTCGCGGGTGTCCAGGCTTCGGGCTTTTTGCACGAATCGTGGATAACCGCCCTCGCGGTGCTTGCGATGCTGACGATGATCGTCGGCAACGTCGCCGCGATTATGCAGAACAACGTCAAGCGAATGCTCGCCTATTCGTCTATTGCGCATGCAGGTTATGCGATCGTGGGTTTTGTCGGAGCAGGAGTCGCGGCATCCGTCACCGCACGTGACGAGGCGGTCGCCTCCGTCGCGTTCTACATGCTGACGTACGCGATAACCAATCTGGGTGCCTTTGCCATCGTCACGCTGCTCGCCCAAAAGAACGACCGCCGCTGCGACTTTGAGGATTACAACGGTATCGGATTCAAGTCGCCGGTACTGTCGTTCACGCTGGCGCTTTTCATGCTCTCGCTGTTGGGCCTGCCGCTAACTGCCGGCTTTATGGGCAAAGTGATGGTCTTCAGGCCCGCACTCGCGACGGGCAACAGCCTGCTGACGATCCTCGTCGTCGTGGCGGTCGTCAACACGGCGATCTCGGCATATTACTATTTGCGGCTGATCGTCGTGATGTTCTTCCGCGAGAGGACGACCGACTGGCACGCACCAAAGATGCCCGCCGCCATCACGGCCGCTCTAATAATCACCACCCTCGGCGTCGTTTATTTTGGCATCTTCAGCGACGGCGTCATCGAGCGGTTCTCCCGCCAGCCGGCGGCCGTCATGCAGGCGGAACGGTAGTCACGCTCACGATGGACGTTGCCGCCGAGATCCGCGCTGAATCAGGGGACGAGTGGCTTCCGGCGATCTACTCCGGAAAAGTCCGCTCGCAGCGGACTCGTTCCTACAAACTCGACATTCCCAAACGCGAGAACGCCCCCGAGATCCAATACACACTGCTTGGAATTGAATTGAAGGTCGGCCGTAAGCGGTTTGCATGTCCCGATCTTGCGACCGCTCGTTACCTACGCGTGTTCGCCCGGCTCGGTTGCCGCGAATTCGCTATACCCTACGACATCTCGACCATCTCGGGCTTCGCTGACGAGCTTGAAACCTCCTGGCAGCGGTCGCTTGTGCTTCTCGAAAAACTCGTCCCAACCGACCTCCTGCCGTCGGCCCGCGCCACCCTGGTCAAAACGATGCGCGATGAAATAAAGGCAATCGGCCCGGGCGAGCCGATGCCGCTTTTCGATCGTGAGACCCGCCGGCGCTCGCAATAGGGGCCATACATTTCCGGGCTTTACGACATCAAATTAGATGCTATAATTAAGGGTTGTGCCATACGGCCGCAACCCTTACTTAACATCGATATGCATGACGCAGTGGCTAAGGTAACCCAATCGGAAAATTTGCCTTTTCCCTATAACAAAAGCACGTACTGCCGGTACGAGCCGATCGAGAAGACGATCGACCACGCCAAGGTCCTGATCGTCAACGACTTGCTGCGTTATGAGTCGGACCTGTCGCCTCTTGCCCGTGCCGAATGGGACGGCACAGCAAAGACGAAGCTCGAATTCGAGCGAAAGGTCTCGTCGATGGCCTGTAACAACATTGCCAAGAATGTTCTCCGCCTCGTCAAAAACCCCAAAACGATGACCGTCCATCTGTCGGAGCTTGCCGACGCGGCCGAACGCTTTCGTCCGGACGCGATCGTCATGAGCGGGACGTTCTCGGATTTTGATTATTACAACCCGAAATATCTCGCTAGTTTTAGCGAGTTCATTCATAAAACGAAAATTCCCGTGCTCGCCATTTGCGGTGCGCATCAGCTGGTGGGCATGGCGTTCGGTGCGGCGCTCAGGACGCTCGACGATATCGACGTGGCGAAAAAACGCGACGACCGTGTTGTCGAATATCAATACCGTTTCGTCAAGATCGTCGACAAATCAGATCCTATATTTGAGGGCAACGACGATGAGTCTTCGGGCATTTGGCAGGAGTATACGACGCAGGACGACATTCTGCGCGTTTGGCAGAACCACGGCGTCCAGGTCGAGGGCCTGCCGAAAGGTTTTGAGCTGCTCGCCACATCATACCTTTGCAAAAACCAGATGATGGTCAAGCATTCTGCCGGGCAGATGATCTATTGTGTCCAGTTCCATCTCGAAAAATCGTTCGAGGACTGGTCAAAGAACCCGACCCGCTGGGAGCATCCCAACGAAAGCCGCGACGGCCGCATCCTTTTTGAAAACTTCCTCAAACTCGCACTCAAACACAACAAACAATAGAATCGTCGTAACCGCAGAGAGGCGTTATGAGGATATTGCAGATCTGTTCTGCCCGCGACATCGGCGGCGGCGAGCGGCACGTGGCCGATCTCGCAAACGCGCTTGTCGCTCGTGGTCATGACGTTTGCGCGGCTGTCAATCCCAACGCCGCTCTTATCAGCGAGCTGCGTTCATTGCCGAAGGAGAATATCTTCGAACTGCGAATGCGTGGTGCCGCGGACATTGTTGCGTCCGAGAAGATCGCGGCTATTGTTCGGGGACGAAATATCAATATTATCCATGCGCACGTCGCCCGGGATTACCCATTGACGGCGATGGCGTCAGCACGATCGAGCGGTACACCGTTCGTTCTGACCCGCCACGTTTTGTTTCCGCTAAGCAAGTTGCACAAACTTATTCTCCGCGATGCGTCACGCGTCATCACCGTAAGCAACGCGGTCGCCGAGGCTGTTAAACGGCGGAATATTTTCGACCCGGAAAAGGTCGTCACCATTCACAACGGGTTGGACGTCGGCCGGTTTCAAGGCATCGGCTCGTCGCGTCCGGACGCCTTCCGGCAACTCAAGGCCGACCACCTGGTCGGCGTGGTGGGCAACATCGGGGGGGTCAAGGGACAGGATATATTTGTTCGTGCGGCTGCGATCATCGCCCGCGAACGCTCCGACATCGATTTTGTGATCGTCGGCGAGGACAGGTCGCGGCGCGGCGAAAATCTTAGAGCTATCGAAACCCTGGTGAAAGAGCTCGGCCTAACCGAACGCGTCCATCTCATAGGTTGGCAGAGCGACATACCGTCGATGTTGCCGCATCTCGATATATATGTCTCGGCCTCAAGATCGGAATCCTTCGGGCTCGCCATGTTGGAGGCGATGGCGGCGGGTGTCCCGGTCGTTGCAACCGCCACGGGAGGGGCGTCGGAGATCATCGAAGAGGGCGTTTCTGGTCTTTTGGTACCGATCGGCGATCCGGATGCGCTTGCTTTGGCTGTCTCAAATCTGCTCGACGATCCGTCGCTCGGCCGGCGGTTGGCGGAGAACGGCCTTGAAAAAGTCAAGACAAGTTTTTCTTTGAACGCGATGGTCGATGCGACCGAGAGGATCTATCGAGAGGTTTTAAAATAACCCGACCGCAACAGCATTACTTTTTGCCCCGCCCCACAGCTTTTTCGATCCGGTTCAGGCGTTGGAGAACACGCTCCTGCAGATCGTCGACCTTTTCGTGCAAGTGACCGATCTCTAGCTCGGCCTTGATATTGACTTCATACTCGATGTCGGATCGGATCTTGTCTTTAGCGGCCTGCCGGTTTTGCGAGATCAGGACAAAACACGACAGAAAGATCGCCTCAAGGGAGACGATCATCGTCAGCAAGCCGAACGGGAACGGATCGAACTGCTTTTCCGGCGGCGGCAGCGTGTTCGCCCCGATCCAAATCAGGAACCACAGGCCGTTGAGGGTCAAAAAGGCCATGCTGCCGCTGAACCAGGCGATCCAGTCGGCAATACGCTGGAGCATGGACAACCGCTCTTCCATCTCCTCGTTGACATTCCGCGACACGCGAGTGCGGAGCAGGTTGTCGGCCTCGCGGAGCAGGTCGCCCATCGAGGCGAGCATGTTCAGCGCCGCGTCTGGCTTCTTCTGGAACAAAAGGGTCAAGTCGTCACGATCAAGAACAAAAAGCTCGGTATCGGTAAGGGCCACAGCCGTTGCCGAACGCGGCCGGTTGTCGAGCATCGATATCTCGCCAAAAAGGTCGTCCTCGCCCGCGATCTTGACGACTATCTTCTGCCCGGCAGTGTCTTTGATCGACAGCTCGATCTCGCCATAATTGACGATATACAACTCGTCGCCCAACTCGCCGGCGTTGAAGATCGTCTGGTCGCCCTCGAACCGTATCGAATCGATCGCGGCCGCAAGCTCAGCCAGCTCCTCTTCATCGAGGAGATGAAAAAGCTTTACGGTCGCTAATTCTTGTGGATCACAAGCCATAAACTCGGAAACCTGCCAACCTCCTTTCGCTTAATGTCATCACGAAGTGAGAGGTGAAATATGATCAGAAAGCTGAAGTCCGGCGAATATCGATTATATTCGCGAAAAAAAGACCCGAAAACAGGCAAGCGACGCAATCTCGGCACCTTCAAAACGCGCGAGGCCGCGGAAAAGCACGAGCGCGAGGTGCAATACTTCAAGCGGCATTAGGGAAGCAGTTTTCCGGAACATTCTCGAGAGTGTTGCGCATCAACATATCTACGACCGCGTTAAAGTCCCCGCCTGATTCCTCGAAGACACGCAACTGCTCGTCGGCCGAAGTACCGCGTTCAAGGATAGTATGGACGTGCTCGACCTCTTTGCGCGAGTCTAGCGGGTCGAGTACGTCGTCGACGAAATCGAGCAGCTCACGGATGAGGTCCTTTACCGGCACCTCTTTTTGTTTGCCGAGGTCGAGCAATTTGCCGTCAAGGCCATAGCGGATCGCGCGCCATTTGTTCTCAAGTATCAGCCGCCGGTGATAGATGCGAAACCCCAGATTCTTATCTATAAGCGTGTGCAGCTTCGCGACGATGGCTTGGAACAACGCCGCTACGGCAATTGTATCGTCGACGCGCGTCGGAATATCACACACCCGAAACTCGAGCGTCGGAAATTTGTAGTGCGGCCTCACGTCCCACCAGATCTTTGACCCGTCCTGGATGCAGTTCATGTGGATCAGCAGATCGAGATAGGTTTGGTACTGGGCATACGACTCGAAATGATCGGGGACCTCGGTCCGCGGGAACTTCTTAAAAACTTCCGAGCGATAAGATTTCAGCCCGCTGTTGTGCCCCAGCCAAAACGGTGACGACGTCGTCATCGCTAGGACGTGCGGCAGGAAATAGCGAGCGGCGTTCATTATGTGAATACGCCTTTCAAGATCTTTAACAGCGACGTGAACGTGCAGGCCGAATATCAAGAGCGACCTTGCGACCATCTGCAGTTCGTCAACCAGCAGCTTATAACGGTCGCCGTCATAGATCTCTTGCTCGGACCATTTTGAGAATGGATGCGTCGACGCGGCGACGATCGCCATCCCCTTTTTTCGTGCGAGGCTAGAAATAATACAGCGCAGCGTCGTAATATCGGTGCGTGCCTCCTGGATGTTCGCGCAGACACCGGTGCCGACCTCGATCATCGACTGGATCATCTCGGGCTTGATCTTTTCACCAAGCAGGAGTTTGCCTTCGTCGAGGATCTCTGAGACGTGCGACTTCAGTTCGCGCGTCTGCGGATCGACGATCTGAAACTCCTCTTCGATACCCAGTGTAAATTGGTCGAACATCATTTATCCCAGCTGAAGCTGCTCGTGCAGAAATTGCTCATCGTTCGGATTGATGTCCTTGAACCGAACGCCGACGCCGTGGCCGGGGTCGGAATAGACCACGACACCCTTCAGGTCCAGCGTCCGTTCTCCGACCGACATCGTCATCACTATCGGCGTACCAGTTTCGAGTGGCGCGGTCGTCGTCATATACAGTCCGCCCGCGCCGACGTCGCGCGTATTCGCAATGCCCGTGCCGTCGCCGCCGTCAAAACTAACGTCGATGATCAGTTTTTTGCGGTCGGAGCTGCGCCTCTCGTCCGATGAAGCAGCTTTGCCAAGGTCCATTTCAGCCATAATATCCCGCCTGTATTACAAGAATCAGAACTACGAGCCCATAAAAAGTTGTGCGCGGCTTGTGCTCATTCTAACTCAGATCTTCGCAAGTACATAGACCAATCAACCTCGGCTACCTCCCTGCTCTTTGGCAACCTTTAGGAAAGCTTTTGCAGCATGTGACAGCTCGGAATTGCGGCGGTAGATTATGTTGAGCTTTCGCTCCAGCTTCATCTCATTCACCGAAAGAGCTTTCAGACGGCCGTCGTCGATCTCGGCATTCGCCGTGAGCCGCGGAACGAGCGCGACACCAATGCCACGCTCTACGAGGCGTTTGATGGCCTCGAGCGACGGCAGCTCGACGGCGATATTGAGTTTTGTTCTGTGTCGCTCGAACGACTCGATAACTTTTTGCCGATAAGGCGACGGCGCGTTGTGGGCAATGAACGTCTCATCCACCAGCTCCTTTATCGAAGTGCTCGATCTGACCGCAAGACGATGTTTTGGCGATACGACCAGCACCAGTTCGTCGCTCATCACCGGCACGACGCGAAGACTGGCGTCATCCGGTGTGAACGAGATGACGCCCAACTCGACCTCACGTGACGTGATCTGCTTAGGTATCCGACTTGCCACACCGCGATGTACCTCCACCTTGATCAGCGGGTAAAGACGTCGAAATTGTTCGATGACCGGTAAGAGAAAGAACACCGTGTGCTCGTTTGCGCTGATTGTCACCTTGCCATGCCGCAGGCCGCGGACATCACTCACGGCGTGCTGTGCATTCTGCCGTAGATTGAGAATCTGCTTTGCATAGTCTAGCAGGACTTGACCTGCAAATGTCAGCGTTCCGTCCTTCGACGACCGGTCAAAAAGCTGCTCGCCAACGTCCTCCTCAAGTCGCCTGACCGCCTGGCTGATCGCCGGCTGCGTTCGATCCAACACCTCAGCGGCCCGCGAAAAACTGCGCTCGCGGGCAACCGTGACCAGAACTTCGAGCTGATTGATATCCACGTGTCGATATTAACAGAAGTTATGGACCGCTCAAGACGATAAGCGACCCTGTGCTTACCTGTCGTGCGCATTTCCATCAAAAAAGATAGAATTATTCATCAAAATTATGGGCTTTTCTACGACTGCAATTCACGCCGGCAATGAGCCGGACACTGCGACGGGAGCCGTCAGCGTGCCGATCTATCAGACCTCGACGTATGCTCAAGACGGGCTCGGGCGGCACAAAGGTTATGAGTACGCACGAACACAAAATCCAACGCGTTCTGCACTGCAGAAGAACATTTCGGCGCTCGAGAACGCGCGTTTCGGTTTTGCATTTGCCTCCGGGATGGCAGCGATCGACGCCGCGCTAAAGCTGGTAAAGGCGGGCGACCACGTCATTCTCGGCGACAACACCTATGGGGGTACCTTTCGGCTTTTCGACCGCATTTTGCGAAACTACGGCGTCGAATTCGACCTAGCAGACACATCGAATGTCGCCGATCTGGAAAAAGCGTTCAAGCCCAACACAAAAATGGTCTTTGTCGAAACGCCGACCAATCCCATCATGACCTTGACCGATCTCAAGGCAGTCTCCGATCTCGCCCACACGCGAGGCGCAAAGGTCGCGTGCGATAACACGTTCATGTCGCCATATTTCCAACGGCCGATAGACCATGGCGTCGACATCGTCGTCCATTCGACGACAAAGTATCTCAATGGCCACTCAGACAGCGTCGGCGGGTTTGTCGCGTTGAACGACGAGAACGACGCAGAATGGATAGGGTTTGTGCAGAACAGCATGGGAGCGATCCTTTCGCCCTTCGATTCATTTCTTGTCCTTCGCGGGACAAAAACGCTCGCCCTGCGGATGGAGGCTCACGACAAGAACGGCCGTGTCGTCGCCAATTTCCTGACCGAACACCCAAAGGTGCAAAAAGTCTACTATCCCGGTCTTGTTTCTCATCCCCAGCACGAGCTCGCGAAACGCCAGCAGACTGGCTTTGGCGGAATGGTAAGTTTCGAGACCGGCTCGCTTGACAATGCTCGTAAGGTATTGGAATCAGTAAAGTTATGCACGCTCGGCGAAAGCCTCGGCGGCGTCGAGAGCCTCATTTCGCATCCCGCGACCATGACGCACGCCTCCGTTCCGAAGGAGACACGGGACAAGCTCGGCATAACCGACGGCCTCGTCCGAATATCGGTCGGCATCGAGGACGTCGAGGACATTCTCGAGGACCTCGATCAGGCTCTTGCCTGACTCCACACTTATCAATTCTCGCATTGGAAAAAAAGCCGTAAAACGCTAAACTTTCTTGAGCAAAGCGAATCCTCTATGATCACCGTCGAAGTCCACGCCACATCTCACGTCGGACGCGTCCGAAAGGGCAACGAGGACAATTACCTTTTGCTCAACATCTCGGGCGAAAAGGCATGGACCAGCTCTCAGGATGACGGCGAATTTGTCATCGAGAGCCAGCGGTTCGAGATTGACGACAATGGTGTAGTAATGGCGGTCTCCGACGGCATGGGCGGTGCTCTCGCGGGCGAGGTGGCAAGCACCATGGCGGTTGAGACCGTGAGCGAAAAGCTGCTTGACGAAGACACCGATGCGACGATAGTGGACGAAAACAACGACCACCACCTCATCACCAAGCTGTACAACGCGACCGTTTTCGCCAATTACCTCATCCACCAGCAGGGCCGCAGCGACCCGCAGTTTCAGGGCATGGGCGCGACCTTTACCGGCATCGCTGTTACGCCGGCCGGTGCGGACGTAATTCAGGTCGGCGACAGCCGCGCGTATCTCGTCCGCAGCGACAAGATCTATCAGGTTACCAAGGACCAGTCGCTCGTCCAGCAGCTCATCGACGCGCAGCAGATCTCGGCCGAAGAGGCCGAGACGCACACGCTGAAGAATGTCATCTTACAAGCGCTCGGTGCTCAAAATGAGATCTATCCTGTTTCGGCACGTGTCACTCCCTGCAACAACGACATTTTTCTTATTTGCAGCGACGGCTTGTCGAACAAGGTGTCGGCCGGCGAGATGCAGCAGATCGTCAGTGACAATTTTGACAAACTCCAGAACGCGTGCGTCGAGCTTGTCACATTGGCCAACAAGAACGGCGGGGAGGACAACATCACGGTCGTCCTTGCAAAATTCACGGGCGAAGGCCTCAAAGACGCCGAAGAGGGTGTGTTGGAGGTTGAAATGATCGACCTGGGTGGAATACACGATACAGCCGACCAGGATACCGACGAAGAGATAGATACCGCCGAAATTCCTTAGTCCTGCTTCCAACCCGGGAGCTCGTTGGTGACCCGGCGAACGTAGATCGACGAGCCCTTGACCTCGACAACCTCGACCTTTTCGCCCTCTTTCAAAATAGCCTCACCATCGACAGGAAAAGCCGTCCATGTCGATCCGAAGACCTTAACGGCTGCCTCGTTCAAAGCACCCTTGCTACCCGTCGAGACTGTGCCGATCTTGCCCGGCAGCGAATCGATCCCCGATTTCATAGCGGTGCCCTCGTTGTGCGGCAGGTAACGGGCAAAGATCGTCCGTGACATCGCCGTGAGCGTGATCGAGACAAACGCGAACGCGGCAAATTGCCACCCGAGGCCCAGACCCAGGAATCCCACGATAGCGGCCGCCAATGCCCCGATACCGAACCAAAAAAGCACGAACCCGAGCGTAAAAATCTCGGCTATTATCAAGCCGACGCCCAGCACGAGCCATAAGATCCACGCGATGTTGTCCATCGGTCTCAATATACGTTGTCAATGCACAATTCACAACGCAAAATGCACAACCGAATATGCGGTGCATTGTGCATTGTCCACTGTGAACTGTGCATTCTGGGAAACGGCTTTTCGTGATAACCTCGAATACGTGCTGGGGTGGCGGAATTGGTAGACGCCCAGGACTTAAAATCCTGTGCCTTTAGGGGCGTGCGGGTTCGATTCCCGCCCCCAGCACCATGTTATAGCTTATGCTTGAAGGTCGGGCTGCGGTCCGACTTATTACGTTTCTGGCATAAGACTTGCGGAGATCCGCAGCGGTGTTAATGGTGTTATGAAAACGCAAGCCACAATATTCGCCGCACTCTTAATGCTCGGCAATCTCTATGGTGCCGGCCGAGCCCAAGACCGCCGCGTTCTCGCCGAAGCTGAGAGGATCAGCGGCGACACTTTTACGTTTGAGGCGCAAACGCCAAAAGGAGCCAACGTTTACGCGGTAACCAAGCCGACTAGTGCGGTGCTCAATGCCATCGACACGGGATTGACGGAGCTCTTTGCGGTGGGTCGGAAGAATGGCTATAGAAATCGCCTAAACTATTTGGATTATTCGATTTATATCGCCCGGCCGGACCGGATAAAGGATAGCCAGGGACAATATTCGCCCGATATCGCGGTCGGCGCCGCTCAGTATGCCGGCACCGTTTTTGACCAGGGCGGTTTTATCTATGCGGCCGGAATGGTCATCGCGAACGACCCGTGTTCGTTCCTTATCGCCGAGCACACAAGGGACTTCGACCGGCTAGCCAACGTCGTCCGCTACGAGGGCGAGCATCTTGTTCTCTACCATAACGACCGCCGCCGGTATGCCGCGACCGCAGACCATAGCCACGGAGGATCGCATCCCATATTGCAATGATCCGACTCCACGTACGCTCAGGGTAAGCAGCGTTATCAGGCCAGGGTTTACCTGATTTGGTGCATCATCCACACGGAAACGGTCGGCGAGATATACATCGATCTTCGTTCGGCTAAAAAAATATCCAGCCCGCACACCGTTTTTCGCCTTTGGCGCATCAAAATTGGTTAATGGCACGCACATTGCAATTCGCTTCGGCGGGCTGGGCACGGCTGGCATTGCTACCGGCCATGATCTTTGTAAATTCGGCAGTTCTCGCAGCCCAAGACGATTCGATCTACCGCTTGCCGGCAGGCACGCGGATCAAGCTGAAAATGGACGTCGAGCTTAGTTCGAAGGTGGCAAGCGTCGGCGATACGTTCACCGCAAGGGTCGCAAAACCGGTCCATAATCGTAATGTCACGGTATTGCCGATAGGGACGATCTTTGAAGGAAGGGTCGCGAGTGTCGCACACGCCAGTTCGGGCGGCAGCGGTGGAAAGCTCGAGATCGCCTTCGAGAAGCTTTGGCTCTCGGCCGAGACCACTCGGTCGATAGACGGTGCGTTGGTGAATAAGCTCGGTTCGCAGTCATCGCAAACGCGCAATGTGCTGACCATCATCGGTGGAACGATCATCGGTGCGGTCTTCGGCGGGCTGACAAAGTCGACGAGCCGTGCTTTGATCGGTGCCGGCATCGGAGCAGGAGCCGGGACCGCCGTTGCGATGCTGAGAAAAGGCAAGGACGTACGGATCGCCAAGGGCGAGGAATTTGAGATCGTATTGAGAAAAGAGGTCGTCCTGCCCGTCCTCGATTATTGAAAGTTATTCAATTTGGCCGTTGGCGAGATCCATTCGGCCATTTATGAGAAAGCCCGGCGTGAAGGGGAGAGCACGCCGGGCTTTTTCTGCGCGTTTTTGCCGTTTCCTGCCGACTGTGACAAAATACGTTTTTTGTTTTCAACTCTAATTTTTGAACAGGAAGGTCAATAATGGCTGCAGGAAGAAATAAAGTTACGGTCGTAGGCGCGGGAAATGTCGGCGCGACAGCCGCTCATTGGATCGCGTCAAAGGAACTGGCGGATGTGGTTCTGGTCGATATCGTCGAGGGCACTCCGCAAGGCAAATCGCTCGACCTCGCACAGGCTGCGCCGATCGACGGATTTGACGTAAAGCTCGTCGGTGCAAACAGTTACGAGGAAACAAAAGATTCCGATGTAGTCATCATCACCGCCGGCCTGCCGCGCAAGCCCGGCATGAGCCGCGACGACCTTCTAAAAACAAACTCCGACATTGTCGGCGCTGTCACCGACGAGGTCGCAAAATACTCGCCGAACGCCTTCATCATCGTGGTCTCAAACCCGCTCGACGCTATGACGCAGGTCGCCTTTCGCCGCTCCGGCTTTCCAAAAAACCGCGTGATGGGCATGGCCGGCGTGCTCGATTCGGCCCGCATGCGATGCTTCCTCGCTGAGGAGTTGAATGTCTCGGTCGAAAATGTCACGGCTTTCGTCCTCGGCGGCCACGGCGACACGATGGTGCCGCTTCCGCGGTATTCGACCTGTGCAGGCATTCCGGTCACGGAGCTGATCGCAAAAGACAAGCTCGACGCGATCATCGCTCGCACCGCCAACGGCGGAGCCGAGATCGTTGGATTGCTCAAGACCGGTTCGGCGTATTACGCACCGTCGCTCGGCGCGGTCGAGATGGCCGAGGCCATTCTGAAAGACAAAAAGAAGATCCTTCCCTGCGCCGTCTTTCTCGAGGGTGAATACGGGATCTCGAACCTCTTCGTCGGCGTGCCGGTCAAGCTTGGCAAAAACGGCGTCGAGCAGATCATCGAGATCAGCCTGACAAACGACGAACGTACCGCCCTGCAAAAATCAGCCGCTGCGGTGCAGGAGCTGGTGGATATATTGAATATCTAAGATGCCCGATCCTTCGGCCCTTTCCGCTCTCTTTGATGTCAAAGAGACGTTCTTTACGGTTTTTGAACACCCCGTCAGCTATGTCGAGTTTATCGGCACATTACTGGGGCTCATCTCGGTTTTCCTGGCAGCGAGGGCAAACATCTTTACGTGGCCGACGGGCATTGCCAACGCGATATTCTTCCTGGTCATCTTCTACCAGATACACCTCTACTCCGACATGTTCCTGCAAATGTATTTTTGCGGTATGGGAGTTTACGGTTGGTTTAGCTGGAAATATAAGGCCGACCATCATCAGAGCGCGATCCGGACGTTGAGCACTACTAATCGGCTACGGCTCGCCGCGTTTATCGCAGTGGTGACGCTGGTCGTCGGCACGCTGATCTCTCAGATACATTTAATACTGCCCCAGGTATTCGATCACCCCGCCTCATATCCATACATCGACACCTTTATCGCGATATCGAGCATACTCGCGACTATTCTGCTTGCCCGGCGTATTTTCGAAACCTGGGTACTGTGGGTCATTGTCGATATCAGCAGTATCGGTTTGTATTCGGTCAAGGGCGTCAAACTTATTGCTGTCGAGTTTGTGATCTTTCTATGCCTGGCGGCGCTGGGCGTTGCGAGCTGGTATCGCCTTTGGAAAAACAACGATCTAGTAGCGGTTGAATAACAGACGATTCCGATGGCTTCGAACGATCTGGGCCTTTTTTCATTTCGCTTGTGCTCGGCCCTGGATCATTACAGGTGCGTCTAGGGAGCAGCAAAAATCAGCCAGCAGCTTGCGGTCCCTCTTCATAGCCTTGTCCTCGGCGAGCATTTTCATTGTCGCGTCAAAAACCTCAGCCGCCTTCGCATCCTTCGGCCGCTGCAGACTGTAGTGCATCCACTTCCCATCACGGCGGCCGGTGACGAGACCGGCACGCTTTAAATAAGAAAGATGCCGCGAAATCTTTGGGTTGTTTGTGCCGAGCGTCTCGGCAAAAAAGCACACGCACACCTCACCGTCACGCATCAGGTTCAATAACCTGAGTCTCGTTTTGTCGGCCAATGCCGAGAAGAAAAGCTCTGGGTCAAACCCGTTCTTCCGCTCCATACAAAAAATATTCTATCACATGATATTTATGGCTTGACATAATTATATTTTGGGCGTAAATTGAAAGATACAATTACGCATAGGCGTAATTATATTAACGGAGGCACTTATGAAGAACGAAATAAACACCCTAAAGGCCCACCTCGCGATCTATGTTAACGACGTCGATCAAAGCATTGGATTTTACAAGAAAATGTTTGGCATCGAGCCGAGCAAGGTCCGCACCGGTTATGCGAAGTTCGACGTGCAAAATCCGCCGCTCAACTTCACGCTCAACCAGGCTGCGTTTGGCGGAAAAGGTGCCTTGTCGCACCTCGGCATCCAGGTCGCAACCACCGAAGATGTTGTGGCGATGAAGACGCGTTGGGAATCAGAAGGCTTGGTCCCTCGCGAAGAGATGCAGACGACGTGCTGTTATGCCCTGCAGGACAAGGCGTGGGTGCACGATCCCGACGGCAACGAGTGGGAAGTTTTTGTCGTCCTCGAAGACAACCTCGGCGCCGAGGCAAAGAAAAGCACGGACGCGACATGCTGCACACCGACATTCACAACGATCGACGGCAAAAAGCAGGAAGTCGCGACCGCCTGCTGCTAAGACGTTATGAGTTTGTCAGACAACATGTTCAACCGTTCGACTCCGGGCTGCGGGTTTGGCACCGATTGCCGCAAGGAATCGGACCGACGGCACTTTGACGACCTTTTCGCACGCGATTGGGAGGTGTTCGTCATCAAACACGACGCGAAGAAAGGCAAGTACAACTGGTTCACGCTCTGCTGCGAAGAGGCCAGCCGGCGTGGATGTACCGTCGCTGGTGCATGCTAATTCCGCCTATGTCCGCAACGAACTGCAACCCGACGCGGCGCTTGTCCTTCCTCGATCGGTTCCTTACGCTGTGGATCTTTCTTGGAATGGCAGCAGGCGTCGCCGTCGGCTTTTTTTATCCCGGCGTTGAGGCCGTCATCAACCGCTTTCAGGTCGGGACGACCAACGTTCCGATCGCGGTCGGTCTCATTTTGATGATGTATCCGCCGCTCGCCAAGGTGCGCTATGAGGAGCTTGGCAAGGTGTTTCGCAATACACGCGTCCTCGGCCTTTCGCTCGTGCAAAACTGGGTGATCGGGCCGGTGCTCATGTTCGCCTTGGCCGTCATCTTTTTGCGCGATCATCCCGACTACATGGTCGGGCTCATCATGATCGGCCTTGCGCGCTGCATAGCGATGGTGATCGTTTGGAACGAACTGGCCCGCGGCGACAGCGAGTACGCCGCCGGGCTGGTGGCATTCAACAGCGTCTTTCAGGTTCTCTTT
>Ga0163161_10000927_pt1 | contig 22658 bp, 25 predicted proteins | sample S45metaG_FD_129847 | JGI IMG/M metagenome (GOLD analysis project Ga0163161, IMG submission 129847) | Switchgrass rhizosphere microbial communities from Kellogg Biological Station, Michigan, USA - S4-5 metaG | ecosystem: Host-associated > Plants > Roots > Rhizosphere > Soil | place: USA... | reverse complement strand
TTCGCGCAGGTCGAGGCGCGCATCAAGGAATGGCAGCCCGACGCGCTGGTGATCGGCGTGCCCTACCACCCCGACGGCGCCCCGCACGAGAACACCCGCCGCGCGCAGAAGTTCGCGCGCCAGCTGCGCGGCCGTTTCAACCTGCAGGTGTTCGAGGTCGACGAGCGCTACAGCACGACCGAGGCGCTGTCTTCCGGTGCCAGAGACGCCGACGCCGCTTCGGCCTGCATCATCCTGGAGCAATTTTTGAGGAGTCTCCCGTGAGTTCCATTTCCGCCATTCCCGATGCCGAAGGGCTCTACACGGGCCTCCTGGCCGGCGTGAAGGCGCTGCTGCGCCCCGAAACCAAGCTGGTCGGCATTACCTCCGGCGGCGCCTGGCTCGTCGAGCGGCTGCAAAAGGACCTGGGCCTGCCCGGCGCGCCCGGCGTCATCTCCTCGGCCATGCACCGCGACGACTTCGCGCGCCGCGGCCTTTCGGCCAGCGCGCAGACCTCGCTCCCCTTCGACGTGAACGGCACCGACGTGCTGTTGCTGGACGACGTGCTCTACACCGGCCGCACCATCCGCGCGGTGCTCAACGAGCTGTTCGATTTCGGCCGCCCCGCCTGCGTGCGGCTCGCGGTGCTGGTCGATCGCGGCGGGCGCGAGCTGCCGGTGGCCGCCGATTTCGCGGCCGCCAAGCTCACTCTGCCCGACACCCAACTGCTGGCTCTGGCCCGCGCCGATGACGGCTCGTTCAGCCTCAAGGTGGAGACGGTGGAGGAAAGAAAGTAATGCTCTACAAGCGAAACCCCCAGCTCAACAAGAACGGCGAGCTCATCCACCTGCTGTCGATCGAGGGCCTGCCCAAGGACATCGTCACGCACATCCTGGATACCGCCGCCAACTTCACGAGCGTGAGCGACCGCGAGGTGAAGAAGGTGCCGCTCCTGCGCGGCAAGAGCGTGTTCAACCTGTTCTTCGAGAACAGCACCCGCACCCGCACCACCTTCGAGATCGCGGCCAAGCGCCTCAGTGCCGACGTCATCAACCTGGACATCGCGCGCTCCTCGGCCACCAAGGGCGAGTCGCTGCTGGACACCATCGCCAACCTGAGCGCCATGGCCGCCGATTTGTTCGTGGTGCGCCACAGCGAATCGGGCGCGCCCTACCTGATCGCGCAGCACGTCGCGCCGCACGTGCACGTGGTGAACGCCGGCGACGGCCGCCACGCGCACCCTACGCAGGGGCTGCTCGACATGTACACGATCCGCCACTACAAGAAAGACTTCGCGAACCTCACGGTCGCGATCGTCGGCGACGTGCTGCATTCGCGCGTGGCGCGCTCGGACATCCATGCATTGACGACGCTCGGCTGCGCCGAAGTGCGCGTGGTCGGCCCCAAGACCCTCGTGCCCGGCGACATGGCCGGCATGGGCGTGCGCGTGTGCCACACGCTCGAAGAAGGCATCAAGGACTGCGACGTCATCATCATGCTGCGCCTGCAGAACGAGCGCATGAGCGGCGCGCTGCTGCCTTCGTCGCAGGAATTCTTCAAGACCTACGGGCTCACGCCGGAGAAGCTGCAGCTCGCGAAACCGGATGCGATCGTGATGCACCCGGGGCCCATCAACCGCGGCGTGGAGATCGACTCCGCGGTGGTCGACGGAAAGCAGAGCGTGATCCTTCCGCAAGTCACTTTCGGCATCGCGGTCCGCATGGCCGTCATGAGCATCGTGGCAGGAAACGAAGCATGAGCAGAACACTGATCACCAACGGCCGCGTCATCGACCCCGCCTCGGGCACCGACAAGAAGACCGACATCGCCATCGCCGACGGCAAGATCGCCAGCATCGGCAACGCGCCGAGCGGCTTCAAGGCCGACCGCACCATCGATGCCGCGGGCTGCGTCGTCGTGCCCGGTCTCGTCGACCTCGCCGCGCGCCTGCGCGAGCCCGGCTACGAGCATGAAGGCATGCTCGAAAGCGAAATGGCCGCGGCCATTGCCGGCGGCGTCACCAGCCTCGTGTGCCCGCCTGACACCGACCCCGTGCTCGACGAGCCGGGCCTCGTCGAGATGCTCAAGTTTCGCGCCGAGAAGCTGCAGCGCGCGCGCCTCTTTCCGCTCGGCGCGCTCACGCGCAACCTCGCCGGCGGCGTGCTCACCGAAATGGCCGAACTCACCGAGGCCGGCTGCATCGGCTTCAGCCAGGCCGACGTGCCGCTTGCCGACACGCAAGTGCTGCAGCGCGCGCTGCTCTACGCGAGCACGTTCGGCTACACCGTGTGGCTGCGCCCGCAGGACCGCGACCTCGGCAAGGGCGTCGCCGCCAGCGGCCCGCTCGCCACGCGCCTGGGCCTCTCGGGCGTGCCCGTGTCGGCCGAGACGATTGCCATCTTCACCATCGTCGAGCTCATGAAGAGCACCGGCGCGCGCGTGCACCTGTGCCGCATCTCCAGCGCCGCGGGCGTGGCGCTGGTGCGCGCGGCCAAGGCACAGGGGCTGCCGTTGACCTGCGACGTCAGCATCAACTCGCTGCACCTGGCCGACACCGACATCGGCTACTTCGACAGCCGCGCGCGCCTGAACCCGCCGTTGCGCCAGCAGGGCGACCGCGACGCGCTCTCGGCCGGCCTGGCCGACGGCACCATCGATGCGCTGGTGTCCGACCACACGCCCGTCGAGGCCGATGCCAAGACGCTGCCCTTCGCCGAAGCCGAACCCGGCGCCACCGGCCTCGAACTGCTGCTGCCGCTCGCGCTGCAATGGGGCGAGCGCAGCGGCGCAGGCATTGCACGGGCTATCGAGGTCATCACCTCTGCGCCGGCGCGCCTGCTGGCCACGGTCGATGCGGGCACCGGCATCGGTCGGCTCGTCGAAGGCGGTGTCGCCGACCTGTGCGTGGTCGACACGGCGCTCGAATGGCAGGTGCAACCCGACCAGCTCAAGAGCCAGGGCAAGCACACGCCCTTCGCCGGCTATCCAGTGCAGGGCCGTGCGCGCCACACGCTGGTCGCGGGCCGCGTCGTGCACGGCTGAGCACGGAATCCACACGCCATGCTTCATTCGCTGAAGGCCTGCTGGCGGTTGCTGCACGCGGTCGGGCATGCGCTGGGCGGCTGGTGGACGATCCGCTTTGCGTTTCCGAAGATGTCGCAGGCCGAGCGCAACGCGCGCGTGCAGGAGTGGTCGCGACGCATGCTCGAGATCATGGGCATCACGCTCAAGGTGCAGGGCACGCCGCCGACCCAAGGGCCGGTGCTGATCATCAGCAACCACCTGTCGTGGCTCGACATCACCGCCATCCATGCGGCGCGGCATGTGCGCTTCGTATCGAAGTCGGGCGTCAAGCACTGGCCGGTGATCGGCACGCTCTCCACCGGCGCGGGCTCGCTCTATATCGAGCGCGAACGCCGCCGCGATGCGCTGCGCGTGGTGCACCACATGACCGAGGCGCTGCGCGAGGGCGACATGATCGGCGTCTTCCCCGAAGGCACGACGAGCGACGGCCGCGGGCTGTTGCCCTTCCATGCCAACCTGCTGCAGGCTGCGATTTCTTCCGGTGCGCCGGTGCTGCCCGCCGCACTGCGCTTCGCCGATGCTGCCACCGGCGAAACCAGCCAGGCGCCGCGCTACATCGACGACGACAACCTGCTCACCTCGCTCTGGAACACGCTGCGCGCGCCGCCTTTGCTGGCCATCGTGCGCTTCGGCGAGCCGCAGGATTCGCACGGTCGCGAGCGCCGCACCTGGGCGCAGTCGCTGCATGAAGACGTGCAGCAGCTGCGCCGCGAAACTCATTGAGCCGCTGAGCGGCAGCCGCAAAAAAAGCGCCCTCGAAAGGGCGCTTGAACGACGCACGGATGCGCCGTGAGGAGGAAGCGTAAACGCGGGGGAAGGCGTCAGAGGATGCCGAAGATCTTCAATCCGATGATCACGATGATCGGCACGCCGCAGAGCCAAAGGATGATGCTTTTCATGATCGAAGTCTCCGTGAGCTAAGTAGGGCTCTACATTGGCCGCGCCTTCGGCCCGTGCTTGCGGGAGAAGGCAAACCTTGCGCGTGGGCGCGTGCCTACAAGACCTGGACGACGAAGACGCCGATCGCCACCGCCCAGGAGAGCGCCAGCGCCACACAGAGCCACAGGCCCCATTCGGTGAGCCTCTGCAGCCATGGCGAGGGATCTTCGTGGAGGTCGCGCTTCATCAGCGCAAGAAGCGCTTGGCCGCCGTTCATCGCGGGCAGCGGCAGCAGGTTCAACGCAGCGAGCTTGGCGGCCAGCATGCCCAGCAGGGGCGGAAAGCCCTGCTGCGTGGCGAAGGCACGGGCGCCTTCGATCAGCTCCTGTGCGGTGCCGAGCGGCGAGACCCCGCCGGCCACGATCTGCACGAAGCCACGGCCGATGCTGGCCAGCGCCGAGCCGGGGTGCAAAAGCAGCGCGACCACCGCGAGCGACGCGGCGCCTGCCAGCGGCAACAGCACCTGCACAGCCCGCGGCTTGTAATCGAAGGCGTCATCGACATGGCCGTGCTCGACGGGCGCCTCGTCGGTCGTGTCTTCAGACCGCGTGTCCTTGAAGGTGACAGAGCCGCCGAAGGGCAACGCCCGGAGCTGGAAGATGCGGACAGAAAACAGCACCGGCCCGAAGCCCAGCGAAACCCGTCGAATCTTGATGCCGAGCCAACGACCCAGTGCAGCCATCGTACCGATGTGAATGCAGGCGAGCAGCGCAACAGCCGCGATGAACTTCAGCAAGACGAACAAGTGAATCCGCGCAGCGCAACCAAGGGCTCACTCTCCAAACCAGAAGGCGAGCCACGAAACAAGTGAAGCCAGCACGGCCAGCAAGGCAACGGCGTTGCGCTTGCTGAAGAAGAAGGCGCAGGTGCTCCGAAGGGCGGGACTGATCGACATCTCAAGCTCCTCTCTCCACGGATGCGAATTGCGTGGAGAGAGTGCCCGGTCGGTTCACATTCGTCAATCCGAAGATAGTTCTCCGGACCTGTGGAAGTATCAATCGCGGTCTTCGTAATAGCGGCGATGTTGCTCGCGCTCCCACTGCCGGCGGCGCCATTCACGGCGCTCCGCACGGCGTTCTTCCCAACGCTCCGCACGGCGTTCTTCCCAGCGGGAACCAGGCTCGTAGTACACCGGCGCGGGCGTGGAATACACAGGCGCCGGGGGTTGGTAGTACGTCGGTGCCGGCCGCGAGTAAACGGGTGCCGGCTCGTAGTAGACCGGTGCTGGCTGGCCGACGACCACGCCTGGCAGGTTGATGCCGACGGACCAGCGGGTCTCTGCATTGGCCGATGCGCCGGCGAACAAGGCACCTGCGGCGACGACGCCTGCAACGGCCAGCTTGAGAACGGTTCGGGGAATAGTCATTTCATCTCCTGAAGCGGGCGAGAAACAGCCCTGATGCGGTGTCCAACGCCCGGCCGCATCAAGCCGCTCACATCGCTTAGGTGAAGTACCGTTCCCAAATGTCACGCGCGTTGCGAAACGCTCGGCGTCGGCGAATAACCGCCGATTGGAAGGGGCCGACATAGGGCTCCGTTCATTCTTTAGTTCATGCCCCGCGCTTGCCGCAGCGCCCCGTTTCCCTCGCAAGCACCTCCCGCCGAACCGCGCCATCCGGCGCATGCAAGCCGGCCGTTTGGCGTTGCCGCACGAAGGCGTTAATCTGCCGCAGCTTTCATTTCCAGGGACGGAACTGCTTCAAATGACTCCTGTCGTCATCTATCCAAGCCGCCTGCGCGTCAGCCTGCTTCTCGTGGGCTCGGTCCTTTTCGTGGCCGGGGGCGTCTGGCTGCTGAGAAATCCCATCCGGGGCGACGAGTTCATGGGCTGGCTCAGCGGATGGGCCAGCATCGTCTTCTTCGGCACGGTCGGGCTCTTTGCACTGGGCCGGCTCGTGTCGAGGAAGCCGGCGATCACGATCGATCTCACCGGCATCACGGACAACGCATCGGGGTTGTCCGCCGGTTTCATCCCGTGGTCCGACATCACCGATGCGCAGATCGTGCATTTCCAGCAGCAGAAGTTTCTCGGCGTATCGCTGCGCAATCCGAAGGACTACCTTGCCAAGGCCTCGCCCTTCAAGCGCATGCTGATGAAGGCCAATTCATCGCTCGTGGGTTTCGTCATCAACATTCCCCGGATCGCGCTGCCCGTGGCCCTCGAAGAGGTGCTGGCGCACATCGAACGCTTCAGGCAGGCAGCGGCGGATGCGCACCGCGTGTGACGCAGGCGGCGCGCGGCGATGAGGCGGGCACAGCGGGCAGACAGCGCTCGGCTTGAGCGTCCTTGGCGGCGCGGGCAAGCGCCGAATTTGCCCCGCAATGCGCGTGGCTGAATGACGGCCGCCATGAAAGAGATTCGCCTGGGCTGGACGCTGGAGGTCAGCCACCTCAAGCATCAGATCCAGGCGGCTGCGAGCTGGAAACCCGAGACCGCCGCGCTGCGCCGTGACCTGGAGATCATGGCCGAGGTGGGCAACGAGGTCTTCGGCGAAGGCACGCACTGGATCGAAGAGCGGACGGTGTCCACCAAGCCTGAGTGAGTGAGTGAGTGAGTGAATGAAAGGCGATGCCGTCGCCCTTTCGGCTTGCGTTTCCTGCACATCCGGCCGCAGTTGAGCGGCGTGCAATATGGAACTGCAAAACCATCAGTTCCGTTCTTCGCCAGCCGCGCCCATGATCGCCTCCCGCAGTCATTCAGCAGGAGACGACACCATGATGGCCGACACCCTCATCGATGAGCCCGAAGTGGCGCAGCCCGCCACCGAAGGGCCGCAGGAGGCGATCGCAAGATGCGTGGCCACCGTCATGCGCTCGCGCCGTGCGACGCGTGCCTTCAAGGCGCAGCCGCTGCGCCGCGAAGTCGTCGAGGCAATCCTGCAAGACGGCGCCTTTGCGCCGAGCGGCGCCAACATCCAGCCGTGGCGTGTGCACGTGCTCAGCGGCGCGGTCAAGAACGCGCTGACCGATGTGCTCGTCGCCGCCTCCCGCGCCGGCACCACACCGGCGCCCCAGCACTTTCCCGAGCCGCTGCCCGACACCTACCGCGCGAGGCTGATGGACTTCGGCGCCCGCTACTACGCCTCGCTCGGCATCGACCGCAACGACGCGCCCGCCCGCACGCGCCAGACCGAGCGCAACTACGCTTTTTTTGGCGCACCGGTCGGCCTCATCTTCAGCATCGACCGCCGGTTGAAGCCGCACAGCTGGATCGACCTCGGCCTCTTCGCGCAGAGCGTGATGCTCGCGGCGAAGGCGCGCGGCATCGACACCTGCCCGCAGGTGGCGTTCGCGCAGTTCCACGCGCCGATCGCCGCGCACCTGCACATGTCGCCCGACGAGGTGACCGCCTTCGGCATGTCCATGGGATACGGCGACCCCGAGGCCGAGGTGAACCGCGCCGCGATGCCGAGAGAGCGCGTGCAGGACTTCGCGCGGTTCGCTGGCTTTCCGGCCTGACCCTTCTTTTCTTTCGATTCTTGATTCAGGAAAAAAAGCGCTCATGAACATCTCATCGCTTGCCGCCGCCGCTGCTGTCTTTGTTGTCGCAGCCGGCACCTTCGGCGCGCTCGCGCCCCTTCCCGCCGCCGCACACGCGCCGGCCGAAAGCGTCACGCCCGCGCTCAGGCAGGCGATTCCGAACATCCCCGGCAAGTCGCTCGTCGCGGTGGTCGTCGACTATCCGCCGGGCGGCGCTTCGCCGGCGCATGTGCATGCGAAGTCGGCCTTCATTTACGGCTACGTGGTGGCGGGCGCCATCGAGTCGCAGGTGAACGATGGCCCGAAGCAGATTCTTCGTGCCGGCGAGAGCTTCTACGAGCCGCCCGGCGCCAAGCATCCGGTCAGCCGAAACGCCAGCAGGACCCGGCCCGCGAAGCTGCTCGCCGTGTTCGTGGTGGACACCGACGACACGGCGCTCACGACGCCCATCCCGCACTGATCCGATCTCCAGGAGCACGACGACCATGACCCAACGCCTCGACTACAACCAGATCGCCCCGGCCGGCATCAAGGCCATCGGCACCGTGTACGGCTACGTCGCGCAGAGCGGCCTCTCGCCGGTGCTGATCGACCTGGTGTACCTGCGGGTCTCGCAGATCAACAACTGCGCGTACTGCCTGGACATGCATACGCGCGATCTGTTGAAGAAAGGGCAGGCCGTTGAAAAGCTCGCGCTGCTGCAGGCCTGGCGCGAGGCGGGTGCGCTCTTCGACGCGCGGGAGCGTGCCGCGCTGGCGTGGGCGGAGTCGGTGACGCGGGTGGCGGAGACGGGCGTGCCGGAAGGCGACTACGAAGTGGCGCGGGCGGTTTTCGAGGAGCGTGAGCTGGTGGATCTGACCATCGCGATCGGGTTGATGAACGTCTACAACCGGATGGCGATCAGTTTTCGGAATACGCCGCAGGCGGTGGTTGCCAAGTAAGGCCCTTGTGCGTTGCTGGTTGATGCGCCGCCATGGCGGTGGTGGGCGGTGGCGCGAAATGCGGCCGCCCAAGAGACCAGCCCCATCCTATTAATTCACTGTTGATGAATTATTAAAGCGGACGAGGGCGCGCCACTTTCTGCGGGGGAGACGCCGTCAGGGCGTCCGGCGGTCGGGCAGCCAGCGCACCTTGTAGAGCCGCATGTCCGGCACGTCGATGACGCCTTCGGGTGCCAGCAGCCGGATGCGATGAGACCACCAGCGCTCCTCGGGCTGCTGGAAGGCGATGCGGCCGGTGTGCGCTTCGATGCTGACGGCCTTGATGTCACGCAGGTCCGCCAGCGGCGCATAGGGCGCGTAGACGCCGGTGTCGGGGTCGAACTGCCACACGCCGTCGTGGGTGCTCAGGACCAGCCCGCGGCCGTCCGGGAGGCTGGCGAGGTCGTGTCCGTTGGCCTTGCCCGGCAGCGGCCAGGACGTCACCAGCGCGAGCCGTGGCGTGCGGGAGTCCCAGTCCGCCAGCTTGTACGCCCTGATGGCCTCGTGCCCCAGCGCATAGAGCTGCGACCGGCGCTCATCCCACACGACGCCATGGCCCGAGTACAGCTCGGTGGCGTAGAGCATGCGGCCCGGCAGGTTCGCGTCATAGATCTCGATGCGGTTGCCCTGCGGTGCGAGGGAGGCGGCCACGGCGATGCGATGGCCCGGCAGCATCTCGGCGGAATGCGCCATGGCCACCTGCGCCCAGAACGTGGCATGGCCGGTTTGCAGGTCGACCAGCGCCACACCGCCCGTGGACGCCGTGACCAGGACCGCGCTGGCGTCCAAGACGGGCTTGCATTCGTCGATCTTGTCGAACAGCCCCGACTTGTAGGCCTCGGGCATGTTGCCGTCGGTCCGGGCCGACCACGACCATGTCGCGGTCGAACGATCGCCGTCGACTTCGTACTTGCGAACCGCATCGCTGCCGCAGGCCAGAAGCGCAGCGGCGTGCGAGCTTGCGCCGAACAGCAGCGCGCAAGCGAGGCACAGCGCGGCGCGAAGCCCGCCCGGAGGGCAGAGGGGCCATGGAGGCATGACAGTGACCTTTCGAATGAGTGCGAGGACAGACCGCTGCCCAGTTTATTTAATCACTGTTACTGAATTATTAAGGAGGCTTCGCCCGCTACGTTCGCGGAATCACAGGAAGAAGTGTTCCTTGAACGGCAGCGCCGCCGCACCAATGGCCGTGGCATCGCTGGGCGCCTCGGCCGGCACGAGGCGTGGTTCGGGGCGCTTGCGTCCGCGCCGGGGCCGGTTGTCGATGGTCGAGCCGGCGATCAGGCGTTCGGCCAGCGCGCGCGGCAGGCGCCCGCCGTAGACGATGGCGTCGGGGTCGAGCAGCGCGACGCTGGCCGAGACGATCAGCGACATCGCGGGACGCGCACGCTCCAGCCATCGGTCGCAGGCCGGCCAGTGGGGGTTGAACTGCGCCAGCATCGCGCCGATGTCCGCGAAGGCCAGGCCGTCCAAAGCCAGCATTTCGCGCAGCAGTTCCAGCGTGGGTGCCTCGATGCCCGGTATCGACAGCATGCCGGCGACTTCGCCCGCATTGCCATGGGCGCCCCTGACACATCTGCCATTGACGATCAGGCCGCCTCCCAGCCCCAGGCTGAAGTACAGGTAGACGAAGCTGCGCGCCCAGCGCCCCACGCCCAGCATGCTTTCCCCGACGGCGGCCACGGTGCCGTCGTTGTCCAGCCACACGGGGTGGCCCAGCTCCCGGGTGAGCAGTTCGTCCAGGTCGACCAGCGCGAGGTCATCGAGCGGGGAGGGGGAGTTCACGCGGCGGCCCTCGCCCACGAAGAAGCCGGTGATGCCCACGCCCAGGCCGAACAACCGGTCGGGCGAGACCTTGTGCGTGTGCAGCAGCGTCTGGGTGTGCTGGCGCAGCACCGCGACCAGCTTGCTGCGATCGAGGTCCGGCGTTTGCTCGTGCCTCTGTCCGAGCACATTGCCCGCGAAGTCGACGATGGCCGAGCTGACGCTGTCGGTGGTGACCGAAAAGCCGATCGTGCAGGCATGGCCGGGCACCAGTTCGACCGCCTGGCTGGGCTTGCCCCGGCCTTCGCGCGGCAAGGTCTCGCCCAGGCGAAGCAAACCGCGGTCGCGCAGTTCGTCGACCAGCCGCATCACCGACTGCGCCGCCAGGCCGGTGGCGCGCACCAGGTCCGCGCGGGACATCCGCCCCTGGCGGCGGACCAGGTCGAGCAGCTCCCGCTCGTTGGGGCTGGCCACCACGGGGTCGGCAGGCGTACGCCAGAACGCCGGTGGCGGGGTGCCCGTCTCGGGGCGGTGCAAGTCATCTTCCATGCAACAAGTTTATATACATGAAGGTGACATAAATAAGAAAAAAACTGTGCCTTCTGCTTCCCTTCAAGCAAAGGTTCGCTTTTTAATAATTCAGTCACAGTGAATAAATAGAGTCGTGACCGTTGCCAGGGCGATGTGCGCCCTTTCCACGAACCCCTTATTCATCTGGAGCCGTCATGCAAGCATTGTTCAGCCGGGCCGCACTGCTGAGCGCCCCCTTCGTCCTGGGCGTCCTGCCACTGTCCGTCACCCAGGCTTGGGCGCAGGTACAGCCCGGCCCTGCGCCGGTTTCGTCCGCCGAGCCCTCTGCACCGGCCACGGAACTGGCGCCCGTGGTCATCACGGGCCGCGCCCTGTCGGCGAAGAAGGCCATCGCGGAGAAGCGCGCCGAGCGTGTCGTGTCGGACGGCGTGTCGTCCGACGAGATCGGCTCGATTCCCGACTTTGGCCTCGGTGAGGCGCTGCAGCGCGTGCCCGGCGTGTCGATGATCGTCAACAACGGCCGTGGCGAGGCGCAGTTCATGACGCTGCGCGGATTCAACCCCGACTACAACAGCGTCACTGTCGACGGCATCGCGCTGCCGGCCACGGAAACCACGCGCCGCGTGGTTTCGCTGGACGTCATTCCCGCTTCGCTGGCCAGCCAGGTGTCGGTCTACAAGACCTTCACGCCGGACATGGAGGGCAACGCCATCGGCGGCCTGACGAACCTGCGCACGCGCAGCGCATTCGACAACCCCGGGCAGCATCTGTCGCTGCGCACCGATCTGTCGGACTGGACCAACCAACGGCGCCTGGACGGCTCGTCGCCTTCGGGGCAGCTCGAAGGCACGATGAGCACCACCTTCGGCGAGCACAACGAGTTCGGCGCGTTGCTGTCGGGCAGCTATTTCCGGCGCGTCTCTTCGTCGCTGAACACGGCGGTCGACAGCTACAGCTACTACGCCCGGGGCGGCGCGCAGACCAATGCGGCCAAGCTCAACCCCGCCACCGCCGATGTGAGCAACGCCCTGGCGTCCCCCGACCGGCTGCGCTGGCTGACCTACGACAACATCCGCGAGCGCAAGAGCCTGTTCGGCAAGTTCGAATACGACAACCACAGCAACTTTCGCGCACATCTCACAGGCGGCTGGTTCCAGCACCTGAACGACGAAGACCGGCGCGCGCAGTGGCTGCAGAACACCACCACCGCCTCTTCGCCCGTGATGGTCAACGGCCTTGCCGGCAGCGCCGCGAGCGGCCAGTCGCAGACCGACTACGCCAAGTTCGACCAGAACCGGCAACTGCGCTATGTCGAGGCCGGCGCGGAGTACCAGCCCTGGGACCGCGGCCTGATCGACGTGACCTTCAACAAGGCGGGCGGCAGCTACCGGCAGGACTCCAAGCTGCACACCTTTGCCACCGGCAACAGCACGGCGCTGGGCTACGACTACATGCTGATTCCCGGCTCGGTGCCGGTCTTCATGCCCCGGAACGCCAGCGCCCTCTACGACACCAGCCGCTACAACCTGACGGAAAACACCTCGCAGGTCGAGCAGTCGACCACGCAGCAGCAGACGCTCAAGGTCAATCTCAGCCACAACCTGGAGGACGGTGCGCGCGGGTGGGGTTTCAAGACCGGCTTCCAGGTGCGCGACCTGACCAAGAACTACAACTTCGACGAGCAGCGTTTCAACCCCGCCACCGGCCGGCCGATCACGCTCGCGCAGGTCGGCGCCAGCAGCGCGGTGGTGGTGCCCTACGACAGTGCCGGCCGCTCGCTGCTGCTGGTAGACCCGTCGCTTGCCCAGGCCTACTTCAATGCCAATTTGGGCCGCTACACACTGTCGCCCGACCAGGTGGCGCGCAGCACCTCGCAGGACTTCGAGGTCTCCGAGCGCATCAGCGCCGCCTACGGCATGGCGGCCTATCAGCTGGAGAACTTCACCGCGACCGCCGGCGCCCGCGTCGAGCATGCCAACACGCGTGTGGACACCTGGACGCCCACGCCGCTGAACCAGTCCACCACCTACGGACAGACATCGCAATCGTCCAGCCGCACCGACGTGCTGCCTTCGGTGAACCTGAGCTGGGACATCCAGCCCGACCTGCGCCTGCGCACCGGCCTGGGCCGTTCGCTGGCGCGTCCGATCTACGCCGACCTGGGCCAGAACTCCAACTCCATTGCCGGCAACATCATCACCACCACCCAGGCCAACCCGGACCTGCAGCCGCGCAAGTCGCGCAACCTGGACGCTTCGCTCGAGTGGCATCCCTCGCTCGATTCGATGCTGTCGGTGGCGTTGTTCGACAAGAACATCTCCAACGAGATCGCACGCCTGACTTCGACCAACAACCTGACGATAGGCGGCGCCAGCTACACGCAGAACCTGACACAGGCCTCCAACGTCGGGACGGCCAAGGTCAACGGCCTGGAGCTCGGCGCGACCGATGTGCACTTCGACTTCTTGCCTGCGCCTTTCAACGCCTTCGGCGCGGCCGCGAACTTCACGCTGATGGATCAGAAGCCCGCGAGCGTGCGCATGAGCAACGGCACCAGCCGCGCCATGCCCCAGATGCAGGATTCGCCCACGCGAATGGCCAACCTGGCCCTGTTGTGGGGAAGTGGTTCGTGGAGCGGCCAGGTTGCCTACAACCACACCGGCAAGACGCTCACCTCGCTGTCGACCACCAACGCGGCGCTGGACATCTACTACGCCGCGATCAACACCGTCGACATGCAGGTCCGCTACCAGTACAGCAAGGCGCTGTCCTTCGCCCTGCAGGCGAAGAACCTCAACGGCGCGAAGCTGCGCCGCGTGACGGGTCCGGGGCAATCCCTGCTCAACCAGGAGATCGACAACGGCAAGTCGTACTGGTTCGGCATGACCTATGCGCTGTGACGGCGCAACGCATGGCCCGCACGCCACCCATTCAATCCATTCGCTCGACACCATGATGAAACAACGCCAACTTCCCGAGCGCGCGCGGCACGCGCTGTACCGCTTCGCCACCCTGGCCGCATGTGGCCTGTGCCTCGGCTCGCCAACTTTCGCTGCGGCTGCAACTGCTGCCGGCGGCAACCCCTACGGCTTCGATGCCCTGTGGAGCCAGGGCGACCTGGTGGCCAGGACCGTGCTGGTGATCCTGGCGATCATGAGCATGGGCACGTGGTACCTCATCGTGACCAAGCTGCTCGAGCAGGGCAGGATGAAGCGCCAGGCGGCCAAGGCCGGGCGCGAATTCTGGAATGCCGGCACCGCCGAAGCGGGCGCTGAAAAGCTGGCCGACGGCAGCCCCTTCCGCTTCATCGCCGAAGCGGGCCTGAGCGCCACCCGCAAGCACGCGGGGCTGCAGGCCAAGGTCGACTTCTGCGACTGGGTGGAACTGTCCATCCACCGCGCCACCGAGCGCGTGCAGCGGCGGCTGGGCAACGGCATGTCGTTCCTTGCGACCGTGGGGTCCACCTCGCCCTTCATCGGGCTGTTCGGCACCGTCTGGGGCATCTACCACGCGCTCACCGCCATCGGCGTGGCGGGGCAGGCCAGCATCGACAAGGTCGCAGGCCCGGTGGGCGAGGCGCTGATCATGACCGCCATCGGCCTGGCCGTCGCGGTGCCCGCGGTGCTGGGCTACAACTGGCTGCTGCGCCGCAATGTCGCCGTGATGGACGAGGTGCGCGACTTCAGCGGCGAGCTGCACACGGCGCTGCTCGGTGCTCCCGCGGGCCAGGCCGCTTGACCCGCACATGAAACCGGGAGCATCGCGATGGCCATGAACATCTCCGCAGCCGACGGCGACGAAGAGCAGGTCGTCTCTGCGATCAACACCACGCCGCTGGTGGACGTGATGCTGGTGCTGCTGATCATCTTCCTGATCACCATCCCCGTCGCCAACCACGCGGTGCCGGTGGATCTGCCCAAGGAGCGCAACGAAGTGCGCGTGAGCAAGGCCGAGGATGTGGTGATTTCGGTGGACGCCCGCGGCGACATCTACTGGCTCGACAGCCGCCTGCCCGATGGCGAGGCGCTGGCCGGGCGGCTGCGTGCGGTGGCCGCGATGAACCCGCAGCCCGAAGTGCAGATCCGCGGCGACGGCGCCAGCGACTACGAGCCCGTGGGCCGGGTCATCGACGCCTGCCAGAGCGCAGGCATTGCCAAGGTGGGCTTCATCACCGAACCTCCGGCCAACGACTGAACCATGCGCAAGAACTGGAAAACCCCACGCCGCGCCGCAGCAGCGGACGCGCCGGTCGCGGACATCAACACCACGCCGTTGATCGACGTGATGCTGGTGCTGTTGATCATGCTGATCATCACCATCCCGGTGCAGCTGCACGCGGTCAATCTGAACATGCCGACGGCCAGCGCGTCGCCAAGTGAACCCAGGCCCGAAGTGCTGCATGTCGACGTGAGCGCCGCCGGCGTGGTGGCGTGGAACGGCGAGCCGCTGGCCGACCGGGCCGAACTGATTCGCCGCATGGAGCAGCTCGCGGCGCAGCCCGAGCAACCGCCGGTGTACCTGCGGCCGGACCGCAAGGCGAAATACGAAGTGGTGGCCGCCGTGCTGGCCGCGGCGCAGCGCACCGGCCTCGCCCGGATCGGCATCGTCGGCTCACAGGGGCTGGCCCCATGAGCGCGACCCTGCCGACCCTGCCTGGTGCGAGCCCTGGCCGCGTGAAGGATTTCAAGCCCTCGAACCGTTTCGGCCCGGCGGGTCTGGCGGCGATGGTGGGGCTGCACCTGCTGATCGGCTACGCGCTGGTCTCCGGACTGGCGCGCCAGGCGGTGGAGACCGTGACGAGGAAGCCGCTGGAAGCCGTCATCGTCCAGGATGTGACGCCGCCGCCCAAGGTCGAGAAGATCGTCGAGGCGCGCAAGACGGCAACGCCGCAGCCGGCGCGCGTGCCGCGGCCCGAGGTGGTGCGGACGCCCGCGCCTGTTCCGGTGCCGGCACCGGTGCCTCCGGTCGTCGCGATGCAGAGCCCCGAGCCTGCGCCTGCACCGGCACCATCGCCGCCGGCCCCGGCTGCGCCATCCCCCGCGCCCGCCCGGCCGGCATCGTCGAGCGTGGGCGTGGTGTGCCCGGGCTACCAGGCCGCGCTGCAGAGCGGGCTGGCCGGCGTCTTCGAACGGATCGGCCTGGCCGCCACGGTCAAGGTGCAGTTCCGCGTGCGCGGCGATGCGGTGCAGGACGTGAGCCTGCTGTCGGGTCCGCGCGAATACCAGCGCGCCGTGCAGTCCGCGGTGCGCCGCTTCACCTGCAGGTCCGAAGGCGTCGAGGACGCGCTCGTGGTCTTCGACGTCAATTTCCGTGCCGAATAGCCGGCAACCCGGGTCCGTATCCATGTCCATGCACTCGATGTTCCTGTTCCTGTTTCGTGTGGCCGTCTTGCTCGTCCTGCAGGCCTTCGCGCTGGCCGGCGCTCATGCGCAGGCGCCGCTGAAGTACGCCGACTTCGACCCGGCCGCGCTGACGCGCGACAACTTCTACAAAGTGCTCGAGCCCGTGGCCCGGCGCGAAGGCAAGCTGATGCTCTACAACTTCGCGGGCAACTTCGATCCGGTGTGGAAACTCGGCCTGATCCCGCGCTTCGAGGCCCGCTACGGCATCAAGGTCGAATACCGCAACGTGCGCCAGGCGCAGGCCAACCAGCAGCTGATGGCCGTCCACAAGGCCGGTGCGCCTTCGCCGGTGGACGTGTACTTTGCCGGGAGCACCGACAGCTTCGAGGTGCTGCGCGCCGCCGGCGTGATCGCGCAGCTGGACCTGGCCCATGTCATGCCCAATCTCGCGGCGGTGCCTGTCGAGTACAAGCGCACGATCTTCGGCGTGGACACCGGCGGCACCTGGCCGCTGGTGCATCTGAACCAGACCGCGCTGGGCTACGACAGCGCGCTGCTGCCCACCGCCCAGGTGCCCGCGAACTTCGAGTCGCTACTGGCATGGGCGCAGAAGAACCCGAAAAAATTCGCCATCACCTCGCCCGCCAAGGGTGGCTCCGGCAGCGGATTTTTGTATGCGGCCGCGCTGCATTTCGCCTGCGACGCGGCATGCCGCAAGACGCTCGCGAGCTCGCGCATGACCGAGGACGAGGCCGTGCAATGGGCCGCGACCGCGCACTGCCTGGACCCGCTCTGGGCCTACCTCGCGCAGTTGCTCAAGGTGGCGGAGCTCACCAACGGCAATGCCGACACGCTGAACCTGCTCAACAACCGGCAGGCTTGGATCGGCACCACGTGGGAAGACCTGTCCCTGGCGTTCGTGCGCGACAGCCAGCTGCCGCCCAGCTTCAGGCTCATGCTGCTCGAAGGCGGCATGGCCGCCAGCGGCGACGGCCTGATCGTGCCGGCCAACACCAGGAATCCGGCCGCGGCACTGCTGTTCATCGACATGGCCTTCGATCGCGAGTTCCAGGCTTGGAAGCTGGAGCATCACGCCTCGCGTTCGCCGCGCAACGACATCGACCCCGCGGCCGTCGCAAGCGCCGCGACCGCGCCTTACCTGGTGCCCGCCGCGCAGATGCGCACGCGCTCCCTGCCGGCCAACTGGCTGGTGACGCGCGGGCTGATCCGCGCGTTCGAGGACAAGGTGCTCGCCAAGCGCTGAGCACACCAATCCCATTCCTGAAGCGACAAACGATGGCCTCCTTGACCCTTAGCGGCGTTCACAAGTCCTACGGTTCGACCGTGGCACTGGCGCCCACCGACTTCGAAGTGCCGCATGGCGAGTTCGTCACGCTGCTGGGGCCTTCGGGCTGCGGCAAGACGACGCTGCTGCGCATCGTCGCCGGCATCGCGAGCGCCAGTGGCGGCGAGATTCGGCTCGGCGGACGGCGCATCGACACCTTACCGCCCGAGCAGCGCGATGTGGCCATGGTGTTCCAGACCTATGCGCTGTTCCCGCACATGAGCGTGCGCAAGAACCTGGGCTTCGGCCTGCGCATGAAGAAGGTCGCATCGGCCGAGCAGGCCCGCCGCATCGAACATGCCGTGGCCATCTGCAAGCTCGACGGCCTGCTCGACCGCATGCCGCGGCAGCTCTCCGGCGGGCAGCAGCAGCGCGTGGCGCTGGCGCGTGCGATCGTGATGCAGCCGGCCCTGCTGCTCTTCGACGAGCCGCTGTCCAACCTGGACGCCAAGCTGCGCGAGAGCCTGCGTGACGAGCTGGTCGCGCTGCACCGGCGCGTGGGCACGACCAGTCTGTACGTCACGCACGACCAGACCGAGGCGATGGCGATGTCGGACCGCATCCTGGTGATGAATGCCGGGCGCATCGTCGAGAGCGGAACGCCGCTCGCGCTGTACCGCCGCCCGGTGGATGCGTTCACGGCGCACTTTCTCGGGCACACGCACCTGCTGCGCCTGCCGGTCACGGGCCGCGGGAAGGACTGCAGGGTGAGCTTGCCCTGGGGTGCATCCGCCGCCATCGACGACCTGGCCGATGGTGCCGACTCTGCACTGGTGTCGCTGCGGCCCGAGGGCCTGTCGGTCGTGCCCGATGCCGACGGCGCGGGCGAGGTCACTGCCGCGAGCTTCACCGGCGCACAGGTGAACTACACGGTGCGCATCGCGGACCTGAGCCTGCGCATCACGGTCACGGCCGGCGACGGCACGCGGCTCTTGCCCGTGGGGCAGCGCGTGAACGTCGCGGTGGGGGAGCGCCTGCATGCGTTGAAATCCACCGGCCAGGACTCTGGCCATGAGGCCCGTGCGTGATGAAGAACGCATCCGCTGCGGACAACCGCGCCCATCTCGTGGCCTGGGCCTTGCTGCTTCCCGGCCTCGTCTTTCTTGGCGCGCTGTTCGCCGGCCCGCTGCTGTGGAGCCTGGCGGGCAGCCTGGGCCTCGATCAGGGGCTGGCAGGCTTCACGCTCGAGCACTACGCGCAGATCTTCACCCGCCCGGCCTTGCGCAGCGGGCTCCTGGTGTCGATCTACTACGGCGTTGCGCCGGTGGCGGTGACGCTGGTTCTTTCCATCGGCCTGGCGCTGCTGCTGCGTCGCCACTTCCGCGGTCGCGCATGGTTCAACGGGCTCTACAAGATTCCGATGGCGGTGCCGGGCATCATCGCCGCGCTGGTCGTCATGACCCTGGCCGAACGCGGCGGCTTCCTCGACCGGCTGGCCGCGCCGCTCGGCCTCGCGCTGCCCCGCCTGGTGCGCGACCCCTGGGGCGTGGGCGTCATCCTGACCTCGGTCTGGAAGCAACTGCCGTTCATGACGCTGGTGATCACCGGCGCCTTCGCCGCCATCCCGCAGGAGGTGAGCCACGCCGCGCGCACGCTGGGCGCGGGCCGCTGGCGCACCCTGCTGTGGGTGGAGCTGCCGATGGCGCTGCCCGGCATCTCGGCGGCGGTGCTGCTGACCTTCATCGGCACCATGGGCTCGTTCGCGATTCCCGACCTGGTGGGGCCGCCTTCTCCGCGCCCGCTGGCCGTGCACATGTACGCGGAGTTCGGCAGCGGCCACCTGCCGCTGGTCTACGCCATCGGCATGCTGCTCAGCGCCTTCGCTGTCGCGGTGCTGCTGGGCTACTACGCGCTGAGTGCGCGGGCCGCCCGGCTCCTGGGCGGCAGCGCACGAAAGGACGACCATGAATGAAGCCGCATCGGTTGCATCGGCGCCCCCCGCGCGCCGGCACTTCGAGCCCGAAGACCGGATCTGGGTGTCGGCGGGCCTGTTCGCGGCGCTCGCGTTGGCGCTGGGCCTGCCCCTGGTGTTGCTGGTGCTGTGGAGCGTGGCCGGGCGCTGGCCCGCGCCGGACCTGCTGCCCAGCAGCTACACCGGCGCCATCTGGCGGGCCGTGCTCGACGATGGCGATGTGCTGAGCGCGGCGGTCACCAGCACCGTCATCGCCGTGCTCGTGACCGTACTGACCGCGCTCGTGGCGTTCCCCGCGGCCTGGGCGATGGCCAAGTTTCCGCTGCGCTGCAAGCGCGCGGTCGAGGTGTTCGTGCTGGCACCGGTGATCGTGCCGGGCATCGTCGTCGCCGTCGGCGTGGGGCAGGTGTTCCTCGCGTGGGGCCTGACCTACACCGTACCCGGCGTGGTGCTGGTGCAGATGGTGGGCACGCTGCCGCTGATGATCCGGCTGCTCGTGGCCAGCTTCGAGACCTTGCCCGACGAACTGATCCATGCCGCGCGCTCGCTCGGCGCGAGCCCGTTGCGTGCCGTGTGGCACGTGGCGCTGCCGCTGTGCACGCCGGGGCTGCTGGCCGGCGCGCTGCTGTCCTTCGTCGGCAGCTTCGAGGAGTTCGACAAGACCTTCCTCGTCGGCGCGCCGGCGGTGCAGACGCTGCCCGTGCTGCTGTACCACCACCTCGACCCGTACTCGCTGCAGTTTCCGCTGGCCGCGGTGGTGGCGCTGATCCTTCTGCTGCCGGTGCTGGTCGTGTTCGTGCTGTCGGGTCGCATCCTGCGCGACGACCTGATGGCCGCGGGCATGGGCAAGGTCTGAAAGCACTCCTCCGAACCGCTCGCTTTTCGTTCACTTCTCTTTCAACATCAATCACCCGCAATGGCTGTTTCCGCATTCTTGCCAACCGAAGACTCTTCCCTCTCGACCACCGCACTCATCGGCCCCTCGAACCCCCGCGTGCTCGTGGCCGCGCACCGCGGCGCCTGGCGGGAGCTTCCCGAGAATTCGATCTCCGCACTCGACGACGCCATTGCGCAGGGCGCCGACATCATCGAACTGGACGTGCGCGCCACCCGCGACGACGTGCTGGTGCTGCTGCACGACCCGACGCTGGAGCGCACCACCACCGGCAGCGGCGCAGTGGCCGCGCTCGATTTCGGCCAGGTGCGCGGGGCTCGCCTCAAACCCCGCGACGGCGGTAGCGCGCTCGTGCCGACGCACGAGCGCCTGCCCACGCTGGCGAGCGCGCTCGAAGCGGCGCGCGACCGGGTGGTGATCAACATCGACGTCAAGGACACGCGGATGGCCGACCACGTCGCGCAGGCCGTCATTGCCGCGGGCATGGCCGACCAGGTGTTCGTCAAGGCCACGATCACCGAGCAGCGGCACGTGGACGAAGTTCGCGCCAGCCCCTTCTTCGGCCGCATTGCCTTCGTGCCGATGATGCAGGCCCGCCCCGGCCGTTTCGCCGAAGACCTGCGCTGGCTCGAACCGCTGGGCTGCCAGATGTACGAGGTGGGCTTTGCCAACCTTGCAGATCTCGAGGCCGGCCGCGACGAACTCAGGCGCCAGGGCGCGCGCCTGTGGGTCAACACCATCGATTGCTCGCACAGCCTGGACTTCAACGACACGCATGCGCTGCAGGACGGCAATGCCGTCTGGGGCCGCCTGCTCGATGCCGGCGTGGGGGCGATCCAGACCGACGTCGTGCCGGACCTGGTGGCCTACCTGGCGCGCAACAACCGTCGCCAGGGCACGGGGGCCGCACGATGACCGCGGCGAACGAACCTGGGCAGGCTCTCGCAGGCATGCCCGACGGACTGGCCCGCGCACACCGCATCGTGTCCGACGCGGCCGCATGCGCGCTCGAGGCGTTCAACGACCGCGGCAATCTGCGCATGCGCGCCAAGGGACCGCAGGACTTCGTGTCGGCGGCCGACGAAAAGGTGGAGCAGCTGATCCGGGCGCGGCTCGCGCTGGATTTCTTCGGCGACGCGGTGATCGGGGAAGAGGGCGGCGGGCGGCCCAGCGCGAATGCCACCTGGTTCATCGATCCGATCGACGGCACGAGCAACTTCCTGCGCGGCCTGCCGTTGTGGGGCGTGTCGCTGGGGCTGGTGCGCGACGGAAAGCCGAGCATCGGCGTGATCGCCTTCCCGGCGCTGGACCTGATCGTCGGTGCCGAGGCCGGCTTCGGCCTGTTCGTCAATGGGCGCGCGGCGCAACCGCAGCGGCCGTTCGGCGATGTCCATCTGGCCTCGGTCGGCGACGCCGACCTGGACCTCGATGACGCGCTGGCCACGACGCGCCGCCTGCGCGAGGCGGGGTGGGTGGTGGAGTCCTACCGCTGCACCACGCTGGGCCTGGCCTTCAGCGCGCTCGGCCGCCTCGACGGACACCTGCAGCACCGCGTGCAGGCCTGGGACATTGCGGCCGGCCTGGTCCTGTGCGCCGAGGCGGGGCTCGAAGTGCACCACGGCCCGCTGGACCAGAGGCCGACGTGGGTGCGGGCGGGGTTGCCGGAGATCCACAGGATCACGCAGGCAGGTTGGGTCGACGATGGTGTCGGCATCGGCGGTGATTCTTCGGCTCTATAGCCGTGGTGTTGATTTCCAGTTGGAAGTGACCTTGGGTCGGGATTCCATGGAAATCAACATACGGCGCTACCGACCTTCACGTAACCCCCCTTGGCAGCATCAGTGAACAGTCTGATGTCGCGGTTCGAATTACCCGTGCAACGGACCTCCAGGAAGGACCCGCGAGCGGGAGAGGGGTGGGCATCAGACCCTGCAAGTGATTGGTGTAGAAATGCTTGGTTTTCGGATTACTGATTCGTAAAGTACCGACAAAATTCCATCCGTCATGGCCTGTCGTGTTTTAGGGACACGAGCGTTACCGCCCGGAGCTCCTCGAGAAGCTTGACCGAAGGGCCGGGCAGCATGCCTGCCCGCCTCCGGAAAGCGGTCAAGATTCTTTTGTCGCTTGCGCCGGGGATGTCGAGGGCATCGATCAGTCCGGCCTTTCGCTCCGCGTCGTACATCGGCGCCGGCATCCACCCAAGAAAACCCGAGTGGCCGATCAAGCTCTTGAGCGCCATCACAGAACGGGTCTCGACGACCACGTTGGGCAGAGCAAGGTTCTGCCGCGCAAATACGCTCTTCATGTGCTCGAACGGTCCCGTCCCCTTTGGAAGGATCGCCCAGCGCTCGGCCAGAGTGTCTGACAGCTTCAGCTTCGGTTTCTTGCGCAGAGGATGGTGACGGCC
>Ga0163161_10000925_pt1 | contig 22675 bp, 9 predicted proteins | sample S45metaG_FD_129847 | JGI IMG/M metagenome (GOLD analysis project Ga0163161, IMG submission 129847) | Switchgrass rhizosphere microbial communities from Kellogg Biological Station, Michigan, USA - S4-5 metaG | ecosystem: Host-associated > Plants > Roots > Rhizosphere > Soil | place: USA: Michigan... | reverse complement strand
GCAAGGTTTTACGTTGATCGAGGTGCTCGTGGCCTTGGCGATCATTGCCGTGGCGATGGCGGCGGCGGTCCGCGTGGCAGGCTTGATGACCCAGAGCAATGGGTTGCTGCGCGACCGTTCGATGGCGCTGCTGTCGGCTCAAAGCAGGCTCGCCGAACTGCGCCTGGAGGGGCAACTGCCCAGAGGGCACAAAGCGTTTGACTGTGATCAGGGGCGTTTGCAATTGCGCTGCGAGCAGAGCATCGCACCGAGCGCCGATGGACGCCTGATGCGCGTCACCGTGCAGGTGTCGGAGCGCAAGCGCGAGGCGCCGCCGCTGGCGCGGGTGGAAACGCTGCTCAACCCGCCGAAGCAAACGTCACCGTGAGCGTGCTCAGGGCTGGGTCAGTCGCGGTAGAACCACCGAGTCCGGCAGCGTGCTGACCTTAATCCGGGTGTGCTGGGTGCCCCGCTCAATCACCACCGCATCGCCCTCGATCGCCGCCAGGCGCACACCCTGGGCCAACGACTCGCCCACCAGGAAACTGCGCGGCGGCCCCTCGTTCAGGCTCAGGATCGCCACCGCCCCGCGCGCGCCCGCCATCAGGCCGGAGACCTTGATATCCACCGTCGCCGGCTGGTTGGAAAACCACTGTAATGCCGGGGTATCCGGGCGAGCGGCCAAAGCCGGCGGCTCGACCTGCGGCACCTGGGACTCGGCCGACGTCAGCAACACTGAAGACCAGACCAACACACCCGCGAATGCCGTGGCCAATGCCACTGCCTGCACCACACGCGGCGCGGTCAAACGAAATATAGCGACCAAGACAAAACCTCCTTGTTGTCCTGCCGGGCAGTCTACAGGAGAGACCCACGACGAAGGAGCGTTGTGTCATGAGCAAGGCCAATCAGCAAGGCTTCACCCTGATCGAGTTGATGGTGGTCCTGGTGATCATCGGCATCGCCTCAGCGGCGATCAGCCTGAGCATCAAACCCGACCCGTTGCAGTTGCTGCGCAAGGACGCCAACCGCGTGGTCAAGATGCTGCAAATCGCCCAGGCCGAAGCCCGGGCCGATGGCCGCCCGATCACTTGGCAGGCCGACAATAAGGGGTTTCGCTTCAGTCGGCGCAACGCGCCGGGCCAGGGCCGGGATCACTTTACCAACGACCCGCAACTGCGTCCCCGTGCCTGGGAAACCCCCTCGATGAGCGTGCGCGTAATCCCCAGGCAAACGGTGATACTGACTGCCGAATGGTTGGCCTCCCCCTTGCAACTGCAACTTTCGGATGGCCAGCATCGCCTCACCCTTGAGCGCACGGCGACCGGACAAATAAGCGTGGCGAACCAACCATGAAAACAGACCAGCACGGCTTTACCCTCATTGAGGTCATGGTGGCGATCATGCTGATGGCCATTGTCAGCCTGATTGCCTGGCGCGGCCTCGACAGCGTGAGCCGGGCCGACAGCCATCTGCAGGCCAGCACTGAACAGACCGAGGCGTTGTTGCGCACACTCAACCAGTTGGACCGCGACCTGGCTTTGCGCGCCAGCATCGAACTGCGAACGCCAAGCCTTAACGATGACGAGCAGCCCGACGGTCTCTCCGCAATCAACGTGCGCAGCGCCGACAGGCGTGATTTTCAGCTGAATATCATTCGTAGCGCAGCGCTTCCCGAAAACGGTTTGCAACGGGTGCGCTGGTGGCTGGAGGGTGACACGCTGTACCGCGCCATATCAGCGGCCAGTGATCGATACCCGCTCCCGGCCCCAAAAAAAGCGCTGGCCGTCTTGTCCGGCATCAGTGACCTGCAGGTACGTATCTGGGAACCGGGCCAGGGCTGGCGCCAGCTCGCCGGCAACCGCAAAGTCGATCCCCTTGGCCTGGAAATCAACCTGACCCGCCAGACGCCGCAGGGCGAAGAACGTTATCGGCAAGTCTCGGGCCCCCTGCACTAAAAGCCTTCATTACACCGTCGCGTTCGGCACCAAAGGTCTTATCGCGGCGGTGTCCCCAGCGTCTGCCGACCGAACACCAAGCCCAAATCCCCTGCAGCTCGTCGCCCGCAATCCCGCGATCAATGGGCCGGCTGGTTGGTCGTGGTCGCCGCCTGGAACAGGATTTGTGCGACGAAATCGATTTCCTCTGCTGTGATGATCAGTGGTGGCAGGAACCGCACCGTCGCCCCGTGACGCCCACCGAGTTCGACGATCAGGCCGTGCTTCAGACACGCCTGCTGGAATGCCTTGGCCCGAGCCGTGTCCACCGGCGGGTGACCCTGGACATCGAGCGGGCCTTGCGGATCGACAATCTCCATGCCGAGCATCAGGCCGCGACCGCGCACGTCGCCCACCCAGGCAAACTCGCTCTGCAGGGCCAGCAAGTGCTTGCGCAGGTGGGCACCCACTGTTTCGGCGTGGGCTGCCAGGCCTTGTTCGCGGATAAAACGCAACGTCGCCGTACCGGCGGCCATGGCCAGTTGGTTACCCCTGAACGTGCCCGCGTGAGCGCCCGGCTGCCACACATCCAGCGAGTCGTTGTAGACCATCACCGATAACGGCAGGCCACCGCCGATGGCTTTGGACAAGGTAATCACGTCTGGCGTGATGCCCGACTGCTCGAACCCGAACATCCGGCCACTGCGGGCAATGCCACACTGGATTTCATCGACAATCAACGGAATGCCGTGAGCCTGGGTCAGGCGTCGTAACTCTTGCAGCCAGCGATCAGGTGCAGCAATCACCCCACCTTCCCCCTGGATGGGTTCAAGAATCATCGCGGCGGGTGCGGTCACACCACTTTCAGGATCATTGAGCAGGTGCTCAAGGTAACGCACATTCAGCGTGACGCCCTGGTCTCCGGCGACACCGAACGGGCAGCGGTAATCGTGCGGGAATGGCAGGCGCTGGACGCCGGGCATCAGGGCACCAAGGGCGTTTTTCGGCGACAGGTTGCCGCTGATCGCGAGCGTCCCCAGGGTCATGCCGTGATAAGCCCCTTCAAACGCCAGTACCGAGTGACGACCGGTGGCAGTGCGGGTCAGTTTCAGCGCGGCCTCGACGGCATCTGCGCCACTCGGGCCGCAAAACTGGATGCGTGCGTTGCGCGCGAATGCTGTCGGCAGGCTGCCGAAAATCTCTTGTACGAAGGCATCCTTGACTGGCGTCATCAGGTCCAGCGTGTGCATGGGCACACCTGCTGCCATGGTCTGGGTGATGGCTTCGATAATGAGCGGGTGGTTGTGACCCAGCGCCAACGTGCCAGCGCCGGCCAGGCAGTCGACGAACACCTGCCCGCGACTGTCCTGCACGTAAATGCCGTAAGCACGCTCCAGCACCAGCGGAATACGCCGCGGATAACTGCGGGCGTTGGACTCCTGCTGTTGCTGGCGCTCCAGCATCGGCGTGGGATCGAGGCAGTAAGGCGCCGATAGACCGGTGTGCAGCAGGCGTAGTTGTAGCGCACCACCTGCTGTGGCATTCGGAAAAACACTCATGATGTCCTCCAGGGAGGCTGGGCTTGGAAGGAAACGGAGCGGCCTGCCGGCGGATGCCCTGGGCCGCGTCAACCTTGAAACCGAACGCGGGGAGTCAGCCTCCCCGCGCCCATGGGGTTACAGGTCGTAGCGCAGCGCCAGACCCATCGTGCGTGGCGCGCCGGCGTCGATGATGTCGCCACCACGGTTGTTGGTGACGTATTCCTTGTCAAAGGCATTTTTCAGGAAGCCGGATACGGCAATGTTCTTGGTGACTTTGTATTCGGTGCTGAAGTTGGCCAGCACGTAGTTGTCGCTCCTGCGCTCGCCGTTGACCTTGCCGGCGGAATCAAACTCGTATTCCGACGGTGCTGCGCTCTGGTAAGTGACGTCCGTGTTGAACGTCAGGCGATCGTTCCAACGGTAAATACCGCCCACCGACATCTTGTACTTGGGCGAATACAGGAACGCTTCGCCGCTGCGGTCCTCGCCATTGCCTGCGACGAAATCCTTGTACTTGCCATCGGTGATCGCGCCACCCACGGTCAGCGTCAGTTGCTCACTGAGGTCTTTCTCGACAAAGACTTCCAAGCCCTTGATGTCACTGCGGCCCGCGTTGTACACGTTGATGATGTTGCTGTTGCCTTGCCGCACGCTGACCTGCTGGTCTTTCCAGTCGGTGTAATACAGGTTGGCACGGGCGCGCAGGCTGTCATCGAAGAATGAGCCGCGGTACGACAGCTCATAGTTGGTGGTGTATTCAGGGTCGTACGCCTCGTGACCGGTGCCGGAGCGCACATTCACGCCGCCGCCGCGATAGCCTTTCTGCACCATGAAGCCCAGGTATTGCCCGGCGGCGAGTTCGTAGTTGATCCCCAGTTTTGGCAGCAAGGCGGCAAACGACTTGTTGACCTTCGCGGGTTCGGAGAGGTCGTCCTCCTTGATGTCGGTGTCGTTTGTTTCGTGGTCGTAGCGCAGGCCGGTGACCAGTGTCCAGCGCGGGGCGAACGTCCAGTTGACCTCACCGAAAAGCGCCTTGTTCTCGATGGTCGTGTCGCCCTTGACCGTCACCGCCAGCACATCGTCGAATAACAACCGGTCGTGAAAATTGTTGGTGTTGTGGCCGTAGTAGGCGCCCACAAAACTTTTGACATCATCGGAGGCGTAGTTCAGGCGCAGTTCCTGGCTGAACAGGTTGCCGTCCTGCCTGCGCAGAATGACTTCGTTGGCGTCTGCCGTCTGGTCGAAGTCCAGGCGGTTGCTGTAGTCGGACTGGGTGTTGACCGTCATGCTGGTCAGGGACCATGCATCGTTCAGGCGATAGTCGACCTTGGCGCTGACGGTGTCCTGCTTGAGGTTGTCGAACGCCTGGGTGTCGGACGAAATCTTGTAATAGCGGACCTTGTCGTTGACGCGCATCACCGAGTTGTCGCCCTGCCGGTGTTCGCTGTGGGCGTAAGTCAGTAATACGTCGACATCATCGTTAGGCAGGATCAGCAATTTGCCGCGTGCATTGCTGGTGCGGTGCGGGTTGGCGTCCTTACCCAGGGCAACGTTATCGATATAGCCGTCGCCATCCTGCCGATCCAGTGCAATACGCCCGGCAATCTTGTCCTCGACGATCGCCCCGCCGCCGGCTACCGCCAAGCCTTTCTCGCCATAGCTGCCCACGTTGGTTTGTGCAGAGAAGCTGGGTTGGAACGTCGGGTTCTTGGTCTGGATAACCACGGCACCCGCCAGGGAATTACGCCCCTGGGTGGTGGACTGCGGACCAAGGAACACTTCGACCTGTTCCGTATCCCACAAAGGGTTCGGGCTCAGGGTCAATGCACGGTTAGGCTGTACGGCCCCATCGACGTACACCGATACGGCACCGTTCATGGTTGCCGGCCCCTGGTCATCGAAACCGGAAACCGGCACACCACGAATGCCCCAGTTTTCGTTGCCGGCCTGGCTATATACGCCAGGGGTGCGAGCGAATACATCGACCAGGCTGTGATCGGCCTTATCGCGCAGTTGCTGCTCGGTGACCACCACGACACTCGATTGGGTCTGCTCAAGGGTGCGGTTGATCTTTTCGCCTGTCACCGTGATCGGAGCGATCTCCATGGCGCTCGACGGTTCGGCAGCCCACGCGCTGTTAGCCAGGCACACGGCCGACCCTACAGCCAACGCAATTGTATTTTTTTTGAAATTCACGCCCCGCTCCCATGCGACAGATATTTGTTGTTTTTCGACCGGCCAGACGCTCTTTCGGCCCAGCGTGGCGGAGTCTAATCGAAAAAAAAAGTTAAAGGAATAAGATTGATAATGGCTCTCATTCACGACTAACATGTCGCCATGTAACAGAGCGCATACATTTCAATCGCGCACTGCGCCGGTAGCCTCTGCCCTGCTTACAAGGCCCGTCCACGCTGCTCGATTGAACGAATAAAGATAAAAAGGATGTGCAAAGAATGATCTCAATCGAACACCTGAGCGGGCGTTCCGAGTCTTTCTGCCTGGCTGAAACGGACGGCGAGCAGTCGCTGCCCGTGCTGGTGCAAGCGACCCCGGGACAGTCGATTCATCATCTCGATGCGGCGGTCCGCGACGCGCTGCCCCATGCGCTGACGACGGCAGGCGGCGTGCTGTTTCGCGGTTTCAGCGTCCCCACTCCGATTGATTTCAAGCGCTTTGCCGCCAGTTTCGGCGCGCCGCTGGCCAGCTATGAGTTCGGGTCCACGCCGCGCAGCAAGGTGTTCGCCGGCGTCTACAGCTCCACCGAGTACCCGGCGCACCAATTCATCCCATTGCACAACGAACAGGCCTACACCCGGCCGTGGCCTTCGCACATCTGGTTCCACTGCATCAAGGCCAGCGAAACCGGGGGCGAAACACCGATTGCCGACAGCCGCCTGATCTACCAGCGCATCCCCGCCGAAATCCGTGAACAGTTCGCCAGTCGCGAGCTGCTTTATGTGCGCAATTACAGCGGTGCGCTGGACCTGCCGTGGCAGAAGGTGTTCAACACCGAAGATCGCGCCCAGGTGGAGCGCTATTGCCAGGACAACGACATCGAGTGGGAATGGAAAGCCGACGGTGACCTGCGCACACGCCAGCGTTGCGCCGCCGTGCTGCAGCATCCCGAGACCGGTGAGTGGGTCTGGTTCAATCAGGCACACCTGTTTCACGTCTCGGCGATCGAACCCGGCGTGCGCGCCAGCCTGCTTGCCGCCGTCGGCGAAGAGAACCTGCCTCGCCACGTCTACTTCGGCGACGGCTCGGCGATTCCCGATGAGCTGCTCGACACCGTGCGCGAGGTGTATCGCCAAACCGCCATCAGCTTCCCCTGGCAGCCCGGCGACATCCTGATGCTCGACAACCGGCTGGTCGCACACGGTCGTAATCCTTTCACCGGTGACCGCAAAGTCATCGTTGCCATGGCGTGAATCCCACCATGTCCTCATTCAATCACTGGATCGAAGTGCTGGAGGCCAACGCCCTGCACTTCCCGCAGCGTGCTGCCCTGCATTTTCTGCCGGACGGCGTCGAGATCGGCGAAACCCTGACCTTTGCCCAATTGCACGAACAGTCGCAGTCGCTCGCGGCGGCGCTGCAATCGCGTTATGCGCCAGGCGACCGCGTGCTATTGATGCTGCCGAGCAGCCTCGATTATGCCCGCGCGTTTTGCGCCTGCCTGTACGCCGGGCTGATCGCCGTGCCGCTGTTTGCGCCGCCGTCGCGCAAGCCTCGACATCTGGAGCGTGTGCGCAATGTGGTGGTGGATGCCGCGCCGGCACTGATCCTCGCGCCCGCCGATCATTGCCAGGGCTTGCTGGAACTGGTCGAGCATCGCGTGGAGGTCATGACGGTTCAGGACCTCGGCACACCGCCGGCCAGTGCATGGCAGCGCCCGCCGACGGATAGCGCGAGCGTGGCGTTCCTGCAATACACCTCGGGCTCGACCGGCACCCCAAAAGGCGTTGAAGTGCGCCAGCGCAACCTGATCGCCAACGTCGAGCTGATGCGCCAGGCCTACGGCTTTGACGAGCACGGCGGCATGGTCAACTGGCTGCCGCTGTACCACGACATGGGCTTGATCGGCGGCCTGCTCGCCCCACTCTACAGCGGCATGCCGTGCTACCTGATGGCGTCGCAGACCTTCGTCAACGCCCCCTCTACCTGGCTGCAAGCGTTAAGCCGATACCGCGCCACCGCCAGTTTCGCCCCCAACTTCGCTTATGCCCTGTGCAATCGCGTGGTCAGCGACACCCTGATCGCCCAGCTCGACCTGAGCGCCTGGCAGCACGCGATCAATGGCGCCGAGCCGATTCATCCGGGCACGCTGGACGCATTTGCCCAGCGTTTCGCCGCGTGCGGCCTCAATCCACTGGCGATCAGCCCAGGCTATGGGCAGGCTGAAGCCACGCTCTGTGTGAGTGCTACACCGGCCGATGCCTTGCCCGTGGTACTGCGCCTGGACAAAGCCGTCCTCGAAACTGGGCGCGTGGCCCTGGCACTGGCGGATACGCCGGCGGTGGAGTTCGTGGCCTGCGGTTTCCCCCAGGCGCTGCACAGCATCGCCATCGCCAATCCGCAGACCTTTGAACGCTGCGCGCCCGACCAAGTGGGTGAAGTGTGGCTGCAAGGCCCCAGCAACGCCGAAGCCTACTGGAAAAACCCCGAAGCCAGTCGCGAAGCGTTCGCCGCGCAAATCGTCGGCGAGCCGGGCCATTACCTGCGTTCCGGCGACCTGGGCTTCATGCATGAAGGCCAGGTGGTGATCTGCGGACGCTTGAAGGATCTGCTGATCCTCAATGGACGCAACCTGTATCCCCACGACATTGAATTTGCCATTACCGACAGCGAGCCGGGTATTCGCACCGGACGCATCGCCGCGTTTTCGCAGATGGACCCGCTGCTGGGCCGCGAGAAGCTGGTAATCGTGGCTGAACCACAACGCAAGTTCGTCGACCCGCAGCATCATCCGGCGCTGTTTGCGTCGCTGCAAAACGCCGTGCGCGAAGCCGCCGACTGTGGCATTGACCAGATCGTGCTGGTCGAGGCCGGCACCATCCCGATGACCACCAGCGGCAAGATCGCCCGCCAGGGCGCGCGCAAACAACTCGCCGCCGGCACGCTGAGCATCATCGCCCAGAGCGGTGGCCAGAGTGCCGTCCCCGTCGACACCATAAGCCTCAGCGAACTCAAACAACGGGCGAGCCAGACGCCCGCATCGGCGTACGCCGCTTGCCGGCAATGGCTTGAACAGACCCTGCGCGAGGTCAACCCTTACATCGCCGTGGAGGTCGAATCGAGCTTGATCGGGCTGGGTCTCGACTCCATCAGCGTGGCGGACTTCGCCGCCCGCCTGCAACAGGACCTTGGCTGGAGCCTCGATACCCAGAGCCTGTTCGGCGAGCAGACCCTGGCCGAATGGGCACATGCGCTGCAGCATTTCCTCCAGCAACCGCGCGCCACCCGCGAGGCACCTGCGGCGCACATGCCATCGAGCAACCACCGCCAATCGTTCGCCCAAAGCCGACTGTGGTTCCTGCGCCAGTTGAACCCGGACGACACCCGACACAACCTGGTACTGCAGCTGAAATTGCACGGTCCACTGGACATCGAAACCCTGGCGCTGCGGCTCAATACCCTGGTCGAACGTCATGGCGTGTTGCGCACGGTCTATCGCGAGAGCGCCACCGGACCGCAGCAGCAGGTCCTGCCAGCAAGTCCGGTCGCGCTGGACTGGCACGATCTGCGCAGCCAGGCCGAGCCGCAGTCGCTGCAAACGCTCAACGCCTGCCTGGCCAGGGAACACGCCACGCCGCTCGACCTGCAAGCCGGGCCCGTATTGCGTGCACAACTGCTCAGCCGCAGTGATCAACAGCACGACCTGCTCCTGACCCTGCACCACATCGCGTTCGATGGCCGCTCGGCGCAGATACTGCTGGCAGAACTGGCCGGCAGCGCCCGCGCTGAACTGCCCGTGCAATATCTGGACTTTGCCCGATGGGAAGCCAACTACTGGAGCCCGCAGCGGATCGCTGAACAACAGGACTTCTGGCGTGAGCATCTGGCGCACATTCCGCAAACCCTGGCGCTGGGTGGGCCAGGCCAGAGCCACGGTGAGCACAGTGTGAATTTCACCCTGCCCGAGGCCACGTGCCAGCTGCTTGCGACGTTGGCCCGCGAGCACGGCATGACCCTGTTCATGCTGTTGCTGGCCAGCTATCAACTGGTCATCCGGCAATTGGGCGGCCAGTCGCAGTTCCTGCTGGGCACCGACGTCAGTGGTCGCCCATTGGCGGAACACCACGACGTCATCGGTTTCTTCGTCAACCAGTTGACCTTGCGGTGCGACCTCCAGGGTGAGCTGACACTGGCCGGCTTCCTCGCACGGGTTCGCGATCAGGCCCGACTGGCCTACGCGCACCAGGGCCTGCCCTTCGACCTGGTGGTCTCGGCACTCGCGCCGGAACGCCGCGCGGGTCACTCGCCGCTGTTCCAGGTCAAGTTGAACTACCAACCGTCACGCGTGACGCCGAGCGTTATCGCCGGCGCCCAATTGTCGGCGCTGGACGTCGCACAAGCGCCGGGCGACTTCCATCTGGTGCTCGACCTGGTGCACGGCAGCGCGGGTATCGAGGCGAACCTCAAGTATCGCGGCGAGTACTTCGACCAGGACCGGGCATTGCGCCTGCAACATGTGTGGACACGCCTGCTCGACGAAACCCGCCCGCTTCTGGACGAACCCCTGTCGGTCATCACGCAATGCATCAATAACTGGGACCAGACTTTCCAACGCGAACGCCAGCAGGCCCAGGCCCAGGCCGGTCGCGGCCAGTTGATGCAAACCAAACGTCGCTCCCTGCCCCTTTAACCGAGTTGGATGCCTTTATGTCTATCGTGCCCCCATCGCCTCGCGCCCTCGGCGCCGTGCGTCGCAAAGCCATGAACGTCTCGGAACAGCAACTGGTCAGCGAGCGTCTGCTCAGCCCGGACCACGCCCTGCCGCTGGTGATCGAACCCGCCGTCAGTGGTGTCGATCTGGTTGCCTGGGCCACCCGCGAGCGCGAAAGCATCGAACAGAAGCTGCTCCAGTACGGCGCCGTGCTGTTCCGCGGTTTTTCGGTAGGGTCCGTGGAGCAGTTCGACCAGGTGATCGCCGCGCTCTCTCCCGGCGCACTGGAATACATGTTCCGCGCCTCGCCGCGCACCCGGGTCGGCGGCAACATCTACACCTCGACCGACTACCCGGCCGACCAGATGATCTTTGCGCACAACGAACACTCCTATTCGCCGCGTTTCCCGCTGCGCCTGTTCTTCTATTGCCATCTTCCGTCCGAGACCGGTGGCGAAACGCCAATCGGCTCGACCCGTGCGGTGAAGTCGCGGATCAGCCCTGAAATCCAAGCGCGCTTCCGTGAGAAAGGCGTGTTGTACGTACGCAACTACGGCGATGGTTTCGGCCTGCCATGGCAAACCGTGTTCCAGTCCGAAGACCGCCAGGAAGTCGAGACCTACTGCGCCAGCGTTGGTATCGAAGTGGAATGGAAAGACAACAACCGCCTGCGCACTCGTCAGCGTGGCCCGGCAGTGGTGCGCCATCCGCGCACCGGCGAAGAGGTCTGGTTCAACCACGCGACGTTCTTTCACATCAGCACCCTACCGCCGTCGATTCGCGACTCGCTGCAAAGCAACTTCACCGATCTTGACCTGCCGACCAACACCTTCTACGGCGACGGCGAGGCCATCGAAGCCGATGTGCTGGAGTCGCTGCGCGCCGCTTACCTCGACTCACTGGTGAAGTTCAGCTGGCAGCAAGGCGACGTGTTGTTTATCGACAACATGCTCGCCGTGCACGGTCGCGAACCCTTTACCGGCAAGCGCGCCATCATGACCGGCATGGCGGAAGCCTTGCTGCAGAGCGACGTCGCCGTCTGATTTCAACGGGTGCTCCGGTGATTGGCCGGTGGCGTGTCCTTTATTGACGGGCACGCCATGGCGCCGCTGGCGTGCCCCGCTTTCAAGCCCAATTTCCAGTCGAGTTGAACATGAGCGGACTCCAAGGTTTTCGAATTTCGCCGCAGCAGGCTTCTGTGTACCCGCACATCAACGGCGCCACCGAACATCCGTTCTGTTGCCACTTGCAGTGGTGCGTTTCGCGGCCACTGCACGCCGACAGGCTAAGTCAGCGTCTCCAGGCCCTGGCCAGCGCCAGTGAAATCCTGCGCACGCGGCTGACGCCCGTGCCGGGCCTGCGGCATCCGGTCCAGGTGATCCACGACAGCGGTGCACCGACCGTCGCCGTGCAGGACCTGCGTCAGTTGAACGCCGCCGATCAAGCGGCTGTATTGAAGCGTCTCGCCACCGAATCGCGCGAGTGGTCCGAACCACTGGCCGTCACGCTGGTGCAGTTGTCGGATGAACAATGCCTGCTGGACCTCGCCGCTGCGAGCAGCCACTTCGACCTGCTCAGCCTGGAACACTTGGCCAATCTGTTGTTGCAGGACACCCCAGAGGATGTCAGCGAAGCCCTGCAATACGCCGACTACGCCGAGTGGCGCTGGAGCCTGGTGGAAGACGCCCCGGATCATCCGGGCGTGAGTTTCTGGAAGCCCCTGAGCGAAACCGAACAACCGGCTTTGCAGCTGTCCCTTGAGTCCGTCAGCGGCCAAGGCTTTGCCCCGGCCCTCGTGCACTTGCCGCTGCCCCTTGAGCTTGCGCAAAACCCGGCTCTGTCGGCCAACCTGATGCTGACGGCCTGGGCGGCGGTGCTCGGACGTCTTGCCGGCCAGCAGCAAGTCCCGCTGACGCTGATCCATGAGAGCCGTGGTGCAGAACTGGAATTCGCCCTGGGCCTGTTCGAACAATGCCTGCCGCTGCGCATTGAGCTCGCTGCGCAGTCGACCCTGCTGGAGCAAAGCCGGCACGTCGGCGACATGATCGAGTGCGCGGTGGGCTGGCAGGACTATTACACCCTGAACCTGGACGGCGGCTATGCCTTCGCCTGGCGTGTGGGCGATGCCCGCGAACACCATGCCAGTGCGGTGATGGCCCCGGTCAAGGCGTGCCTGAACATCCGCCAATTGCCCGACCGCCTACAGACCCACGTGGTGTTCGACCAACACCTGCTGAGCCACGAGGCCGCCACGTGCCTCGCCGAGCAATGGTTGCAACTGCTTCAGAGCGCGCTGGCCAACCCGCAACAGGACTGGGCACAGCTGCCGTTGAGCGGCCCGCTGCAAACACAGATCATCGCGACGCAAGCGGAATCGCCGGTCATCGAACAAGTGACCCTGGTTGAGCTGATTGCCCGCAAGGTCGCGCAACAGCCCGATGCGATTGCCCTGAGCGACCAGGATGGCGACCTCAGCTATGCCGACCTGGATGCCTGTGCAACGCATCTGGCGCGTCAGTTGGTGGCGGCCGGCATCGGCGCCGGCGTACCGGTCGGCATTCTGTTTGCGCGCAGCAACGCGGCCATTGTCGCCATGCTTGCGGTGCTCAAGGCCGGTGGTGCTTATGTCCCCGTTGATCCTGCCTACCCCGCAGATCGCCGCGCCTACATGCTCGCCGACAGCGCCATTGCGCACATCGTGGTCAGCGCCGGGCTGGCCGACAGTGTGCCGGCCAGCCTGCGCCGATTCGTCCTCGACGACCTGACGCCGCCGAGCAGCCACGACCTGCCGCAACTGCCGATGCCAGGCGCGGATGACCTGGCCTACCTGATTTACACCTCGGGCTCCACCGGCGCACCCAAGGCCGTGGAAATCAGCCACGGCGCACTGAGCTACTCGACCCAGGTCCGCATGGCGGCCTATGACGCACCGGTGCGCGCGTATCTACTGCTGTCCTCGTTTGCCTTCGACAGCTCGGTAGCCGGGATTTTCTGGACCCTGGCCCAAGGCGGGCGCCTGGTCTTGCCCGCCCCCGGCGAAGAGCTGGACATGCCACGCCTGGCCCACCTGATCGGCCAGTATCAAGTCAGCCACGGACTGTCGTTGCCCTCGCTCTACCAGGCGCTGCTCGACCAGTTGCAGCGCACCCACGGCGCCGACAGTTTCGAGTGCTGGATCGTGGCCGGCGAAGCCTGCCCGCCTTCACTGGTCGCGCAACACCGTAAAACGCTGCCGCAGGCGCGCCTGGTCAACGAATACGGCCCCACCGAAGCCACGGTCTGGGCCACTTATGAGGTACTGGAGCCCAACCGCACGCTGACCATTGGCCGACCGATTGCCGGCATGGACCTGCGCGTGCTGAACGAGCACGGCATCGCCAGCGGCATCGGCGAAACCGGCGAAATCGTCCTCGCCGGCCCGACGCTGGCACGCGGTTATCGAAATAAACCTGAAGAAACCGCCAAAGCCTTCGTCACTCTGGCCGACGGCACCCGCGCCTACCGCACGGGCGACCTCGCCTGCTGGCTGGCGGATGGACGCCTGGCGTTCCTCGGCCGCAAGGACCACCAGGTCAAGTTGCGCGGCTACCGCATCGAGCTCGGCGAAATCGAACGCCAACTGTGCAGCCACAGCGACGTGCGCGAAGCGGCGGTGATCGTGCAGGAACACGCTGCCGGCAAACGCCTGCTCGCCTACATCCTCGCAGCTCATGGCTACGCGCCGGACTCCGAGGCGATCAAGGGCTTCCTCGCCGAACGCCTGCCGTCCTACATGGTGCCGGCGAAGGTGCTGACCCTGGCGACCTTCCCGCGCACCCCCAACGGCAAGCTCGACACCCGCCAATTGCCCGACCCGGACCAGCTCGACGAGAACAGCCATGTGGCCCCGCGCAATGCCATGGAAACCACCTTGCAAGCCATCGTCGGCAAAGTCCTGAAGCTGTCGAACGTGAGCGTCACCGAGAACTTCTTTGCCATCGGCGGCGACTCGATTCTCAGCCTGCAAGTGGTGGCGCAGGCCCATGAGCAAGGCATCGCGCTATCGGCCAAACACGTTTTCGAACGCCAGACCATCGCCGCCATGGCCGAAGTCGCGCAGCCACTGGTCGCGGGCGCGGCAGAAGCGCAGCCCGAGAGCACCGAGTTCAGCGCGTCAGGCCTGTCCGATGACGAAATGCAGGCGTTGATGGCCGAATTGAACGAGTCCGACCTGTGATGGATTGCCCTCGTCGTCATGCCGTTGCCGCAGCCCCTATTTTTGCAGGACGCTTTCAATGACCACCGAAAAAACCACTGCCAACCCGATTGAAGACATCTATCCACTGTCGCCGTTGCAGCAAGGGATGTTGTTCCACTCGCTGCTGCACGAAGACTCCGGCGTGTATCTGATGCAGGATCGCTACCGCATCGGCGGCGCCATTGACGAGGTTGCGTTCCTCGAATCATGGCGCCAGGTCGTGGCGCTGCACCCTTCCCTGCGCGCCAGTTTCCAGTGGAAAACCCAGAAGCAACCGGTGCAGGTGATCCATCGCGAGGTCAAGGTGCCGCTCGACACCCTCGACCTGCGCGGCCTCGCGGCACACGAACAGCAAGCGCGAATCCGCACGTTGCTTGAAGAGGAACAGAAAGTCGGTTTCAACCTGTCGAAACCGCCGCTGATTCGCTTCCGGCTGGTGCGCCTGGCCGACGAAACCTACGAGTTCATTCGCAGCTTCCACCACATTCTGATGGACGCGTGGTGCATTTCCCTGGTGACCGTGGACTTCCTCAACGTCTACGAAGCACTGTGTAATGACCGCAAGCCGGAACTCAAGAGCCCACGGCCGTTTCGCGACTACATCCAGTGGCTGCAACGCCAGGACGCCGGCAAGGCCGAGCAGTTCTGGCGCCGCCAGCTACAGGGCCTCAATGCGCCGACCCCACTGACCGTGGACAACGGCGTGGCCCGTGACCGCTACACAGACGCGGTCCTGGTGGACGACCAACTGATTCACCTGACTGAATCGCAAACCCAGGCGCTGGGCGCATTCTGTCGCGCCCAGCGCATCACCCCGAACACGTTCTTCCAGGGCGTCTGGTCGCTGCTGCTGTCGCGTTACAGCGGCCAACGTGAAGTCATCTTCGGTGTCACGGTCGCCGGGCGTCCGGCAGAACTGTCCGGCGTCGCAGAAATGATCGGCCTGTTCATCAACACCTTGCCGTTGCGCGTTTCGGTTGATCCCGATGCATCGCTGGGCGACTGGCTCAGCGCATTGCAAGGCGTGAACGTCGATATGCGCGACTTTGAACACACGCCGCTCACCGATATCCAGGGCTGGAGCGATTTCCCTCGCGGCGAAACCCTGTTCGACAGCATTCTGGTGTTCGAAAACGCCCCCATCGATGAACAGATTCTCGAAGGTGGTTTCCAGTTCAGCCTCGACGGCATGGACCACAGCGTGCATACGCACTACGGCCTGACCGTGGTGATTCTGCCCGGCGAGCAACTGGGCATTCGCGTGTCTTACGACCGTGAACGTTTCGACGCACCCGCCGTACAACGCCTGCTCGGCCATATCGCCAGCCTCGTGCGCGACATGCTCGCCGCGCCTGACGCTCAGTTGGGCAGCTTCGAGCTGCTGGCGGCCGATGAGCGTCAGCAGTTGCTCGACGAATGGGCGGTCAACCCACACGACTTCCCCCTGGATAAAAGCTACGCCGAGCTGTTTGCCGCGCAAGTGGCCGAGCGCGGGGGCCAGGTTGCCGCCGTTTGCAACGGTGAGTCACTGACTTACCGCGAACTGGATCAGCGCGCCACGCGACTGGCCCACGCCTTGCGCGAAGCCGGTGCCGGCGAAGGCCAACTGGTCGCGCTGCTGGCGCCGCGCGGTCTTACGCTGTTGAGCATGATGATCGCCGTGTTCAAGACCGGCAGTGCGATGCTGCCGCTTGAGATCAATCATCCGCCGGAGCGTCTGCGCGAGATCATTGGCCTGTCCCGCGCGCCGTTACTGGTCGCCAGCGACGCGTGCAGTGCGTTGCTTGATCAGGTGCTCGGCGGTCTCGACCAGGCGCCCGAGGCGTTGTTCGCCGAAGCGTGTTTTGCCTCCGGCAACGATGCACCGCTGCCATGGCTCGGTCGCCCGGACAGCCTGGCCTACGTGCTGTTCACCTCCGGTTCGACGGGGACGCCCAAAGGCGTGATGATCGAGCAGCGCGGCATGCTCAATAATATCTTCGGCAAGGTGCCGTCCCTGGGACTGAACGCCGAGGCGCGGATTCCACAGACCGCATCGGTGGCCTTCGACATTTGCGTGTGGCAGTTCCTCGCCGCGCCGGCGCTCGGCGCCACCGTCCACATCCTCCCGGACGAAGTCGCGCACGACCCGCAACGCCTGCTGCATGTACTCGCCAGCGAACGCCTGAGTGTGCTGGAAATTGTGCCGAGCCTGATGCGCACCCTGCTCGCCCTGTGCCCCTGCGATCTGCACTTACCGGATCTGCGCTGGGTACTGCCAACCGGTGAAGCCCTGCCGCCGACCGTGGCCCGGGACTGGTTCGCACGTTTCCCCGATATCGCCCTGATGAACGCCTACGGCCCGGCCGAGTGCGCCGACGACGTGGCATTCCAACCGATCTTCCAAGCGCCGCACGCCGACGTCAGCCACATGCCGATCGGCCGGCCAACCGCCAACAACCGCCTGTACGTCCTGGATGAGTACCTGCGTGCGGTACCGGTCGGTGTGGCCGGGGAAATCTGTGTCGGGGGCGTGGGCGTGGGCCGTGGCTACCTGCACGATCCACAGCGCACCGCCGAGGCGTTCATCGACCACCCGCAACTGCAAGACCGCATCTATCGCACGGGCGACCTCGGCCGCTGGCGTGCGGACGGCGTGATCGAATACCTGGGGCGGCGTGACCAACAAGTGAAACTGCGCGGCCACCGCATCGAACTGACCGAAATCGAACACCGTCTGGCGCAACACCCGAATGTGCGTGAAGCCGCTGTGCTGCTCCGCGAAAACGCCTCGGGCGAAGCCTGGCTGGTCGCCTACTGGTCGGCGCATGACGCGACACTGGGCAACGAAGGGCTGACCGAGCACCTGCGCGCGCAATTACCGCCCTACATGGTGCCAGCGGCCTTCGTGTGCCTGGAGCGCTTGCCGCTCAACAACAACGGCAAGGTCGATCGCAAGGCACTCGCGGCCCAGGAACTGCACTGGGAAGCCGACACCCGGGAAAGCATTGCACCGCGAAACGAACTGGAAGCTGCCGTGGCGAACGTCTGGGCTCAAGTGCTTGGGCGCGACAGCGTGGGCGTGGAAGACAACTTCTTTACCCTGGGCGGCCACTCGCTGTTGGCCACCCAGATCGTGGCGCGCCTGCGTGCGCACTTCAAACTCGACCTGCCGTTGCGCGTGTTGTTCGAGCAACCGACGGTCGCGTTGCTGGCCGTGGCCATCGCCGCACGTCAGGCCGCAGCTTCAACGCCGCCCGCCAGCGCCTCCCACGCGCTGAAAGCCCACAATCGCCCTGCGCTGCTGCCACTGTCCTTTTCACAACAACGCCTCTGGTTCATCGAGCAACTGACGCCGGGGACGACGCTGTTCAACATTCCGTTCGCCCTGCACCTCAACGGTGAACTCAACGTCGACGCGCTGCACGCCAGCCTCAATGACTTGCTGGTGCGCCATGAAATCCTGCGCACCGGCATTCGCAGCAACGACGGTGTGCCGTGCCAGCACATCAGCGATGCGCTGAGCATTGCGCTGCCGTTCGAGGATTTGTCCGCGCTGGCGAGCACCGCTCGCGAAGGCGCGCAGTTCAAGGCGTTGCAAGACACCTTCGAGCAGCCTTTCGACCTGACCCAGCCGCCACTGCTGCGCGCACGCCTGTTGCGCCTGGCGCCAGGGGAGCACGTGTTGGGCATCGCCCTGCATCACATGGTGTCGGACGCATGGTCAGCCACCATCGCCCTGCGCGAACTGGCGCTGGGTTACCAAGCCCGCTGCGCTGGAAAACCTGCCGATCTTGCCCCCCTGCCGGTGCAATACGCTGACTTCGCCCTGTGGCAGCGCGAACACCTGCAAGGTGCCGAGCTCGCGCGTCAACTCGATTACTGGACCACCACGCTGGAGCGCCGCGACAGCGAAGGCAGCCCGTTGCTGGCCCTGCCGACAGACTACCCGCGGCCATCGGTGCAAACCTACCGCGCCGGCCTCGTGCAACGTGAGCTCAGCGCCGAGCTCAGTGGCCGGGTGCAAGCCTTTGCCAGCCGTTTGGGCACGACGCCGTTCACTGTGCTGTTTGCCGGTTTTGCCGTGTTGATGCACCGTTTGAGCGGCGATGCCACCGTGTTGATCGGCACCCCGGTCACCCACCGCGAACAAGCGGGCACCGAAGGCTTGCTTGGCATTTTGCTGAACAACCTGGCGATCCGCGCCGACTTCGAAGCCCAAGCCGACTTCACCGCAGTGGTCGGTCAAGTGGCCAAACGCTTGGGCGAAGGTCTGCAACATCAGGACCTGCCCTTCGAGCAATTGGTCGATAGCCTGCAACTGCCACGCAGCCTCAGCCATGCACCGCTTTACCAGGTGATGGTTGCGCAGCAACTGGCGATGGAGTCGCAGTTGCGCTTCCCCGGGCTGGATTTCAACGCCCTCGACACGCCGCTACGCCACAGCGAATGCGATCTGGACTTGCACGTGCTCTGTCCGGCCAATGCCCCTATTCAACTGGAGCTGATGTTCGCCCTCGACCTGTTCGCCGCCGACAGTGCGCGCCAGACCCTTGCGCGCCTGGAACACCTGCTCGAACAGATGCTCGCCGAACCGCAACGTCCGGTGGCCGCCTTGCCGCTGCTGATGGCGGCGGAATGGCAGCGCACCGTGGTCGAGTGGAACCGCACCGACATGCAGGTGCCCCGGCACCTGACGTTCGCCCAATTGTTTGAGCAACAGGCCGAACGCACGCCAGAACGCGATGCGTTGTGCTTCGAAGGGCAGCGCCTGAGCTACGCCGAACTGAACCGCCGCGCCAACCAGGTCGCACATTACCTGCGCAGCCGCGGCGTCGTGGCCAACAGTCCGGTGGCACTGTGTGTCGAACGTTCGCTGGAGCTGTTGATCGGTTTGCTGGGCATTCTCAAGGCCGGTGGCGCGTATGTGCCACTGGACCCGAGCTACCCGGTGGACCGCCTGGCCTACATGCTCGAAGACGCGCAACCGGCATTGTTCCTCGGCCAGCACGGTTTGCTGGAGCACCTGGGCGCCGCACTGCCACGCTTGCGCCTGGACAGCGATGCGAACCTGTTCGCCGATCAACCGGATGCCAACCCCGTGCCGCTGGCCGGGCCGGACGACCTCGCCTACATCATGTACACCTCGGGTTCGACCGGGAAGCCCAAAGGTACCCTCGTCACCCAGGGGTCGGTGGTCAACCTGGCGTGGGCGCGAATTCATGGGTTGTACCGCCGCTATACCGATCAGCCGATGCGCACCAGTTTCAACTACTCGTTCGCGTTCGACAGTTCGGTGGCCGAGCTGATTCTGCTGCTCGACGGCCACAGCCTGTATCTGACCCCGGAAGCGGTGCGCTACGACCCCGACGCCCTGGCAGCGTTTTTCCGCGAGACCCGCCTGGAGGCCTTCGAATGCACCCCGGCGCAACTCAAGGCGTTGCTGGAAAGCGATGGCGTGCGCCGTGGCGAAGTGTACTTGCCGCGCTTTGTGCTGTTCGGCGGCGACGCCGTGGACGCGCAGCTCTGGCAACGACTGCCAGCGATTGCCGGCAGCCGCTTTTTCAACACCTACGGCCCGACCGAATGCACGGTGGATGCGACCGCTTGCGCGGTGGATGACTTCCCGGCCCGCCCGATCATTGGCCGCCCGATAGCCAACGTACGGACCTACGTCCTCGATGCCTTCCTCAATCCGATGCCGGTGGGCGTTCCAGGGGAACTGCACATTGGCGGCGCCGGCGTGACGCGGGGTTATCTGAACCGCACCGAACAGACCGCCAAGGTGTTCATCAACGATCCGTTTTCGCCTCAGGCCGGTGCGCGGATGTACAAGTCCGGTGACCTGGTGCGCTGGCTGCCGGATGGCCAGCTCGAATACCTCGGGCGCATGGACCATCAGGTGAAAATCCGCGGTTTCCGCGTAGAACTGGGGGAAATCGAAGCCTTGATCGGCGCCCAGCCGGGTGTGCGTCAAGCCGTGGTGCTGGCCCGTGAAGACGTGCCCGGCGACAAACGCCTGGTGGCGTACGTCACCTGCGATCAACCCGCAGACCTCAATGCCTGGCGCAAAACCATTGGCGCCGCCCTGCCCGATTACATGGTGCCATCGGCGTTCGTGCTGCTGGACGAATTGCCACTGACCGACAACGGCAAGCTCAATCGCAAGGCCTTGCCGGCGCCGGACATCCAGGCCGAGCCGGACGCGCAAGACCCGCCACGCGGCGTTGCCGAACAACAACTCGCGGCCTTGTGGGCCGAGCTGCTGAATGTGCCGTTGGCGCAGATCGGGCGCGACAGTCACTTCTTCTACCTCGGCGGGCATTCGTTGCTGGCGGCGGTGCTGTTTGCGCGTCTGCGCCAACAATTCGCCACGGTGCCGCCTCTGCGCGCGGTGTTCGAACACTCGACCCTCAGCGCCTTGGCCGCCCTCCTGGGGCAGCCGCTGAAAACGCCGGCAGCGACCTTTGTTGCGGCCATGCGACCAAGCCGCTTGCCGTTGTCGTTCGAACAGCAACGCCTGTGGTTCCTCGAACAATTGAGCACCGGCGCAGGCGAATACAACGTGGTGAGTGCCGTGCAGTTCGACGGCGCGCTGAATACCATTGCCTTGCAAGCGGCGCTTAACCGCGTGATCCAACGCCACGAGATCCTGCGCAGCCGCATCGTGCGCGAATCCGGCGGCGAGTTGTCGCTGGTGATCGAAGCCAACGCCAACCTCATCGTGCGTGAAACTACGCTCGACGCCAGCAGCGACGAAGCCTGGCAACAACTGACCGACGAGGCCATCCACGCGGAAACCGGGCACCGTTTCGATCTCGCCGCCCAGACACCGGTGCGTGCCACGCTGATTCAGCGCCATCAGCATGCCCAGGCGCTGCTGTTGCTGACCGTGCACCACTGCGCCATCGACGATGCGTCCAGCCAGAACCTGCTGGACGAACTGGCGAAGCTCTATACCGCGCAATGCCAGGGCACTGTGGCGACACTGCCGGACCTGGCGCTGCAATACCCGGACTACGCGCTCTGGCAGCGTGAACCCGCCCAGCAAGCGCTGTTCGCCAGTCAGCTGGAGTACTGGCGCGCACAACTGGAGGATGGCAATTACCTGTTGGACCTGCCCACCGAGCAAGGCCGCCCCACTCAGCTCGATCCCATTGCCGGCGCCGTGCAGGTGCAACTGCCGGCGCAATTGGTCGGGCGCTTGCGTGAGTTCGCCCGGCAACGTGGCGCGACGCTGTACATGCTGATGCTCGGCGCCGCGCAGTTGCTGCTGGGTCGTTACGCCAACCAGCGCGATGTGCGCTTCGGCAGCCCGGTGGCCCAACGGCCTCTGGCTGAGCTGCAACCCTTGATCGGTTGCTTCATCAACACCCTGGTCATGCGCGCCGACCTTGATCCACAACTGGATTTCGAAGGCCTGCTGCAACAGGTGCGCAATACCGTACTGGATGCCCAGCAGCGTCAGGATGTGCCGTTCGACCAGGTCGTCGAACACCTCGCACCGGAACGCAACCTCCACCAGACGCCACTGTTCCAAGTGCTGTTCGTGATGCAGAACGCCCAGACCTCGACCAGTGATTGGCCACAGGTGCAGGTGCGCGAGCGGGCCGTCACGGCGCAATCCACCAAGTACGACCTGAACTGGGAAGTGCATGACGGCGACGTGCTGTCGGTACTGCTTGAGTATCGGGCTTCGCTGTTCAGTGAAGCCACGGCGCGGCGTTGGCTCACGCAATGGCAGCAACTGCTGGAGACCATGCTCGACGCTCCCCAGGCTCGCCTTGGCGACTGGTCACCGTTGACCGTGCCGGAACGCCGGCGCCAATTGGTCGAGTGGAACGCCACCGAACGGGCCTACAGCGGCCCGACCAACCTGCACACGGCCCTGAGCCAACAAGCCGCGCTGACGCCCCACGCTCCGGCGCTGGTATTCGAAGGCCAACGCCTGAGCTATGCCGAGCTGGATCAGCGTGCGCAGACTGTCGCCCGCGCCCTGCGCGGCGCCGGGATCGGCAGCGGCGCCATCGTGCCGGTGTGCATGGAGCGCTCGGTCGAGATGGTGGTTGCCCTGCTCGGTATCGTGCATGCCGGCGCGGCTTGGCTGCCGCTCGAT
>Ga0163161_10000924_pt1 | contig 22680 bp, 22 predicted proteins | sample S45metaG_FD_129847 | JGI IMG/M metagenome (GOLD analysis project Ga0163161, IMG submission 129847) | Switchgrass rhizosphere microbial communities from Kellogg Biological Station, Michigan, USA - S4-5 metaG | ecosystem: Host-associated > Plants > Roots > Rhizosphere > Soil | place: USA... | reverse complement strand
CCGTACATGGCGCCGTAGTAGATGCCCGAGAAGAAGATCATCGAGGCCGTGATGTCGACCTTGCCGGTGATGGGCAGCAGCATCGCCACCGCCACCGCCGGGCCGATGCCGGGCAGCACGCCCACGGCCGTGCCCAGGGCACAACCGACCAGGCACCAGAGAAGATTGATCGGGGTGATCGCCGTGGCGAAGCCCGCCATGAGTGCGTTGAAGATTTCCATGTCAGAGCCACCCGGTCGTTGTGAGGCCCGGCAGGCTGATGGCCAGGAACTGCGTGAACATCCAGAACACCGGGGCGGCGATGAGCGCTCCGGTGACGAAGTCGATGGCGAAGGTGCGCGGCGAATTCACGCCGGCCTGCCCGCTCGCGCGGCGAAGGCCCTGCACGGCCAGCACGTAGCACAGCGTGCAACTGAGGATGAAGCCCAGCGTGGTGATGAGCGCCGCGTTGAGCAGGAGGCCCGCCGAAACCCAGACGAAGCCGGGCCAGTAGGCGCGGTCGGCGCCCGTGGGCGCGTCGAGTTCGCGAAAGCCGCCGGTGCGCGCTTCCCACAGGATCCACGCGCCGCACAGCACGAGCACCACGGAGACCATCCAGGGCAGGAAGTTGGGGCCGACGCCGCCGTAGCCGGCTTCGGAAGAAATGCCGATGGCGCCGAACGCCAGCGCAAGGCCGGTGAGCAGCACGCCTGCGCCGACGAGGGTTTGCGGCCAGACGGCCGCTGCTTGGGCCGCCGAATCAGGCGGCGAGACCGAGGAATCTGGAGTTGTCATTTTTGCTCCCGGAATGTGGTGCTGGATTTGAAAACGGCACGCTGTCGTCTCTTGCGAGGACAGCGTGCCATTCGGCAGGCATTGGTGTGCCGGGGGTCAGACCATGCCGGACTTGGTCATGATGGCGCGCAGGCTGGCGAAGTCGTCATCGACGAACTTGGCGAAGGCATCGCCCGACAGCACGGCCGACGTCCAGTCGTTCTTCTTGAGCGACTCGGCCCACGAGGGGCTCTTCATCGCGGCCAGCACCATGTCGGTCAGCGCCTTGCGCTGCTCGGCCGAGATGCCGGGCGCGCCGTACACGCCGCGCCAGTTGCCGATTTCCACATCGATGCCCTGCTCCTTGAGCGTCGGCACGTTGATGCCGGGCAGGCGCTGGGCCGAAGTGACGGCAATCGCCTTCATCTTGCCGGCGGCGATGTATTCGGCGAATTCGCTGTAGCCGCTGCCGCCGACGGTGACATTGCCGCCCAGGACAGCGGCGGTGGCCTCGCCGCCTCCGCGGAAGGCCACGTAGTTGATCTTGGAAGGATCGGCGCCGACCTTCTGCGCGATCATGGCCGCGGCGATGTGCTCGGTGGAGCCGCGCGAACCGCCGCCCCACTTGACGCTGCCCGGGTCCTTCTTGAGCTGGTCGACCACGTCCTTCATGGTCTTCAGGGGCGAATTGGCGGGCAGCACGAACACGTTGTATTCGGTGGTCAGGCGCGCGATGGGCGTGGCCTGCTCCAGCTTGACCGGCGGCTTGCCGGTGATGATGCCGCCCAGCATGACCGAGCCCATGACCATCAGCGCGTTCGGATCGCTCTTGGAGCCGTTCACGAACTGGGCCAGGCCCAGCGCGCCGGCGGCGCCGCCCTTGTTGTCGTAGGTGACGGTGTCGGCCACCTTGGCGTCGCTCAGGGCCTTGCCCAGCGCCCGACCGGTGGTGTCCCAGCCGCCGCCCGGGTTGGCGGGGATCATCATCTTGACGTTGGCTGCGGCACGCGCCGAGAGCGGCAATGCGCCGGCGGCGGCCAGAGCGGCCAGGGACTTCAAAAAGGTATCGCGACGCATTGTGGTTGTCTCCAGGGGCTGAAAGGAAAGTGGCAGGAACCTGACTCGGACCTGAGCCGCTATCATGCGCCGCCCCGCTGTCAGTTGGCTGTCCGCCAGACTGGGGAAAACACCAAAGTATCCAATCAGCCCTCCCCCGTATGAAGCTGCTGCTGGTCGAAGACGATCCCTCGATGCAAATCACGCTGCAGCGCACGCTCGGCCGCCGCCGCATCGATGTGCGCGTGTGCGGCGATGGGGCCGAGGCGGTGGCGCAGTGGCGCGCCATCGAGCCCGACGTGGTGGCGCTAGACCTGAGCCTGCCCAACCTCGACGGCCTGCAGGTGCTGGCGCAGGCCCGCGCCGAAGGACTGCGCACGCCGGTGCTGCTGCTCACGGCCCGCGGTACGGTGGGCGACCGCATCGTCGGCCTCAATGCCGGCGCCGACGACTACCTGCCCAAGCCCTTCGACCTGGACGAACTGGAAGCCCGCATCCGCGCGCTGCGGCGGCGCAGCCAGAGCGCCGGGCCCGACACGGGCCTGAACCCGCAGGAGATCGGCGGCCTGCGCTTCGAGCCTGACAACGGCGCCATCTACAACCGCGCCGACCTCCTGGAGCTCACGCCGCGCGAGCTGGCGCTCATGAAAGCGCTGATGATGAAGCCGGGCCACGCGGTCACGAAGGAGCGCCTGTTCGAGCTGGTGTTCCCCGGCGAGACCGACGTGCAGTACGAGGCCATCGAGGTGGTGGTGTATCGCCTTCGCAAGAAGCTCGTGGGCACGGGCGCGGTGCTGATGACGATGCGCGGCCTCGGCTATCTGCTGCGGCCCGAGACATGAAGGCCGCATGAAGAAGGTGTCTTCGCTGCGCGCGCGGCTGCTGTTCGGCATCCTCGCGCCGGTGGCCGTGTTCATCGTGATCAACAGCGTGAGCCTGTACCGCCAGAGCCTCGCGGCCGCCACCACCGCCTACGACCGCACCCTGCTCGCTTCCGCCAAGACCATCGGCGAGCAGCTCGACGTGGAGGGCTACGACGAGAAAGCGCAGTTGCGCGCGATCGTGCCCTACTCCGCGCTCGAAGCCTTCGAGGCCGACAACCGCAGCCGGCTCTTCTATCGCGTGTCCGCGCTCAACGGCGATCTGATCTCCGGCTTCGCCGAGCTGCCGTTCTGGCGTGGGCGCATTCCGGACCGCAGCGCATATGCGGCGCTGGTCGATTTCTACGATGCGCAGTTCCGGGAGCAACCCGTTCGCGTCGCGGTGCTGCTGCAGCCGGTGGCCAGCGCGCGCGGCCGCGGCATGGCCGTGGTGCAGGTCGCCGAGACGCTCGAGCTGCGCGAGACGCTGGTGCGCAAGCTGCTGCTCGACACGCTCTGGCGCCAGTTGCTGTTGATGGGCGTCATCGCGGGCGTCACGGTGTTCGTGGTGCACCGCGCCACGCGCTCGGTGCGCGAACTGGGCGAAGCCATCGAGGAGAGGCCGGCCGACGACCTCTCGCCCATCGATGCGCCCTATGCGCCGCGCGAACTGCGCCCCTTGATCGACGCCACCACCGAGGTGATGGGCCGCCTGCAGCGGCTGCTCGATCACCAGAAGCGCTTTGTGCGCGACAGCGCCCACCAGCTGCGCACGCCGCTCGCGGTGCTCAAGGCGCAGGTGCAATCGGCGCGCCGCGGCGACGTGGCGCCCGAGCAGGCCTTCGGCGAGATCAGCCAGACGGTCGAGCGCGCCACGATGCTGGCCAACCAGATGCTCTCGCTCGCGAAGGTGGAGCAACTGCGGCAGCAGCCCGAATCGGTGACGCTGGCCCTCGGCGATGTGGTGCGCGGCATTGCGCTCGACCTGTCACCGCTCGTGGCCGACAAGGCACTCGATTTCGAACTGGCCATCGATGAGCCGGTGGCCGTGCGCGCACACCAGTGGATGCTGCAGGAGCTCACGCGCAACCTGCTGCACAACGCGATCAAGCAGAGTCCGCAGGGCGCGGCGCTGTCGGTGATCGTGCGGGCCGAGGGCGACCATGCGGTGCTCACCGTGCGCGACGAAGGGCCGGGCATTTCGCCTGAACTGCGGCAGCGGCTCTTCGCGCCCTTCTCCGCCGGCAGCACCTCGAGCGGCTCGGGGCTGGGCCTGGCGATCTGCCGCGAGATCGTGCTGGCGCTGGATGGGCGCATCGATCTGGACAACCGCACCGCGCAGGACAACACCGCACGCGTGGTCGGGCTGGATGCTGTCGTGCGCCTTCCGCTCTGGCGGCACAATTAAATTCCCACCTATGGACCCCATGGAACGTCTGCGCATCGACAAATGGCTCTGGGCCGCCCGCTTCTTCAAGACGCGCTCGCTGGCCGCGGAGGAAATCGGCAAGAACCGGGTGCAGGTGAACGGCGATGTCGCCAAGGCCTCGCGCGAGGTAAAGGCCGGCGACACCGTGACGATGCGCCTGGGGGTGCAGACGCGGACCGTGACGGTGCGCGGCATCAGCGGCCAGCGCGGGCCGGCGCCCGTCGCCCAGTTGCTCTACGAGGAAACGGCGGAAAGCATCGCCGCACAGGCCGCGCTGCGGGAGCAGCGCCGCATGGGCAGCGAGCCAGCGCTGGCCATCGAACAGGGTCGCCCGACCAAGCGCGACCGGCGCGATCTCGACGGCGCGGTGCGCCACGCCGAATGGGACAACCGCTGGAGCGCATCGATCGACCCAGAAGACGCAGAGCGCTGATCGCGTACGCTGTCGGCTTTCTTTCTTCAAGGGGTTCCGGTTCATGGCCAGCTTCAAGAAATACCGCGTCGGCAGCAAGTTCAAGCTTTCGCAGATCGATCCCGGCGACACCGCCTTCTGCGAGGGCGACGAAGCCGCCCAGCGCGAAGAGGTCGACGCCATGGCCGTCGAGCTCGACGAGCTGCAGAACCTGCTGCACGCCGAAGGCCGTCGCAAGGTGCTGCTGGTGCTCCAAGGCATGGACACCAGCGGCAAGGACGGCACGGTGCGCTGGGTGTTCTCGCGCACCTCCCCGCTCGGCGTGCGCGTGGCGGCCTTCAAGGCACCGACCGAGGAAGAACGGGCACGCGACTATCTCTGGCGCTGCCACGCCGTCGTGCCGCGCACCGGCGAGATCGCGGTGTGGAACCGCAGCCACTACGAAGACGTGCTGGTGCCGGTGGTCGAAGGCTGGATCGACAGGGCCGAAGCCAAGCGCCGCTATGCGCAGATCAACGACTTCGAGCGGCTCTTGACCGAGACCGGCACGGTCATCGTGAAATGCATGCTGCACATCGACAAGGACGAGCAGCGCGAGCGCCTGCAGGCCCGCATCGACACGCCCGGAAAGCAGTGGAAGTTCAGCATGGGCGACCTGGAAGTGCGCACCAAATGGAGCGCCTACCAGCGTGCCTACGACAACGCGCTGTCGGCCACCTCGACCGAGCACGCGCCCTGGTATGTGATTCCCGCCAACAGCAAGCGGCACCGCAATCTGATGATTGCGCAGCTGCTGATGAAGACGCTGCGGCAGATGAAGTTCAAGGTCCCGGCGCCCGACCCGGCGCTCCAGGGAATGATCGTCAAGTAAGGCGGGGTGCCGCTGGTTGCAGCGGCGTCGTGCTGCCGCAACGTGTTGTTTGTAAAGTGCTCGCCGGCCTACGAAGCGCGGCAGCTCTGCAAACTAAGGTTCATGGGTACCTGCTTCAGGTGCACTCATCAACCGAAGGACTCCAACATGAAAAAGATACTCTTCGTTCTCGCCGCCTGCGTGCTCTCGAGCGCGGCCCTCGCACAACCGGCGCCCCGCCACGGACCGGGCTACGACCGCCCGCATGCAGCGCCGCATCATCGCAAGCACAAGGTCTGGGTGCCGGCGCACCGCGAACATGGCCGCCGCGTGCCGGGACATTACGTCTGGCGTTGAAGCCCATAACAAAGAAGCCGGCATGAAAGCCGGCTTCTTTTTTGGCCTGAAGAAACTCAGGAGCGGCGGACCGGCGACTGCGCCAGCACGCGGCACTTGCCGAATTCGCAGCGCACCGCCCAGGTGCCGCCGTTTTCGCAAGGCACGTTGTACGACTCAAAGCCCGGGCCCTTGGCCGTGAGTTCGGCGCGCGGCTGCACGTTGCAGCGGCCGGCCTTGGCGAGCGATTCGACGTTGTAGGTGTCGACTCCGGTGCGGCGCGGCTTGGCGGCGACGACCGGATCGAAGGTGTGGCCGTAGAAGGTGTCGCGCACGTCGGGGTCGAGGTTGCGGTAGCCGCGCTTGGCCATGCAGTGGACGATGGCGATTTCTTGATGCTCGGCCATCAGTTCCGAAGTCGGGCGGCCGTTCCAGTCGATGATGGCGGCGCTGATGCCGGTGTACGAGGCGGCGGCAACGATGCCCTGGCCATGCACGGTGATGAGGCCCAAGCCCAGCGCGAGCCACATGGCATCGCCGGTCTCGCTGCGTGCGGTGATGCGGGTCGCTGCGGTGCGGCAGGCCTGCACGTCGTTGTCGTAGCGAACCTTGTCGACACCTTCCATGGCGACCATGGGGACGTAGGTGAGTCCGGACCCTGTGCCGGGTTCGGTCGGCACCAGCGGCGCCCTGGCGGTGCAGCCCATCAGGGCCACAGCGGCGAACGCAATGCTCAGCAACAGCTTCATGGGTTTCCCTCGTCCTCTTTCGCGGTAGTTCCGCGGATTTAACCATACATATAGTTACTCTTGAATCGACTTGTCGCGAATGCACGACGACCGGCGCGGCAGCATGCGACCATGCGCTCCCGCTCTCGGCGGGCCGCAAATCGAAATATCTATAACCCTGCATGAAGCCCCTCCCGATCGCCGCCCTGCTGTTGCTTTTCAACAGCGCATCCATCGCCATCGCACAGTCCACGCCTATGGACCTGCTCAGGAAAAACGGCTGCATGGCCTGCCACGGGCTCGTCCACAAGCAGGTCGGCCCGGGATTCGCGCAGATCGCGGAGCGCTATCGCAACGATCCAGAGGCGCCGCCGCGGCTGGCCGAGAAGATCCGCAACGGCAGTGTCGGCGCATGGGGCCGGGTCATCATGCCGCGGCAAAGCCTGGTGTCGGAGGCCGACTCGCGGGTGCTGGCGACCTGGGTGCTTTCGCAGCCTTCGGTGGCGAAGAAATAAGGCACAAAGTAGCGCCGAGGCTTCTGCGCATCAGGCGGCAGCCCGCACGGCCTTTTCTGCATCGACCTTGCGCTGGAGCGGCAGCCACAGCGTGAAGCGCGTTCCGCCGCTGCCGGACTCCCAGTTCACCGTTCCGCCGATCGCCATGGCACGCTGCTGCTGGTTGCGCAGCCCCCGGCCGCTTCGCTGCAGGGCCTCTTGCACGTCGAACCCCGCGCCGTTGTCCTCGATCACCACCGAAACGCCCTCGCCCGCCGTCGCGGTGCTGAAGCTGATGATGGTTGCCCGCGTGTGGCGCAGCACGTTGGCAATGCACTCCTGCATGATCCGCAGGATGTGCAGCGCGCTCCCGGGGTCCAGCCATGGCAGCGCGGGCACGGGCTGCACCTCCCAGCGCAGCGCCACGCCGGCGCTCTCGATGCGCGGCGCCAGGCGAAAGCGCAGGGTGGCGAGCAGCAGCAGCAGGTCGGCATCCACGCTCTCCATGGAGTCGATCGCCAGCTTCAGGTCGTCCATGCAGCCCCTGAGCACGTCGGAGATCTCGGTGTCGCTCATGGCGCCCCGCTCCACCGAACGGATGGCGCTGATCAGCGACGAGCCCAGCCCGTCGTGCATGTCCTGCATCAGCCGCCGGCGCTCGGCATCGAGCATCTGCTGGTTCTCGATCACGCGCAGCCGCTGGTAGCTCTGTTCCAGCTCGGCTTCGCGCGCCTGCAGCCGCTGAGCCAGCCCCTTGTTCAGCCGGGCCACCTCGGCAAACGCACCGGTATACCGCTCGAACATGATGTAAGAGAAGACGAAGAAGAGGCTGATGATCGCGTAGGGCGAGGTGTACACGCTCTCGGGGCTCACCAGGTTGTTCTGCAGGAGCCCGTCGTAGGAGGTGAACGTGAGCGCGAAGACTGTCCACCCCGCCACCAATCGGCCCTCGGGCAGCTTGGCGCGCAATGCCTTGCGCAGGTTCACCGCAAAGATCAGCACGGCGACCGGCAGCACCATCAGGTTGAGCAGCGGCGTGACGAGATAGAGGCTCGCGATGGATGGCGACAGGTGCGGCAGCGTGGCGATGCTGCAGGCCGTCGCCAGCGTCACCGACACGCGGGTCAGCCAGGGCGAAGGCTGCTGGTGCAGGCGCTCCAGGAAGAGGTGGATCGCGACGATCAGCCAGATCAGCGAGGACACCGTCATCCACTCGAACAACTCGTCGGAGACCGGAAAGTAGTTGCCGCCGACGTAGTAGTGAAGCGTCCGCAGGAAGGCCAGTGCCGAGATGGCGAAGAACAGCAGGTAGAGCGACTCGCGCCGCTTGCCCAGGTACACCGCGAGGGCGAAGGCGCCCACCGCCAGGAACGCCGCGCTGCCCATGGCCGGCACCTGCACCTGCAACAGTTGGCGGATCTGGTAGCGCCAGTTCAGCGAGGCCTCATCGCCCACCCACACGGTCGAGAAGCCGCTTCCGCTGCTGCGCAGGCGGTCGACGCGGATCAGCGCGGACGTCGGAGAAGGCGTACCGGCCGTCGCATTCAAGGGCAGCAGCAGCGGATGGTTGTAGCCGTTGTGAATCGGGCTGCCATGCGACTGGTAGAGCAGCACGCCGTCGCCGTACAACGCGATGTGGCCGAGCGTCTTCCAGCGCGGCAGGTAGAGAAAGAGAAGGCGCTGCGGTTCCGAAGGCGCCATGCCGGACAGGTCGATGCGGTACCAGTCGGTGATGGTGCGCACGCCGCCCAACGGCGTGGGGACCAACTCGCGCTCGGCCGTGTGCGGAAGGCTGACCTCTTTCCATCCCTCGGCCGGAAGCGCGGCCTCCTCGATCTGCCGCGGAGGCTCGGAATAGCCCGTGCCGGGAACGGACAGCAATTGCGCCTGCGTGATGTGCAGCGCGCCCTCGGGCTGCGCGTCGGCAGCGGCCGCATTCGCGAGCGGCAACACAGCCAGGCACAACATCGCGATCCAGCGGCCCAGTCCGGTGCGGCGGTCGGAGGCGGCGGGCGACGTGTGCATTAGTTAACAATTATGTCTCCCAGCCTGCACATCCACGTGACAGGCGGTGCCCGGACGCCGCACCCGCCACACCCCGCCCCGCTACCCCATCATGGCCGCGGCCGCCTTGATCGCCTCTCGGATGCGCCCGTAGGTGCCGCATCGGCACACGTTCTCGATGGCATCTATGTCGGCATCGGTCGGGTTGCGGGTGCGCCGCAGCAGATCGACCGCCGCCATGATCTGCCCCGGTTGGCAGAAGCCGCACTGCGGCACATCCAGGTTCATCCAGGCCTGCTGTACCGGATGCAGCACGTTACCGTTGGCCAGGCCCTCGATGGTCGTCACCTGGCGGCCGCGCACGTCGGCCACCCGCGTCGAGCAGGCGGTGACCGCCTTGCCGTCCACGTGGCAGGTGCAGGCCTTGCACACGTTGATGCCGCAGCCGTACTTCGGGCCGGTGATGCCGAGCTTGTCGCGCAGCACCCAGAGCAGCGCCATGTCGTCGGGCGCCTCGACATCGACATTGCTGCCGTTCACCTTGAAAGATTGCACGGACATGGTGGGCTCCTCAGGCGGGCACCGGCACGACGACCGGCGTGGGCAGCTTGCCCGGGGGGATGGGGGTGAAATCGACCGGGAAATTCAGCGGGAAGCTGCGCGGCTTGCGGCCGGTGGCGCGTGCATACGCGTTGGCGATGGCGCCTGAACTGGCCGACAGGCCCACCTCGCCGAGACCGCCGATGGCTTCGCCGGTGCTGGCCGGCATGATGATGACCTTCACGTCCTTCGGGTAGTTCTTCATGCGCGCGAAGTGGTACTGCGAATAGCTGCCCTCCAGCGGCAGGCCGTTCTGGATGTGCAGCCCCGCCGTCAGCACGATGGAGATCGACTCGCACAGGCCGCCCTGCATCTGCGCCTCGATGCCCGAAGGATTGATGGGCGTGCCGACGTCGATCACGATGGTGGCACGGATGACCTTCACATCGGTCGGCACCCGCCCATCGAGCTCGACGATGCAGGCGGTGAACGACTTCGACTCCTGGTGCACGCCCACGCCCTGGGCAAAGCCCGCCGGCATCGCCTTGCCCCATTGCGCCGCCTCGGCCGCCGCCTTCAGCACCGCGCGTGCGCGCGGCAGGCGCAGGTACTCAAGACGGAACGCGACCGGGTCCTTGCGCAGCGCCCGAGCCATGTCGTCGACCAGGATCTCTTCCACCAGCCGCGAAGGCTGGATGTGCACCGAGCGGTACGAGCAGGTGTTCATATCGATCGGCACCGGCGTCAGGAGCTTGGTGGTCACGCCGAAGTTGTACGGCGACGTGACCATGGTCTTGAACATGACCTGCTCGATGGCGAAGTTGCCCACCGTCTGCGGAAAGCCGTTGGGCAGCGCGATGGCCGCGGCGCCCAGCATCTCGCCGAAGCCGTGGCGCGTATCGAGCCGCACCCCGGCAATGCGCTGCTCGAACGCGATGACCTGGCCCAGCAGCATCGTGGCGCGCGCCCGGTGGAACATGGGCGGGCGCACGCGGCCGTGGCGCATGTCGTCGGTGCGGTGGTACATCAGCTTGCAGGGCCGGCCCAGCGCCTTGGAGGCCTGCACCGCCTGCAGCGTCGCGTCCCAGAACAGCCGTCGCCCGAAGGAGCCGCCCGAGGGCACCGCATGCACCTTGACCTTGTCCAGCGGCAAGCCCAGTTCGATGGCAATGGCCTGCTGGGTGACGATCGGGCTCTGCAGGCCCGACCAGATCTCGGCCCGGTCGGCGCGCACGTCGGCGATGGCGCATTCGGTTTCCATCGGGCAATGCGAGACCGCCGCGAACTCGAACTCGCCCTCGACCGTGAGCGCGCCCAGCGGCGGCAGCAGGAACGGCAAGAGCGCGCCCTTGAGCTTCTGCTGGATGCTCGCGTTGGACTCGCCCGCAACCGGCCCGGCCGTCCAGGTGACGTCAAGCGCATTCACCGCGGCCCAGGCCTGCCCGAAGGTCTCGGCCATCACCGCCACGCCGGGTGGCGTGGGCACGATGCCGTTGGTGGCGGGAATCGGCGCAATGCCCAGCACGCCCGGCATCGCCGTCACCGTGTTCAGGTTGTTGATGCGCACGAACTTGCCATTGATGGTCGGCGGCCGGCACACCATGGTCGGTTTGGCTTCGGGCACGGCCTGGTCCATCGAGAACTTCTTGCGGCCGGTCACGATGTCCAGCGCATCGAGCCGCGTGGTGCGCTGGCCGACCACCGCGTTCGCGCTGCCCGAAAGCAGCCCGCCCAGGCCGCCGAGCAACGGCATGCCGGCATGCAGCGAACGCACGCTCGACGAGCCGCCGGTGAGCTGGTTGAAGATCAGCTCGGGGCTGGCGTCCGCCGAGCCGACCTCGATGGCGCTGAGCGGCAGGCGCAGCTTGTCGGCCAGCATCATCGCGGCGGCGGTGGCGATGCCCTGCCCCGACTCCAGCCGCGGAAGCTCCAGCCGCACGCGGCCGTTGGCGATGTTGGTTACCTTGACCAGCGGCATGGTCGGCAGCGCGGTGAGCGTGACCGCGTCGCCGATGTCGATCAGGTCGGTGGTGTCGGGTGGCGTCATCGGCAGGATTGCAGCCTTGGCCGACGAAGGCGCGGCGATCCCGCCCAGGCCCACGGTGGCGGCGGCTGCGGCTGAAACCAGCGGCGCGGAAGCCGCGTACCCCAACAGGTCCCGCCGGCGCATGCCGGGTGGTTCGTCTTGGAGCGGCACATGCGTGGGGACCGCGCCGGATTCGGAATGTTCCATCCTTGTCTCCTGTCTTATGGTTGTGGCGAACAGGAGTCAATATGTCATGATCGTTTCGCCAAGGGTGTCGTTTCAAAGACATTTCTTACGCACCGATCCGCGGGCCTTTCCATGCAGGCCCACGCGGGTGGAGGAGTGAGATGAGCAAGCCAGCCAGCTGAAAAGCAAGCAAGCGAGCAAGGAAAGCACGTATGTCGTCGAACGCCATGGAAACCATGCTCCGCGAGAGCCTGTGGGCACAGACCCTGACGGCCGAGGAACTCGACCGCGTGGTGCGCGAGTCGCACGAGCGCGAGGTGCCGGCCGGCGGTTTTGCGCTGCGCCGCGGCGAACCGGCCGATCTCTGGCTCGGCATCATCGAGGGCTTGGTGAAGATGTCGGTCTCGCTGGCCGATGGCCGCGTCTCCACCTTCACCGGCGTGACCACCGGCGGCTGGGCCGGCGAAGGCTCGCTGCTCAAGCCCGGCCCGTGGCGCTACGACGGCGTGGCCATGCGGCCGACCCGCATGGCCTGCGTGCCGCGCCACACCTTCGAACGGCTGCTCTCGACGAACATCGAATTCAGCCGCTTCCTCCTGTCGCACATCAATGCGCGCCTGAGCCTGTTCATCGGGCTCATGGAGTTCGATCGCCTGCTGGGCCCCGATGCGCGTGTCGCGCGCTGCCTGGCCAGCCTGTTCGACCCGGTGCTCTACCCGCAGGCCAGCAGCTTCGTGCGCCTGAGCCAGGACGAGATCGGCCTCCTGTCCGCCGTTTCGCGCCAGCGCGCGAACAGGGCGCTGCACGAACTCGAACGCGCGGGGCTGCTGCGCGTGGAGCATGGCGGTGTCGAGGTGCTCGATCTCGCCGGGCTGCGTGGCTATCTCGGCGAGGCCGAATCGGTGGCGACGGCGTACGCGCGCCGATAGGCCAGGCAAGGCGAAAGGCCCGAGCCTCGGCGCTTGAAGCTCGGCGAATCCACCGCCAAGCCTCTTCATCCTGGTGCACGTGTCGCACCAATTACGGCCTCATGACGGCAACCATGTGATTGCCTCGCCTCGCAGAAAGCGGCGCCTCGTCCGTCTTCCCCTCGACAGCATCGCTCGTAGGTGATTTCCCTCGTCACCTGGCCCAGTGCTTGCATAAGCACCCCAGATAGTTGAATACTTCAACTATTGAAGATTTCTCTCATCTGCTCATGCACGCACCACTCGAACTGAAAACCGACTACATCAACGTCCTGCTCGACCTCGCGTCCGAGCGCACGAGGGATCGTGGTTCCCGCGTGTACGAGATCGAACTCGGCCTGTCGATCCGCGACGTGCGGCTGCTTCGCATGATCGGCGGCGCGCCCGGCATCACGATGGGCCAACTGGTGCAGACCTGCGCCATCGAAAAGACGCTGGTCTCCAAGCTCGTGGGCTCGCTGGTGCAACGCGAGCTGGTGCAGCGCCAGATCGGCAGCGAGGACGCGCGGCAGATCCACCTGAGCCTCACGCCCTCCGGCATCGACCTCGTTCTGCAGGCCGAGCCCATCGGGCGGGAAATGGAAGCCCGCTTTCTCGATTGCCTCACCGTGGCCGAGGTTGCCGCCCTGCACCGCATCCTGAACAAGATCATCGATGCGGAAGCGGGTTCGCGCGACATCTTCGAATTTCTGCTGGCCCAACTGCGCGAAAGCAAGGCTGCGGATTCCGCTTCAACACCTCCCTCTGGCACCTCTCGAAAGAAGTAAGGCTTCATGGCTATTTCACTCTCGCTGCGCCGCGCGTTCGCGGCCGCCCTGCCGGCACTGGCTCTCTCGTTTTCGGCCGCGGCCTGCGCGGAGACCGTGCTGCGCACCGTGCCTTCGTCGGACCTGAAGATCCTCGACCCGATCTGGACCACCGCCAACATCACGCGCAACCACGGGCTCATGATCTACGACACGCTTTTCGGCATGGACGAAAAGGGCGCGATCAAGCCGCAGATGGTCGACAAATACACCGCCAGCCCCGACAACAAGGTCTGGACCTTCACGCTGCGCCCGGGCCTGAAGTTCCACGACGGCGCGCCCGTCACTTCGCAGGACGTGATCGCCTCGCTCGCCCGCTGGGCCAAGCGCGACACGCTCGGCCAGAAGATGTACGAGGCCATGGACAGCATCAACGCCGAAGGCCCCAACACCTTCCGCATGACCTTCAAGCAGCCCTTCGGCGTGGTGCTCGACGCGCTGGGCAAGCCCAATCCGCTGGTGCCGTTCATCATGCCCAGGCGCGTGGCCGAAACGCCCGCCGACAAGCAGATCGAAGAGATGGTCGGCTCCGGTCCCTTCACGCTGGCCAAGGCAGACTTTCGCCCGGGCGACCGCGTGATCTACCGCAAGAACGCGGCGTATGTGCCGCGCAAGGAAGCGCCATCGGGCCTCGCTGGCGGCAAGGTGGTGAACGTGGACCGCGTCGAATGGGTGCTGCTGCGCGACCCGCAGACGCAAGTCAACGCTCTGCTCAACGGCGAGGTCGACATGGTCGAGGCCGTACCCGCCTCCGGCTTCACCGACATGCGAACCAACCCGAAGATCGAGCTGGTGGATGTGATGCCCGCAGGCCCTTTCACGGCGATCTACAACCACAAGGTCCCGCCCTTCAACAACCCGAAGGCGTTGAAGGCAGCCATGCTCGCCATCAACCAGGAAGCCATGCTGCGGGCTCAGGCCACCTTCCGTGACTTCTACAAGCCATGCGCGTCCATTTACCTGTGCGGCTCGATGTATTCGAGCGACAAGACGGGCTTCTTCACAGGCAAGCCGCAGTTCGAGGAAGCCCGCAAGCTGCTGAAGGAGTCGGGCTACGACGGCAAGCCTGTCGTCATCCTGCTGCCGGGTGATGCGCCGGCGCTCAACAAGATGCCCGCCATCTATGGCCAGTTGCTCAAGCAAGTGGGCTTCAACGTCGACGTGCAGACCACCGACTGGGCCACGCTCGTGACGCGCCGCACCAAGAAGGACCTTCCTGAAAACGGTGGCTGGAACGTCTTCATCACGTTTTGGGGCGGTGTGGATGCCAGCAACCCCATCAGCTACGGACCGCTGACCGGCAACGGCGACAAGGGCTTCTTCGGCTGGCCGACCGATCCGGAACTCGAAGCGCTGAAGTCGCGCTTCATCGAAACCACCGACCTGGCGCAGCGCAAGGACATCGCCACGCAGATCCAGCTTCGCGTGCTCGAAGGCGGCGTGATCGCGCCGCTCGGCGAAGGCAAGGCGCCCACGGCGGTGCGCCGCGGTGTGGTGAGCGGCCTGCTGCCCTCGCCCGCCGTCCTGTACTGGAACGTGCGCAAGAACTAGGCGCGGCCCCTTCCCTCTCTCATCGAGGCGCTGACCGGTTGCACCCGTTGCAGCCGGTCGGGGACTCCTTTGTCCACGCCAGCCGATCCATCGCTCGAACGAGACCTTCTCACATGCTCAACTTCCTGTTGCGGCGCGGCCTGGCCACGGTGCCCGTGCTCCTGATCGTGGCCGTCATCGTCTTTCTCCTGCTGCGCATGACGCCCGGCGATCCGGCGGCGGCCATCGCGGGCGACGGCGCCACCGTGCAGGACATCGAGCGCATCCGCGCGCAGCTCGGCCTGGACGCGCCGGTCGTCAGCCAGTTCTTCGGATGGCTGGGCCACGTGCTGCGCGGCGACCTGGGCTACTCGTACTTCTACAAGATGAGCGTGACCGAGCTGATCGGCCAACGGCTGGAGCCCACGCTGTCGGTGGCCGCCCTCACGGTCGTGCTCACCGTGCTCATCGCCGTGCCGCTGGGCGTGCTGGCGGCCTCGCGGCGCGGTGGCCGGCTCGACCGCTTCATCATGAGCGCATCGGTCCTCGGCTTTTCGGTGCCGGTGTTCGTTGCGGGCTACCTCATGATCTGGCTGTTCTCGATGCAGCTGGGCTGGCTGCCGTCGCAGGGCTACAACCGCATCGGCGAAGGCGTCGGCCCGTGGCTGCGCAACCTGGTGCTGCCTTGCGTCACGCTGGCCGTGATGTATGCGGCGCTGATCGCTCGCGTCACGCGGGCCGCGGTTTCCGAGGCGCTGACCGAGGACTACGTGCGCACCGCGCGGGCCAAGGGCATCTCCGAGCGGCGCATGCTGATTCGCCACGCGCTCGCCAATGCGGCCGTGCCGATCGCCACCATCATCGGCCTGAGCGTGGCCGGCCTCATCGGCGGCGTGGTGGTGACCGAAACCATCTACGCCATACCGGGGCTGGGCCAACTCACGGTGGACGCCGTGCTCTCGCGCGACTACCCGCTCATCCAGGGCATCACCCTCTTCTTCTCGCTCGTCTACGTGGTCGTGAACCTGCTGGTGGACCTGAGCTACCTGCTGCTCGATCCGCGCATCCGCTACTGACGCACGCGGCCATCTTCTTTCGGAGACCCTTTCCATGACTTCGATTTCTCCGCCGGTGGACACGACGACGGCAGCGCCGCGCAGCCATCGCAAGCCCTCCCTGCTGAGCCGCGTCTTCGCTAACGGTGCCGTGCGCACGGGCAGCGTGCTCCTGTGCCTCATGGTGGTGTTGGCGGTCGCGGCCCCGTGGCTCTACACCATCGATCCCAATGCGATGGACCCGGCCAACTCGCACCTGTCGCCGGGCGCGCATGCGGAATTCACGACGCTGGCCGGCGACAGCTTCCAGCGCTTCTTCCCGATGGGCACCGACAGCATGGGCCGCGACATCTGGAGCCGCACGGCGTACGGCGCGCGCATCTCGTTGTCGGTGGGCGTGGCGGTCGCGCTGGGCTCGATCGCGCTCGGGATGCTGGTGGGCATGGTCGCCGGCTACTTTCGCCGCCTCGACGGCACGATCATGCGGGTGATGGACGGGGTGATGGCGATCCCCGGCATCCTCTTCGCCATCGTGCTTGTCGCGGTCTGGCGGCCGAGCCTGTGGACGGTGATCCTCGCCATCGTCGTTCCCGAGACACCGCGCGTGGCGCGGCTGGTGCGCTCGGTCGTGCTGTCGGTTCGCGAGGAGCCGTATGTCGAGGCGGCCATTGCGCTGGACACGCCCGCCTGGAAGCTGATGCTGCGCCACATCCTGCCCAACACGGTGGCACCGCTGATCGTCCAGGGCACTTTTGTCTGCGCGGCCGCCATGCTGGCGGAAGCGGTGATGTCGTTCCTCGGTATCGGCCTGCCTTCCGACGTGCCGACCTGGGGAAACATCATGTCCGAGGGCCGCGCGTATTTCACGTCGCATCCGTCGACCGTGCTGCTGCCCGGTGTCTTTCTCGCGGCCACGGTGCTGGCGGTGAACATGCTGGGCGACGGCCTGCGCGATGCGCTCGATCCCAAGTTCAACAAGCGCGGGAGCTGACCATGGCACGCACGTCTTTTTCCACCACCCCGCCCACCGCCGGATCGCCCTGCCTTGTCGTGCGCGACCTGTGCATCGACCTGCCCCAAGGCGCCGACCGGCCGCATGCCGTCAGCGGTGTTTCGTTCGACGTCATGCCCGGCCAGGTCGTGTGCCTGCTGGGCGAATCGGGCTCCGGCAAATCGGTGATCGCCCAAGCCGTGATGGGGCTCCTGCCCGATGCGCTCAAGCCCTCGGGCGGACGCATCGAGGTGCTGGGCGAGAACGTCCTCGCGGCCGACGCCGCACACCTGCGTGCATGGCGCGGCGCCCGCATGGCCATGGTGTTCCAGGAGCCCATGACGGCGCTGAACCCGGTGATGCGCTGCGGCGCGCAGGTCGATGAGATGCTGGCCGAACACACAGCACTCGGCGCCGCGGAGCGCAGGCAGAAGGTGCTGGCCATCTTCGCGCGCGTCAAGCTGCCGGAGCCCGAACGCATTTACGACGCCTATCCGCATCAGCTCTCGGGCGGACAGCGGCAGCGCATCGTGATTGCCATTGCGCTCATCCTGCGCCCCGCGCTGCTGATCTGCGACGAGCCGACCACCGCGCTGGACGTGACCACGCAGGCCGAGATCCTGTCGCTCATCCGCGAGATGCAGCAGGAGAACGGCACGGCGGTGCTCTTCATCACGCACGACTTCGGCGTGGTCGCGGACATTGCGGACCATGTCGTGGTGCTGCAACTGGGTCGCCAGGTCGAAAGCGGCCCCAAGGACGACGTGCTGCGCCGCCCGAAGGAGCCCTACACGCGCATGCTCCTCGATGCCGTGCCGCGCCTGGAGCCCGCGCAGCGCCCGCCCATCGCCGACGCCCCGCCGCTGCTCGACGCACGCGGCGTGACCAAGACCTACCGCTCCGGCTCGTGGCCCGGCAAGCGCCGCACGGTGCATGCGGCAACCGACGTGTCGCTCCAGCTCCGTGCCGGCGAAACCGTGGGCATCGTGGGCGAGTCGGGCTCGGGCAAGTCCACCGTGGCGCGCTGCATTGCGCGGCTGATCGAGCCGACCGGCGGCGAGGTCTGGGTGCCGCACCTCGAAGCACAGCACGCGCCGCGCGCACGGCTCTCGGCGTTCCGGCGCATGGTGCAGGTGGTGTTCCAGGACCCGAACCGCTCGCTGAATCCGCGCCGCACGGTCGGTCAGTCGATCATCGAAGGGCCGGTGAATTTCGGGCTCTCTCCCGACAAGGCCTGGAAGCGCGCCGAGGAGCTGATGGACCTGGTGCGGCTGAAGCCCGAGGTGCTGCACCGCTATCCGAGCGAGTTCTCCGGTGGCCAACGGCAGCGCCTGTGCATCGCACGCGCGCTGGCCTGCGAGCCCCAGGTGCTGATTGCCGACGAGGCCGTGTCGGCCCTCGATGTGTCGGTGCAGGACCAGATCCTCAAGCTGCTCGCGGAAATCCAGCAGCGCCTGTCCATCGGCATCCTCTTCATCACGCACGACCTGCGCGTGGCCAGCCAGATCTGCGACCGGCTGATCGTCATGCACCAGGGCCGCATCGTCGAACAAGGCACCGCGCGCGATGTGCTGCTGTCGCCGCGCGAGGCCTACACCCGCTCCCTGTTGGCCGCGGCCCCTGGTCAGGGCTACGCATTCGGCCAGGGTTGATGCGCGCGCATCGCCCCTGGCTCCGATCAACAACATCCCCGACCCGCAAACAGAAACAACATCATGGACACACCCCTGTACGCCCTCAGCGCCGTTCAACTGCTCGAGCGCTATCGCGCCCGCAGCCTCTCTCCCGTCGACGTGACGAAGGCCGTGCTGGCGCGCATCGAACGCTGGGAGCCGAGCATCCACGCCACCTACGGGCTGGATGCCGACGCCGCGCTGGCCTCGGCGAAGGCCTCCGAAGCGCGATGGAATCAGGGCACGCCGCAGGGCGAGCTGGACGGCGTACCGGTCACGCTCAAGGAAAACATCGCCACGCGCGGCACGCCGTCTCCGCTGGGCAGCGCCGCCACGGTGCTGTCGCCCGCCGCGGCGGATGCGCCTGCAGCCGCGCGCCTGCGCGAAGCGGGTGCGGTCATCGTCACCAAGACGACGATGCCCGACTTCGGTTTTCTCGGCGCGGCCCCATCGAGCTTTCACGCGCTCACGCGCAACCCCTGGGACCTCAGCAAGAACACCGGCGGCTCCAGCTCCGGTGCGGGCGCTGCCGCAGCCGCGGGCTACGGCCCCCTGCACCTGGGCACCGACATCGGCGGCTCGGTGCGCATTCCCGCCAATTTCTGCGGCGTGTTCGGGCTCAAGCCCAGCCATGGACGGATTCCGGTCGATCCGCCGGCGGCCGCACGCGTGATCGGCCCCATGACGCGCACCGTCGCCGACGCCGCCCTGCTGATGAAAGTGGTCTCGCGCCCCGATCCACGCGACTACATGAGCCTGCCGGCGCAAGACATCGCGTGGGAACACCTCGGCCGCGACGTGCGGGGTCTGCGCATCGGCCTGTGGACCGACACCGCGGGCGGCTGGCCGATCGACCCCGAGGTGAAGGAAGCCGTGCTCGCCGCGGCGCGCCTCTTCGAGCAGGCCGGCGCCATCGTGGAGCCGCTCACCGACTGGACCACGCTGGAGATGCGCATGGGCATGGCGCACTTCTTCACCATGCGCTGCCGCGTCGATCTGGCCGCGATGCCAGTGGAACGTGCCAGGCTGGCGGCGGACTACATCCATGCAGCGGGCGAGTTCGCCGGCTCGCTCTCTCCCGAGGAAACCTTCCGGGCCTTCACGCGCATGCAGGCGTTGCGTGCTGCGACCGTCGCCGCCACGCAACCGTACGACTACGTGCTGTCGCCCGTGTCGCCGGTGCTGCCCTTCGCGGCGGAGGCCATCAACAGCGGCCCGGAAAATCCGCTGAAGGACTCGCACTTCACCTCGGTGTTCAACCAGTCGGAGCAGCCCGCGGCATCGATCAACTGCGGCTACGCCGCGAGCGGCCTGCCCATCGGCCTGCAGATCGCCGGGCGCCGGTTCGACGACCTGGGCGTGCTGCAGATGGCTGCGTTCTACGAGTCCGTGCGCGGGGCACAGGCACCTTGGCCAGAGCCTGTGTGATGGCGACGAGGCATCGCCTGCAGCGATAGACGCGAACCTATTTCTACCAGGCCGAGTGAAGTTCAGCAGGATCCCTTGGGAAGCTGGATAGCATTGCGGCCCCAATAAACATCCTTAGGGAGAGAGAAGAAATGATCCGTTTGTCTCAAGCAGCGGTGGCCGCTGCAGTCGTGGTGTGTCTGAGCGGTTGCGCCAGCATCTTCAACGGCACCACCCAGCCCGTCGCCTTCAGCAGCGCACCCCAAGGCGCCGCAATGACGATCACCAACCGGGCGGGCGAGCCGGTGCACACCGGCACCACGCCCTCGACGGTCACGCTCAAGCGTGGCGCGGGGTACTTCAAGTCCGAGGCCTACACGGTCACCATGAAAAAAGAGGGCTTCGCCGATGCTTCGCAGCAGGTCGACAGCCAGGTCAGCGGTTGGTACGTTGCCAACATCATGTTGGGAGGCCTCCTGGGCATGCTGATCGTCGATCCCGCTTCCGGCGGCATGTACACCTTCCCCGACAAGGTCCAGAGCAAGCTGGCACCGAGCGTCGCCAGCGCCGGTGGCACTTCGGCGGCACCGGCCACCGTCAAGTAAGTCAGCCCGCTGCGAAGGCCCGGGCGGCCGACGCAGCCATCGAGTGGCATCCCGCCGCTTTCGAAGCCCCTAGACTCGGACCGCATGAGCCGTCCGAGTCCCCGCAAAGCCCTTCTCTACGCCTTCGTCGTCGGCCTTTGCGCTCTCTTCATCTGGTATTTCAAGGTTCTGGCCCTCGGCTACTACTGGCTGAGCACGACGCTGGGTGCATCGCAATGGGCGAACAACTCGCTGTGGCTGCCGGGCTACCGGGTGGCGGTCGAAGGCATGCCGATCCAGGGCCTGACCCGCAATGCCTCGGGTCTGACCTTCAACACCGAAACCGGCACCCTCTTCACCGTCATCAACCGTCCGCCGCAGATCGCGGAGCTCACCACCGAGGGCCGGCTGCTGCGCGTCGTCGCGCTCGACGGCGTGAAAGATCCCGAGGGCATCACCTACGTGCAGGGCGACAGCTATGTGATCTCGGACGAGGACAGCCACCGCATGTACTGGGTGCAGATCGGCCGCGATACGCAGCGCGTGTCGGTGGCCGGCCGGCCGAGCCTGGGCATCGGCATCGACAAGCTGCACAACAGCAGCTTCGAAGGCGTTTCCTGGGACAGCGTGCACAAGCGCCTGTACGTGGTTCGCGAGAAGCTGCCGATGCGCGTGCTGATGATCACCGGCCTCGACCCGGCCACGTCGTCCACCGGTTTCAACATCGACATCAGCGAATGGAAATCCTCGCGCGCGGCCTCGCTGTTCATGAGCGACCTTTCGTCGGTCACGGTGCATGACGAGACCGGACATCTGCTGCTCCTGAGCGACGAGTCGGCACTGATCGTGGAATACGCGCCGGACGGGCGCCCGGTCAGCATGCTGCCGCTGTGGCGCGGGTTCAACGGCCTGCAGCGCAAGGTGCCGCAGCCCGAGGGCGTCGCCGTGGGGCCGGACGGCAAGCTCTACCTGCTGTCCGAGCCCAATCTGTTCTACCGCTTCGAGCGCGCGTCCGCGACGGCGCCTTCGCCGAAGTAGAAAGACTGGATGTCGGCGCGCTGGCGCAGCGCCTCCGCATCGCCGCTCAAGACCGCAACGCCGGCATCGAGCACCGTCGCCCGGTCGGCGTACTGCAGCGCGACAGTCGAGTTCTGCTCGGCCACCAGGATCGACAGGCCCTCTTCGCGGTTGAGCCGCCGCAGCTGCTCGAAGATGTCGCGCACCACCAGCGGCGCGAGGCCCATCGAAGGCTCGTCGAGCACGAGCAGTCGGGGCCGCGACATCAGCGCGCGACCGATGGCCGTCATCTGCTGCTCGCCGCCGGAGCACAGGCCCGCCGGGGTCTTTCGCCTGTCCTTGAGCTTCGGAAAGATCGCGTAGACCTTGGCGAGGTCTTCGGCAGCTTCCGAGCGCCGCGCACTGCGCCCGAGTGCGCCGGTCAGCAGGTTCTCTTCCACCGTCAGCGTGCGAAAGCAGTGGCGCCCCTCCAGCACCTGCACCAGGCCCAGCCGCACAAGATCGGCCGGGCGGGTGCGGCCCGTGTCGTGCCCGTCGAACACGATGCGCCCGGCCGTGACCTGCCCGCGCTCGGCCGGCAACAGGTTCGACACCGCCTTGAGCGTGGTCGACTTGCCCGCCCCGTTGGCACCGAGCAGCGCGTGGATCTCGCCGGCGCGCACCTCCAGGTTCACACCATGCAGCGCGGCAATCGAGCGCTGGTAGGCCGCCTCGACGGCTTCGATGCGCAGCAGGGGCGTCGTCATCGCGATGGCCTCCTTGTGGCTCGGCCTTGCTCAGTCATCGATGCTCTTGCGCACCTTGACGTTCTTCTCTTTCGCGTACGCCAGCGAAGACTTCTCGATGATCGGACGCAGCAGCTTCCAGTCGGGCGCGATCCAGTCGGACACCACGTTCCACTTGCTGCCGTCCCACTGCTGGAAGGCCACGCGGCCATCGCCTTCGTGGTTGTCCCAGGTCACGTTGATCGAATGG